>ENA-OQJZ01000007-OQJZ01000007.1-human-gut-metagenome-genome-assembly--contig:-NODE-7-length-321142-cov-30.234467_pt1 | contig 321142 bp, 263 predicted proteins | sample MGYA00242618_ERZ504785 | MGnify/ENA primary metagenome ERZ504785 (study PRJEB26092, sample SAMD00036354) | human gut metagenome | host: Homo sapiens | study: EMG produced TPA metagenomics assembly of...
TTCTAAAAAAAACATGCATGATAATAAATAAATGTATTACATTTGCCATGTCAAAGGACGTAGTCCTACAAGAACTATGTCTTCATTTATATGGCGAATTTATGATATATGTTAGAAATCATACCATGAATGTAAAGAGTCTATAAGTAAGGTGGTTACCACCTCCTTGGATCTTATTCATATAGTGACTATTATTATTAAACAAAAAACAATTAGTATGTTGAAAATCGCAAGACCAGTCAGCTTTTTACTGTTGTCTGCTGCTTTATGTTCTTCAGGAACGGTGTTCGCAGCTAATGAGACAGCAACTCCTAAAGTTGGTATTTCTCAGCAACAGAAAAGTTTGAAAGGAACAGTTAATGATGTACTGGGCCCCGTAGCCGGTGCTTCAGTAGTCGTAAAAGGTACGACAAATGGTACAGTTACCGACATGGACGGTAACTTTGTTCTGGAAGTGAATAATGGTGATGTTCTTCAAATCTCTTTCATCGGTTATGTTACACAGGAAATCAAGTACACCGGACAAGCTACTTTGGCTGTGAATCTGGTGGAAGACACTCAGAAACTGGAAGAAGTTGTTGTTGTCGGTTACGGTACACAAAAGAAAGTGAACATGACCGGAGCTGTTGCACAGATCGATAGCAAAGCGTTGGAAAATCGTCCGGTTCAGAACGTCTCAACAGCATTACAGGGTACGATGCCTGGTGTTCAGGTAACTTCTGGCGGTGGCCGTCCCGGGCAGGATGGTGGTACAATCCGTGTGCGTGGTGTCGGTACATTGAATACGGCTGATCCTTACATTTTGGTGGATGGTATCGAAACCGGAACGATGAACTCGGTTGACCCGAACGATATCGAAAGTATTTCTGTATTGAAAGATGCCGCTTCTGCTGCTATTTACGGTTCGAAGGCATCGAATGGTGTAATCTTGATTACGACAAAACGTGGTAAGACAGGTAAACCGCGTATCTCTTATAATGGATATGTCGGTTTCCAGAAACCGACGGAAATGATTGACCGTATCAGCTCTTATGACTATGCACGGTTGTATAATCAATCTATGATTGAAGAAGGTTTGACTCCTCGTTTTTCTGATGACGATATTCAGAAATTCAGAGATGGTTCTTCTCCATACACACATCCGAATACAAATTGGTATGACGAAGCTTACCGCACAGGTGTACAACATTCCCATAATGTCAGTGTAAGTGGTGGTACAGAAAATGCTAAATACATGGGATCTGTCGGCTACTTGGGGCAGACGGGTATTCTTCCAAATTCAGATAGGCAACAGTTCAATGCACGTACCAATTTGGATTTGAAATTAAATTCAAGATTAACAGTTCGTTTGAATTTGGCATATATCAAAAATGACTATTCCGACCCAATTTCATCTTATGCATCGGGCATTAGTGAAGATGGTGAAGGTAATGGTGCTTCTTCTGACCAAATTATCCGCCAGTTGAATCGTGTTGCTCCTTGGATTGTTAGCCGTTATGAAGATGGAACATATGGAACTATTTCTGATGGTAGTCCGATAGCATGGTTAGATGCGGATCAAACGGTTGATCGTAAAAATCAGAATTTTTCAGGAACATTGGCAGCTGATTATAGAATAATGGATGGTTTAGTTGCTACGGTAACCGGTTCTTACGTAAACAATCAACAGCATTATCGTGCTTTCCAAAAATATATTAAATACAATGCTAATAAAGTAACGGATCCGAATCGTTTGGAAGAACGTTTTACAGGATGGCATCGTGCTACTTTTGATGCTTTGCTGAATTATGACAAGCAATTTGGAGAACATGGTTTGAAAGCAATGGCTGGTTGGCACACGGAAAAGTATGATTATACATATAATCATCAGTTCCGTAAAAACTTTCCTACTAATGATTTGACTGATATGAATGCAGGTGATGCTGCATCTCAGAAGAGTAATGGTTATACACGAGAATTGGCAATGATTTCATGGTTTGGGCGTATTAACTACGATTATGCTGGCAAATATTTGTTAGAAGGTAATATACGTTCAGATGCATCTTCTCGTTTTGCAGACGGCAATCGTTGGGGGTATTTTCCATCTTTTTCTGCTGCATGGCGTATTAGTGAAGAAGGTTTCATGGAAAATACCAAGGACTGGTTGAATAATTTGAAGATTCGTGGTTCATGGGGATTATTGGGTAACCAAGATGCTTTGACCGACTACTATCCTTGGATGAATACTTATAACTTGGATGCAAAATATCCATTAGGAGGATCTTTGCAGTCCGGTTATTATCAAAAAGCCTATAAACTGTCATCCATTTCATGGGAGAAATCTCGTACTTGGGGACTTGGCTTTGATGCAACGCTTAATAATAAAATCAATGTGACATTTGATTATTATGACCGTAAAACAACTGGTATTATCATGGATGTCCCGGTGCCGTCAGAATTTGGTTTGGATGCTTACAAAGATAATGTGGGCGAAATGTCCAACCGAGGAGTCGAAGTGATTTTGAGTTATAATAACAAATGGGGAGATTGGTCATTTGGTGTAACTGGTAACTTTGCTTACAATAAGAACAAACTGATAGATTTAGGTTTGAGTGCGGAAGATGGTGGTGTTATGGCTGATCCAAACAATGGGAATAAAGTACGAAAGATTGGTGAAAGTTTGAATACTTATCGTGTCTATAAGGCTGATGGTTTCTTTGAATCTGATGAAGCTGCTCAAGCTTGGATGGATAAATATTCCAAACAAGACGGATATCCCTTTGGAACTAAGCAGTTCAAAGGTGGTGACTTGATTTATCAGGATGCTAATGGCGATGGTAAGATTACGGCAGATGACCGTATTTTGGCAGGTTCTTCAGATCCAAAATTTACTTTCGGTTTGAATTTGAATGCAGCTTATAAGGGATTTGACTTGTCGATGTTGTTTACCGGAGCTGCTGGTGTGCATCGTCTGATTAATCAGGAGGTAACAGGTTATTTCGGAGGAGATGACTCTCATCCTGCTACAGTTTGGTTAGATGCTTGGACTCCTGAAAATAAAGATGCAACAATGCCGCGTGTTGCTTATATGACTACATCTCCGAGTTTGTCGTCTAATACGATGTCTACGTTCTGGGTACAGAACTCCAGTTATTTGCGTATGAAGAACTTGCAATTTGGCTATACGCTTCCAAAAACTGTTTTGAAGTCGGTTGGAATTGAAAACGTACGTTTCTATTACTCTGTAGAAAATTTGTTTACGATCCATAATATGCTTGTTAATGTTGATCCGGAAATTGGAGATGAACGTGGTTCCAGTTTTCCGTTGACTCAGACACATGCTTTTGGTGTGAATGTGACATTCTGATAAGAACAATTGTTTAAGATAAAATTAAAGAATAAAATATGAAACGTTTATTAGTATATATGCTGGCTGGAATGACCTTGATTGGTACTTCTTGCTCGGATTTTTTGGATACGATTCCTAACGACGCTTTATCTCCAAGTACGACTTGGCAGACGGAAGCGGATGCTGAAAAGTTTTTGATCGGTTGTTATGATGGTTGGGCGGATGAAACGGGAATTCTATATTGGGATTGTGCTTCCGATTTCGGTTTTAATTATCATATTCATGAGAATTACCGGAATATTGGTAATGGTAGCATGACAGCCAGCAATCAGGTGGCAGACTATTATTCTTTCACTATGATCCGTCGTTGTAATGATTTCTTGACCAACATCGAAAATATCGAATTTGCTGATGCAAAAAAGAAAGACGATATGATCGGTCAGGTAAAAACAATTCGGGCTTACAACTATTTTAATATGAACTGGTTGTATGGTGGTGTTCCTATTATCGAATCTTATGAGACAGCCGAAGAAGCAAGGGTTCCTCGTAACACGGAAGAAGAAGTAAAAAAATTCATCTATGATGAATTAGATGCTGCTATTCCTATGTTGAATGACGCACCTGCTGCAAGTGGTTATATTGCTAAAGGTACGGCTTTGGCTATCAAGATGCGTTCGGCTTTGTATTATGCCGATTATCAGCGTGCAAAAGAAGCTGCGAAAGCTATAATGGATTTAGGACAGTATGAATTAGATCCAAGTTATGAAAACTTATTTATGGTAGCCGGTCAAAATTCCAAAGAGATTATTGCTGCTGTACAGCATGATGCAAACTTGTATTCCAATTGGATGATTGCTACTATGTACAATGATGCAGATGGTGGTTGGTCATCTATGGTTCCTACCCAAAACTTGGTTGATGCTTATGAAATGAATAATGGTTTGACGAAGGAAGAAGCTGGTAGTGGTTATGATGCAACTCATCCATTTGCCAATCGTGACCCTCGTATGGCGATGACTGTTCTTTTCCCAGGTATGGATTGGGTTGGTATCAACGGAGAGACTGTATTGAATACATTGGATAAAGTCTTGCCGAATGGAGATGCTAATACGAACTATCCAAATGATAAAGATAATGCTTCTAAAACAGCTTTGACGTGGGCAAAATATTTGGCTCCTATGTCTCAGTATGCTGATGTTTGGTCGTCAAATGCGCAACCAATCATTTTCCGTTATGCAGAAGTTCTATTGAGTTATGCTGAGGCTGAAAATGAGTTGAATGGTCCATCTGCTGAAATCTATGATATGTTGAATCAGATACGAAATCGTGTAGGTATGCCAGATGTAGATCAGAGTAAATATGGTTCAAAAGACAAATTACGTGAGTTGATCCGTCGTGAACGTTCCGTTGAGTTGGCTGGTGAAGGACTAAGACGTGCAGATATCCTGCGTTGGAAAGATGCAAGTGGGAAGATGTTGGCTGAAACAGTTTTAAATGGCCCACTGAATCGTATTGTTGGTACAGTTGATGATAAAGGTTCTGATCCTTACACACGTGCGACAGTTACCGGAACTTCTTTGATTGAAAATCGTCAATTTGCTTCTCACAACCGGTATTTGCCGATAAAACAGGATGCACTTGACAAGAACAAACAGTTGAAACAGAATACAGGTTATTAATCAAGTATTAGTTTCATTATAGTATTTTTAAGGGATATATTGGCAATGACCCAATATATCCCTTTCCTTTGTAAAGAAAAACACTAAAATAGCATGAAGCATTATCGAATTTTCTCTTTTATCTTGTTGTTCATTTGTACTGCATTGGGACAAAGTTGCAGTACTCCTTCTTCCGGCCGGGAAATCCTGGATATGAATACCGATTGGGCTTTTTATCGGGGGGATGTGGAAGAGGGGAGACGGGCGGATTTGGATGATTCCGGATGGATGCCTGTTGCCTTGCCTCATATCATGCAACTGGAAACGAAACATTGTGGCGGGAACTCCATTTATGACGGGATCGGTTGGTATCGCCGTTATTTCAAACTGCCTGCAAAATATAAGGATAAACGGGTCGTCGTCTCCTTTGAAGGAGTGATGACGAATTGCGATGTTTATCTGAACGGTCAAAAAGTGACGGAACATCATGGCGGTTATATGGGATTTGTCGCAGACCTTACGGACCGTATTGATTGGAACGGTAATAATGTGCTGGCTATCCGGGTCTCTGCCGAACCGGATCCACTGACACCTCCGGGAAAGCCGCAGGACAAGATGGACTTCTATTATTATAGCGGAATTTATCGGGATGTCCGGATGGTGATTACTGACAAAGTATATATCACCGACCCGTTACAGGAAAATATTGTTGCCGGCGGAGGTCAGTTTGTGACATTTCCTGAAGTAACGAAAGACAAGGCGAGGACACATCTTGCGACCCATATTCGGAATTTGACGGATAAAGATCAAACATTGTCCGTTTTCTCGCAACTGGTCGATTCTGTAGGCCATGTCGTTGCAGAGGCTGAAACACCAGTAACCTTGCAAAAGCAATCGGACGGGACGGTGGAGCAGGATCTCATTGTCGATCGACCTGCATTATGGCATCCTTATACGCCTAATCTCTACACCTTGCATACACAGTTATTATCGGAAAATAAAGTCCTCGATGAAACCACCCGGAAAATCGGTATTCGTACTATCCGGTACACGGCCGAGGACGGGTTCTTTATCAATGGGGAAAAATTGTATATGCGTGGAGCTAACCGCCACCAGGCTTTTGCCAATGTCGGGGATGCAGCCTCCAACTCGATGCAGGTTCGGGATGTGATCGACCTGAAACGGGGAGGTTATAATGCGGTTCGCGCCGCCCATTATCCGAATGATCCGGCTTTCTTGGAAGCATGTGACGAGTATGGACTGTTAGTGGTGGAGTGTATTCCCGGATGGCAGTTCTATAATCCGGATTCCACCTTTATTAAACGTCTGTATGAAATCGGACGCCAGATGATCCGTCGTGACCGGAATCATCCATCTGTCGTTCTTTGGGAAACGGCTTTGAACGAATCCCGTTATCCGGTCTCTTTGGCAAAAGAGATTTTCGAACTGTCTCATGCCGAATATCCGGGCGACCAGATGTATACGGCAGGCGATTATTTCGGACATGCGGAGATGGAGCCTTATTATGATGTCTTTTATAAACAGGTTTCCAAATTTCCGAAAGACGGAGATGTGATGAGTAATTATCCGGAAGATTTTATAGCGATCAAGCCGTTGTTTACCCGTGAATGGGGAGATGGCGTGGGCGAAAAGCCGCGGGTCAGCCTGAAAGAAAGCGAGCAGGAGCAGATGCGCCAGTGCCGTAGCCGTATCGAGCAATTGAACGGTAAAGGCTATTTTGACTGGTGTATGTTGGATGCCAATCCGCATATGGGCGGACATTTCGTTTGGAGCTACAATGACTATGCGCGGGGTAGCCAGGATGAAACGATGTATAGCGGTGTGGTGGATATCAACCGGTATCCGAAATTCAGCTATTTCATGTTGCAGAGTATGCGGGACAAGGCGGTTTCGCAACCGGGATTGTATGAAGGACCGATGGTCTTTATCGCTTCTTATAATGCTTCGGGTGATTTCGCCTCGTCAACGACAGATTTGACAGTATTCTCCAACTGCGACGAGGTTCGTCTGTACCGTAATGGAAAACTGATCGGAACTCAGACGCGGGCAGAACGGACTCTGCTGTATCGTTCGGTTGTTGAGAAGGGAGGCAGTCCTGTATTCGTTTTTAATGCCGGGGAATATGAAGCCGGGACATTAAAAGCGGAAGCGCTGGTGGGCGGAAAAGTTGTTGCGACCCACAGTGTGAGCACTCCGGAACAAGCTGATCGTCTGGTTGTGGATATCAAGACGGATGGTATTGTCCCTATTGCCGACGGTTCGGATATGATCCCTGTCTACTTTAAGGTCTGTGATAAGAATGGTTCTTTGGTTTACAACTCCGGACAGGAAATCCGGATTCAGGTGTCAGGCGAAGGGGTATTGGTCGGAGATACGATCAGCCGTATCGGTATCAATCCTCAGAAGGTAGAAGGAGGTGTTGGTTTCGTATTTGTCCGCACGACGAAGAAAGCCGGTAAGATTACGGTGAGAGCGACAGCAGAGGGTTTATCTTCCGGTGAAGCGGAAATCAGTACGAAACCGTTTGAAGGAAAGTATCTGCCCGATGGAAAGCATGCCCTATTTACCGGAAAGGAAGAAGACAATGTCGTGGTGAAACCTTCTTCCTGGCAGAAGCGTATTTTGGAGAAATCTCGCCTGAAAATAGCTTCGGTTCAGGTTGGAAGCAGCCAGGACGGGTATCCGGCTTCCAATATAATCGACAATGACGATCATACCTGGTGGATTGCCGGAGAAGACCGGTTGCCTCAGGTGGTCACTTTGGCACTGGACCGTCCGACGTACGTGGCTGCCAGCCGTATCCTTTTTCAAAAAGACAGTTCTTCTTATAAGCATAAAGTGGAGACTTCTGAGGATGGAGAACGGTGGGAACTCCTGTATGAACGCGAATGTACGGGGTGGGAGTTCAAACCGATGACGGTCGACCGGGAAGTGAAATATGTCCGCCTGACAATCGAGAATGTTTCCGAAGGACGTGCCGGCCTGGGGGAAATCTCGCTCTATTAATAAATAATTGTATAATAGTCTAATCAGAATAGCATGAAAAGAATCTTATTTATGTTGGCAGTCCTGTTTTACGGGACAGGCCTTTTTGCACAGGACAAGCCGTTCGACATTGAACATGCGCCGGCTCCTTTGTTTCGTTGTCCGATCCATGACGGTCCTACCGACCCGACGCTCGAATGGAATGAGGAGCGGCAGGAATGGTGGATGTTCTACACACAACGCCGTGCCAATGTCCCTAACTTACAGGAAGTGGCCTGTGTCTATGGTAGTAAAGTCGGGATCGCGGCTACCAAGAACAACGGTAAAAACTGGTATTATGTCGGAACGGCGAACCTGCCGGAACCCATGCAGGGACAGAGCACTTTCTGGGCTCCCGATGTGTTCAAGCATGAGGACACTTATTACATGATCGTGACCTTTATCCCCGGTATCCATCCTTTTTGGGGAGGCGATGCCCGGCTTGTCTTTTATAAGAGCAAGGACCTGATGAATTGGGACCTGGTGGAGGAAATAGAGGGTACGCATGGCTGTATTGATGCTTCGGCGTTCCAGATGCCAGACGGGACATGGAAGATGTGGTATAAAACTCCTGACTCCAAAACGAATACAGGGGTGAGTAAGGATCTGACAACTTGGAAGGTAACCGGCAAATGCGAGATTGACGATGTCCCGCACGAAGGGCCGGTTGTCTTTTATTGGAAAAATAAATACTGGAACATCATCGATGAATGCAATTTAGGATATGTCGGTTTGCATTGTTATGAATCGGATGATGCGACAAACTGGACCTATAATTCGACGATCCTGAATAAGCCAGGTCTCCGTCCGGACGATTTCGACCAGGGAAGGCATTGTGATGTCGTTGTGATTGGTGACCGTGCTTTTATCTTCTACTTCACCCACCCGGGACGAACATACAAGATGGACGGTATCGAAGTGGAAGAAAACACTTGGAACTATCATCGTGCCTCTATCCAGATTGCCGAGCTGGAATATGTGGATGGAAAGATTGTCTGCGACCGGGATAAGTATGCAAAGAAAGTCCCGTCGCCTATTGAGAGAAAGGAAAAGTAAAGGACGGATAAGGAAAATATAGGATGAAAATCGATCATTTGTTAGCGGTCTCCTTGGGGACAATTGTCGGATTGACAGCTTGTTCCTCCGACCAGAAAGAAGAGGTGCGGAAGCCGAACATCCTGATTCTGCTCGCCGACGATGCCGGATATGCGGATTTTGGATTTATGGGGTCGGCAGATATCCAGACACCTAACATAGACCGCCTGGCAGCCGAAGGGCGTATCTTTACGGATGCTCATGTAGCGGCGACAGTGAGCAGTCCTTCACGCTCCATGATGCTGACGGGCCGCTACGGACAACGCTATGGATATGAATGTAACCTGGATAAGCCGGGAGACGGCATTCCTGACGATGAAGAATTGCTTCCGGCTTTGTTGAAACGGTATGGCTATCGTACGGGCTGCATCGGAAAATGGCATTTGGGATCCGAACCTTCCCAGCGTCCGAATGCGAAAGGCTTCGATACGTTCTATGGGCTTTTGGCCGGCCATCGCTCTTATTTCTATGATCCTGAAACCAGTGATAAGGATGGGAACCTGCAACAATACCAGTATAACGGGCAGAAATTGTCTTTTGATGGTTACTTTACTGATGAGCTGGCTTCTAAGGCCCGGCAGTTTGTTGCGGAAAGCGAGCAGCCTTTTATGCTGTACATGTCCTTTACTGCTCCTCATTCTCCCAATGAAGCGGCGGAAGAAGACTTGGCGCGTTTCGAAGGACAGCCCCGTCAGAAGTATGCGGCTATGATGTATGCGTTGGATCGTGGTGTCGGTAAAATCGTGGACGAGCTGAAAGCGGCGGGTAAGTTCGATGATACGATCATATTCTTTTTGAGCGACAATGGCGGTTCCACGACAAACCAGTCGTCAAACCTTCCGTTGAAAGGGTTTAAGGGAAATAAGTTTGAAGGCGGACAGCGGGTACCGTTTTTTGTTGTTTGGGGAGATCGTTTCAAACGGGATCAGCGTTTCACAGGGCTGACTTCTTCGCTGGATATTTTTGCCACGGTAGTGGATGTGTTGGATATTCCGGAAGAAGGGTTGCATAAACCGATTGACGGCGTCTCCCTGTTGCCGTATCTTTCCGGGGAAAAATCCGGCAATCCGCATGAAGCCTTATTCTGGCGAAAGATGGATACGCGGGCTGTCCGCTCCGGTTCGTACAAGTTGATCATTACTCGCGGAGTCGATTCCGTCCTGTATAATATGGATCAGGATGTGGAAGAAATGCACGACCTTTTATCATCCGAACCGGAAAAAGCACAAGAACTCATGGAGCAATTGAGCGAATGGGAACAGACCTGCTGCAAAGATCCCCTTTGGATAGAAGAAGGCTGGGCCGAAATCACAAACGGCCTGCATGAACGTTTGATGAAAAACGAGATAAGGACGGCACAGGATCTTTGATAAAAAAAGCCTCGGTATAAAGTCGAGGCTTTTTTTATGGATAAATTGTATCTTTGCAACCATAAAAGAGAAAAAATATGATTTCTGTTGAAGGACTTACAGTTGAGTTTGGCGGGTTTACGCTTTTTGATGATGTTTCGTTTGTGGTAAATAAGAAGGATCGTATTGCACTGGTGGGCAAGAACGGTGCGGGAAAATCGACGATGCTGAAAATCTTTTCCGGATTGCAGTCGCCTACATCCGGTTCGATCAGTGTACCGAAGGAGACGACGATCGGCTATCTTCCCCAGCAGATGAAACTGGCGGATACTCAGACGGTGCGCGAAGAGGCGGAACATGCCTTCGAGCATATCCATGAGATGGAAAAAGAGATAGAACGACTGAACCAGCAACTGGCTGAGCGGACCGACTACGAAACGGAATCGTATCAAAACCTCATAGACCGTGTCACGCATCTGACGGAACATTTCCAGATGATGGGTGGAAACAATTATCATGCCGAATTGGAGCGGACATTGATCGGTCTGGGATTTAGCCGGGAAGATTTCGACCGGCCGACCTCTGAGTTCAGTGGGGGATGGCGTATGCGTATTGAGCTTGCCAAGCTTCTGCTCCGCAAGCCGGATGTTCTGTTGCTGGACGAGCCGACCAACCATTTGGATATCGAGTCCATCCAATGGCTTGAAAACTTCATAGCAACACGTGCTAATGCGGTGATCCTGGTTTCACATGACCGGGCGTTTATCGATAACACGACTTTCCGTACGATAGAGATAGAACTTGGAAAGATTTATGATTATAAGGTAAAATATTCCGAATATGTGGAGTTGCGTAAAGAGCGCCGCGAACAACAGCTTCGTGCCTTTGAAAACCAGCAGAAGAAATTGGCCGATACGGAGGCCTTCATCGAGCGTTTCCGTTATAAGGTGACTAAATCCGTGCAGGTGCAATCCCGTATCAAACAATTGGAAAAGATCGAACGCATCGAAGTGGACGAAGTGGATACGGCTATGTTGAGCCTGAAATTCCCTCCGGCCCCCCGTTCCGGTTCCTATCCTGTAATAGCGGAAGATGTAGCCAAGCGCTATGGCGACCATCTGATTTTCGAACATGCCACTTTTACCATTAACCGTGGAGATAAAGTCGCTTTTGTCGGCAAGAATGGCGAAGGTAAGTCCACATTGGTCAAATGCATAATGGGAGAGATCACCGACTTTACCGGAAAGCTTCAGTTGGGGCATAATGTGAAGATCGGCTATTTTGCACAGAACCAGGCACAGCTGTTGGATGAGAATATGACCGTTTTCGATACGATCGATTACGTTGCGCAGGGGGATATCCGTCTGAAGATACGGGATATACTGGGAGCTTTCATGTTCGGTGGAGAAGCATCGGACAAGAAAGTGAAGGTGTTGTCCGGTGGAGAAAAGACCCGTCTGGCCATGATCCGCCTGTTGCTGGAACCGGTGAACCTGTTGATTCTTGATGAGCCGACCAACCATTTGGACATGCGTTCGAAGGATGTGCTGAAAGATGCTTTGAAAGAGTTCGATGGTACGGTTATCGTCGTTTCGCATGACCGTGAATTCCTGGATGGACTGGTAGATAAGGTCTATGAATTCGGAAATAAACGGGTTATCGAGCATTTGGGTGGTATTTATGATTTCCTGGAACATAAAAAAATGGATAGTTTGCGTGAATTGGAACGTTCCACCCAGGTTACAGTCTCTATGGAAGGAACCGTTTCGGAACCGACTCGAAACAAGCTCTCTTATGAAGCCCGCAAGGAACAAAGCAAAGCAATCAAGAAGGTTGAAAAAGCGATAGCCGAATCCGAAAAGAAAATCACGGAGCTTGAAAGCTCTATTGCAGCTATCGAGGCCAAGCTGGCCACTCCGGCAGGGGCGGCAGATGTTTCCTTATACACCGAATATTCAGATTTGAAGAAGAACCTTTCCGACACGATGGATCTTTGGGCGGAACAGACGATGGAACTGGAAGAACTGAATGCTGCTAACAGTTAGCGGCCAATTCTTGGCAGATACGAAATTCGCAACTGTATTTCAAGCTGAAAATAAGGATACTATAATCCGAATTAATGAATATCGATACAGGTATTTATGGATGTTACTACCATTCTTTTACCTTTTGCCCTTGGTCGAAAAGGCTTTTGACAATTGTCGAAAAGGTTTTTGACCAAGGGCAAAAGTCTTTTCGGCCAAGGGCAAAAGGGCAATGATAGGGCTGTCTGACAATAGAAGCATGGCGGTTGATGGTTTAAAAGTAAATATTAACGCTTGATTTTTAACTCTCTTTAGAAAATCTTTCTACCTTTGTCTACTTAAAACTAAAAAACACAAACTTAATTCTTGCGCTATGTTAACTCAGATTATAAATGGCAAGATCCTTACCCCACAGGGCTGGTTGAAAGACGGTTCTGTTCTGATAAGCGATAATAAGATTTTGGAAGTGACTAACTGCGATCTGGCAGTGGTAGGAGCCACTTTGATAGACGCTAAAGGTATGTATATCGTGCCGGGCGGAGTAGAAATCCATGTTCACGGTGGTGGAGGCCGTGATTTTATGGAAGGTTCCGAAGAGGCCTTCCGTGTTGCAATTGCCGCCCATATGCAACATGGTACGACCAGTATTTTCCCGACACTGTCGTCTTCGACCATCCCGATGATTCGCGAAGCAGCTGCAACGACTGAGAAGTTGATGGCGGAAAAAGACAGTCCTGTCTTGGGACTTCATCTGGAAGGACATTACTTCAATATGAAGATGGCCGGCGGCCAGTTGCCGGAAAATATCAAGAATCCGGATCCGGAAGAATACATCCCTCTGTTGGAAGAAACCCATTGTATCAAGCGTTGGGATGCCGCTCCTGAATTGCCGGGTGCCATGCAGTTCGGTAAATATATCACATCGAAGGGTGTATTGGCATCTGTCGGTCATACGCAAGCCGAATACGAAGATATCCAGACTGCTTATGAAGCTGGATATACGCATGCCACACACTTCTACAACGCAATGCCCGGTTTCCACAAACGTCGCGAATATAAATATGAAGGTACAGTTGAGAGTATTTATCTGATCGACGACATGACGGTTGAGGTGGTGGCTGACGGTATCCATGTGCCTCCTACGATTCTCCGTCTGGTTTATAAGATCAAAGGCGTGGAACGGACTTGTCTGATCACCGATGCGTTGGCTTGTGCCGCAAGTGACAGCCAGACGGCGTTCGACCCGCGTGTAATCATCGAAGACGGTGTTTGCAAGCTGGCTGACCGTTCTGCTCTTGCTGGTAGCGTTGCGACTATGGACCGCTTGATCCGTACGGTCGTCCAGAAAGCAGAGATTCCCTTGGAAGATGCCGTTCGCATGGCTTCCGAAACCCCGGCGCGCATCATGGGCGTTTACGACCGTAAGGGTTCTTTGCAACGGGGTAAGGATGCGGATATCCAGATTCTGGATAAGGACTTGAATGTCCGTGCTGTTTGGGCGATGGGTAAATTAGTGGAAGGAACGAATAAACTGTTTTAAGGAAAATCGAAGAATAACATGCTGACACAAATAATAAATGGCCAGATTCTTACCCCTCAGGGATGGTTGAAGGACGGCTCCGTATTGATTAGCGACGGGAAGATTTTGGAAGTGACAAATAGTGACTTGGCTGTTATCGGGGCCAAAGTGGTTGATGCCAAGGGGATGTACATCGTCCCCGGTTTCGTAGCCATGAACGTGCACGGTGGTGGCGGTCATGATTTTAAGGAATGCACAGAAGATGCCTTTCATAGCGCGATAGCTGCTCATATGAAGCATGGTGCGACAACTCTTTTCCCCACTTTGTCATCTTCTCCTAAAGAATTGATATGCAAAGCTGTCTCTATCTGTGAGAAGCTTATGGCGGAAAAGGATGGTCCTGTGCTGGGACTTCATGTGGAGGGACCGTATTTGAATACGAAGATGGCCGGTAACTTATACGATGTGAAAGATCCGGACGAGGAAGAATACAGATCTATTCTGGAAAGCACGAACTGTATTAAGCGTTGGGATGCCAGTCCTGAATTGCCGGGTGCGCATGATTTCGCCCGTTATCTCAGGTCGAAAGATATCCTGGCAGCCATTACACATACAGAAGCTGAATTCGGGGATATCAAAGAGGCTTATGCGGCTGGTTTTACTCATGCTGCCCAGTTCTACAATGCAATGCCCGGTTTCCACAAGCGTCGTGAGTATAAATACGAAGGAACGGTGGAAAGTGTTTTCCTGATGGACGATATGACAGTGGAAGTGATTGCCGACGGTAAACATTTGCCTTCTACGATCCTTCGTCTGGTGTATAAGCTGAAAGGGGTGGAACGTACGTGCCTGGTAACCGATGCGCTGTCTTATGCCGCGAGCGATGTGAAACCGGCTGAAGGCTCACGTATTATCATTGAGGATGGCGTCTGCAAGTTGGCCGACCATTCTTCGCTTGCCGGGAGTATTGCCACGATGGATGTGCTGGTTCGTACGATGGTTCAAAAAGCCAATATCCCGTTGGCCGATGCCGTTCGCATGGCTTCCGAAACTCCGGCACGTCTGATGGGGGTATCCGACCGTACAGGTACGTTGCAGCGTGGAAAAGATGCCGATATCATCATCCTGGACCGCAATCTGGCTGTCCGTGCCGTTTGGTCGATGGGACATCTGGTTCCAGCTGCCAATACGCTGTTTTAAAGAAATATGAACCGTAAATGCAGATTTATCGATGTGGAACCTGGATGGCATGATTATGCAAAATAATTGTCATTCCGTAGGGGCAGGGCTCTGCTCTGCCCATTGAACCCGGGCAGACGGGCGTTATTTTTATTGGGCGGAGTAGAACCCCGCCCCTACGTTGCCATATAAATTCACACCGATAAACCATCATTTACGGTTCATATCTTCCAAACTTTGTATTATCTATATTGCCTATAACCGTATTGATTTTTTTAATGGTCTGGTAAAGCTAAATTCGTTTATTTATTGTTATATTTGTGATTCAAGTTATGATAATATACTAAATCAAGAATTAAACATGAAAACAGACCTTAGTTCGCAGATTACCCTGACGCGAATACCGCAGCGGTACTATCGTCCGGAGAATGCTTTTGAGCATTCAGTTTTAACCCGTCTGGAAAAGATTCCGACAAACATCTATGAATCGGCTGATGAAGGTTCGTTTGCTATCGCTAAGGAGATAGCGGACCAGATTCGCAAGAAACAGGAAATCGGTGAAAATTTTGTGATGGCTATTCCCGGAGGCCGTTCTCCGTTGAGTGTATATAAAGAATTGATCCGTATGCATAAGGAAGAGCAACTGAGCTTCCGCAACGTAGTTGTCTTTGTCGAATATGAATTCTTCCCGCTTGTCTCCCCTTCCGCCGGCAACGTAGCGCAGTTGAAAGAGGCTTTGCTGGACCATATTGATATTGCTCCTGAGAATATTTATGCTCCCGACGGATGTATGCCGAAGGATGCCATCATCGATTTCTGCCGGATGTACGAAGAAAACATCCAGAAGGCAGGCGGTTTGGATTATATCCTATTAGGCGTGGGACATGCGAGCAACATTATGTTCAACGGCGTAGGTTCGACTTTGAGTTCGCGTACCCGTCTGGTTCTGTTGGAAGGGGCAGCCCGTAAAGAAGCTTCCCGTACATTCCCGTCACTGGACAATGTGCCCGCGGGTGTTATCACGATGGGGATCGCTACCATGATGAAAGCCCGTAATGTGATCCTGATGGCGTGGGGTGAAGATAAGGCGAAGATCATTGCAAAAACGGTGGAAGGCAAAGTGAGCGACGCTGTTCCCTCTTCTTACCTCCAGAATCATACGAATGCGAAAGTCGTAGTCGATTTGTCTGCCGCGTATGATCTGACACGTATCAGCCATCCCTGGCTGGTTACCAATTGCGAGTGGGATAACAAATTGATCCGTCGCGCAATCGTTTGGTTGTGCCAGTTGACGGGCAAACCGATCTTGAAACTGACAAACAAGGATTATAGCGAAAACGGCCTGGGTGAGCTGCTTGCCCTGTACGGTTCGGCCTATAATGTGAATATCAGAGTATTCAACGATATCCAGCACACGATTACCGGATGGCCGGGAGGCAAGCCGAATGCGGACGATTCAAACCGTCCCGAACGTGCAACCCCGTATCCGAAGAAAGTCATTATCTTCAGTCCGCATCCAGATGACGATGTAATCTCAATGGGCGGTACATTCCACCGTTTGTGTGAACAGCATCACGATGTGCATGTCGCTTACGAAACTTCCGGCAATATTGCCGTAGGGGATGAAGAAGTAATCCGCTATTGCGAATATCTGCGCGACGTTTGTGCCAAATATACCGAAGACGAAACGGTTAAGAAGAAAGCTGAAGAAATCATCCATTTCCTCCGTTATGAAAAGGTGGAAGGTGAAGCTGAAAAACGCGATGTACTCTTTATGAAAGGTACGATCCGTCGGGAAGAAGCCCGTGCAGGTGCCCGTTACAGCGGAATCAAGAGTGACGACCATATCCACTTCCTCGACCTGCCTTTCTATGAAACAGGGTTGGTGAAGAAGAACGACCTGAGCGAAGCGGATATTGCCATCGTGAAGAAGTTGTTGACGGATGTGAAGCCTGATGAGATGTTTGTTGCTGGCGATCTTGCGGACCCGCATGGCACTCATCGTGTATGTTTGAATGCTGTTCTGGCGGCTATCGACGAACTGAAAGATGAAGAATGGTTGAAGAACTGCCGTATCTGGATGTATCGCGGAGCTTGGGCCGAATGGGAAATGGACCATGTGGAAATGGCTGTTCCTATCTCTCCCGAAGAATTGCGGCACAAGAGAAATGCGATCCTGAAACACCAGTCGCAGGCTGAAAGCGCACCGTTCCTCGGAGACGACGAACGCTTGTTCTGGCAGCGTGCCGAAGACCGTAACCGTGCTACTGCCGAACTGTATCATCAGTTAGGTCTTGCTTCTTATGAAGCGATGGAAGCATTCGTACAATATGTTCCGGTTCGATAAGTAACCCGGACTGTCATAAAAAAGAGAGGGCGACTCGATCATCGGGCCGCCCTTCTTCGTTGTTTAATATATATAATATGAATTAGTAAGTGGTTCCTTGGAAAACGTTGGAGTCAGAATAAGGAAGCAATGTTCCGTTCATTGTCAGGTCGTTTCCTGAGAAGTTCGGGTCGACGGTAACCATTGCATTGTTGGTTCCGCTGTATAGTACCAGGTTTACGGTTGCAGAGATAAAGATACCTTGTACGCTCATGGAGAGATACACGTTCCCGTTGTTTTCCTGTTTAACCTGTACATTGGATGCTGAACCTTGTACGGTGATACCACCTAATCCGTTAGGACCGGGGTAAGGAGAGTTGGAGGCGATCTGAACCATAGCCTGTCCGTCGTTCAATGAAACGAAGTTTGTGTTTGAGTTTACATAGTAAACACGTCCGTTCAACGGTTGTACGGAGTTGGCTTCGAGTACGAACGACTGGTTTGTGATAGCTTGCATGGCATTGTTGAATGCTTCTTCGCCCATGACGGCGTCTTTAGCTAACCTTTCTTCTTTTTTCTCTTTTCTTTCCTGCTTTTTTTCAGCTTTTTCTGCGGCTTTACTTGTTTGAGCCTGCACATGGGTCATGCCACCCAACAGAAGGGTGAAGATCACCATCATAGATACAATTCTTTTCATACGACTTAGTTTAAAACGTTTATTCAAAAATGTAATAAAAGAACAAGCTGATAGGGAAAATGTTTAAAATCTCCCGTATTTTTGTAGGGATAATAATCGTTTGATATGAAAATAGATGTTTGTTTTTCACCGGTATTATATCCGGTCTATCATAATCCGGAAGCTATCGTGGTGGTCGTGGATGTGTTTCGTGCGACGACGACGATGGCCGCCGCTTTTAGTAATGGAGTTAGTAGCATTCGCCCGGTCGCAACTGTCGAAGAGGCCGAGGCATATAAGGCAAAAGGCTGGCTGGTCGGAGCGGAACGGAATGTGAAGCGATGTGAGTTTGCCGATTTCGGGAATTCCCCGTTCGATTATACGTCGGAAAAGGTGTTTGGGAAAGATATTGTGTTCACCACGACCAACGGCACGCGTGCGATCACGATCGCCAGAGCCGCTTTCCGGGTGATAACGGGAGCTTTCATTAATTTGCAGGCGGTGGCCGGTTACTGTGTCCGTCATAAGCGGGATGTGGTCGTGCTCTGTTCCGGATGGCAGGATAAGGTGAATATAGAAGATACGCTTTTTGGCGGAGCTTTGACGGATGTGTTACTGAATACCGGCCTGTATGAAATGGGCAGTGATGCTGCCGTGATTGCCCGTGATATGTGGACGAGTAACAAGGAGGATCTGTTTGCTTATCTGGAGACGACGGATCATATGGGACGTCTGAAAGCGAACCACCTCGAGGAGGCTGTTCCCTATTGCCTGACTTTGAGTATTACGGACAAGGTTCCTGAACTTTCGATAGAGGGAGATACATTAATATTACGTTGACAAGAAATGGAATATATGGAAAAATATACCGAAAAAGTACGTTTTGGAGTAGTCGGAACTAATTTTATAACCGACTGGGTGATTGCCGGGGCGCGGCAGGATAACCGTTTTGAATTGGTTGCTGTTTATTCCCGCAAGCAGGAAACGGCAGATGCTTTTGCCGTCAAACATCAGATACCTTATACTTTCACCTCTCTGGAAGAGATGGCGGAAAGTCCGTTGATCGATGCCGTGTATATCGCATCGCCTAATTTCCTTCATGCGGAGCAGAGTATTTTGTGTATGAAACATGGAAAGCATGTGCTCTGTGAGAAACCTTTCGCTTCGAATGCACGGGAAGTGAGGGAGATGGTCGCTGCCTCGAAGGAATATGATGTTACGCTGATGGAGGCAATGAAACCGACCCTTACCCCGAATTTCCGGTCTGTGCTGGAGAACTTAGGACGCTTGGGAACGATACGGCGTTATTTTTCCTGCTATTGCCAGTATTCTTCCCGCTATGATAAGTTTAAGGAAGGAGTCGTACTGAATGCCTTCAGACCGGAACTGTCGAACGGGGCGATGATGGATATCGGGATTTATACCGTTTATCCGATGGTCGTTTTGTTCGGACGCCCAAAAAAGATCGATGCTTCCGGGATTGTCCTTTCGTCCGGAGCGGATGGACAGGGAGCTGTCAATTTCGAATACGAAGGGATGAATGCGACCGTCCTCTATTCTAAGATAGCTAATTCTTCCCTGCCCACGGAGATACAGGGGGAAGAGGGAAACATAACGCTTGACCGGATCAATATAATCGGAGAGGTGAAATATACGCCTCGTCTGGCAGCTGCTTCCGGTAAAGGTCCCTCTGCCGAACATCAGGATATAAGTGCCGTGACGGACAAGGATGAATATTATTATGAGGTGGCAGAGTTTATCGATCTGGTTCTGTCCCGCAAACGCCAGTCTGGAATTAACAGTCACGAACATTCTCTGATCACACTGGAAATCATCGATGAGGTACGCAGGCAGTTGGGGATTCGGTATCCGGCTGACCGATATTGATTGTTACTTTTCTCTTGAAAGAAAAGTAACCAAAAGTTCAAGGCTTAACCGTCTGGGCTACTTCGGCCAAAGACTCCGCTGTCGCCTGCGAAACTCGCTTCGCTCAAACAGCGCAGGCTCCTGTCGCTCCGCCTTTGCCCTCCGCTTGACGCCCATCCGCTTAGGCCTCTCTTAGAAAGCTGCGCTTTCTCTTAGGATGGCCGATGCCGACTGTTCTTTTGCGGCCCTGTGCGGGGCACGGGGACAAGCCCGTTCCCGCACTTGATGCGGGATCACAAAGAGGCAGGCGGTATCGGCCATCTCCAAAGAGTCGTCAGGCTCTATTTCCGGCCTAAGCTGGTGAGCGTCAAGCGCAGTGATCGCAGTGATCGTCCGGAGCGTCTGCTGTTTGAGCGAAGCGAGTTTCAGACGCGACAGCGAACGGAGGGAACGGAGTAGCGAAGCAACTTAAGCCTTGATCTTTTGGTTACTTTTGGATCAAGCCAAAAGTAACAATCAATATTCCCGAAGGAAATACCGCATCAAGAACTCCCAGTTCTCATGAACGATCGCCTTGCTGCGTTCCTCGCCGATCAGGCTCTTCGCTTGTGCATCGGCTAACATGCCTTTTTCTTCCAATATTCTCAGCAGATACGGTCTGCATTGCCGGATCATGAAGAAGGATATACCTTGGTCTTCCGCCTCTTTCTGATCGTAGAAAGGATTGTTTTCGTCTTTGATATACTTGACGCCGGAGGTCAGGACTTGCAGACCTTCTGTCGGAGTGGCATAAACGGCAAATTTCCGGGAGGCAGTATCGCCTTCCACCCCTTCCATCTCGATACCGGCCTTCGTCAGGAAATCTAAAAATTCCTGCTTGTTCTGGAAATAAAGGAGCGCTTTGCCATCTGCTGCTGCCGTAAATTTTTCGAAATGCTCGGCCAGCTTTTTCTTGCTCTCTTCGGACATTGGTTCTGTGAACGCTTGTGCCTCTTCACCTTCTTTAACGAACAGGCTGTGATCCGGATGGTCTGCCGGAAGGATCAACGAAAGCCATTTGGGGGAGGTATAGGCCAGGAATGCACTTTTGGAAATATGTGCCAAAGCCTTATGGATGGCCATGATGTACTGCTCGTTCTGTTCTTTCGCCTGTTCCCAATATTCCTTGACTGTATCCGTCAGTTCCTGTAGTGAATCGGTAAATAGGTAAGATTGGTAATGGAACCAATAGAGCAAATTCAAGTATTTGTCTTTATCCTCATAGCGGGTTTCCGGAGCAAAAAGCTGTTGCATCCGTTCGTTCTCCGGGGCAGTTGTCCATTCTTCGCAGAACATCTGATAGATCAGGCTGGCTGTCTCGCCGTTTGCCGCATTGTCGGGACCGACGAACGTACTGTTGGCAAGGCCGTGGTACTGCTGTGTGTAATGCCAGAGCAGGAACCGGATGTCTTCGTAGTTGACCTCGTCATCATAATAATGATCATCAGGCGTGTAGAACGGCAGGTATTTGCCGTACAGGGCTTTGTGCTCCGTAATGAACGAGCGCCAGATATTCAGGCCGGAAATCACGTCTTCGAAATAGGCGGCCATACGTATGCTGATCTGCTTCACCTCGTTCTTCTCGAAAGAATAGGCGAGATTCGTCTCTTCCAACATTCCGTAAATACGGTTTGCAATATTAGTATAATAGAGGTCAGTCGGATCTGACTGCTTATAAGGGTGCAACTGCAACCAATCTTTCGGATAGATTTTAATGTCCTTCATATATTAAATAATTCGTGTCCATATTAATGATCTGTGGCACAAATGTAACAAATATTTAGTTGTAAACGGATTGTAATAATCGTTTTTACAATGTAATCCTGTTTACATCTTCCTGCAATACGCCCCTTCTACTTTTGCCGGCAAATAAATGTAACAAGTAGTAAGGAATGGGAAACAAGTGTGAAACAGGAAATGTGAAGAGGTTCTTTCTTTTGTTGTTAGGAAGTTTTCTTTCGCTGTCTGCCTGGGCGCAGACGGGTGTTATCTGCGGAACGGTGTCGGATGCTAAATTTAAAGATGCGCTGATCGGTGCTTCGGTCGTGATCGAAGGGACTACGGTGGGAGCGATTGCCGATGTGGAGGGGAACTTCCGTATAGAGAATGTCAAACCGGGAAAATATACGGTCGTCGCTTCTTATGTCTCTTATAAATCGGAAACTATCCGAGACGTCGTGGTGAAAGCACACCAGGAATCAGTGCTGAGGATCGAACTGTCGGATGCCGACCTGCAACTTCAGAACGTAGTGGTTGTAGCACAGCGGAAGTTAGGGACGGAAACCGCCATTATCAATACGCTACGGAACAGCCTGCCGGTCGTAAGCGGCATTTCAGCCCAGCAGATCGGCAAGACACAGGATAGCGATGCCGCCGAGGTGTTGCGCCGTATTCCGGGGCTTACGATTGTGGATGACCGGTTTGTGGTGGTCCGAGGGCTGGCGCAACGATATAATAATGTCTGGTTGAACAAGGCGACTACTCCTTCGAGCGAGACGGACAGCCGGGCGTTCTCGTTCGATGTACTTCCTTCTTCGCTGATTGACAATATGATGGTCTACAAAAGTCCGTCTGCTGAACTGCCGGCCGATTTCTCCGGTGGTTTCGTACAAGTGATGACCAAAAATATACCGGACGGGAATACTTTCAACGTCTCTTACCAGATGGGATTCAATACGAATGCCACTTTCCGGAGTTTCCAGCTGACAGATGGGAGCTGGAAAGATTATCTCGGGTTTGGAGCCGGGCTGCGGAGCTTGCCCTCTTCTTTCCCTTCTCATTTAGGGGATTATTCGACAGAGGAAGCCGCAGCCTTCACACGCCGGATCAACCAGCGGTGGGGAATCAATCGGTTCACGGCCGTCCCGGACCAAAAGATATCGCTCACTTCGCACCGTTCGTATGATGTAGGCGACTGGAGAATCGGGAATATCACGAATGTGAATTGGAGTACGGGGTACGACTATTCGGAGACGGTGAATAACAACTATATCGCCTACGATGTGGTGAACGATGCCTCACGTCCACGTTTTGAGTACAACGATGTCCGCTATAAGAATATTTCCAAGTTGGGAGCCTTGTTCAACTGGTCGTTTATGAAAGGTAACCATAAGTACGAGTTCCGTAACTTCTTCAGCCAGCGTGGTGTTTCCGCCTTGACACAACGGGAAGGAATGAACTACTATTCCGACAAGGCGATCCGCAAATGGGAATCCCTTTATACCGGACGTACTACCTACTCAGGACAGCTCGGCGGTACGCATACGTTGCAGGAGAATACTGGCAAAGTGGACTGGACCGCGGGCTATGCCTTTGCGTCTTATCGGGAGCCGGACCGCAAGATCGTGAACTCCATCCTTGATGAGACGAAGACGGATTTGCCGAACTATTACGTCTCCGACCCGATGCGTTATTATCAGGATCTGAAAGACCATAGTGTCTCGCTTGCCGCCAATTATGAACATAAGTTCACTGTCTCCGACAAGTTCGCCCCTGTTCTTAACGGTGGTGTCTACGGAGAATACAAGAGCCGTACGTTCGATGCCCGCCGGTTTGGCTACAACCTCTTGGGAAAAGGGTATGACCGGTATGCTGACTGGGATTATACGGGATTGTTCAGTGATGAAAACATTTCGGCAGACCGGATATGGATGCGTGAGACGACGACGAACAGCGACTCTTATACTTCCGAAAATATCCTGGGAGCTGCTTATGTTTCTGCCAAACTGAACTATGGGGAGGCGTTGAATGCAAATATCGGTGTCCGCGTGGAATACTATAACCTGAAAATGGATGGCTACAGTTCGGACGGTACGACTCCTGTCCATTTGGATAACCGGACGGCCGATTTCTTTCCTTCCGTCAATGTCTCCTACAACCTGTCTGCGAAACATCTTGTGCGTGCCGCTTACGGTCGCTCGGTCAACCGGCCGGAGTTCCGCGAGGTGGTGCCGTATGTGTATTTCAACTTCGAACGAGATGCGAATATCGTCGGTAATACCGGATTGAAAAATGCGTATGCGGACAACTTGGATGTGCGTTATGAGTTCTATCCGGCATCCGGCGAGATGATAACGGTCGGGGCTTTTTACAAGCGGTTCAAGGACCCGATCGAGGAAACTTATAACGAGGCGGGTTCCGGTCTGCAATATACCTACCACAATGCGAAGAATGCCGAGACGTTCGGTATTGAGTTGGATGTGAAGAAAAGCCTCGACTTCATCGGACTGAGAGGGTTGAGCTTGGTTTGCAATGCCGCCTATATCCATAGCCGTGTCCGCTTTGAGGAAGGAGCACCCGAACGTGACCGGCCGTTGGCTGGACAATCTCCTTACTTGGTGAATGCCGGCCTGTTTTATCAGCACGACGACAAGGGAATCTCAGCCTCGCTTCTTTATAACCGTATAGGGAAGCGTATCGAATCGGTCGGTGTTCCGATGCAGAACCAGAATGAAGATATTCCCGACATATACGAGATGCCTCGTAACTCTCTGGACCTGACCTTCTCGAAGAAGATAGGCAAGGTGGTCGAGATCAAAGCGGGAATCCAGGATATGCTGAATTCTAAAATCGAATACAAGCAGTTCGTGAAGCTGGCGGATGAGAACGGGGGCAAGCGTGAACGGGAACAGTTGGTGCGCAGCTACCGTCCGGGAGTGGATATTAACGTCGGCGTCTCCCTCAAGTTTTAAAGTGAATTGGAATATATCTCTATTACAAACAAAATGTGATTATTATGAACAGATTTCTATTGAAAGGTTGGGCCTCTGTATGTGCATTGGCCGTTATGTTTGGAACGGTGTCTTGTAGCGAAGACGACAAGCCCGTTGGCACCATAGCCGTGTCGGCTGTTGCCGTAAGTCCTGCGACTGCAACTGTCAAGGTGGGCGAGTCGGTGACATTGTCCGCCACGATTACTCCGGAAGATGCAACGGACAAAACGATAACATGGAGTTCCTCTGATGAAAAGGTGGCAACGGTAGATGCCGGTAAGGTGACTGGGGTTGCCGAGGGTACTGCCACGATCACTGCTACGACTAAGGATGGTGAGAAGACGGCTACTTGCGCCGTGGCTGTTTCCAATAGTGCCCCCTCTTCCAAAGAGGTGATCCTTGAAGGCGAAATTACTTCCGATCTTACGCTGAATGCTGCTGATAAGAACTATCTGAAAGGCTTTGTTTATGTAAAGCCGGGGGCTACGTTGACAATCGAAGCCGGAACGGTTATCAAAGGTGTGTCCGTCTCTTCCGGTGAAAAGGCCGCCTCTTTGATTATAGAACCGGGTGCAAAGATCATGGCTGAAGGTACAGTCGACAAACCGATCGTCTTTACTTCCGATAAAGAGCCGGGCAAGCGTGTGACTGGTGACTGGGGTGGTTTGATTATCTGTGGCAACGCCCGTGTGAACCAGACAAAAAGACCGGTTATAGAAGGTGGACCCGGAACGGAATATGGTAATACGACCTCCGATGAATTTAACGGTGAGAGTTCCGGTAAGCTAAAATATGTTCGCATCGAATTTGCCGGTTATCCTTTGGAGCCGGACAAGGAGATCAACGGCTTGACATTCGGAGGTGTAGGTAGCGGTACGGAAGTGGAGTTCGTACAGGTGTCTTATTCCAATGACGATTCGTATGAATGGTTCGGTGGGACGGTCAATGCCAAGCACTTGGTGGCTTACAAGGGCTGGGACGATGATTTTGACACCGATTATGGCTATACCGGTAACTTGCAGTTCCTGTTGAGCGTACGTGACAAGGATATCGCTGATACTTCCGACTCTAACGGCTTCGAATCCGATAATGATGCAAGCGGCTCCTCCAACACTCCGCTGACGAAGCCGATCTTCTCAAATGTAACCTTGATCGGTCCGTTCTATGGAAAAGTATCTGATATGACACAGGCAGAGGTAGAGGCAAAGACTGCCGATGCCGCCAATGGTGCCAAGGGTGGTAAATTCCAGGCTGCTATGCACCTACGCCGTAATTCGAGCCTGAACGTCTACAATTCCGTATTCACAGGATGGCCTTACGGACTTCGTGCAACGGATAAGAAAGGTACGGCAAACGACGGTATCGCTGTGAAGAACGTCATTTTCGCCGGTATGTGGAAGAATTTCTATGATGATGAAAAAGTAAGCGAGAATTTCTTCAACCGAGCTGGCAACAATACGACTTTGGCAACGACCAACGAGATTATCTCAAAAGACGGTGACTATTCTTCCGTCATCGCTTCTGCTGTACAGGGAGCTGAATTTATCGACGAAGTCCTGAACAACAACTTCTTCGAGAAAGTAACCTACAAAGGGGCTTTTGACGGTACGAGCGATTGGACAGCCGGTTGGACAAACTGGGACCCGCAGAACACTGAATATTAAAAAAGATGATAAAGAGATTATTATTGACATCGACATTATTGGCAAGTTCTGCCCTGGCGATCCAGGCGCAGGACTTGTTCCTTAGCGAAGGCCAGTATTATACGGACGAGTCTCAAACGACTCCTTACACTGGCCGTTATACCGAGTTTTATGACGACGGTATGTTGAAGATGGAACTTTTCCTCAAAGACGGTCGCCCCGAAGGAACGTATGTGATTTATTATCCCGACGGTAAGATCGCGGAAGTCCGTTCTTACTATCACGGTATTTTCCATGGAGAGTGGCGCACGTATAACGAAGCTGGACAACTGACCGGTATCGCTTCCTATAAAGAGGGGCAGAAGGACGGCCCTTGGCGGGTATGGAACGACAAAGGCGTCCTCCGTTTCGAGATGTTCTATACCAAAGGAAAGAAGATCGGTATTTGGCGTACCTGGGATGATGATGGCAGACTGTTGACGGAAGAGAAGCAAGAGGAGTAATTGACACACCTTTCGACAGGGAAGGTTATCGGTTCCCTAAATCGTCATACAAGGTTTGAAGGAGTGCCTTTCCTTTGCGAAGTCGTAGGTCACTGCCTTCGCGGGGTGTTTCGATCAGAGTTTTTTTCCCTTCGTTGTCATAGACGGAGATACCTGTACTGTCAATAAATCCGAACCCGTTGGAATAAGTATAGAAAGCATATTCCGGGTAATCGGGACTTAGGATGTTCCGGCTGAAAGTAAAAGCGTCGTGATCGATCTCTAACTGGTTCAACAAAGTGGCGGCAAGATCCGTCTGGTTGGCAAGTTTGTCAATCACGACGGGTTTTTTCACCGCACCGCCGATCCAGAGCATCGGGATATGATAGCGGCGGGGCTCATAGCCCGTCACATCTTTCGGATAAGGATATCCGTGGTCGGAAACGAAAATAACCAGCGTATTCTTCCACACAGGCAGCTCTTTCAATTTTTCTATGAAGTGGCCGATACAACTGTCCGTGAAAGCAACCGAGTTCGGATATAGTCCCATTTCATCCAATCGGTGATAAGGAACTTCAAACGGCTCATGGCTACTTAACGTCAGGAAAGTAGTCAGCCAGGGGGCTTGGTTGTCCCGGCTTTTGATGTCTTCGTACAGGTAGCGGAATGTAATATCGTCGTTTGCTCCCCATTTACTCAGGCGGCTGGTGATCGGAAAATCACGGTCTGCCGTGATCCGGCTATAACCGGAGCCGAAGAAATAACTCTGCATATTGGTGAAGTTGATGTCTCCGCCATAAAGCATATTGGCAATATATCCTTCGTTTGTCAGGCTCTTGGCGATAGAGGGGAGCGTTTGACTTTTTGCCGGATACTTCATGATGGAAGTGGTAGGCTGTGCCAGGTATCCGTTTAACACTGAAACGATTCCTCTGTCTGTTCGGAATGAATTGGCATACATATTCGTAAAAAGCACTCCTTCCCGACTTAACCGGTTCAGGTTAGGCGTAATGACGGAATCTCCACCGACAGCTCCGACCGCGTTTGCCGAGAAACTTTCCATCAGGATAATCAATATATTCGGCCGAGAGGTATTGAGAAGGGTCTGCGGTTTCATGGAGTCTTCCTCGTTTCCGTACCCGGTACGGGGGGACGAGGACAAGGTTTCCATCACTTCCTTCCTTTCCTCTTCCGGGAAGAAATTGAACTGTGCCGCAAAATCCTGTTGCTTGCTAAGCGAAGCGATCAGGCTGAAACAAGGATTGATGGCCGAATGGTTGAGGAACTGGTTCTGGCTGAAATACACCATTCCAACGTTGGCCGTCGAAGTTGTTACGCCTCCCCGTATTGGAATAAAGAGTATTCCTCCCGATAATAGGATGACAAGACTGCCGCTCAGTCGTTTCCGTACCTGTGTTTCAGGGAAGAGTGGAACGATACACTTCTTCAACACCCAATATATCCCGGAAGCATATACGACGAACATCCCCAATTGAGCAAAGAACTGTCCCAGCGGTACGCTTGCCATTGCATCTTTGGGCGATTGAAGATAGAAGAAAAGAGTTGCATCCAGCCTGAACCCCCAATAGCCGTATAAAGCCACATCTACAGAGAAGATCGCCGCGATCAATACCGCCATGATCCCGAAATATCCTTTTAGCAGCTTCTTATAAAAAGTCCCCGGCAACCATATCGAAACGAGTGTCATCAGCAAAGGCAATGCCGTCAGATAGCCGGCCATCGTACAGTCCAACAGCAACCCGTGTGTAATTACCTTAAGGTAATCGCTTAGCGAGCATCCGCTCGCTAAGGCATGGTGGTACAGCAGAAACACTGGCTTCTGGACCGCCAAAAGTGGCAACCAGATGAAAAATAGGGCAAGGAGGAAGAGAATTCTTTTCTTCATTACATTATTTATAAAGCTTTTCTCTCAGCTCGGCAACCTTCGGATCAGTAATATAATCGTCGTATTCCATTATACGATCGATGATACCATTCGGAGTCAGCTCAATGATGCGGTTGGCAACCGTTTGAATGAACTCGTGGTCATGGCTGGAGAACAAGACGTTTCCTTTGAATGACTGTAACGTGTTGTTGAATGCCTGGATGGATTCCAAGTCCAGGTGGTTGGTCGGCGTGTCGAGGATGATGCAGTTGGCATCTGTCAACATCATGCGGGAGATCATACAACGCATCTTCTCACCTCCGGAAAGTACCCCTACTTTTTTCAACAGCTCTTCGCCGGAAAACAGCATACGTCCGAGGAAGCCTTTCAGGAAGACTTCGTTGGTGTCGGGTGAGAACTGGCTCAGCCAGTCGATCAGGTTGTAATCCGAATTGAAATATTTGGAGTTGTCGAGTGGCAAATAGGTCGTCGTGATGGTTTGTCCCCACTGATACGTTCCGGCATCGGCCTTTTCTTCTCCGTTGATGATCTGGAAAAGGGCGGTCATCGCACGCGGGTCGTGACTGATGAATACGATCTTGTCGTCTTTTTCCACATTGAAGTTCAAATCCTGGAACAGGACTTTGCCGTCGATGGACTTTGTCAGCCCCTTTACTTCCAATATCTGGTTGCCCGGTTCGCGGTTGGGCGTGAACAGGATACCCGGATAGCGTCGTGAAGACGGCTTGATTTCTTCGATGTTCAGTTTCTCCAACATCTTTTTGCGACTGGTCGTCTGTTTGGACTTCGCTACGTTGGCACTGAAACGACGGATGAACTCTTCCAATTCTTTCTTCTTCTCTTCCGCTTTCTTATTCTGGTTCTGCTGCTGGCGAAGTGCTAACTGGCTGGATTCGTACCAGAAGCTGTAGTTTCCGGCGAACATTTGCAGTTTGCCGAAGTCGATATCTACCGTATGGGTACAAACAGAGTCGAGGAAGTGGCGGTCGTGGCTGACAACCAACACTGTGTGCTCGAAGTTTGCCAGATAGTTTTCAAGCCACATAACGGTTTCAAGGTCGAGGTCGTTGGTAGGCTCGTCCAGCAACAGGTTGTCGGGTTGTCCGAAGAGGGCGCGTGCCAGCAGGACACGTACTTTTTGCTTACCGCTCATGTCCTTCATCAGCGTGTAGTGGAATTCTTCCGTGATACCCAAGCCACTCAATAGGGCAGCCGCATCGCTTTCGGCATTCCAGCCTTCCATTTCGGCGAATTTTTCTTCCAGTTCCGATACGCGGATACCGTCGGCATCGCTGAAATCAGGCTTTGCATACAAGGCGTTTTTCTCGCTCATCACCTCCCAAAGGGTGGTGTGTCCCATCAACACCGTGTCCATTACGGTATATTCGTCGAATGCGAAGTGGTCCTGGCTCAATACGGAAAGACGTTCACCCGGTCCTAAAGATACCGTTCCTCGTGTAGGGTCCAGCTGCTTGCTGATAACACGGAGGAATGTTGATTTGCCGGCGCCATTAGCTCCGATGATACCGTAGCAATTGCCCGGTGTAAACTTCATATTGACATCCTGGAACAGGATACGTTTTCCGAACTGTACGTCCAGATTGTTAACCGTTATCATATCTTCTATACCTATTAATTTGCTTATGAGTGTGCAAAGGTACAAAAAATATCGGTTACTTTCGGATTAAGCGAAAGTAACTATTTGTACAAGCCTTCCCTCGACAGCAAATGATCCAGGTTGGCCACTCCTAACGTCACGATCGCGATTACGGTGGCGGCATGCTCCTGATATTCCGGGATGCTTTTGCTGTAAGTGTCGCGTTCGGTGTGCCAGATCTCACCGTAGTTGAAGTTGTATCCTTTGATGTCCTTTTCGTTGAAGGCGATGGCCGGGACTGCTTCGACAGCAAAAACGGATGCATCCGTACCGGCAGGTTTGGCAGGTTTAGTGAACGGGCCGGCTTCTTTCACTTCGAACGGATAGTCGGGGCGGATCTTCTTGACGGGCGCGCATATCTTCACGAAGTCCTGATACATCGCTTTCGGAACATTGAGTCCGACGGGAGGTGTCGGGCCTCCGTCGCGGTTGAACAAGTTGGAGATTTTATCTAACTTATCTTTATTGGCTTTCACCCAGGCTGTAGAACCTAACAATCCGAATTCTTCGCCAGCAAAAGCACAGAATAACATCGTCCGTTTAGGCTTCGCACCGGATTTCATGATCATGCGGGCCGCTTCCATTACCGGAGTGATGCCGGAACCGCAGTCCACACCACCCGTCGCCACGTCGAACGCATCCAGATGGCCGCTTGCCATCACATACTCGTCCGGGTATTGGGTGCCTTTGATTTTACCGATCACATTATAGTATTTCACCGGCCCCATACGGAAATGGTTGCGGATATCGAATTCAAGGAAGAAGGTACGGCGTTCCTTTACCATCTGCTTGATGGTCGCATATTGGTGCTCGTCCAACTTGATGTCGCAGACGTCCGGCAGATTGTCGAAGGTGAAAGTCGGGTCGTTCATGATTGTCCTGTCATAGAGCGCTCTGAGCGGAACTGTCGCCGACTGGATAAAGCCTAATACACCGGCTTCGCACATCTGTTTGTAGAACAAGGCCGGGACATCCTCTTTCAATGGCAGCAGCGGGTTGTCGGTATTGTTGCGCCAGTTATCCTCCATGATCTGGTAGTTCTTTTGGGCCGTTTCATTGTTTTCGGCAATGATGGTGGCGCGTATGGAATCGCCTTTAGCGGAACGGTCGACCGGCCAGCCGACATTCTTTCCGTTAATCAGCACCCAAGCCCCTTTGAGTTGTCCTTTTATACGGTCGAATTCGCTTTGGGTAAGCGGTTCTTGTAAGACGTGTCCACGTTGAACCCCCTTTGTCCCGGCAGTGTAGGAGGGAGTGACGAAATGTAGTTCCATCCCGTTCTCTCCTAATAGCTTGCCGAACCACGGCCCCCGGTTGAAGCCGACCGGTAGCGTACCGGCCTCTTGCAGTTCAACTTCCAATCCCCATTCCTTAAACTTGGAAGACACCCAATCGACTGCATTGTCGTATGCGTTCGAGCCGATCACGCGGCCGCCGATGCGGTTGGTGAGTATATCTAAATGATCCATCACCTGATTATCCGTTTGACCGATTTCGATGATTTTATTTACCGTAGCGTCCTGTGCCGGAACCGAATGAACAGCCATGCAAGCCATCGCTGCCCAGATAAGTAAAGCTCGTTTCATATTGTGTGTTTTTTATGGTAATGCAAATTAAGATATAAAAAAGTCGTGTTCCAAATGAATCAGGGGGGAATGTAGAGCAGCGCTAAGAGAATTTCTTAGACAAGCCTTCCCTTTTTGTCATTTTCTTGAATTATACCTACTTTTGTGCTTCAAATAACGAATAGGAATATGATATTTTACTTTACCGGAACAGGGAACTCCCTTTGGGTGGCAAAGACGTTGAGTGAAACGTTGGGAGAACCGTTGATCTCAATTGCAGATGAATTGCATAAGGAAGAGAAAGACTTGATTTATCCGGTTCGTCCGGATGAAAAGATTTTGTTTGTCTATCCCGTGCATTCCTGGGGACCGGCGGTGCTTGTTATCCGCTTTATCTCCCGTCTGACTTTAACCGGATATACCGGGCAACCGGTCTATTCTGTTTCTACCTGTGGAGATGAATGTGGATATACGGATCGGCTGATCGGGAAAGCGTTAGGAAAAAGAGCTATATCACTTACGGCAGCATACTCTGTTATTATGCCGAATAATTATATCTTGCTGCCTGGTTTCGATGTAGACGGTAAAGATGTAGAGGAACGGAAATTGCAAGATGCCCCGGCACGTGTCGCTGAGATTATCAGAGTAATCCGGGAACATCAGCAGAATACTTTGTATCAAACAGGGAGTATGCCCGGTTTGAAAAGTTACTGGATTTATCCTCTTTTCGCACATCTGGCCATCGGAAGTAATTCTTTCCGGGTAACGGATGCCTGTATTTCCTGTGGGTTATGTGAACGGATTTGTCCGACCGGAACGATCAGTCTGCAGGGAGGGAAGCCTGTTTGGGCGAATACCTGTGTGCAGTGTGTCGCTTGCATTCATCGCTGTCCGGTTCGTGCGATCGAATATGGGAAGGGAACGCTGAAAAAAGGGCGATATCATCACCCTGAGATGAATAATAAACAAAACAGATAGAAATGAAACGATTAGTAGCGACAGTCCTGGTGGCCTTGACGTTGGCGAGTTGCCAGGAAACACCGAAAGGTTATGTAATAAATGGAGAAGTGACTGGCAGAACGGATGGGAAAGTTTATCTTAAGTCCTTCCGGAATAAGATGTTTTTTGATATCGATACGGCAGAATTAAAAGAGGGAAAGTTTACTTTTAAGGGAGAAGTGGATCAGCCTTTATTGTTTGGTCTGGCAACAGAAGACATGAATTATCCGGTTCAGTTCTTTGTCGAAAATACGAATATGGATGTGCGGATAAGTAATGACGGCGAAACGATTACGGTTCGGAACTCTCCTGTCAATACGATCTTTCAGGAGAATACCGAAAAGGTTTTTGAAGAAGGGTATGACATAGACAGTCTGATCACTAAGTACCCGGCTTCGCCTGCCGCCGCTTTTTACCTGTATCGTTATTTCACTTACCAATTGCCGCTGGATGAACTGAAAGCAACTCGTGCCAAGATTTCTCCCGAACTGGCCGGTTGTCCGTATGTAAAAGATTTGGATGGTATTATCAAGCAGCTGGAAAATGTGCAGATAGGGAAGGTGGCTCCTGAATTTTCATTACCTGATACAGCGGGAGTATCTGTTTCGCTTTCTGATTTCAGAGGTAAATATGTGCTGTTGGATTTCTGGGCTTCCTGGTGTCCTCCTTGTCGTCGCGAGAATCCGAATGTAGTAAAGGCGTTTAATGAATATAAAGATAAAAACTTCACGATTGTGGGGATTTCTCTGGATAAGGATAAAAGTAAGTGGCTGAAAGCAATTACCGACGATAATCTGGCCTGGACACATCTTTCCGATTTGAAATATTGGGATTCGGAAATTCCGGCTCTTTACGGGGTTCGTGGTATTCCGGCCAATGTCCTGTTAGATCCGGATGGAGTGATTGTCGCTAAAAACATTACTGGCGAGGATTTGCATAAAAAACTAAAAGAAGTAATCAAATAAACGATGCGGAAGTACGGTTTTCTGACTTTGTTCCTTCTTTTCTGTCTCTGTCTTTTGGCGACAGAAAAGAAGGATTTCGAAAAAGCGGTGCGTGAAGCTGTTTCCCGGCAGATGCAAAACTATCCGAAGTCAACCTTGAAAGACTTATACAAAAATTTCTTTCAGGATAAATTCGGTCCCGGACATATCATCAGCGATACGACGGCTGCCGGTAACTATTTGCGTCGCGAACTGGCCTCTTATACGGAGTGTACCGGAGAGATCGCGGAGCCGACTGGGTGGGAAGGTAACTTTCTTCGGGTAAACCTCTCGGTCATCAAGAGCGGCCGAATCTCTTATAATACATTCTTTGATGCGTTTGTCCGGAGTGTGAATGGTGTCCGACCTGTTACAGTTGCCGATTGGCAAAAAGAATGGCAGCGGATTGAGTCTATTATCCGTTCTATGGAACTTTCTTTGCCGGATTACGATGCCGATTGCAAAGAAATAGAAGACCGTCTGGACCGGGGAGAATATGTGGGACATCACAGCAAGGTTTTCGAAGAATCCTATTCGCCGCATTATCGTATAATCAGCAGACAGATCTTTGAAAAGGAGCTACAACCCTTGCTGTGAAAAACGGGCTTAGTCTTCGTCTTCCGGGTCCTCGAAGTCAAACTCGAAATCGAATCCATCGTTCATCATCCCTGGATCGGTAAACTGTTCCAGTTCGCGACGGTCTTTTTTGGTCGGACGGCCTAAACCACGTGCACGGTCTACGAATCCGGATATGCGGTTCATTTCCAATATTTCGTATTGGTCGGGAGTTGTGACGTTTTCCAGATAATCGGGTACCAGTTTTGCTCCCATACGACGTTCTGTTAAATCGAGTACCTTGAAGGAAAAGGTGATAGGTGGCTTGCGTACCTGAATCACTTCTCCGACTTTGATCATACGAGAAGGTTTTACATTGACTCCGTTTATCATCACCCTGTTTTTCTTGCAAGCCTCGGCTGCTATGGTACGTGTCTTGAATATGCGGGTGGCCCACATCCATTTGTCTATACGGACTTCGTTCATGGATTTAATTGTCAATTTATTTATTATTAAATTGATTCATCGTATTCTGTATACCGGCCAGGCAGAAGCTTTTGATGATTTCTACCGCCCGTTTCATCTTATCCGGCATCTCCTGGAGTTCTTCCGGAGGAAACTTGCCAAGTACATAGTTGATTTGTCCTCCACGCGGGAAATCACTGCCGATACCGAAACGAAGGCGGCTGTATTCTTGTGTGCCTAACAGCTGTTGGATGTTTTTCAATCCGTTGTGTCCTGCATCACTGCCTTTTGGTTTCAGGCGGAGTGTCCCGAACGGGAGTGCCAGATCGTCCACTACGACTAACAGATTCTCTACCGGAATATTTTCTTTCTGTAACCAGTAGCGGACAGCATTGCCGCTCAGGTTCATGAATGTGTTAGGCTTCAGTACGATCAGCTCACAGTTCTTGACACGCATCCGTGCGATTGCACCATAACGTTCTTCTGTGAAAGGGACGCCGGCATCTTCAGCCAATGCATTTACAACGCGGAATCCGATGTTATGACGGGTCCCCAAATATTCGGAGCCGATATTTCCAAGTCCTGTTATCAGATATTTCATTGTTATGTTGTTTTTAGTAATAACAAAGGGAAGAATACTCTGCTGAATATTCTCCCCTTACATTATTTAGGAATAATAATTTTATTATGCCTTAGCCTGAGCACCACGAGCGGCACGAGTCAACTGAACGGCGCAAACAACAGCGTTCTTAGCGTTCATCAGTTCAAGACCTTCGAAGTGTAATGCGCCAACCTGCATAGTCTTGCCTAATCCCAGGTGATCGACATTGATAAACAATTTCTCAGGAATTGCTGTGTAAAGGGCTTTTACTTTCAGCTTTCTCATCTGCAAGTTCAATTTACCACCGGCTTTAACACCTTCGGCGTGACCTTCCAGAACAACCGGAACTTCCATTACTACCGGTTTGTTATCTGATACTTCCAAAAAGTCCATGTGCAGGATAGCGTCGGTTACAGGTTGGAACTGGATATCTTTAACGATAGCCATTGTCTTCTTGCCGTCGATAGCCAATTCTACAACAAAGATTTCAGGGCTGTAAACCAAATTACGGACGCTGTCTTTCGTGATAGTGAAATGAGATACTTTTTCGCCGCCGTACAGTACAGCAGGAATTTCGTTGTTTTTACGCATAGCCTTCAAAGCTCTCTTCTGGTCTGCAGAAGTAGCGGCTACTTCTCTTGACTTTCCTTCTAATTGAAATGTCTTCATTTTGTTTTAATTTTTGTGTTACTCAAAATTAGATGTTTATGCTTTCTAATTTCCCATCACACGTACGGGGGTTAAAAGCGGTGCAAAGGTACGATTTATATTTATATCTGCAAAATCTTGTCTGCATGAATTTTCAGTTTCATAGGCATGAAACTGAAATTCCCTCGGCATGGAACGGTAGTTTCATAGGCATGGAATAGGAGTTTCATCGGTATGAAACTAAAAGTGCATGCCGGTTCAGAACCGGATTCCTTTTTGCCGGAGCAAGATTTCCGTATCGTCCCAAAGTTGTTTTTGCTGTGTATGATGCCGGATGCGTTCCGACACATTCCTCTTTTTACAATTGGCATAACAACAACCGTTTTTATCTTTCGCCTCATTCGAAAGAGCCAGGTGGATGGCGGTTGCCGCACCTTGGGCCGGTGTTTTGATAAAGGGGCGGAACAGGATGTCGGTAAGCGGGTCGAACCAGGCTTGCATCGTGATCATGTTTGTACTGACAATTCCTGGGTCTGATGCATTTATGGTGATGCCCTTGTCTTGAATCCGCTTGGCAAGTTCCTGTGTGAACAGAAGCAAGGCTAGCTTGGTATTCCCATAGACCGGAATGCGGAAAAAGCGTCCGTTCTTCCCTTTTTCAAAGAAGTCCGGTTCGATCCGGCCGATAGCATACGTGCAGGATACTGTGTTTACAATGCGGCATCCCGGTTGCATCAGGGGTAATAACTGGCGGGTGAGCATGTAGGGTGCCACATAATTGACGCTTACGATTGTTTCCAACCCATCTTCAGTTTTGCGTACCGGAGTCGTCAGGATTCCGGCATTGTTCATCAGGAGGCTGACGGGACGTCCTTCTTTTAATAATTGACCGGTGAAATTGTTTACGGATGAGAGGGAAGCGAGATTGATTTCCCGCACTTCGATCTGAGTGTTACCGGTTTCTTGCTGGATCCGGGTGCATACGGGGACGGCTTTTTTCGGATCGAGGCAAGCCATAATCACCGGATAGCCTTCTTTTGCGAGGGCTGCCGTGATTACTTGTCCCATGCCTCCGTCGGCACCGGTTATGATGGCTAATCCTTTTTCCATTACTTGTATTCTAATTTCTCTATTTCTTTAATAATGCTTTTAGGCAAGTTCTGAATATGTTTATGGCATGCCATTTCGATGGAGTACATGCGAGCGATACAATAGTTGCTATGTCCGCAGTCGCAACGGGCATGTTCGTCTTCCTTCATCTTGTTTACGAATGACGGATCGTTGAGCAAGGCCCGCGCCATACTCACAAATTCGAAACCGTCGTTCAAGACTTCGTCTATCTTCTCGCGTGAGGTCAGACCGCCTACATAGACAAGCGGCATTTTCAACGCCGCCCTGAACTTCAGTGCATCTTCCAGGAAGTAAGCCTCTTTGAATGGTTCAGACGGGATCATGAACCGTCCGGCCATTTTGACTCCAAGCGGTAACCAACCGAAAGGCATATAATGCGTCATCGTATGAATCGGCATGGACCCCCGCATCACGTACATCGGAGCACGGCTGACGAAGCCACCGCTAAGTATCAAAGCATGTGCTCCACATTCGTCCTGCAAGGTACGGGCCACCTCGAGTGTCTCATCCAGCTCCATTCCTCCTTTGAAGCCGTCGCGCATATTCATCTTTACCAGTACTGCCATATCCTGTCCGGCTGCTTTCATCACTTCGTCCATGCACATTTTCATAAAACGCATCCGGTTGTGCAAGCTGCCGCCATATTCATCTTTCCGGTGGTTGGTATAAGGAGAAAGGAACTGGCTGATCAGATAACCGTGACCGGCGTGTATTTCCACAGCATCCATTCCGGCTTCGCGTGCCAGATGAACTGCTTGTCCGAACGCTTTTGCCATCGCTGTGATTTCGGAAGGTTTCATTCCCCGGACAAGAGTGGGGGAATAGATATTGAAACCGCCGGATGCGGAGATAGGCCTGCATCCGCAGATATTTTTGTGGGACATGTTTCCGCAATGTCCGAGTTGTACGGAGGCGGCCGCTCCTTCTTTGTGGATGGCATCAGTGATACGTTTTAATCCGGGGATGATATCCGGGCGCATCCAGAGCTGACGTTCGAAAGAAAGTCCGCTTTGCGTAACAGCCGCATAGGCCAAAGTCGTCATACCGATCCCGCCGACGGCAACCGATTTATGGTAATCGTACAACATGTCGGAAGGCGCGTTTCCCGGGCACATGCTTTCAAATGCAGCTGCCCGTATTGTCCGGTTTCTCAGGGTCAACGGCCCGATTTTACCGGGAGTGAACAGTACAGATTCTTTTTCCATATCCATATGAGTTAGTCATTCAATATATAAAAGGAATAACCCGTTTCCGGTTTCCCAGTTCGTTGCCAAACATCGCTTTGTATTTATGGTAGATGGTATTTGCGCGAGGTACAAGGTTTGCAAATGTCCACCAAGCGAAAACAGCCCCGCTTGCGCTCCAGGTCAGGATTGCAAATCCGCACCATTCCACAATCTCCCCGAAGTAGTTAGCTGATGTCACATATCGGAACAGGCCTTTTTGGGGTAGATAATGATTCGTGTCGCCAGGCTTTCTGAGATGGCGGACAATATGGTCCGATTGGATATTAATTGCCATGCCGGTGAAAAATAAGATGGTCCCGGTGATAAATTGAGGGCTGTACAACCAACTTTCCGTATACATATCCTGCGGTGCCAGATGGAAAATCCATTCTCCCTGCATATAGCCGTTCAAGAGGTTAAAGGTGATTCCCATAAGCATGATGCCTGTCGGCATTTTGCTTTTGCCTTTTATCAGCAAAGGAAAAATAAAAGACCGTTGGAAATAATGCAGTTCGAAGAATAAAAATATCAGGAACGGTACTGCCTCGAACTGCCGTTCCGATCCGTTCCATAACAAAAACATGACGATAAAAACCGGAGCTTCCATACAAATCCAAGCGATCTTGTTCGGTATCGGAAATCCCCATTTTTTATCGAACAACATTCCATAACCGGCTTCAACGAAGTAAAGGGCTATGAAAACAATGGCGGCGATAGCTGCCATTACGATTAGAAATAAGGTGAAATGTTCAATTGTCATCTTCGCGCGTTGATAATTTATAACCTCTTCCGTGAATGTTTATAATTTTGATAGTAGGATCATCCTGCAATAATTTGCGTAATTTGGTGATATAAACATCCATGCTACGGGCACTGAAATAGTTATCGCTTTTCCATATGACTTGCAGGGCGTGTATCCTCTCTACCATATTGTTTGCGTGTTGGCACAACAATGTGAGCAAATCAGCCTCTTTGGTCGTCAGCTTGGTCGTTTTGCCTTCTATGGACAAGAGCTGTTTGGGCAAGTCGAATTTGAATTTCCCGAAAAGATAGACCCTGGCTTCCTTCTTGTGCTGAGGCCGGTAACGGCTTTGTATCGCCTTAATCCGAGCCTGTAAGATATCAGCGTCAATAGGTTTGCGTATCACATCGTCCGCATGGAATGAAAACAGTAGTGCTATTTCTTCTCTCGTCGGATGTTCGCACAGGAAAACGACTGGTATGATATTTTCCGAACTTTTGATCATGGCAGCCAATGTCCGTGTTTCATTCGTGTCTATATCGTGGTCGATAATACAGAATGTGAAATTTCCGGAAAGGAGACCCTCATATGCCGCCTTTTCCTGATCGAATACTTGTGAGTTGTATCCGGTAGCTTTTATATAGTCCTGGATGATCGCTCCCTGATTATAGTCTTTACTGAAAATGAGAATGTTAAAAAGATCGTTCATTATATTCTTAAATTGTTTTTTCGATGTTCCAGACGAAAGCACGTAACCCTTGTGCTTCCGTCTTCTGATCCATCTGATGAAGTATCTCCAGGAAATGGTCGACTTTTTCGTCATCGACCATTGCCAGGATTGCCGAATTCAGTGTCGGCCAAGCGTGACTCCCATAGTGCGGCTCGCCGGTCTTACTTCCACGTCCTTGTACTTCGTCCCAGTATGTGAAGCCCCGGATGTTGTTCCGGTCCATCGCATTCAGGATCATTTCGTAATATGCTTGATTAAATGATACAAATATAGCTTTCATATTAACTTATTCCTAATTATTATTTATTCTTTTTTAGAAGATATTCCATTTCTTGCCATCTTGCGATGTCTGCGCCGGACTCCGTTTCCGGCAAATACACAGTATACGACCGGTACGATTACCAGGGTGATCAATGTTGACACCGAAAGTCCCCATGCAACCGTCATACCCATCGAACGCCACATTTCCGAACCTTCGCCTGTTCCGACTGCCATCGGGATCATACCCAATACGGTCGTCAGGGTGGTCATCAATACCGGGCGAAGGCGGGATTTTCCGGCTGTCACTACTGCGGTCAGGATTCCCATTCCTCTTTCCCTGCAAAGGATCGTGTAGTCGATCAGTACGATACCGTTTTTAACAACGATACCCATCAGCATAATTAGGCCGATCAATGCCATAACGCCCAATGGAGTCTGCGTGATTGCCAGCCCTAAGATTATGCCGGTGAAGGCGAAGGGGATGGAGAACATGATTACGAACGGGTCTGTCAGTGATTCGAACTGAGCGGCCATTACGATAAATACCAAAATGATGATCAGGATCATCAGGATTGTCAGGTCGAAGAAGGTGTCCATCTGGTCTTCGTACGTTCCTCCTAACTGCCAGCTGACATCCGAAGGTATATCCATCTCCTTCAGTTGATTCCGGGCGGCTGTTACGATATCGCTCATGGCTGCACCTTTTCCGACTACTGCCGATACGGTAATAACGCGTTCGCGGTCTTTGCGTTCAATGGTCGGAGGTGTCATTCGTTCTACTACTTTACCCAGGTCGCGGATACGGATTCCCTGACCGGCACTATTATACACCAGGATATTCTCGATGTCTTCAACCGACTGGCGGAATTCAGGGGCGTAGCGTACTTTTATATCATATTCGTCACCGTCTTCGCGATATTTGGAGGCGGTAGAGCCGTTGATGCGGTTACGCAAAGCCATAGCAGCCGTTGTGATATTCAATCCGTTGATCGCCAGTTTTTCCCGGTCGAAATCAACTTGATATTCGGGTATGTAGTCCTCACGGCTGATGTTGACCTGTGAACAACCTTTTACCTTACGCATCCTTTCGGCCAGCTCGGCGGCTACGGCATCGGTTCGACCGAAGTCGAAACCATAAATCTCGACGTCGACAGCGTTTTGTCCGCCCATGCCTTCTTCCTGTCCACCTTCGATAACCTTAAAGGTTTTGATCTCCGGGTATTTAGCTAAATCCTTACGCATCTCTTCACAGATTTCAACCATACCGCGTTCACGATCGCCGACACTTGACATATTGATGTAATAATCGATAATATGTGTCCCGTTATTGCTCAATTGAGCCCAGGTATTATCGGAATCGGCTTGTCCCTCGGTAAAGTTGCTGGTTTTTATTTCCGGATATTTCTGTCGAAACAGTTCGTCGATTTCAAGCGCCAGTTTACGGGTGATGTCCTGGCGGGTTCCGACCGGCAACTCAATGTGAACACTGATCTGCGCATTATCCTGAGTCGGGAAGAATTCCGTCTTGATAGTCGGAACTAATAACATACTTCCCGCAAAGATCAAAGTTGCGCCGAATATAACCGTTTTCCGATGGCGTACCGCCCAATAAAGGAAATTGGAATAGCCACGATCCAGCGCATCCAATGCCTTTTCGATCGGCGTGAAGAACAAGGTGTACAAGCGGCCTTTTTTAGGATTTTGCTTGAGTAGTTGCGAACTCAACATCGGAGTCAGCGTCAAAGCTCCGACCGTTGAAACAATCATGATGATACTAACGATCCAACCTAACTGTTTGAACAAGATACCCGCCATACCCGTCACCATCGTTAGGGGCAGGAACACAGCCAACATGGTCAGGGTTGAGGCGATTACGGAAATAGCCACTTCGTTTGTCGCATGTACGGCCGCCTGTTTCGGGGCACTACCTCTTTCAATATGAGTTGTAATGTTTTCCAGCACCACGATCGCATCATCCACAACCATACCGATAGCAATAGAGAGTGAACTTAGCGAGATAATATTCAGTGTATTGCCGGAGGCAAGCAAGTAAGCGAATGAAGCTATCAGTGAGATCGGAATGGTCAGGATAATGATAAACGTTGCTCTCCATCGTCCGAGGAACACGAACACCACTAACATAACGATAACGAAGGTGATGAAAATGGTTTCTTTCAGGCTGTCGATCGTATTCAAGATATTAGTGGAAGTATCCATGATGACTCCCAACTTGACATCCGAAGGGAGATTTTTCTGGATTTCCGGCAGTTTCTGGTGAACCTTCTTGGCTATGTTCACCGAGTTGGCCCCTGATTGTTTTTGGATAACGATCATACCGCCTTTTTTTCCGTTATTGTAAGTCTCCTGGGCACGCTCTTCGATGCTGTCTTCAATGCGGGCGACATCACGTAGGTAGATCGTTTTATTATCCTTATGACCGATTACAAGATCGTCCATTTGATGTGCATCCGTAAATTCACCTTGTACGCGGAGCGCATAAGCGTTGGAACCGATATCCACGCTACCGCCCGGAGTGTTCCGGTTCTCCTGTGCGATGATTGCGGATATTCCTTCGATTGAAACTCCGTATGCTTCCAGTTTGTACGGATCGCAATAGACTTGTATTTCACGTGTCGGCGTACCGGAAATGGAAACCGCTCCTACACCACTGATGCGTGCAAGTGGGTTCGATACCTTGTCGTCCAGAATCTTGTATAGGGCGTTTGTACTCTCTTCCGCCGTAACCGACAGGATGATAATCGGAATATCGTTCGTTCCGAATTTGAAGATAATAGGATTATCCACATCATCCGGTAGCATTGGCTCGGCAACGTCCAGTTTGTCACGCACGTCATTGGTTGCCACGTCGATATCCGTACCATAGTCGAATTCGAGTGTGATGATCGAGATGTTTTCACGCGACTGTGACGTGATGTGTTTCAGGTCGCTGACGCTGTTCAATACGTTCTCCAGTGGTTTGGAGACGTTCATTTCGATATCCGCAGCACTGGCGCCGGCATAGGAGGTCATGACCATGATCGTGTTTGTCTCGATCTCCGGCAGCAAGTCTACTGATAATCTGGTTAATGAAAAAAGACCGAAGATCACGATTGCCACAAAGACAAGGGCAGTCGTAACCGGCTTTTTTACCGCTGTTGCATATAAGCTCATAGTGTTTGTCTCTTACTTTTCGATTTCTACTTCCATTCCGTTATTCAGTCGGCTTTGACCGGATACTACTACCTGGTCGCCGCTGTTTACCCCCGAAATGACTTCATATTTATTCCCCATACGGCGTCCTAACTCTACTTTCTCGTAGGAAACTTTACCGTCTTTGTATACATATATATAGCGGTCTCCTGCACCGGACTGTTTTACGATGGCGAGATCCGGAGCGACCACATGGTTTTGTGTCCCGAAACCGATCGTCACGCGGGCGAACATTCCCGGACGGACACGCTCGTCATTGTTGTCGATTTTGATTTCGACAGGGAATGTGCGTGTATTCGGATCGATAGTCGGGTAAACCAGGCTGACTTTCCCTTTGAATACTTCGTCTCCGTATACATCCAACCGGATGTCGACATCTTTCCCCTTTTTTACTTTTGTGAAGAGGCTTTCGGATACGTTGATCAGCAGTTTGACCGGACGGATCTGTTCAACGGTGAAGATAGGCGAGCCTCCGCTATACATATCTCCGCTATCATAATTGCGGGCGGTGACGATACCGGTGATCGGACTCAGTAACTGTGTGTTTTCTTGTAAATTCTTGTAGGTCGCACGGCTTATGTCCAACTGTGTTTTCTGTGCATCCCAGGCTGATTTGGAAGCGCCGCCTACTTTGTACAGTTCGTCGATACGTTTGAACTCCAGTTCCTGGTTGTCCAATTGTATTTTGGTCTGTTTGAGGTTGGTCTCATCCATCTTGACCAGGAGTTGGCCTGCTTTTACATGATCGCCGATTTCCGCAAACAACTTCTCTATGCGTACCGGGGTTTGCGGGGCGATGTTATTCGAGATGTTGGCCTCGACTGTTGCTGTAAATTCACTGATCTGCTCTACGTCTTGTGCAGATACAGTCTCTACTCTCACAATAGCTTTGTTGTTGACAGTTTCTGTTTGTGTCGAATCTTTCTTTTCGCCTGAACAGGATAACAGTAAAGGTAAAATGAAGAGTGATATGAAGTGTTGTCTTTTATTTGTTTCCATTTTGTGATATTTTTATTCAATGTCTACTTTTTATTCCTTAAAATTCTTGCTGGCCTAACACCTTTTCCAGGTCAGCCTTTGCTACCATATAATCGTAAATAGCCTGGTTGAAATTCAGTTTGGCCTGTGTCAGCGCTAATTCCGAATCGTTCATCTCGAGCAGAGTCCCGGCACCTGTGTCATAGCGTTTCTGTGAGATCATATACCCCCGTTCGGCTTGTTCCACTCCCTTCTGTGAGGCGTCGAAGCGTTTGACGCAGGTATTCATATTATCTATATATTGCTTGATTGCCAGTTGCAGGTTTCGCTGTGTATCCTCTCTTTGCAGGCTCAATTGTTCGATCGAATTTCTTGTTTGTTTGATCTTATAGAACTTACTACCGCCGGAGAAGATCGGAATGGAAAGTGAGACACCGACCATAGAGTAGGGGTTCCACATATAGTCTTTGAACTTGAAGTCGTTGTTCATGGCTGTCCACTGATACAAACCGGTGAGCGACAGCGTCGGCAAATAATCGAACTTTTGCATGGTCAGTGTCTTTTCCAGTTGCTTGGCTTGTAAATCCATTTGTTTCAAATCTGTATTATTAGCCAATGTCGTGTCTGTCGAAAGAAAATCGCCGAATAAATCTTTTTCAAAATCGGTCAATTGTCCTTCACATTCGATGTTTATGTCCAGGTCCATGCCTAATAAAGCTTTTAATTGCCATTTGGCGAGAACCAGTGCGTTTTCTGCCTGCAACATATTGGGCTCGCTATTCTTTACGGTAACATTGGCGCGTATCAGGTCATATTCGGCGACAGTTCCCTGTTCAAACTTACGCTTGATATCCAGGTAATTTTCCATCGCGTTGTCATAGCTTTCCTTAAATACGCGGTATGAATCGTTAGCAAGAAGCACGCCGTAATACCCTTTCTTTACCTGGTTGACCATCGCAATTTTGGAAGAACGTGCCTGTTCGATTGCCAATTCCACATCGACAGCCGAGATACTCAGGCTTTTCCAAAGAGCAGCGTTGACAATCGGCATCGAGGCGTTGAAACCGAGGTTCCAGTTATTATCACGTCCCACTTCAATCCCTTCATCCATATTCGGCATGTCTTCCATGCCTGGTATTTCGGTACTTCCCATGTCGAAGCCGTCCATATACATCACTTGTTTTTTCAAGGTCCGGTTGTAGTCGGCTGCAAAACTGACTTGGGGAAATAGAGCGGCATATGAACCTTTCTGTGCATATTTTTTCTTCTGGATTTCCTTATTAGCCACTTTTACAGTAGGGTTTTCGCTCAGCGCGATCTCAAGAGCTTTTCCTATATCGAGAACGAGTGTGTCCTGAGCTTTTGCGGAGGTAAAGGCCAGAGAGGGGAGTAACATTATCACTACCCACATCATCTTTTTAGTAATTAAGATTTGTCTCATTTAGAATAAGTAAATTTGATTTTTAATAAAATCGTTTGTTCAATCTAATTGCTTCTGTGTATATTTCAATAAATAACGGTCTAAAATGGCAATACCTTTTTCAGTAGAGATTCCCCGGAGGAAGGTATAAAGAATCGTATTGAACACTTCGGCCACGGAATGGTTGGAGAGGGCTTTGGACGGACGGATCATCTTCGCCTGCTCTTTCGCCAGCAAAGCTACAATTTCGAAGTTAATATTCGGTTGAAAAACACCTTCTTTTGCCCCTCTTGACAGTAGTTTTATACATTTTTTCAAAAATCGGGATTTTTCTTCTTCTGTTTTTTGCAATGCTTTCGGATAACGTTTCAGATCATCATAGAACTTCCGGTTAAACCAGCGAGGTCGCCTCATAAGCTCTTCATAAAAAAGCAAGGCAATTTCAAGAGCTGTTATCGGCTCGGATTCAAGTTGCTTCATGGATAGCTTCATTTTGGTATAACTCAGGTTTATACATTCTGTTAGTAGAGTCTCCTTATCTTCGAAAAGCTCATAAAGAGTCCGTTTGGATATACTCGCGTTATGAGCGATATCATCCATACTGACATTCTTGATCCCGTGTTCCGAAAATAAGTCGAATGCCGTTAACATTATTTGTTCTTTTATGATCATCGATTTTAATGATTACTTTTTATACGATCAGATGTTGCAAAGGTCTGTCTAATTTGGAAAACTAAAAAGGTTTATTCTGTTACGGAATTAGTCGAAAACGAATAAATGAAGCCTTCTTTATTCCTAAAAAACCGTTATTCATTGGTAAAAAATGAAACATATTTCTGTTTGTTGAAAAAATGTTTACCTTTGCAAGTACACGATTAGTAAATATGTAAAGATGGAAAAACTTCCTTTAATAGAATTGGCGGAGTTGAATAAGAGTATTATTTTCCGTGATAGTTTTCAGGATATTTTTTCGATTGCGGATCTGGACGGAGGTATGGATATCGGAGATCCCGACTCGCCTGAGCGTTTTGCTCCGATGCGGTTGAACGCACTTTTGATGGTGCTGACTTTTGAAGGGACGCTTGAAATCCATCTGGATTATGTTTCTTACACTGTCAAACCGAATAGTTTTATAACGATCATGCCTACGCATGCTCTCCAGCTTGACAAAATCAGTAAAGATTTTAAAGGTCGCTTGCTGATTGCATCCAAAGAGTTTCTGGACGATTGTAATCCTGGTGGGGGTAACCGGACTCAGGCAATCGCTAACTATATGGAGGTTCGGAAGAATCCTTGCACGGAGCTGGAACCGGAAGAAGCAGTAAAACTGGCCGGAAATATGCAGATTATACGGGATAAGATGAGGGAACGTACTCATTTTTATCAGAAAGAACTGGTGCAGAACGCCTTTATCGGCTTCCTGCTGGAGTTGGGAAATATAATGTTAAGCAAGAAAGACCGTTTGATCCGGCCGACTCTTTCCCGCAAGGAAGAATTGTTCGAACAGTTTCTGCAATTGTTGTTTGAACATTGCAAGGAACAGCATGTAGTTACTTTCTATGCTGAAAAGTTGTTTATCACACCGCAGTATCTATCATTGATACTGAAGGAATTGACAGGTAAATCTGCTAATAAGTGGATAGACGATGCCCTGATCGTCGAGGCGAAAATTCTTTTGAAAGCTCCTCAGGCAACTGTCCAGCAGGTGGCGGATATACTTCATTTTTCCGACCAGTCGACTTTTGGAAAATTCTTTAAGAAACATATGGGGATTTCTCCGATGGAGTACCGTAAGTCCTGAAACGGGCGGTACTCCGTTTTCTTTTATCTTTTACTGAACTTATACCAGTTGATCAGTTCGGAAATACCATAGACCAGGCAAGCGACTCCGAAAATCACAAATGTGTTGGCGGCTGCTCCGAACGGGTAGGCGAGGATCATAACTCCTGTTATCAAAATCAGGGACGGTAGGATGTAAAAACCATAGGGTACGGTACTCCATTTGCGGGCGGAAACCAGCGAAATCAGTTGTTGTGCACCTCCAAGAACCAGTAAAGCTCCTAAAATATACATTAGTATGCTAACGAAAAACTGCGGCATGATCACTAACCATGCTCCGAACAGGATACTGCCCGCTCCGTCGATCGGAAACATCGGGCTTGGCTCTCCTTCTACTTTTTCGCGGGTGAAATAATTCAAGAGCGAGAATAATCCCGGTATGATAAAACAAATCCCGATTGTTATTACCAAATAAGTAACGGCCGCTTCCGGCCAAAGAACCAATACAAGTCCCAATACGATTGCAAATATGCAGCGCAGGACTGATCCATTTAAACTTTTCATCTTATGTCTATTTTATTCTTTCTTTATATATAACAACGAAGATACACTTTTTTCTTTGGACTGGAAAGAAAAATGAAGAATACCCGTCTCCTTTTCGATTGACAAAATGTTACTGCCCTACAGTGAAAAACTATTTTCTACCCCATGAAAATGGAATTACTATAGCGGGTAATATTTTTTCACATATCTATATGGAGAGAATTTACCTCCTTTTGCTGTCAAAAAGACAAAAGATGTTTTTTCTCTCCCCCTTGTTATATGAATGAAATTATGTAACTTTGCAGTTTTGAAATGCGAGTGTGCAATTAAAAGATAATTAAAATATTACTATCGTGGCAGATACAAAGTACATCTTCGTTACGGGCGGCGTGGTCTCTTCATTAGGTAAGGGAATTATTGCCGCATCATTGGGTAAACTACTTCAGGCAAGAGGTTACAAGGTTACCATTCAGAAATTTGATCCCTATATCAATATCGATCCGGGTACGCTGAACCCGTACGAACATGGGGAATGCTATGTTACCGTAGACGGACATGAAGCGGATTTGGACCTCGGACACTACGAGCGTTTTCTGAATGTTCAGACAACCCGCGCAAATAACATCACTACAGGGCGCATCTATCAGAGCGTTATCAGCAAAGAGCGTAAAGGGGATTATCTGGGAAAGACTGTGCAGGTGGTGCCTCATATCACGGACGAGATCAAGCGCAATGTGAAATTGCTGGGAAATAAATACAAATTTGATTTCGTGATCACTGAAATCGGCGGTACGGTCGGTGATATCGAATCTCTTCCGTTTATCGAAAGCGTGCGTCAGTTGAAATGGGAACTGGGAAAGAATTGTATATGTGTACATCTTACTTATGTGCCTTATATCGCGGCTGCAAAAGAATACAAGACCAAACCGACACAGCATTCCGTAAAACAACTGCAGGAGTTGGGGATTCAGCCGGATGTTCTGGTATTGCGTACCGAGCATGAGTTGAGTGCCAATTTGTTAAGTAAAGTGGCTCTCTTCTGTAATGTAGCGCAGGATGCCGTTATACAGTCAGTCGACGTTCCGACGATTTACGAAGTTCCGTTGGTATTGCAGCGTCAGAAGATGGACGAAGTGATCCTGCGTAAAGTCGGGCTGGAAGTCGGACCGACACCTGAGATGAAGCCTTGGCATCAGTTTTTGCAACGTAAGGTGGATGCTACTGAAACAGTAAAGATCGGCTTGGTCGGTAAATATGTCGAACTACAGGATGCTTATAAGTCAATCGACGAATCTCTGCTGCAGGCTGCTATTTATAATGATCGTAAACTGGATTTGCATTTGTTCCATTCCGAAAAACTGAATGACGGCAATGCAGCCGAATTGTTGAAAGATATGGATGGAATCCTGATCGCTCCGGGATTCGGGCAGCGTGGTATTGAAGGGAAATTTGCCGCATTGAAATATGCTCGTGAAAACGATGTCCCTTGCCTGGGTATCTGTTTGGGTATGCAGTGCATGGTGATCGAATTTGCCCGCAACGTAATGGGGCTGACGGAAGCCAACTCGACGGAAATGGAACCCAATACCCCATATAAAGTGATCGACCTGATGGAAGAACAGAAGAATGTAACCAATATGGGGGGGTCTATGCGTCTGGGGGCATACGACTGTATCTTGAAGGAGGGGTCTAAGGCTTATGAAGCGTATGGACAGACACACATCCAGGAACGTCATCGCCATCGTTTCGAGTTCAACAGCGAATATCGCGATAAGTTCGAAGCTGCCGGCATGATGTGCGTAGGTGAAAATCCGGAATCGAACTTGGTTGAAGTGGTAGAGATTCCTGCATTGAAATGGTTTGTGGGTGTTCAGTTCCATCCGGAATATAACAGCACGGTCGTTAATCCTAATCCTCTTTTCGTTAGCTTTGTAAAAGCTGCAGTTGAAAATAAAAAATAAAAATTATAGATGGATAAAAACACGATAATAGGTTTCCTGCTTATTGGAGTTGTCTTAATTGTATTTACTTGGTTGAACCAGCCTACACCGGAACAGATAGAAGCACAGCGCCGGATGCAGGATTCGATCGCCCAGATAGAATACGCAAAGCAGCTGGAACAGCAGAAAGAGTTGAATAGAGAAGCAAAAGCGGACGACGAACTGGCTGGCTTGCCCGATTCCGTACGGCTTGCCCGTTTACAGAACACGTTTGGAGTTTTCGCCGATGCAATGGTTGGAGAGGAGGGTTCCACTGTCTTGGAAAACGAGCTGGTTGAAGTCCGTTTGGCTAATAAGGGAGGACGTGTCGGATATGTCCGCCTGAAAAAGTACGATAATTATAAAGGTGAACCTTTAGTGCTTTTCGATGAAAAGGACTCGAAGTTCGATTTTACTTTGATTACGGCTGATAATCGCGTGGTAAATACCGGTGATTTGTATTTTACCCCTGTAAAAGGAAATGATCAGAACAGCATCACCATGCGTCTGAATACAGGAGAAGGCAGTCATCTGGATTTTATCTATAGTTTGAAACCGGACGATTATATGTTGCAGTTCTCCATTAAGGGAACTGGCCTGAATGGTGTACTGTCACCGGGTACGACTGCATTGGACTTGTTATGGCAGCAAAAAATAACCCAGCAGGAAAAGGGACGTAAGTTTGAAGACCGTTATGCAACAGTGTACTATAAATTTATGGCCGACGATGTGGAGTACCTGAGCGAAACCAAGAACGACAGCAAACAATTGTCTAACCGGTTGAAATGGGTCGCTTATAAAGACATGTATTTTTCTTCTATCCTGATCGCCGGAAACGAAGGATTCGAGTCGACGACTATCGATTCGAAGATGCTGCCCGAAGACGGTTCTTTTCTGAAGGAGTATAAGACAACAACGTCCGTACCTTTCGATTTGAAGGGTAATGAAGCGACGGATATGCGTTTCTATTTTGGTCCCAATCAGTTCTCCCTGTTGAAATCTTACGATGATGATGTAGAGAAAGCCGATCAACTGGATCTGGAAAAGATCGTTCCGCTGGGATGGGGTATTTTCCGTTGGGTGAACCAGTATTTCGTCATTCCGTTGTTTAATTTCCTCGGACAATTTATTCATAGCTACGGCTTGCTGATCTTCCTGTTGACGGTTATCGTAAAATTGATCCTGTTCCCGTTGACGTATAAGTCTTATATGTCATCGGCCAAGATGCGCGTATTACGTCCGCAGGTGGAAGAGCTCAATGCTAAATATCCGGGACAGGATAAGGCTGTAGAACGCCAGCGTGCGACAATGGAACTGTATAGTCGCGCCGGAGCAAGTCCGATGGCAGGATGTGTTCCGATGTTGTTGCAGATGCCGATCCTGGTCGCTCTGTTCATGTTCTTCCCGTCAGCAATCGAATTGCGTCATCAGAGTTTCCTTTGGGCGCACGACTTGTCTACTTATGATGCGATTGTAAGTTGGAATACATATATTCCTATTATTACGCCGTACTTCGGTAACCATATCAGTTTGTTCTGTTTGTTGATGACCGTAACGAACATTATATATACGAAGTTCAATATGGAACAGACGAATACCGGACAGCAGCAGATGCCGGGGATGAAAGCGATGATGTATATGATGCCGCTGATGATGCTGGTATTCTTCAACCAGTATGCATCCGGTTTGACTTACTATTACTTCATCTCTACATTGATCACGATCTTGCAGACTATCATCTTCCGTTATACGATTGACGAAGATAAGTTGCTGGCCAAGTTGGAAGAAAACAAAAAGAAGCCGATGAAGAAGTCCGGTTTCATGAAGCGCCTGGAAGAAGCTCAGAAAGCTCAACAGGCTCAGTTGGAAAGACAGAAACAGCAGCGGGAGAATAACCGTCGCCGTTAAGAAGTCAAATCTGATGTGATAAAAGGAATGCCGATTGCTCTCCAAAGCAACCGGCATTCCTTTTTATGCGGATACCGATTCATTTGTCAGTTGATGCTCGTGTTTTTCAAGAAAGCCAGTGCCTTTTCCATATCCTCCGGTGTGTCGATACCGATTGTTTCCTGCTGGGTAATTCCTACTTTGATCTTGTAGCCGTTTTCCAGCCAGCGCAGTTGTTCTAAGCTTTCAGCCAGCTCCAGGGGAGATTGGGGTAAATGAGTGATCTCCTTGAGTGTGTCGGCGCGGTAAGCATATAGTCCGATATGCTTGTAATAGGTATGGTTCGGAAGCCATTCGGTATATTTCCTGCCCCTCATATAAGGTATAATCGAACGGCTGAAGTACATGGCTTCATTGTTCTTGTTCAAGACCACTTTCGGTGAATTGGCGTTGAATAAGGTCGTTTCGAAATCATCATCCGGTCGAAAGGGTTTTACCAAGGTGGCGATTTGGATACTGTCATCGATGAAACATGCTTTTAGTATTTCGATCTGTTCCGGTTGGATGAAAGGTTCATCACCTTGTATGTTGACAACCACGTCATATCCGTCTCCTATTTTACAATACGCTTCATAACAACGGTCCGTACCGCTTTTGTGTTGGTCGGATGTCATAACGACATGGCCGCCGAAAGCCTGGACGGCAGCTTCTATACGGTCGTCGTCCGTAGCTACGCAGACCGCATCAATCACATTTTGGACTTGTTCGTATACCCGTTGGATCATCGGTTTGCCTGCCATATCGGCAAGTGGTTTCCCCGGAAAGCGGGTAGAGGCGTAGCGTGCGGGAATTATTCCTATAAACTTCATGATGTATAATGTATAATTTATAATGTATGATTCATAAAATTGTCCATTGTCAATTATTTACCGTTTTCCCCTCGCTCAATAGCAGAACCTTCTCATGTTCTCCAACAATCCATACAATATCACCCTCTTCAAAAACGGTTGAAGGAGATGGATTTTTGATGGAAGAGGTTCCTCGTTCGATACCGATGACCAGGCAGGCGGACTTGTCCCGTATGCCGGATTCCAGAATGGTACGCCCGATCAGATGGGAGCCTTCGGCGATAGTGAATTGCTCCATATTGACTTCATGTGTCGTCTGCTCCTTATTGGTTTGGGCTTTTTTATATCGTTCGACTATATATTGACGGAAATGTTCAAGATCGTCATCCGCACCGACTACTACCAATTTGTCAAATGGATAGAGGCGTTCTTCTCCTCCGGGTATATTAATCCGCTGTTCTCCTCGAATAATTGTCACGATGTTTACATTACATTTCTGTCGGAAGTTGAGTTCTTTTAAGGTCTTTCCCATGCTGGGAGAGTTCTGCTTCACTTCAAAATCGGCTAAATGCAAGTCACGTTCCAACAGGTGGTTGGCAAAACGTTGGTTGATCGGTGCTTTCCGTTCGTTTTCCAATTCGCGTGCGGAGAGGTTACTGAAGAAATGCCGTTCCATCAGGATGGATTGTCTTTTCAACCGTTTGGATAAAATGACAATAACTATGACAGTTGCTGCGATCGCCAGTACGATACCGACTGCGGCATTCAGCAAACGGGCGACGGGCAGCATGACCAGGCCGATACATAATATAATACGTAAAATGATCAATGAAACCAATGGCCCCCGATTGTACTTGCTATCCAGCCATAATTGTTGGAACTCGGCTGAGTGGTTTTTCTTCATCATGATCGCACGCAACATGGGGGCTATTAATAGCAGGATCAGAACGAGTGAGATCCCTGCTCCCCGTATGCCCGGAAGTTCCTTCATGATAAAAGGTGCTATGAACTGAAGCCAGATAAAGATCAGGACAAGGGTAACGGCTGTATAAGTGCCGACTATACGGACCAGTGCCTTCAACAGTTTATTCCAGGCGCTTTTCTGGTGTATGGTATTGGAGCCGGAAGAATAGCGTTCGAGAAATTTCATCCATGACTTCGGTATGACCTGATCGGCAGCCCGGCATGCCGGTTCTGCCATACGAATCATATAAGGTGTAAAGAAAGTCGTAACAACTGAAACCGCCACGACAATAGGATAGAGGAAATTATCGGTTACCCCTAATGACAGTCCTAACGATGCAATGATAAAAGCGAATTCACCTATTTGAGCGAGAGAGAAACCGGATTGTATGGCTATCTTGACCGGTTGGCCGGAAAGCAATACCCCAAAACTGGCAAATAGTATTTGTCCGGCCATTACGACCAGTGTAAGGATCAGAATCGGAATTTTGTATTCCCACAGTAATGCCGGATCGATTAACATTCCGACTGAGACAAAGAATATGGCCCCGAAAAGATCTTTTACAGGTTTGATAATATGTTCGATATGTTCTGCGTCGATCGTTTCTGCCAGGATAGATCCCATAACGAAAGCTCCCAAGGCTGAAGAAAAACCGGCTTTCGTGGCAATGATGACCATTCCGAGGCATAGTCCCAGACTGACGATCAACAAGGTTTCGTCATTCAGGAAAGTCCTGGCTTTTTTCAGAAAAGAGGGAATCAGATAAATGCCGATAACGAAACAGAACAGCAGAAAAACTCCCAGTTTGACCACGCTGTTGAGCAACTCCATTCCTTCCACGTGTTTGCTGACTGCCAATGTAGACAGTAAAACCATCAGTAAAACGGCAAACAGGTCTTCGACAACAAGGATTCCGAAAACCACTCCGGCAAACCGCTGATTGCGCAGTCCCATGTCGTCGAACGCTTTGAAGATAATCGTTGTAGACGACATGGAAAGCATTCCTCCGAGGAAAAGGCTGTTCATATGTCCCCAACCTAATGACAATCCGGTAGTATAGCCAAGTGTCATCATGCCTATCACGATGGTAATAGCCCCGATCACTGCTGTTCCGCCGACTTTCATCAGCTTTTTGAAACTAAAATCGAGCCCTAAAGCGAATAGAAGGAAGATCACGCCTATATCCGCCCAGATGCGGATGCTTTCTACATTCGTGACAGTCGGTATTTGTGTGATGGAAGGGCCGGCAAGAAGTCCGGCTACGATATATCCGAGTACGACCGGTTGCTTTAATTTTTTGAAAAGCAAGGTAACCAATCCCGCTGAAATCAATATGACAGCAAGATCCGATATAAGAGATGGTATTTGAGACATGCTTTCGTTGTTTTTCCGTTGGCAAAGTTATGTATTTATTTTAATTTTGCCGGTCTAAAAAATTGCCAAAATGAAGAAGATACATCCGATAGAAGCGTTGATAGAGCAAGGAGAACACCAACAACTTGATTTTAAATTCGAAGTGAGCGACAGTAAGAAGATTGCGCGTACGCTGAGTGCTTTTGCCAATACTGACGGCGGACGCCTTTTGATCGGTGTGAAAGATAATGGGAATATCTCTGGTGTGCGAAGCGAAGAAGAATATTATATGATTGAAGCAGCCTCCAGGATGTATACCCGCCCGGAAGTCCCCTTTGAGGCGACCCGCTGGGAGGTGAACGGCAAGACGGTTCTTGAAGTATATATTGCCCCCAGTCCGGATAAACCGCATACGGCTCCTGATAAGGATAACAAGTTTAAAGCCTATATAAGGGTTGCCGATGAAAATATATTGGCCAATGAAGTGTTGGTGCTTGCCTGGCAGAAAAAGCATAAACGGGACGGGACTTTATTGAAGATAAGCAAACCTGTGGAGCGTTTGTTTGCTTATCTGGATGATCATCCCCATATCAATGTCAGCCAGTTTTGCCGGATCGGACGGATCAATTATTACACCGCAAAGAATATCCTAAGTGACCTCCTGGCCATGGACGCCCTGCAATATATCGTAATCGACAAACATATCTTATATCAGCGCATCCCTGCATAGAGGCGACCTTTATGGCCGCCTTACAATGTGTTAAAGATTTTCTACATACACTTGTGCATTCTCGAAACGGACCACCTTGACCTTGTCCCCTTTCTCTATAAAACCTGATTCGGAAACCCCGTCATAAAATTCTCCGTCGACCGAAACTTTCCCGGAAGGGCGTAATACGGTGGTAGCTATTCCCTCTTTCCCTACCAGTGAAGATAGGTCAGGAGATGATATAGCATCTTTCAAATCCGTATTCAGCGCGACTTTCCGGAACATTCCCCGGTGTCCGATCTTATTGGACAGCCAGATCATCAGGCCGAAGCCGGCCACTAATCCGACCAGGACCGTCAATGTCGCTTCCCCGATCTCTTTTCCGCTGACTCCTTCGAAATCGAAATTATCGTTATTCAGTAAGCCCATGACCAGGCCGCCGATAACCAATACGATACCGCTTATTCCGGCAACCCCGAATCCCGGAATGATGAAGATTTCTACTGCGAGCAATAGAATGCCGATGATGAAGATCAGAATTTCCCAATTTGCCGCCAGTCCGTCTATATAGAGTGGTGCAAAGTAGAGGACTGCTGCCAGTAGGGCGGCCGCAGAGGGGAAACCCAGCCCTGGTGTTTGCATTTCAAAGTAAATACCGCCGATGATAATAATGATCAGAATAGACTGAAAAATAGGGTTCATTAAAAATCCTTTTAAATCATCTTGCCAACTGGGTGTATAACTTCTCATTTCGTAGTCTTTATATCCCAAATATTGCGTGATTACTTCATCCGGATTTTCGGCTATACCGTCGCAATATCCCCACTTTTGAGCTTCCTGCGCTGTGAAAGTAAGGACTTTTCCTGTGTCTATCAGGTTGGGAATAGCCACCCGTTCGTCTACCATCGCTTCGGCTATCAACGGATCTCGTTTCCATTTGTATAAAGTATCGTTTTTTTGAATGATTGTATCCTGCCCGTGCGCTTCGGCTGTCGAACGCATCATGGAGCGCATATAGGACTGGTATTTGTCCGGCATGGCCGCCCCTGTTTGGTTCACGACAGTGGCTGCCCCGATGTTTGCGCCTTTCCGCATATAAATTTTCTTGCATGCGATGGAAATGAGCGCTCCGGCAGAAGCGGCATTGTTGTCGATAAAGACATAGACTGGGATGGAATTGTACAAAATGGCCGTACGCATCGAGTCTGCCGCATCCACTTGGCCGCCGTATGTGTTCATATGGATCAGGACGGCATCTGCCCCCAAGGCATTGGCTTCCGCCAGACCACCTCTAAGATACAGGCGCGTGGTATTGCTTATCTCCTTTTTTATATCGATTTTATATACTAACGGGTGCAAGGTGTCTGCCGCTGATATAAATGGGGCTATCTGGACCAATATGATAGCTAAAAAAAGTCCTAAATTTTTCTTCATTTTATATTATTCTCCATCTCTTTTACATGTTGTACGAATTTGTAACATACATGTTGTGAATTTTGTATTTTAGTTGCTTGAAAACTTGTAAATACTGCTCATTTTCAAAGCTGTTTGTTATAAATGTATTAAGTTACGATTTTTAATATTAATAATCATCAAACCGCATTGTAATTAAAATATTATTCCTACATTTGTAATGTCCTTCAATGCTGAAGGATAATGCCAAACCGGTATTAAACAAATAAAAAAATAAGTAATATGAATGCGTTGCAATTTCAGAAAAAATTATTGAGCATGCAAGAAAACATGATGAATTTTGCATTAATGCTCACCGCAAATCGGGATGACGCCCAGGATTTGATGCAAGACACAACGCTGAAAGTTTTGGACAATCAGGAAAAGTTTGTAGATAATATTAATTTCAAAGGATGGGTCTTAACTGTGATGCGTAATATCTTCATAAATAATTACCATAAAATCGTTCGTACACAGACTGTCGTTGACCAAGGTGTCGACCTGTATAATCTGGATGTAGTGAATGATTCAGGTTTTGATTCTCCTGACGGTGCTTATCAGATCAAAGAAATAACAAAAGCGATAAATAGTCTGAACGATGAACTGAAGGTTCCGTTCTCCATGTTTTTGAGTGGTTACAAGTATAATGAGATTGCAGAAAAGCTCTGTGTTCCTTTGGGGACGGTTAAGAGTCGTATCTTCTTCGCTCGTCAGGAATTACAGAAAGTCTTGAAAGATTTTCATCGGAGTTGAGGTGAAGTTTAAAATAAATATGTGAAAAAATAAACGGGGGTATCCAAGAGGTGCTCCCGTTTATTTTTATTACTTTTGGCGCAAAATTCTAAACGGAAATGAGAAGTTTTGCAAGTGATAATAATTCGGGCGTTCATCCTTTGGTGATGGATGCTGTGATAAAGGCGAACGATAATCATGCAGTAGGATATGGTGACGATCCCTGGACAGCAGCAGCTACAGCGAAAATAAGAGAAGTGTTTGGCGAAATGGCATCGCCTTTTTTTGTTTTTAACGGAACGGGGGCGAACGCTGTAGCTTTGCAGGCAGTGACACGTCCGTTTAATAGTATTTTGTGTGCTGAAACAGCTCATATTAATGTGGACGAGTGTGGTGCTCCTGCCCGTATGACCGGCTGCGCTGTCGTGACGATTCCGACTCCGGACGGAAAACTGACACCGGAATTGATCAAACCTCGGCTGCATAATTTCGGTGTCTGCCATCATTCACAGCCGAAAGCTGTCTATATTTCACAAGTTTCCGAGTTGGGGACGATTTATACGATCGAGGAGGTCAAGGCGATTGCCGATTTGTTACATTCTTATGACATGTATCTGCATATGGACGGTGCACGTTTGGCGAATGCCTGCGCTTATCTGAATTGTTCGATGCGGGAGATAACCGTTGACGCCGGGGTGGATATCCTCAGTTTCGGGGGAACCAAAAATGGGATGATGATGGGAGAGGCAGTCGTCTCTTTCCGTCCGGAAATAACCGAAAATTTGCAGTATTTCAGAAAGCAATCTGCTCAATTGGCTTCCAAGCTGCGTTATCTTTCCTGTCAGTTTATCCCTTATCTTGAAAATGACCTGTGGCTGGAAAACGCAAGAAGAGCTAATCATAGTGCTTATCGTTTGGCTGAAGCGTTGAAAAAGTATCCGCAGATACGGTTTACCCAGAAAATAGAATCCAACCAGCTTTTCTTTACCATCCCCACGGAACCGTTAAAGAAGTTGCAAGAGAAATATTTCTTCTATATGTGGAATGAAGAAGTCAACGAAGCACGGCTTGTCACTTCGTGGGATACGACGGAAGAGGATATTGACGCTATGATACGGACGTTGGACGCCCTGTTCTGAGTAAAAAGCCGTAGGGCTGCCTGCCGTTCCCTTATAAGGAAATTTGCGTTTCCTGCCGGGGAAACATCCGTTTCCCGCTGAGGGAACTCCCGTTTCCTGCCAGGGGAACGGAAATCTTTCCAGCTTCCTGCTGCTGGTGTGCCGGCGGGTAACGTGGATTATGTATGGTGTTCCAAATGAAAATAACTACTTTTGCGTCAAATTTGTAAATAGAGCGATAAAATGAAACAAGCGGTTTGGCTGGCGGCAGCATTGATGATGTTGTTGCCTCTGGGGAAAGTCTACTCGAAGGAGAGGAGCGAACGCGAAAATAACACGTTGCGTATCATGAGTTATAACATCCGTAACGGCAGAGGAATGGACGATATGACCGATTTCCGGCGTACGGCGGAAGTGATCAATAAAGTTTGCCCCGATGTCGTGGCCGTACAGGAGCTCGACAGTGTGACAGGCCGTAGCGGAGGAAAAGATGTTTTGCGGGAAATAGCCGGACTCACCCTGATGCATCATATTTACGCCCCGGCAATTGATTACGACGGAGGGAAATACGGTATCGGCATGTTGAGCAAGGAGAAGCCTCTCGGCTATCGTTACCTGTCTTTGCCTGGAAGGGAGGAAGCCCGTGCACTGCTTGTCGTCGAATTTGAAAAGTATATATACTGCTGTACGCACCTCTCGTTGACGGAGGAAGATCGGATGCTTTCCTTGCCGGTCATCCGGCAGGTGGTGGCTTCGGCAAACAAGCCTTTTTTTATTGCCGGTGATATGAATGCGCATCCCGATTCGGAGTTTATCCGGCAGTTGAAGAACGATTTTGTGATCTTGACGGATATGGAGAAGCCGACTTTTCCTGCTGATAAACCCGATGAAACGCTTGATTACATTGCAGCCTATGCGAAAGATACGGTTGCCTTTACCCGTATCTCCTCCCTTGTATGGGAGGAACCGGCCGCTTCCGACCATCGTCCGATCCTTACGGATATCATCTTCAACCTTGGGAAAGAGATGACTCTTCGTGTGTTGAATGCGAAAGGGGAAACATTAAAAGAATTGAATTTATAATAGACGAATAGTAAAGATATGAAACTGAACCCGGAAGAGTTGGAAGAAATGATTGAACCGGTCGAAAAGACCGATCTGATTTATGGTATAGACGACCGTCCTCCTTTTAAAGAAGCCCTGTTTGCCGCTTTGCAACATTTGCTGGCGATCTTTGTGGCGATCATTACACCTCCGTTGATTATTGCCGGAGCCTTGAAGCTGGATCTCGAAACGACCGGTTTCCTGGTTTCGATGGCACTTTTTGCATCCGGTATCTCGACATTCATACAGTGTCGCCGAATTGGCCCGGTAGGGGCGAAGTTGCTTTGTATCCAGGGAACGAGTTTCTCTTTCATCGGTCCGATCATAACGGCTGGACTGGCGGGAGGACTGCCTCTTATATTCGGGGCGTGTATTGCGGCGGCTCCGATCGAGATGGTGATTAGCCGGACATTCAAGTATATGCGTTCTATCATTACTCCGCTAGTATCGGGTATCGTGGTGCTGCTGATCGGACTTAGCCTAATCAAGGTCGGAATCGTTTCATGTGGCGGTGGCTATGGTGCGATGGATAACGGGACGTTCGGGAGCATCCGGAATATAGGGGTGGCGGCGACAGTGTTGCTGAGTGTCTTGTTCTTTAATCGTTGCAAGAACAAGTATCTCCGTATGAGTTCGATCGTGTTAGGGTTGTGCATCGGTTATGCGCTGGCTTACTTTCTCGGTATGGTCGATATGGCGGCGGCTTCTTCGCAAAGCTTGATGGGATTTAATATCCCGATGCCCTTCAAATATGGGCTGGACCTGAATTTCTCCGCTTTTGTCGCTATTGGTTTGGTGTACCTGATTACGGCGATCGAGGCTACTGGCGATGTGACGGCCAACTCGATGATTTCAGGTAAGTCGATAGAAGGGGAGGGCTACCTGAAGCGTGTTTCGGGCGGTGTGCTGGCGGATGGGGTGAACTCCTTTATTGCCGGGATTTTCAACTCTTTCCCCAATTCGATCTTTGCGCAGAATAACGGTATTATCCAGCTGACGGGAGTTGCCAGCCGGTATGTCGGATATTATATCGCCGGTATGTTGGTATTGTTGGGACTGTTCCCGGTTGTTGGCGTTGTCTTTTCCTTGATGCCGGACCCGGTGTTGGGTGGGGCGACCTTATTGATGTTCGGTACGGTTGCGGCTGCCGGCATACGGATTATCGCTTCGCAGGAAATCAACCGGAAGGCTACTTTGGTCTTGGCGGTCAGCCTCTCGCTCGGCTTGGGGGTGGAACTGATGCCGGATATCCTGAATACGGCACCGGAAGCTATAAAGGGCATTTTTTCTTCCGGGATCACGACCGGGGGTCTTGCCGCTATTTTTGCGAATGTATTGATACGAGTCAAAGAAGATAAAACAGAATAAAAATGGAATTACTTAAACAGCGTATTCTGCAGGATGGCAGATGTTTTCCGGGAGGGATTCTAAAAGTTGACAGCTTTATCAACCATCAGATGGACCCCATGCTGCTTTATAAAGTGGCTGAAGAATTTATTTACCGTTTCCGGGATGCGGATATCAATAAGATTGTGACGATAGAAGCAAGTGGTATCGCCCCGGCGATCATGGTGGGATATATCATGCATCTGCCTGTCGTCTTTATCAAGAAAAAACAGCCGAAGACGATGGAGAATATGTTGTCTACCGTTGTCCATTCGTTTACAAAAGATCGAGATTACACGGTGTGTATCAGCAATAACTTTCTGACAGCTGACGACCGTATCCTTTTTATCGACGACTTCCTGGCGTATGGTAATGCCGCAATGGGAGTGCTCGATCTGGTAAAACAGTCCGGAGCCAAGCTGGAAGGAATGGGTTTTATCATCGAAAAAGCCTTCCAGAAGGGACGCGATGTGCTGAATGATGCGGATGTACGTGTGGAAAGCCTCGCCATTATCGACAGCCTGGAAGATTGTACGATCACCATCCGCTAATGATTTAAATAACCGTATGATATGGATCAGGAAGTGAAGGAACGGCTGATAAGCCGTGTGAATACGAATCCGTATGTCAATCACCTGGGTATTGACTTTACGGTGGTGGAAGAGGGAAGGGTGGAAGCCCGCATGCCCTTGCATGATGAGCAACGGCAATATAGCGGCGTTATTCACGGAGGTGTTTTGGCAGCCCTTGCCGACACGATTGCCGGTTTTGCTGCCTATACGATGCTGCCTCTGGACCGCGACGTGCTGACCGCCGAACTTAAAATATCCTTTTTGCGGGCGGCATGGGGGAAGGAATTGATTGCTAAAGGCTATGTTGTGAAGCCTGGAAGCCATCTTCACTTTTGCGAATGCGAGATTTATTGTGATGACAAGCTTGTCAGCAAATCATCGGGTACTTTCTGTGTCGTCCATCCCCAGATATAAAGCCGATTGCCTGAAAATAAACCGTCGGGAGATTACGGCAGCGTGAAACGCATGCATGCCGTATTCTTCATGATCGGTAAACTCAGTATCTTTTCTGGGGCCAGTTTTTCCAACTGCACGATGATAGCACGGTTGAAGCCTCCATGCCCGATCGCCAGAATCCGTTTTCCCGGAAACTCCTTTTTCAGGAAGTTGACAAAATCTCCCGCTCTTTTATACAGGGCATCTATGGTCTCCACGCTTTCCGGCAGTGTCGTAAAATCCATTTCATCCGCTACCTTCCCAGTATATACACCCCAATCCATTTCACGAAGAAGGGGAGTCGCCACCGGTTGCAACCCTTTCCGCCGGGCGACGGCCATTGCTGTGTCATAGCTGCGTGCGAGGTCGCTGCACACGATCACGTCCAGCTCTTCCTTGTCCAACATTTCAGCCAGTGCTTCGGCCTGTTGTTTGCCCAGTTCCGACAGGTGGCCGGGGAGCTGGCCTTGCATAATATGTAATTTGTTTTCTTCCGTCTCGCCGTGGCGGCTCAGGATCAATTCTATCTGACTCATCTCTCTTTTTATTTGGCGGTAAAGATAAATAAAAAAGAGAACCAATTGCTTGATTCTCTTTTACTGGTTGCGGAGGCAAGACTCGAACTTACGACCTTTGGGTTATGAGCCCAACGAGCTACCACTGCTCCACTCCGCGATATAGTGGCAATCATTCTGGATTGCGAGTGCAAAGGTACAAAAATATTCTTATAATCCAAATTTATTTACAAATAGTTTGTTGAATATTCTTGTACCCCGGTTCTCAAGCTTTAAGAAACAGCATTTTGACAGCTTATAAATCTTCAATCGAATCATGATTTTCTGTTTCGTATAGCCTTAATTTGCTTTTCAACCGATTAACTTCCTGTTGCAGGGATTCCACCCGGCCCAGCAAATGGTGGATGGCATCGATCCCCTCAATATTGATGGATAGGTCGTAATACATACGCGTATATCGTTCTACGTCATACAATTGGGAGGCAGGCAGGTAACTTTCCCCTTCTACTGTGTCTATCTCTATCAGGCCACCTTTCTGTAACAGGTAGAGAAACGATGGTTCGATATGGCATATTCGGCAGTATTCACTGACTATGATTAAATCTGTTTGCATAACAATCTCGTTTTTTAATTAAGACTTTGTATTTCGCGGAACAATTCTTTTTGTTTGTCCGTCAAGTTGGTCGGGATGTCGATGGAGTAGGTCACTATCATGTCACCGAACTTCCCTTCTTCCTTATAAATGGGGAATCCTTTTCCTTTCAACCGTACCTTCGTGTTGTTCTGGGTTCCCGGTTTGACCTTGAGTTTGACTTTGCTGTCCATTGTCTCGACGATCTGTTCGCCACCGAGAATGGCGGTGTACAGGTTCAAAGGAGCGGTGACGTACAAGTCATCACCCACCCGTTTGAACCGGCTGTCTTCCGGGATGTGGAAGGTGATATACAAATCGCCTGCCGGTCCGCCGTTTACACCCGGTCCTCCCTGTCCTCTCAGCTTGATGGTCTGCCCGTCGGCGATACCGGCCGGGATGGTGATACGCAGGTTCTTACCGTTTACGGTGATGATCTGCTTGTGTGTTTGGGCAGCGTCTGCCAAAGAGACCTGCAACTCTGTCGTGTAGTCCTGCCCGCGGAAACCGTGGCTGCGTCCGCCTCTGCCGCCCATGCCTCCGAACATCTGTTCGAAGAAGTCGGAGAATTCGCTGCTGTCACCGGAGCTGCTCCAGTAGGCTCCTCCGCCTTGTCCATTCTGGTATTGGCGATATTGCTGTTGTTGGGCTTCGAATTCGTCAGCGTGTTTCCAGTTTTCTCCGTACTGGTCATATTTCTTCCGTTTCTCCGGGTCGCTGAGTACCTCATTGGCTTCATTTATTTCCTGAAACTTGCGGTGAGCGTCCGGATCATTCGGGTTCAAGTCGGGATGGTATTTTCGTGCAAGCTTTTTGTACGCCTTTTTGACGTCGTCCTGCGAAGCGCCTTTGTCTACCCCCAGAATTTTGTAATAATCTATATAGGCCATATTTATATATGTTATTAAGTCTGCTTCTTTTTCTGATTTTAATACATATATAGAATAACAACAAATGTGCCGGAGAGTTCATGCCGGGTTTAAATAGAACTAATAAATTTTAGAGGAAGTAAAAAATAAAAAACCTCCGATCCTGAAAAACCGAAGGCTTACTGAGTTGCGGAGGCAAGACTCGAACTTACGACCTTTGGGTTATGAGCCCAACGAGCTACCACTGCTCCACTCCGCGATATAGTGGCAATCATTCTGGATTGCGAGTGCAAAGGTACGACTTATTTTTAATAAAACAAATTTTTCAGCAGTTTTCTTTATCTCTTTAAGCTGCGCCCCTTCTTGTCGGAAGATTCTTGTTTGAACAAAATGTCACTACTACCCCGGCAAAATCGGATTAGTAGGGCATATTTTGGAAATTAGTATGGCGGGTAATATTTTTTAACGTTTCTTCGTGCGCTATAATACCTGTGTAAGGATAGCAAAATGATATTTGAGAGAAGTTCTGCCCTTTTTAGAGAATGATTGGTTCATATCTCTATTATAAAGGTTCGTTTGGATAAAATGTAAGTATGTTTTTGGTAGTTATTATTTTTTCCGGTACTTTTGCGCACAGTTTTAATCAAAATGTGCAATACAAATGCCGATGACAGTTTCTAAAACACGTGAGATGTTGGTGGATGTGGCCAGACAATTGTTTGCCCGCATGGGGGTGGATAATACGACAATGAACGATATTGCACAGGCATCCAAAAAGGGAAGGCGTACGCTTTACACGTACTTTAAAAGTAAGAATGAGATTTATCTGGCAGTAGTCGAGTCCGAGCTGGACCAACTATACAAGATGCTTCAGGATGTGGCTGCGAAAGACTTGCCGGCAGACGAGAAGTTGATGACGTTTCTGTATGCAAGATTGGATGCTATCAAAGCGTTGGTGTTTCGTAACGGGACATTGAAAGCTAATTTTTTCCGTGATATCTGGCGGGTGGAGAAGATCAGGAAGAGCTTCGATATCCGTGAGACGGAATTGATACAGGGAATTCTGGAAGCCGGAGTGAAGGAAGGAATTTTTGCGATGCCCGATACCGAGATTACGGCGGTCGTTCTTCATCATGCCCTGAAGGGGTTGGAAGTTCCGTATATACGTGGAATCATGGGGGATAATATCAGCCAGCGGATTAAACGGAGAGATAATGTAATGAATTTGATATTCAATGGTATAAAGATAAAGTAACACAATACTGAGGAATGTTTATTAATGCAACAGGGTTTTATGTACCTGAAGAACGGGTCGATAACCAACATTTTTTAGAGTTAAACGGGCTAACCAGCGAGTGGATTGAACAGCGCACAGGGATTCGTTCCCGGTCTAAGGCAAAAGCGGAGGAAAATATCAATACGATGAGTATGGAAGCTGTTCGCAACGCCCTACCTAAATTACCGTATGATATTACGGATGTGGATTTGATTGTTTCTGCCTCTTATTCTCCGTACGATACGGTAGCGACTGCGGCTCATCTTGCCCAGCACGAATTCAATATTGAAAATGCGAAAGCGCTCTATCTTTCTTCCGCCTGCTCTTCCTTCCTGAATGCATTGGAAGTTGTGGAAGGATATTTTGCTATGGGAAAAGCAACGAAAGCGCTGGTCCTTTCCGCTGACAAGAACTCGGCTTACTATAATGAGACGGACCCGAAAGCCGGCCACCTCTGGGGCGATGCGGCTGCAGCCTTTTTCATCTCGAAGGAACGCGTTTCGGAAAAGGATTCCGAGATCGTGGATGTCTATACACAAGGACTCGGTTACCTGGGCAAGGCTCCGGATGCGGTTCACCTTCGTCCGCGCGACGGCGGTATCATGATGCCGGAAGGACGTGACGTGTTTATCCAGGCTTGTACCTATATGCCGAAGAACGTGCTCTATCTGCTGGAAAAAAATGGCTATACGCTGGACAACCTAACATATTTCATCGGCCACCAGGCTAATATGCGTATCATGTCCAATATCGCTAAACAGCTCAATCTGCCGGAAGAGAAGTTCCTGCATAATATTGAAGAATTGGGAAATACCGGTTCGGTAAGCTCAGCGTTGGTATATGCCCAGAATGATCATAGTTTCAAGAACGGCGACCTGGTTGCCATTACCGTGTTCGGCGGTGGCTATTCTACGGGTGCTTGCTTGATTAAGTGTTGAATTTAAAACGGAATTAATATGAAATTATTAGAAGGTAAAGTGGCAATCGTTACCGGTGCCGCACGCGGTATTGGTAAGGCGATCGCATTGAAGTTTGCCGCAGAAGGTGCAAACATCGCATTCACGGATTTGGTGATCGACGAAAACGGTCTGGCTACCCAGAAGGAAATCGAGGCATTGGGTGTAAAAGCAAAAGGCTATGCTTCAAACGCTGCTAATTTTGAAGAAACACACAATGTCGTAGCTGAAGTCGTAAAAGATTTCGGTCGTGTGGATATCCTCGTAAACAATGCGGGCATCACGAAAGACGGCCTGATGATGCGTATGAGCGAAGGCCAGTGGGATGCTGTCATCGGTGTCAATCTGAAATCTGCTTTCAACTTCATCCACGCTTGTACTCCGGTGATGATGAAACAGCGTTCGGGCAGCATCATCAATATGGCTTCTGTCGTAGGTGTACACGGTAATGCCGGCCAGAGCAACTATTCGGCATCCAAAGCCGGTATGATCGGTCTGGCTAAGTCTATCGCGCAGGAATTGGGTTCACGCGGTATCCGTGCCAATGCAATTGCTCCGGGCTTTATCATAACAGATATGACAGCCGGTCTGCCGGAAGAAGTAAAGGCAGAATGGGCAAAGAAAATTCCTTTGCGTCGTGGCGGTACGCCTGAGGATGTGGCCAATATCGCTACATTCCTGGCTTCCGATATGTCTTCTTATGTCTCAGGCCAGGTGATCCAGGTTGATGGCGGTATGAATATGTAAAGAGATTTATGATTTATAATTTATGATTTATGTAGGTGACGTTTGTTTTGCAAAATCATAAATCCATAAATCATAAATCATAAATTTGAAATCATGGAGGTTATTTACGAAGACAATCATATCATTGCGGTGAATAAGACTTGCCGCGAGATTGTTCAAGGAGATAAAACCGGTGATACTCCTCTTTCGGACATGCTGAAGGCATGGCTGAAAGAGAAGTATTGTAAACCCGGAAACGTGTTTGTCGGCGTTACGCATCGCTTGGACCGCCCGGTCAGCGGTGTCGTGTTATTTGCCAAAACGAGCAAGGCGCTCGCCCGTCTGAACGAGATGTTCCGGGTTGGAGAGGTAAAGAAGACCTATTGGGCAATCGTGAAGAATTGTCCGCCGTCAGAAGAGGGAGAACTTGTTAATTGGCTGGTACGTAACGAAAAGCAAAACAAAAGCTATGCTTATGATACGGAGCGTCCGAATGCCAAGAAAGCGATCCTGCGTTATAAGGTGATTGCCCGCTCGGAAAACTATTATCTGTTGGCTGTAGATCTGAAAACAGGTCGTCATCATCAAATCCGTTGCCAGCTTGCCAAGATGGGCTGTCCTATCAAAGGTGACTTGAAATACGGCTTTCCCCGTTCTAATCCGGACGGTGGCATCAGCCTGCATTCCCGCAGTGCCGAATTCATCCATCCCGTATCGAAACAACCGGTCAGCATTGTCGCTCCTGTGCCTGTGGATTCCCTTTGGAAAGCACTTACAGAGTTGTAGGCTACTTTTTATATCCCTGCTTTCATAGGAATAAAAAAGCAGAATGTCTGCCAAGTCTGCTAAATCTGCCTATACCTTTTTCCAGGAGGGGATATAGAATGATTTGTTTGTAATGTTTTGATTATTATTACGTTATTATTATTTCCCTTTATTTTTGTTTAGTTTGAGGGTGGAAAAATAATTTTTCACGGACATTTATTTGTTACTTTTGGCTTGATCCAAAAGTAACCAAAAGATCAAGGCTTAAGCTGCTTCGCTACTCCGTTCCCTCCGTTCGCTGTCGCGTCTGAAACTCGCTTCGCTCAAACAGCAGACGCTCCGGACGCTCACTGCGGTCACTACGCTTAACGCTCACCAGCTTAGGCCGGAGATAGAGCCTGACGGCTCTTTGGGGATGGCCGATACCGCCTGCTTCTCTGCGATCCCGCATCAAGTGCGGGAACGGGCTTGTCCCTGTGTTTGCCTCCGTGCTTGTCCTCGCACTTGTGAGGGTGTTTCGGAACAAGGGGATTTTGACGTACTTTCTACAAAAGAACCGTCGGTATCGGCCATCCTAAGAGAAAGCGTAGCTTTCTATGAAAGGCCTAAGCGGATGGGCGTCAAGCGGAGGGTAAAGGCGGAGCGTCCGGAGCCTGCGCTGTCTGAGCGAAGCGAGTTTCGCAGGCGACAGCGTAGCCTTTGCCCGGAGTAGCCCAGACGGTTAAGCCTTGATCTTTTGGTTACTTTTGGATCAAGCCAAAAGTAACAGATAAATGTCCGTGGAAGAACCTTGTTTTGTGACCTTAAGTTTTATCTTCTCCTTTTGTTCTATATGGTAATATATTGATCTATAATTGTTTGTTTACTTTTGTTACACATCCTTTGTAAAATGTCTCTTTTTTAAGAAGGCCCGGCAGACTTGGCAGACTTGGCAGATTTTTTGTGTCTTGTTCAGGTTGGAGGCGAAAGGTTTTATTCAGGTTGGTATTCGTTTGAAGTTCGACAGGCATCCGTTTCCGCATTGACAGGCATCCGTTTTGAGATGGATGCCCATGCAATTCGGCATCTCTCTCCTGGGAATATAGGGAAGTTTCGCATAATAGTTTTATCTTTGTATATAGTAGAAACAATAAAGGTAAAAATCGTATGAAACCGACTCGTATTATCGAAATTTGTGCCAACTCCGCACAAAGCTGTGTGGAAGCAGAAGCCGGAGGAGCTAAACGTGTGGAACTTTGTGCCGGAATTCCGGAAGGGGGAACGACACCCAGCTATGGGGAGATCCGGACGGCGCAGGCACTCACTTCGTCTATCGATATAAATGTGATTATCCGTCCGCGTGGAGGCGACTTCCTTTATACACCGGCAGAGATTCAGTCGATGTTGCTGGATATCGAACTGTGCAAGCAGTTGAAGGTGCATGGCGTAGTCTTTGGTTGCCTGACGAAAGACGGGGATATCGACGTCCCTTTGATGCGCCGTCTGATCGAGGCAGCCAAGCCGCTGTCTGTCACCTGTCACCGGGCTTTTGATGTCTGCCGCGATCCCTTTGCCGCATTGGAACAGTTGATCGAGCTGGGCTGCGACCGTATCCTGACTTCCGGCCAGCAGTCTGATGCCGTGAAAGGGATTCCTCTCATTGCCGAACTGGTGAAACGTGCGGCAGGACGCATCATAATCATGCCGGGATGCGGAGTTCGGGAAAATAACATCTCCCGTATCGAAGCGGAAACAGGGGCAAAGGAGTTCCATACGTCCGCCCGCAGCATCGTCTACAGCAAAATGGAATACCGGAACGAGAATGTCCCGATGGGCAGCAGTATCGTTTCTTCCGAGTTTGAGACGGTCGAAACGGACCGCAATAAGGTGGCTGCCTACCTGTAAGGAAATCATTTATAATATTTCAATATCAATATGAAAAAACAGTTGTTAGGGGCAACCCTGTTCTCATTAATTTTGACCGCTCCGGTCTCTGCTGTTCAACCATATAGGAAGGCGGCGGGAGATTGTAAGATAGAGTTGAAACAAGATACGCTGACGATCGAAAACAGTCTGATCAAGCGTAGCTGGCTTTGGAATAACGGTAATCTGATTACTTGTAAACTGGAAGACAAGGGAAATGGCTTAGCCTGGCAGCTTCGGAACAACCAGCCGGACCTTTCCCTTCCCGGAGAGGAAAAGGAGGGGAGCGAAGCTTCTATCCGGATAGAGGAAGTACCTGCTTCTTTGCAATATACACACCATCTTCGTGCTACGGTGGAGTATAAAGCCGGCAATTTGCAGGTGAGGAAAATTCTCAAGATCTATCCTGACTGTCCTGCCATCGCTTGCGAATTGTATCTGAAAGGACAGGCTTCGCAGAAATGGATAAAGGCATTGGATAATCCTGCCGACTTGCAGAATATAGAAAAACTGACGCAAAATTCGCAGGGCGGAAATGTCCCGGTGATGGAACAGCTTATGCTGGAAGGAAAGCACTGGCAGCTGGAGGCGGTGGAGTTCTTTGACGTCACCGACCGTTTCAATACGCTGGTTCGTCCTGTTCATGCGCTTTCTTACCGGGATTGTCTCTATCGTGGCAATCTGCTCTTTGCAGAGAATACGGAGAAGGAAGCTGGCTTTTTCATGTTGAAAGAGGCACCTGCGTCAAATGTACAACTCTACTATCCGGGAGGTGATTATCTGGTGAGCGAGGGTACTTTCCGAATGGTCGGTTTGGGTGTCGACAGTGCGGATATAAAGACTGACGAGTGGACAAAGGCTTATAGCTATGTGACCGGAACATTTCGTTCGGGTGAGAAACAGAAACGGATGGCGCTTCGTAATTACCAGATGCGTATCCGCCCGTTCCTCGAAGACCGCGACGAGATGGTGATGCTGAATACCTGGGGAGACAGAGGACAGGATACGCGTGTGAACGAGGCTTTTTGTCTGAAGGAATTGGAACTGGCAGCCAAGTTGGGTGTCACTCATTTCCAGATCGATGACGGATGGCAGGCCGGACGTAGTGCGAACTCGGCTTATGGTGGCAGTTTTAAGAATATCTGGGATAACCCGGATTACTGGACACCCGATCCGGACCGTTTCCCGAATGGCCTGGCGCCTATCGTGAAGCGTGGTAAGGAGTTGGGGATCGAAGTGTGTCTTTGGTTTAATCCCAGCATACAGCACGATTATGCCGATTGGCAGAAAGATGCCGATGCGTTGATCGCTTTGTATAAAAAATATGGTATCCGTACTTTCAAGATTGACGGTACTTTTTTTGATAACAAATTGGCGGAAAGCCGTCTGCGCAGTCTCTATAACCGAGTGATGGAAGCGACTGGATGGAAAGCTGTCTTAAACCTGGATGCGACAGCCGGACGGAGGGGAGGATATTTCTTCTTTAATGAATATGGAAACATCTTTTTGGAAAATCGTTATACGGATTGGGGCAACTATTATCCGTACTGGTCGCTGCGTAACTTGTGGATGCTGTCGCGCTATGTAGCTCCCCAGTCGCTGCAGATCGAGTTTCTGAACAAATGGCGTAACAAGGAGAAATATGCCGGTGATAAATTCGCTCCGTCAACTTATTCATTCGATTATTTGTTTGCAATAACGATGGCAGCCCAGCCATTGGCCTGGTTTGAAGCGTCTAACTTGCCGGATGAGGCATTTCCGACGGGTGGAGTGATCCAGAAATATAAAACGGTACAGCATGATTTCCATACCGGATATGTCTTCCCTGTGGGGGACGAACCTTCGGGCAAGTCATGGTGTGGTTTCCAGTCTGTGAAGGACAGGAAAGGATATTTCCTGTTGTTCAGGGAGTCTAACGAGGAGGAGTCATTTGATATGGATACGTTCTTCGAACCGGGCGAACAGGTTGAATTTACTCCGGTTCTCGGTGCTGGAAAAGCATTCCGCAGCATAGCCGGAAAGGATGGGCGGATTCGTTTTTCCCTTTCGGAACCTAACAGCTATGTATTGTATAGTTATCGAGTATTATAAGTATATTTGTAACATAAATAAAGGATAAACAATAAAAAACGAAAGAATAATGGAAGAACCTAAAAGACTTTACCGTTCGAATAACGGGATGATAGCAGGTGTTTGTGCGGGTATCGCCGATTATTTCGGCTGGGATCCTACGTTAGTGCGCATCGGATATATATTATTGAGCATCTTTACGATGTTTTCCGGGGTGATCGCTTACCTGATCCTCTGGATGGTTATACCGAAACAATCTAAATAGTGAAAGGAGAGGCGGAATGACTCGATGGAGCGGGGTGATTTTGGGCTTGATGGTGCTGGGCTTGTCTTGTACGCAACCGCCGGTACAGGAAAAATATCAGAAAAGCCGGGACAAGGTGGTCGATGTGAAGGACAAGGTGGTGGAGATCGGGACCGGAGATGTGCTGGTCGGTAATAACAACTTGCTGTATGTGCTGGGCGATTATTTAATTGTCGTCGAGTATAGCTGGACGGCGATTGATAAGATCGTGCACCTGTTCGATCGGTTTACCTATAAGCCTGTTTTGAGTACGGTAAACAAAGGGCAGGGGCCGGGAGAGATTGCCAATCCCGGAGTGTTGATTATGAATGAACGAAAGGGGTGTTTTTACTTTCCTGATAATGCCCGGATGAAGTTGTACACCTATGTCTTGGATAGCTTGCTGGCTGATCCTGACTATATACCTGAGGTCAAATGCTCCTTCCCAGAAGACCGCGTACCAAGCGATGTCGTTTATGTTTCCGACACGCTTTGTATCGGTGGGACGGTCGTCCCGATCGGGACAAATGATTTCAAGACGGCTGTCGGATGTTGGAATATGCAGACTGGGAAGGTCCGTCTGATGCCCTACGAACATCCGGAGATTAAAAAGAAACGAGCGGATTGCATCGTCTCGACGGAGCATGGTATCTATGTGGATGTCTATTCGCGGGACGACTTGCTGACGATCTGCGACTTGGATGGAAATCTGAAATACAATGTTTATGGCCCGGAGTGGCGGCATGGCGAGTGGAATGATGTTTATCGGCATATTGACGGCGTATTTTGCGGTGACAAGATCGTGACGGCTTATTCCGGGAAACATCGTCAGGAGAAAGACGGATTTACGGCTTCTCTGTTGCTGGTATTCGATTTGGAAGGCAATTATCTGAAGACGCTCGATGTCGGTCGTCCAGTGGTCAGGCTTTGCTATGACGACCACAACAAACGTTTGCTGTTGAGCATGAACGACGAGATGCAGTTTGGTTATCTCCCGTTGGATGAGTTGCTCCGGTAAAGCGGACGTTTTGCGAAGGATCGGATTTTCCTGAATGCATAACTGTATAACCTATAAAATAAAGAATGAACTTTGAACTATCTTCCCCATTTAGTCCGACGGGCGACCAGCCGGAAGCGATTGCGGCTCTGTCCGATGGAATAAAGAGTGGTGTGCCTTTCCAGACCTTGTTAGGGGTGACTGGGTCCGGAAAGACGTTCACTATCGCCAACGTGATCAAGGAAGTGCGGAAACCGACCTTGATTTTGAGTCATAACAAAACGCTCGCTGCACAGTTATACAGCGAGTTCAAGGCATTTTTTCCGAACAATGCCGTCGAGTATTTTGTCTCTTATTACGATTACTACCAGCCGGAGGCTTATCTTCCGACGACGGATACCTATATAGAAAAGGACTTGCAGATCAATGACGAGATCGATAAACTTCGTTTGCGTGCAACCGCTTCGCTTCTGTCGGGACGGAAGGATGTCATTGTCGTTTCGTCTGTCTCCTGCCTGTATGGTATGGCGGACCCGACTGCCTTTGCCGAGAAGGTGGTGCATCTGGAGAAGGGGATGCGGATAGACCGGGATAAACTGTTGCGTCGCTTTGTGGATGCCCTTTATGTCAATAATAAGATAGAGTTTAATAGGGGCTGTTTTCGTGTAAACGGCGATACGGTCGATATTTTTCCGGCTATCGAAACTTTTGATGGGGCAGCCTACCGTATTGAGTTCTGGGACGACGAAGTAGACCGTATCTCTTCGTTCGACCCGCAGACCGGGCAGGAAATAGACGAGCAGGATGAACTGAACATCTACCCGACCAACCTCTTCGTAACTACCCAGGAACGTATCAATACCGCTATCGGGCAGATCGATGTCGACCTGGGGACGCAGGTGAATTTCCTGCGGGAGATCGGCAAACCTTATGAGGCGAAACGTTTGTATGAGCGTGTTACGTTCGACTTGGAAATGATACGTGAGTTAGGACATTGTTCTGGAATTGAGAACTATTCCCGTTATTTCGACGGTCGTCAGGCGGGTGAACGGCCTTTCTGTCTGCTCGATTATTTCCCGAAAGATTTTCTGTTGGTGGTCGACGAGAGCCACGTGACGATCCCGCAGATACGGGCGATGTATGGAGGCGATTATTCCCGTAAGAAAAATCTGGTGGAGTACGGTTTCCGTCTGCCGGCGGCGATGGATAACCGCCCGTTGATGTTCGACGAGTTCGAGTCGCTGACTCCGTTGGCGATTTATGTGAGTGCGACGCCTGCCGACTACGAGTTGGAGAAGAGCGAAGGGATCGTGGTGGATCAGGTGATCCGTCCGACAGGCTTGCTTGACCCGGTTATCGAGGTGCGTCCGACGCTTAACCAGATCGACGATCTGATGGAGGAGATCACGCAGCGCTCCGCTGTGGATGAACGTGTTTTGGTGACGACATTGACGAAGCGCATGGCGGAGGAACTGACTACTTATCTGACACGCATGGGAGTCCGTTGTAACTATATCCATAGCGATGTCGATACGTTGGAACGCATTCAGATTATGGATGATTTGCGGAAAGGGTTGTTCGACGTGCTGATCGGTGTCAACCTGCTGCGTGAAGGGCTCGACTTGCCGGAAGTCTCTTTGGTCGCTATCTTGGATGCCGATAAGGAGGGTTTCCTGCGCTCGCACCGTTCGCTGACACAGACAGCCGGACGTGCTGCCCGAAACGTGAATGGGAAGGTGATATTTTATGCTGACAAGATAACGGACAGTATGCGCCTGACGATGGACGAAACGGCACGCAGACGTGAAAAACAGCTCGCTTATAACGAGAAACATGGCATTACACCTAAGCAGGTTATCAAAAACAGTGTTTCCTTGGTAGCGGAGAAACAACAGCCGGTTACCGGTGAGCCGTATGCTTATGTGGAACCGGAACCCAGCCTGGTTGCAGACCCGGTAGTTCAGTATATGAATCGTAAACAGCTTGAAAAGGCGATCGAACGGACGAAGAAGCAGATGATGGAGGCGGCCAAGAAGCTGGACTTTATCGAAGCTGCGCAGTTCCGTGATGAGTTGGTGAAGCTGGAAGACTTGTTAGCGACAAAGAAGGATTGAAATTAGATCAAGAGATGAAACGGACGTTATTTTGTTTGCTCTTTTTAGCCTTTCTTTCTCTGTCCGGGAAAGCCCGGGAGGAGAAGGTGATTTACGAACGCTATTGTGAGGCAGTGAAGGAAAAAGCGACTTTTCCGACAGGTGACCTGATGGTGGAAACTGCCCGTTTTTTCTTGGGGACTCCTTATGTGGCTGGGACATTGGAGGAAGAGCCCGAAAACCTGATAATAAACTTGCATGGCTTGGATTGCATGACTTTGGTTGAGAATACAGTTGCTTTGGCCTGGTCTGTCAGGCAACGTCCCGGATATGAAGGATATGCTTCTGTCTTAAAAAATATGCGTTACCAGGATTCCGGCAACGTGACACTCGATTATACGGATCGCCTCCATTATACGACCGACTGGATGTATGAAAACGAAAAGAGAGGGTATCTGAAGGATGTCACGAAAGAAATCGGGGGACAACCGCTTAAACTCGACCTGTCCTTTATGTCCACACATCCCGATAGCTACAAGCAGTTGAAAGGCAACCCGGAGCGCATCGCGATAATAGCGGCGAAGGAAAAGGAAATCAATGCCCGTCCGCATTACTATATTCCGCAGGATGAAATCAATGCGCACGCCGGTCAAATCAAGAATGGCGATATCGTCTGTTTCGTCACGACTGTGAAAGGACTGGATATCTCGCACGTTGGCATTATCTGCCGGGAAGGGGATAAACTCACTTTTATCCATGCCTCGACCACGAAGAAGCGAGTGATTGTGAACGAAGAACCTTTGCAGGAGTATGTGCAGGGTATCAAACGTAACTGCGGTATTATGATTGTCCGTCCGCAATTCTGAACTTACTGGAAGAGTTCGAACGCAAATTTGAATCCGATCCCGTCATATTTCAATTTGTCGAACCCGATGAAGGCGGCAACGTTGAAGATATGGTTACCGAAACCGTATCCGATTTCTGTGTAACTGGGTTTGACCGGCATCCATAACTGGCTGAGGTAAAAACGTTCGGAGATGATGTGTTTGGTAGCCTCCGGCTTGAATAGCTGGAAGAGCATGAACGGGCTTTCGTACATGACATGCGCCTGGACATATTTATCGGATGCGTTGAACCACACGCTCCTTAGCTGATGAAAGACACCCCCGAAATCGTCACCTCCCCATGATTCGGGGAAGTTGTGCCGCGTGAAATACCTGTAGTCGGCAAAATAGGTCGATTTCTGGGCTGTATAAAGCCCTCCGCTAATATGGTAGTTGAACCGGCGTGACAGGCCCAGGTAAATGCTTTGGTGGATATCGGCTTCCATACGTCCGTAATTGCCGCTGCTTTTCCATACGCCCGGTATGGCTCGCCCGAACTCGATGGAGACGGTCGGGTAGTAGGAGTAGAGGTACTCTTTACGATAGCCGTCCATCCAGTAGTATTGTCTGGGAGTATAGGAAAAACCGATCGTGGGAATGAAATCGTGATAGTTTTCGTTAATGATCTCCGTAACGCCGTCTCCCGGATCTATTGCGCTTTTGCGGGTGGGGATGCGGCGGTGGTAGGAGATTCCGGTGGTCATCTGGAAACCGTTGAACAGTTCGATCTGGTTCTTGAGCTCTATGTAATAGTGCTTAAAGTATTCCAGGTCCAGGTTTTCGAAGTTGAAAGTGGAGTCTTTCAGCTGTTCGTTGATTTCGTTCATGATCTTGGAGGAATATCCTTGGTTGGTGTTTCCGAGGCTGAGACTTAGGGCACCTTGTTTCTCCGGAAGGTATTCCCAATCTCCCCCGAACTTGAAGAATAACTCTTTTCGTTTGAACACGAAACCGATCTCAGGCCGGAAACGTAGCTGGCGGTCCTTCTTGAAGGTCTTGCTGAAACGTAGTTGTTGCCTGTAGGTAATGCCGTTCCGTCCTGAATAGCCCAACTGGAAGGGATTCAAGATGCCGGAATATTTCAGACGGGTTGTCTTATAATCCAGATTGATGGTGTTGGTCAGTCGTTCTGTTATTTTCAGGTATTTCTGAATGTTACTTGTGTCGTTGGCCTGAGTAGTCTTGATGATTGTCTTTTCGTACTTTTTCTCTTCTTCCTGAGTCAGCGGGATATCTCTTTTGTTTTTCCAATAGCTGCTGTCACTGATGATCGGGATCGTATCGGATGATAGCTGGTAATATCCGGTCAGGTCGAGGGAATGGTGTTTGTTGTCTTCATTGTCTTCTTCAACCCATTCGACGGCTTCGTATTTGAATGATGTATGATAGTAACTGGCGATGGCATTTCCCAGCACATGGTACCGGAGAAAGAGGTCTGCCTTTTGCGGCAGGATGAAATGGCGGTAATCCCGTCCGAATGTCATGACCAGGTTGAATTCGGCAAAGGAGAAACGCCCGTTTACGTCGATCTTGTCGATGTGCCAGTCTTTGTCGGTGATGTACAAGTCTCCGCAAATGAGCTTCTGGCTCCATAGCTTGGGCATGAAACGTATCTTATAGATTTTCAGGTTATCGGTTATTTCGACACTTTCCAAGTTGAAGTTGTAGTATTTGAATGCTTCATGGGCTACCGGCATGATGATCCCTTCGTTGTAGATGGTCGGCGAATAAACATTCAGGTTCAGGAATGTCAATACTTCTTGCTGTTTTGCGCCATTGGGGATACTGTTCCCGTTTATTGCTTCGAAGCTGTGCAGGTAGTTGTTCGGGGCGTTGAACTTGGAGTGGCTGACCATCTCGAAGATCATATCCTTGTTCTTCCTGTCTACCGGGAAAAGATGATGGGCGAAACGCATCAGGATGTTTTGTTTGAGGATTTCCGTTTTGCCTTTGATATAGATTTCGGCCTCGTAACGGGAAACGACTGTTTTGTATTTGTCGGCCTGCTCGATTACCTTCCTCATAATAGAATCCCCTTGCTGGGATGATTCCGTTTTGGGAGACCGGCCCAGCAATAAAAGGTTTCCATAACTACCGTCAAGGTTAGCTAAGGCATTTACTGCGATAAAAAGCAGAATGATTATATAAGAATACTTTTTCAACAAATTATCGTCTCTTTCTTTACAAACGTAACGAATAAAATCGAATTTTTATTCATTTATCGTATTAAACTTATTCAGCTTTTAAAAGAAAAGTATTACATTTGTGCTTCATAAGTATGTTATATAGCAGTCGTGGTTAAACAACAGAAAGAAGAGGTCGATCTATCGGCCAGTTTGGCAGAAGTCTGGAGGGTCCTGACCGAAAAGGAGCGGGATGTTCTCCGTAATAATTCGACGATCCAGCATTTCAAACGTAATGAGTTGATATATTGCGAGGGCGACGAACCGAGAGACATGATGTGCTTATTAAAAGGCAAGGTTAAAATCTTTAAAGAAGGTGTTGGCGGAAGAAGCCAGATCATTCGAATGATTAAACCGGTGCAGTATTTTGGCTACCGGGCAAATTTTGCTCAGGAGAATTACCTGACGAATGCATCCGCTTTTGAAGCTTCGACGGTATGCATGATTCCGATGACGATTGTCCGGAATCTTTTGATGAGCAATCCGCATCTTGCCATGTTTTTTATCCGCCAGCTTTCTCTCGATTTAGGAATTGCAGACGAGCGTACAGTCAACCTTACTCAGAAACATATCCGGGGTCGTTTGGCAGAATCCTTGTTATTCCTGAAAGACAGTTACGGTTTGGAGGAAGATGGGGCGACATTGAGTATTTATCTTTCTCGAGAAGATTTAGCTAATCTTTCGAATATGACGACATCTAATGCAATCCGTACATTGTCTACATTTGTTGCTGAGCGTATTATCGCAATCGACGGTCGGAAGATCAAGTTGATAGACGAGGACAAGCTCAGAAAAATAAGTAAGATGGGGTGATATAATTGAATTGAGAATTGACAATTAAAGAGTAAAAACAAAAAATTGTCAATTCTCAATTGTCAATTGCTCCTGACTGCTTCCCGTATCCTCACCAATTTTGTCAGCATCTCTTCCAATAAATCCAGTTGTAGCATGTTCGCGCCATCGGATTTGGCTTTAGAAGGCTCCGGATGGGTTTCGATGAATAGTCCGTCGGTTCCGACGGCAATGGCTGCTTTAGCTATTGTTTCGATCAGAGCAGGGAGTCCGCCTGTTACGCCTGATGTTTGGTTAGGTTGTTGCAGGGAGTGGGTTACATCCATGATAACAGGATAGCCGAACTGCTGCATTTGAGGAATACCCCGATAATCGACAACCAGATCCGTATATCCAAATGTAGTGCCTCTTTCCGTAATCATGATGTTGTCATTTCCGGCGTCAGCTACTTTTTGTACGGCAAACTGCATGGCTCCCGGCGAGAGAAACTGTCCCTTTTTGATATTGACGATCTTCCCTGTTTTGGCGGCGGCGACCAGCAGATCTGTTTGCCGGCAGAGGAAAGCTGGGATTTGTAGGACATCCACATATTCGGCAGCCATTGCGGCTTCAGTCGTTTCGTGAATATCGGTTACAGTCGGGATGCCGAACGTCTCACCTACCTTGCGGAGTATTTTCAACGCTTTTTCATCGCCTATGCCTGTGAAGGAATCTAGTCGCGAACGGTTGGCCTTTCGGTATGAGCCTTTGAATACATACGGTATATTTAACTTATTCGTAATGCCGACTACCTTCTCCGCAATACGCAATGCCATATCTTCCCCCTCTATCACACAGGGGCCTGCCATCAGAAAGAAGTTGTCTTTATCTTTTAAATCCTTAACTGTTACCATAATTATTATATATTGTTTTGTTTCAAAATTTGTCAGTTTCGAGTCATAAATGATGATTTATCAGTGTGGATTGATAATGGCGACCCGTCGGGGGGTGTGTCAAAATCCCTTTGTCCCCGCGCTTGACGCGGGGCCGCAAAAGAGCAAGCCTTATCAATCAGATGTTTATATGACTGGCTCTAATGCGATCCCGCGTCAAGCGCGGGAACAGGATAGTTTTGACACACCTCCAATGAAAAATAGCATCCGTCTTGCCCGGATTCAATGGGTAGAGCAGAGCCCTGCCCCTACGGGACGACAATCCTTATCGTTTCAATAGCTCTAATGCCTTCTCTATCTTTTCCTCTGTCGGCAATGTTGCATCTATCCAATGGATGGTGCTTCCCCGGCGCTCCATGCCCCGAAACCAAGTCATTTGCCGTTTGGCAAACTGGTGGATAGCGATCTCCAACTGGGAAACCATATCTTCGTAAGACAGTTCGCCTATTATATATAATGTCAGATATTTATATTCCAGCCCGTAATAGATCAGATCTTCCGGTTTAACTCCCGAATCGATGATCTTCCGTACCTCGTCGACCATCCCTTCATCCAGGCGGGCATGCAGGCGGCGGGAAATCTTTCCGCGCCGTAGCTCCCGGTCTATGTCTATGCCGATGATCAGGCTATCGATCGGATCATATTCATTGGCATCCGGCGCTTCGTTCTTATAATATTCTTCGATTTCGATTGCCCGGATAGCCCGTTGGGCGGTATCTACATCTGTCTTGTTATGAAGGACCTTGTAGCCGGCAAGTATCTGCTCCAGTTCCGGGAGTGACTTGTCTTTCAAAGACTCGCGCAATTCCGGGTTCTGAGGGACATCCAAGAGTCTGTATCCTTTCAGAACAGCTTCTATATACATGCCTGTACCGCCGCATAAAATCGGCAGTTTTCCCTTTTTCCGGATTGCTTCATACACCCGGAAGAAATCATGCTGGTATTCGAATACGTTATATTTGTATCCCGGATCGCAGATGTCAATCAGGTGGTAAGGAATCTTTTTTCCATTTACCGTATAATCGGCCAGGTCCTTTCCGGTCCCGATATCCATCGAACGGTAGATCTGTCTGGAATCGGCGCTGATGATCTCCGTGTCCAGCTGGGCGGCGAGTGCAGCGGCAAATGTTGTTTTGCCGGATGCTGTCGGCCCTAAAACAGTGATAAGTTGATAGGCATCCATAGATGCAAAGGTACATGATTATTTGTCAACTACCATATGGAGCTGGAGGATTATGGAATAGCTGACATAAAAAAAGCTGCACCTTTTCAGGTACAGCTTCTTTCATATATGTTTGTTTCTGATTACTTACCAGCGATAACGCGAGCCATTTCACAAACTTTGTTTGAATAACCCCATTCGTTGTCATACCAAGAAACGATCTTAGCGAAGTTGTCATCCAAAGAGATACCAGCCTTAGCATCGAAGATAGAAGTGTTAGAGCAACCACGGAAGTCAGTTGAAACAACTGCATCTTCTGTGTAACCCAGTACACCTTTCAATTCGCCTTCAGAAGCTTCCTTCATAGCAGCCTTGATGTCGTCCATTGTAGCAGCCTTTTCCAGAACTACTGTCAGGTCAACAACAGAAACGTCAGAAGTCGGAACGCGGAAAGCCATACCAGTCAGTTTACCGTTCAATACCGGCAGAACTTTACCTACAGCCTTAGCAGCACCTGTTGAAGACGGGATGATGTTTTCAAGGATACCGCGACCACCTCTCCAGTCTTTCTTAGAAGGACCGTCTACTGTCTTCTGAGTAGCAGTAGCAGCGTGAACTGTAGTCATCAAACCTTTAACGATACCGAACTTGTCGTTCAATACTTTAGCGATAGGAGCCAAGCAGTTTGTAGTACAAGAAGCATTAGAGATGATGTCCTGACCTGCGTAAGTTGTGTGGTTAACACCATAAACGAACATAGGAGTAGCGTCCTTAGAAGGAGCAGACATGATAACTTTCTTAGCACCAGCCTGGATATGTTTGCGAGCTGTTTCGTCTGTCAAGAAGAAACCTGTTGATTCAACAACAACTTCAGCACCAACTTCGTTCCATTTCAGGTTAGCAGGATCCATTTCAGCAGTCAGACGGATTTTGTTACCGTTTACAACTAAATTGTTGCCTTCTACTTCTACAGTTCCGTCGAAACGGCCGTGTACTGAATCATATTTCAGCATATATGCCAAATAATCAGCATCCAACAGGTCATTGATACCTACAATCTGAATGTCATTGCCGAAGTTCTTAACTGCAGCACGGAACACCATACGTCCGATACGGCCGAAACCGTTAATACCTACTTTAATCATTGTAATAAAACTTTTATGGGTTTATTAAAAATATTATTTATCTCCAATTTAACTGAACAACTGCAAGGAAAAAATACATTCGTCGCACCTTGTTTTTAACGACTGCAAAGTTAGTCATTTTTTTTATTGTACAGGAATTAGAACGAGAAAAATATGCCCTCTAACATAAATTAATTGTTGAGGCTTATTTCTTTTTCTTGAAAAGTTTCTTAATTATCCATGTCTGGACTTTCTGGATGCCCCAGGCAGTCAATAATGGGCGTGCGACATCCCATGCGACGGGTAATAATCCTTGTGCCACAGAAAGATAATCGGCAAAGCCTAATGACATGGATGGCACTTCCGGTGTCTGTGCGGGCCGGTTGCTTTCTGTCCCTTTGGATTTGGCTTTTGTGTTGGGGAATAGGAGTGCGGAGACACCTGAAAGTAACAACGTTCCGGCATTCTCTTGTATGTAGGAGAAGTCGGCATTCAATTTCCGCTCCTGTATCGTGCATTCCTGTTGGATGCGGCGACGGTCAGAAATCAGTTTCTCCAGTGGTGTCTGTTGCGGATTGTTCATTGTCTGTCGCGTTTGTTTTATCATCATTTGTTGTCAATGCGGAGATCACAACGTTTAATACTTTATTGCTGATTCTGTCTTTGTTCATAATAATAATGCCGATCAGCAGCAGATAGAGTACGGCTACCACGCCGAATCCCGAACCAGCCGAACCGAACAGATCCCCCAGGAAAAAACCTAATGCGAGGAAAATGAACAGAATCGCAAAGAAAGCCAGAAATAGTAAAATAACACCATATGAAAGAACGGCAATAACCTTTCCCGTTCTCTCATATGTGTTTAATTTTAGGAGTTCGAGCTTCAACTCCACGTAAGCCGAAAGATCTTTTTTCAGCTCCCGGAAGATTTCACCTGAGTCTTTCTCCATACAAAATTATTCTGCTACGATTTCTTCTGTAGTTTTTGCAATTTCAGCTTTTCCTTCTTTATATTTGGCAAGAGCAGAATTGAAGCCTTCTTTTACTTTACCAACTACACCATTCAATTCGTCCAATAGTTGTTCCCTTTTATCTGTTGCTGCCAGATAACCAACTGCGGCGCCAACGGCTGCACCAACTACTAATCCCAGTAATAATTTAGAATCTACGTTTTTCATAACTCTTTCTTTTTATAATGTTGCTACTAAGATAACGAATATACTTGAATGATGGTTTATTTTGGCCTTAACTTTTAGGGTTAATTAATGTTATTGTTTTTGGACTTTCACCGCTGCCCAATTATTCTTCTCTGTGTGCGACAACAATGCTAATCCGTTACGTTTGCACTCCTCTTCAATGGCAGGAATGTCTTCTACATAAAAGCCGCTCATGTAAAGGAAGGCTCCGGGTTTCATACACTCGTTGTAATGGCGGATGTCATTCAGCAGAATATTCCGGTTGATGTTTGCGAATACGATGTCGAATGTTCCGAATGCCGGGATCTGTTCGGCCCCTCCCAGGGCGACCATGATATCGTTCGTATTGTTAAGGCGGATGTTTTCGAGCGCATTGTTGTAGGCCCATTCGTCGATGTCGATGCCCACCACACGTCCGGCTCCTTTCATACGGGCGAGGATGGCCAGTACGGCTGTTCCGCAACCCATATCGAGCAACTCTTTGCCGATGAGGTCCAGTTTGAGCATTTCGCTGATCATCAGGAAGGTTGTCTCATGGTTGCCGGTCCCGAATGCCATCTTCGGATCGATGATGATGTTATAGGTATAACCCGGCTCATGTTCGTGGAATGAAGCACGGATGATACAATCCTTGCCGATGCGAATCGGTTTGAAATAGTTCTTTTCCCATTCTTCGTTCCAGTCCTTGCTTTCCACCAGTGTTTCAGTAAAATGGATTTCCACGTTTTCCAACGGAAATTCGGCAAGTTTCTCCTGTAATCCCTTTACATTATATAGTTGGTCGGAAATATACCCTTGTAACCCGTTTTCGTTTTCGGCAAAACTTTCAAAACCGATTTCTCCCAGTTCGGCTGCCAATACGTCATTGATGATGGAAGTCTCGACAGGAGAGGTGTATGTGAATGTAAGTTCGTAATAATTCATATCGCTCTTTCTTTTAGTCGTTAATTACAGGCAAAAGTACTTAATTTGCTTTAGGAATGCAACCTGATGTCTTTCTGATTTGATGCAAGTGTAATTTGCTTTCTGCATTGTCGTGTATGTTTTCGACATTGTCGTATAAATTCTTGACGTTGTCGTATATATTTTCGACGTTGTCGAAAACAAATTACACTTGCATCGGATTGGAAACGGATGGGAATCGAACCGACTCTTCCTTTTGGTTGGCCGGGCAAACGATCGCAAGGCCGCTTCCGGCTCTTTTTTATCAAAATCATAAGATATAAAATCATTTTTAGAAACGGAGTCTGTGAAGAAATCGTTTCCTTTGAAAACAAAGTCATGCTATTAACAGATTAAATCGCAACGATATGAAAAAGACAGCTTTATTGCTTCTGGTCGCTTTGGTCTTGGGATGGACGGGATGTTCGTCCGATTCGACTGTCGAAGTGAAGAACCTCCGGTTGGAGATGAAAGAAAATCCATTGGGAATCAATGTGGTGCAACCCCGTTTTTCCTGGCAGATAGCTTCCGGCAAGCCGGATTTGAAACAGACTGCCTATCAGATACAGGTGGCCGCTTCTCCTGAACAGTTGGAGTCCGGTGACGGGCTTTTGTGGGATTCGGGAGTGGTCCGTTCGGACGAATCGGTACTGGTTCCGTATGCCGGAAAAGCGCTGGAATCGGGGAAACCTTACTATTGGCGTGTGAAATTGACGACTAATCAGGGGGATACTCCTTGGAGTGATGCCGGCAGATGGTCGATGGCGTTGCTCGATGGTTCGGAATGGAAAGCGACTTGGATTGGTGAAGATTCCCTTTCCAATCCGGGAGAGGAGATAGGTGTGGCCGGTGGAAACAATAAAACACGTTTGGCCGCCCGATATCTGCGTAAAGAGTTTACGGCGGATAAGGCAGTGGCAAGGGCTGTCTTGTATATTTCCGGCCTTGGCTCGTATGAGGCTTACCTGAACGGAAAGAAAGTAAGCGAGGATGTGTTTGCCCCGATGCCGTCCCTGTATTATAAACGTATATATTATAATGTATATGATGTAACAGCTTTGATGGCTCCCGACAAGAATACGTTGGGGGTGATTTTGGGGAATGGCCGTTTCTTCTCTATGCGTAACCCGGGAATGAAAACATTCGGTTTGCCCCGTTTGCTTGCACAACTCCAGATCGAATATACAGACGGGTCGCAGGAGACGGTCGCCAGTGATACGTCTTGGAAAATCACTTCGAAAGGCCCGATCATCGCAAATAACGAGTTTGATGGTGAAGAATATGATGCCCGCCTCGAGATGGAAGGTTGGAACACGAATGGTTTCAATGATGGTGCATGGAAGACTCCCGATGTGATGGAAGCTCCTACGGGTAAACTGACTGCACAGCAGAATCCGAATATCCGCGTACAAGAAACGTTGAAACCTGTTGCCATTTTTGAACGTCCCGATGGAAAGTATATCCTGGATATGGGACAGAACATGGTCGGTTGGCTCTCTGTTGACTTGAAGGGGAAGAAAGACAAACCTGTTTCGATGAAGTTTGCCGAATTGTTGCAGAAAGACGGTTCGCTCTATCTGGCAAACCTGCGTACCGCACAGGTGACTGATGTTTATACTCCGGCTGAAGACGGTGATTTCAGTTGGCAGCCCCGCTTTGTGTATCATGGTTTCCGTTTTGTGGAAGTTTCGGGGCTCGATTATAAACCGGAACTGTCTGCGTTTACCGGACATGTGATTTATGACGAGATGGCGACAACTGGACGTTTTGAAACCTCCCATCCGCTGGTCAACCAGATACACAAGAATGCGTATTGGGGCATCCGAGGCAACTATCGTGGAATGCCGACCGATTGCCCGCAGCGTGACGAGCGTCTCGGTTGGTTGGGCGACCGTGCGACGGGTGCTTATGGCGAAGCCTTTATTTTCAATAATGCCCAGTTGTATAATAAATGGTTGCAGGATATTGAGGATTCTATGAGCCCGGAAGGAAGCATCTCGGATGTCTCCCCGAATTACTGGACGATCTATGCTGATGATGTGACCTGGCCGTCTGCTTTCTTCTATGTGGCGGATATGCTGTATCGCCAGTTCGGTGACGACAGTGCGATTCGTGCCCATTATCCTGCCATGAAACGCTGGATGGCGCATATGGAAGAAGTGACCATGAAGGACTATATCATGACGAAAGACCAGTATGGCGACTGGTGTATGCCTCCCGAATCGCAGGAACTGATCCATTCCAAAGATCCTTCCCGCAAGACAGACGGTGCTATTCTCAGTACGACTGTCTATTATGATTTGCTGAATAAGATGATCGGTTTTGCCCGTATCTGCGGACAGGATGTGGATATCCCCGGCTATGAATCCCTGGCAGCTAAAATGAAGGCGGCTTATAATGCCAGATTTTTTAATGAGGAAACAGCGGAATATGGTAATAATACGGTTACAGCTAACATCCTTTCGTTGCGCCTCGGACTTGTGCCGGAAGGGTATGAAGGGAAGGTTTTCAGTAATATCGTGAAAAAGACGGAGGGGGATTTTAACGGGCATGTAAGTACCGGAGTCTTGGGAATCCAGCACCTGATGCGCGGACTGACTGAGTACGGGCGTGTCGATATGGCCTATAAGATCTTGACGAACGAGACGTATCCGAGTTGGGGATATATGATCAAGAACGGTGCGACAACTATTTGGGAACTTTGGAACGGAGATACGGCTAATCCGGCCATGAACTCCGCCAACCATGTGATGTTGCTCGGCGACCTGCTGATCTGGTACTATGAAGACCTGGCCGGTATCAAATGCGCTCCCGATGCAGTCGGTTTCAAAAAGTTGGTGATGGAGCCTGTTTTCCCTGATGGCCTTGACGAAGTTTCCGCTTCTTACGGTTCGGTGTACGGAGAGATCAAGAGTGCATGGACCAAGAAGGGGGGCGACTTTAGCTGGGATATCACGTTGCCGGGTAATACGTCGGCAATCGTCCGGATTCCGAAGAAATATAATGTGACGGTCGGCCATTTGCCGGGCGTGCGTAGAGTTTCGGCAACAGAAGGATATATGGAAATCGAGATCGGTTCGGGAAGCTATCATTTTGGAAAATAGTTTCAAAAAGATTTGGATGATACGTCAAGAAACCGTAATTTTGCGCTCTGAATTCTGCAGGAGGTAAACAAGTGATGCTTAGAAGTGTATCCACCTCCGGGACATAACCTGTTTAAATATAAAAGACAGATGTACGTAATCGTAGAAATTAACGGACAGCAGTTCAAGGCTGAAGAAGGAAAGAAGTTGTTCGTTCATCACATTCAGAACGCAGAAAGCGGTGCTGTTGTAGAATTTGAAAAAGTATTGTTGGTTGACAACAATGGTGAAGTTAAAGTAGGTGTTCCTACCGTAGAAGGCGCAAAGGTAGTATGCGAAGTACTGTCTCCGCTGGTAAAAGGTGATAAAGTGCTGATCTTCCACAAGAAGAGAAGAAAAGGTTATCGTAAACTGAACGGTCACCGTCAGCAGTTCACTGAAGTGAGTGTAAAAGAAATTGTTGCTTAACGTTTAAAGGAGAAAAGAAGAAATGGCACATAAGAAAGGTGTGGGTAGTTCTAAGAACGGCCGTGAATCACAAAGTAAGAGATTAGGTGTTAAGCTTTTCGGTGGCGAAGTTGCTAAAGCTGGCAACATCATCGTTCGTCAGAGAGGAACAGTTCATCATCCGGGTGAAAACGTAGGTATCGGTAAAGATCATACGTTGTATGCATTGGTTGATGGCGTAGTAACTTTCCGTAGAGGCAAAGAAAACCGTTCTTTCGTTTCTGTAAAAGAAGTGGTAGCAGAAGCATAAGGAAGACATTTTTAAGATAAGGAAAGCGGTATCTCCGAAAGGGGGTACCGCTTTTTTAATTAAGAAGTTTTGACATACATTGTACAAATGTTGGAGGCATCCGAATAGTTTGTTCTTTATTCGCCTTTGGCTATGATGATGAAGACTTGGCGTTTGGATATGCGTGTGAGGAAGAAGTCTCTACCTCCTGTTGGGATTGATGGAGAGGGTAAGAATTATCGTAGGAATATACTATATTTGTAGAACATATTCTTAACATGCAAAATCGTTATGATTCATAAAAAATATAACCTGTTTTTCTTTTGGATACTGTTGTTTGTTTTGACGCTTACGTCGTGTGGCAGCAAGAAACAGCGTGTAGCCTTGCCGGCAGATTTCAAGGGACCGAAAGAACTTTCTCGCCTCTATGGTGTTCGTCTGACTCCGGATGATAATATATTTTTGTACAATGAAGGAGCCAAATGGTTAGGTGTCCCTCACCGGATGGGAGGGTTGACAAAGAAAGGTGTGGACTGTTCCGGTTTTGTGGCGATCGTATTTCGTGAAGTGTATGGAAAGCAGTTAGCACGTTCGTCGGCCGATATGCTGAAGCACAATTGCAAGAAAGTCAATCGTGCCAACCTGAAGGAAGGCGATCTGGTCTTTTTTCGGACAGGCAAGGGAAGGAAGAAAGTGCCCAATCATGTTGGTATTTATCTGAAAAACGGAAAGTTTATTCATACCAGCACTTCGAGTGGCGTGATTGTCAGCAGCCTGAGTGAACCTTATTATGTCCGGTCATGGCTTACAGGCGGGCGGGTGAAGAATTTGTGATTTATGAATTATGAATTATGATTTATGCGTCGATGATAAATCATAAATCTTGCTTATCTTTGCAACTCAAATAAAAAAACATCATTAAAGTATGTTGACGCTTAAAGTAATTACGGAAGAGACAGACCGGGTGATTCGTGGTCTGGAAAAGAAACACTTTAAAGGTGCACAGGAAAGCATCGCAAAAGTGATCGAATTGAACGATAAAAGACGTGGTGCGCAAAATCAATTAGATAAAAACCTGGCAGAGGTGAACCAGACTTCGAAAAACATCGGTATGCTGATGAAAGAAGGTAAAAAAGAGGAGGCCGAAACTGCCAAGCAACGTGTTGCCGAGATCAAGGAAGCCAATAAAGCTATCCAGGCTGAGATGGATCAGGCGGCCGAAGATATGCAGAACTTGCTCTATACAATCCCGAATGTTCCTTACGATGAAGTTCCTGAAGGTGTGGGAGCTGACGACAATAAGGTGGAAAAGATGGGCGGTATGGAAACTGAACTGCCGAAAGACGCACTGCCTCATTGGGAATTGGCAAAGAAATATGACCTGATCGATTTTGACTTGGGTGTGAAGATCACAGGTGCCGGTTTTCCGGTTTACAAAGGACAAGGTGCACAGTTGCAGCGTGCGCTGATTAACTTCTTCCTGGATGAAGCCCGTAAATCCGGTTATACGGAAATTATGCCGCCGACAGTTGTGAATGCTGCTTCCGGTTATGGTACGGGCCAGTTGCCTGACAAGGAAGGACAGATGTATCATTGCGAAGTGGATGATCTTTATTTGATCCCGACAGCCGAAGTCCCGGTCACTAATATCTATCGTGATGTTATCCTCGACGAAAAGCAGTTGCCGATCAAGAATTGTGCCTATACGCAGTGTTTCCGTCGCGAAGCCGGCTCATACGGAAAAGATGTGCGCGGACTGAACCGTTTGCATGAGTTCTCCAAAGTGGAATTAGTTCGTATCGATAAACCTGAACACTCCAAACAGTCTCATCAGGAAATGTTGGATCACGTGGAAGGTCTGCTTCAGAAATTGGAACTTCCTTACCGTATTTTACGTCTTTGTGGTGGCGATATGAGTTTTACGGCTGCTCTGTGTTTCGATTTTGAAGTTTATTCGGAAGCCCAGAAACGTTGGTTGGAGGTAAGCTCGGTTTCTAACTTTGACAATTACCAGGCAAACCGCTTGAAATGTCGTTATCGCGACGAAAACAAAAAGACACAGCTCTGCCACACACTGAATGGAAGTGCATTGGCTTTGCCGCGTATCGTTGCAGCCTTACTCGAAAACAATCAGACACCCGAAGGCATCCGCATTCCGAAGGCGTTGGTTCCGTATACGGGATTTGATATGATTAAGTAAATATTCGTATTAAAAAAACACGACCGTCTTCGTTGCCGCGAAGGTTGACTTCATCAGCACGAAGACGGTCGTCATTATAGGGGAAGTCAATCTTCATGTCTGCGACGACCGTCTTTGTCGCCATGAAGATTGACTTTTTTGTAATAATGTCTTTTTAGATGAACAGGTTTACATTCGCTTCCTCGGCCCGTTCGAGATAAGAAGCTACGCCGCCCAGCGTAACATTGTCCATCAACTCTTCTTTTTGCACGCCCATCACATCCATGCTCATGGTGCAGGCAATCATTTCCACGCCGTTGTCTACGGCTTGTTGGATCAGGCTTTCCAGACTGTCGATCCGCTTTTGCTTCATGATAAGGCGCATCATCCAGCTACCGGCACCTCCCATGTTCATTTTAGATAGTTTGAGCTTGCCGCTGTGTGCCGGAAGCATCCAGCCGAACATCTTGCCGAAAATATCTTTGGAGACGGCCGGTTTTTGTTGCTTCTTGATTACGTTCAATCCCCAGAAGGTGAAAAACATCGTTACCTTTTTGCCGGTCGAAGCTGCTCCGTTGGCAATGACGAAAGAGGCCAGCGCTTTATCCAAGTCATCACTGAATACGATCAGTGTCTTGTTATCGGCATTATTCTGCACGCTTGCGTGGGGGGCTGTCTTTTCTTGTTTGCGGATGGTGGCGGCAACGACTCCGTTCTTGTTTTCCAGCGCAACCAGTTCGGCACCTGTCACTTTGCACCAAGAGGCGACATCTTTACCGAACGCCTGGTCGGTAGCGGTTATTTGGAGTTGCTCGCCGGTTTTCAGTGTTTCGTAATTCTTTTTCAGTTGCATTACGGGACCCGGGCACATCAGTCCGCAAGCATCTACCTTCAGTGTGGGGATAGCGGAACATTCACAGTTTGCACCTTCCGATGATCCCGGATTGCAGGGAGCAACCTCCTTGACAGGGGCGGTCGCCACACTCCATGTCTTGTATCCGCCGGATAGATTGCGCACATTCTTGAAACCGTTCTGTACCAAGATGCGGTAGGCTAAATAGCCACGAAGCCCGACTGCACAACTTACAACGATCAGTTTATCTTTCGGCAGTTCGTCCAGGTGTTCTCTCAGCTCGTCAACCGGTATGTTGATGAATCCGGGGATCGATCCTAATTTGTGTTCGTCGCGCGTACGGACATCGATCCGGATTGTGTCGGCAGGCAGTTCGGCGAGTTCGCGCCACTGGATGATTTGCGATTTTCCTTTCAATATGTTTTCAGCTACGAATCCAGCCATGTTTACCGGATCTTTTGCTGACGAATAAGGAGGAGCGTATGCATGTTCCAGCTCTGTCAGGTCATAGACGGTTCCTCCTCGTTGGATCACCTGTTCCAGCATTTCGATGCGTTTGTCTACTCCGTTGAAGCCAACTATTTGGGCGCCTAAGAGTTTGCCGTTTTCCGGATCAAACAGAATTTTAATCGACATCGGAACAGCTCCGGGGTAGTAGCCGGCATTCGACGCTCCGTGTGTATAAGAAGAGGTGTAGGGAATGTTGTTCCGTTGTAGCAGCTTGGCATTAGCACCGGTGGCGGCGACTGTCAGGTCGAAGACTTTGGCGATGGAAGTTCCGATCGAACCTGCATATTTCTTTTTATTACCGAATATGATATTGTCCGCCACGATGCGTCCCTGTTTATTGGCTGGTCCTGCCAGAGGGATGAGAGAGGGCTGTCCGGTAACGAGATTTTTTACTTCCGTGGCATCGCCGAGGGCATATATGTCGGCATCGGAAGTTTGCATATAGTCGTTTACGGCAATACCGCCCCGTTCTCCGATGGCGAGTCCGGCCTCTTTTGCCAGTTTGGTTTCCGGACGTACTCCAATGCTCAGTAAAACCATGTCGGTAGCGATCTGTTTGCCACTACGGAGGTGTACGGTCACACCACCGTCTTTTTCTTCAAAGCGGCTGACACCATCTTCCAAATGTAACCCGACTCCCTTATCGGTTAGTTGCTGATGTACGATTGCCGCCATCGAGAAGTCCAACGGAGCCATTACTTGGTTAGCCATTTCCACCACGTCGACCTGGATACCCAAATCGTGCAGGTTTTCCGCCATTTCCAGTCCGATAAAGCCTCCCCCCACAACGATAGCGCGTTTCGGCTTTTCGATATTGATGTAATTCTTGATCGTATCGGTGTCCGGCACATTGCGGAGAGTGAATATCTTCTTGCTTCCGATCCCTTCGATACCCGGTCGGAGCGGTTCGGCTCCCGGTGAAAGTACCAGTTTGTCGTATGTTTCGGTGTAAATTTCACCAGTGGATAGGTTCTTGACTTCCACTTCTTTTTTATCCGGACGGATGGCGGTTACCTCTTGTTCTGTGCGGATGTCGATCCGGAAACGATCAGTGAAACCTTTCACTGTCTGTACGAATAGCTTTTCCCGGTTATTAATCGTGTCACCTATATAATAAGGTAGACCGCAGTTTGCATACGATACATATTTTCCTCGTTCGAACAGGACGATATTGGCTTTTTCATCCATTCTGCGCAGACGTGCTGCAACGGTAGCTCCTCCGGCTACTCCTCCGATAATCAGGTAGTTCATGTTGTAAAATTATTATTTGTATTATACATATTTGTTAATAGAAAATATTGAGGTAAAAAAGGGGTTAACCTTTTTCCATACAAGTTTTCAGTTTCTCGAACAATTCGTCGAAACACAGTTCTGCATTCATCATCTTCTGTATTTTCTCTTTTCCGTTAGGGGTGAGGGAGAAGAACATCTGCCGTTTGTCGTTTTTGTTGATGTTGCGGCGGATATAACCTTTATTCTCTACGGCTGTGATGACTTTCGAAACGCGTGAGTTGGACAGGCCTATATATTCACAGATCATACCGGCCGATTTCGTTTCTCCGTCTTTCAGGCAGCAGAGCAACATGGCCTCGTTGATTGTAATATCGTGTACTTCCGCAAAGGTTTTCTCAAACTGATATAAAATTTTGTATATATCTTTGATCGCACAAATTGGTTCCATATTCTTATATGTTATTGATGGGTACAAAGATATATAATATTTTCAATATAAATAATGTTTAGTGGAAAATATTTTATCCGGATCATCTTTTTTACAAAAATATGTGTTGTTTTCTGTTGTAAAAGGGGCTGTGCCAATTCTCTTGTCCCGTACTTGACACAGGAACAAGGGAATTGACACAGCCCCTTTGAAATAATTTTGTCGGATGACGAAGTATCGTTTGTTTAATCTCTGTTGGAGAAATATTTCATGAACTGTGAGCGTTCATACATCGCCGGATTGGGGATGTTGGCATAGTTTAGTTTACCTTTGAACTGGTCAAGCGACTGGTAATGTGCCTGGTGCATCCATTCTTCGATACAGGTGAGCACCTGTGAGATAATTTCTGCCCCATGTGTATAGACGGCGCTACACATCTGTACGGCATCGGCTCCTGCGAGTAAACATTTGATGACATCTTCCCAATCGTGTACTCCGGTAGAGGAAGCAATACTGATTCCGGGTATTTTACCTGAAACGATTGCTGTCCAGCGAAGCGTGTCGCTCAAGTCAGAATGATTACTGAAGACATTACCTGAGACTATTTGCATATTGTTGATGTCGATATCCGGTTGGTAAAAACGGTTGAAGAGGACGATTCCGTCCGCCCCGTTTACTGTCAGCGTATGGGCTACAGCCGGAATATTACCGACCATTTTGCTCATTTTGATCATGACAGGGATCGAAACCGTTTCTTTCACTTTGCGGATAATATTGACATACAAATCGCGCATATTATCACTGTTGTACGTGAGGTCTGTTTCCAAGAAGAACACGTTCAGTTCCAAGGCGTCGGCTCCTGCCAACTCGATCTGGCGGGCAAATTCGACCCATGCATCCGATTTATAGCAGTTGATGCTTGCGATAACCGGGATGGTACATAGTTCTTTCGTCTTCTGGATCAGTTCCAGATAGCTGTTTATTTGATTTGCTTTTACATAGCCGCGTATGTAATCGGCCGCCTCGGGATAGTCCGACTCCTGCATCAGCACATCGCTTTGCATTTCAATCTGCTCTTCGAAGAGTGATTTCAGTACGATCGCACCTGCACCGGCTTTTTCAAATTCCTTATTTCGTTCCGCGTTGTTTGTCAAACCGGAACTTCCGACGATAAGCGGGTTACGAAGTGTCAGTCCCGCATATTGTGTCTTAATGTCAATCATGTCAGATTCAATTATGTTCAACGATTACAAAAATAGAGAATTATTTTCTCCCTTATCTATTCTTGTTATTTAAAATGGTTAAAACTCAATATTCCCGTTCTCCAAAAATGCTGGTTCCTATGCGTATCATCGTACTACCTTCACGGATAGCGATCGGATAGTCATGGCTCATTCCCATCGATAATTCGCAAAAATATTCATCACCCTTGAATACCGAGCTTTTCAGTTCAGTGAAAAGTTTATGGATCTTATGGAACTCATCTTGGATCTGTGATGTGTTGTCGGTGTTTGTAGCCATCCCCATCAGTCCGCATATCCGGAGGTTGGGAAGAGCTTCGGGTGATAAACTGTGCAGCAGTTCACGGCATTCGTCGGGACTGAAACCATGCTTGGCTTCTTCCTGAGCGACATGTATTTCCAGCAGAACACGGACGATGCGGCCATGCTTGGCCGCTTGCTTATTGACTTCCTGCAATAGTTTCAGCGAGTCAATGCTGTGTATCGTGTGGATGAACGGGGCAATATCTTTTACTTTGTTGCTTTGCAATGGGCCGATAAAATGCCATTCGATGTCACTGGGCAAGACTTTTTGTTTAGCTGTCAATTCTTGGGCCCTGCTTTCACCAAATACACGTTGTCCGGCATCGTAGGCTTCCTGCAAAGCCTCGGCAGGATGGAACTTGGAGACCGCCACCAGCGTGACACCTGCCGGCAGCGATGCTTTCAGTCTTGTTATATTTTCGGTGATGCTCATGCTTCTCTTGTTTCAGCCAGTTTTTTCTGTTCGGCAATCAGTTCTTCCTCTGATTTCTTTTCCGCAGGGACACTGTTGGCGTCAAAAGGAAAGACATCTATCAGCGGAGTTTCCGTAACGGATGCAATGGTATAGTCGGCAAGCGTCCCTTTCATGCCATCTTCCAATACGGCGATGGCATCTTTTAGATCAGACGCCTGTGCCAACATCTGTGCGGCTGTTTTCTTTTCGGCTCCGCTTTTTTCATCAAGGGTGATGAAGTAAACTTTGATTTTATAGAAACGGTCGCCGTTTTCGTTGAAGAACAATTCCGACAGGCGTGCGCGTTTGATGTCTGTCACCGTAAACTCCCCGGAGACGAAAGGACGGATTTCTTCGATGATACGAGCCTCAGCTTCCGTGAATGACAGGGCGTCAACCAGATAAGGTTCCGTCACTTTCTTTTGCATTCCATTCTCCATGACTTTTTCGAAGGAGACTTTACATTCAAACCAGTTATGCATATATTTATTACGTTTTATAATGTCTGTATTTTTATTTCAAACGAGGTACAAATATAACGGCAATTCGGGAATTAAGCAACCGGAACAAATTTCTTTGTCAATTATTGGAATCGTAGTGAACTTTTTATCCTATGCTCCGGTTATATAAGCGTAGTGTGTTTTTTCATGGTATTAGATTTTTAGATTAGTAATTAGGTTGTTTTGTCTGGTTCGAGAAGGATAGGGCAAAAGTTCTAAAATATCAGAGCTGGAAGTATAGGAATTCCCCATACATTCCGGCTCTTTTACGTTTTAAAACTCATCGTTGGCATAAGTCGCAAGCAAGTTGTTCATTCTGTAGTCAAACAATTCGTCATCATTGAAAAAACGTTTCAACTCGATGGCTGCTGTTTCGGGTGAATCGGAAGCATGGACGATGTTTTCTTGTACGCTCATGCTGAAGTCGCCACGGATGGTTCCCGGTTGTGCGTTCCTTCCGTTGGTGGCACCAGCCAGCTGGCGAACGACATGGATGGCGTCTACCCCTTCCCAGCAACATACGATGACGGGACATACCGACATGGCGTCTTTGATGCGCTGGAAGAATGGTTTTTCTTTTAGGTGTGCATAATGTTCACTGAGGATATTATCTGTCAGCCAGATCATTTTCATGCCTGCCAGTTGTAAACCTTTTCTCTCGAAGCGGGAGATTATTTCTCCAATCAGTCCTCGCTGAATGGTACAGGGTTTTAGGATAACAAGTGTCTTTTCCATACTGTTCGTTTAATAAGATTCGACGTATCTGTCAAAGATAAAACAATTATTTTTAATAAGTTAATTTGTAGTATAATATTCAATAAAGATTTTGAAATAAAGGAGGTTGGAAAGGGAATATGCAACTTATAACCGTATGAAAAGGGAAAAGTTCGTTCTACCGAAGGAAAGAATAAAGCACACAAAACCTGCCGCACACTGGCGGCACAGCGTGCAGAGGTATTGGATTATTTAGTATGCGGATCATCTTATCCCGTTGGGCATGCCGTATTGACTGATAATAAATTACCTCAAAAACAATTTATTAAGGTTACATAGATTAACATTCAGACAATTAGGGCTATGAAGGTCCGATTACTTAATATATCTATATTTCCTCCAGTCCGGGAATGTGTTCCTCAGGAAATCACGTAGAGTTTGGCGATTTACTCCGAACTTTTCGGCGATTTCGTTCATCGAGCATTTCTCATTGATCATTTTCCTGATGACATTTTCTTTTCCGGACAGTCTGACCTGCATGGTCTTTTTGCCTTTCGGACGACCGAGTTTCGTGCCTTCTGCTTTTTTACGCGCAAGTGCTTCGCGGGTACGTTGTGAAATCAGATTGCGTTCGATTTCTGCGCTCAGGCTAAAAGCGAAAGCCAGGATTTTACTATTGATATTATTCCCTAATTCATAGCGTTCTTTGACTGTAAGGACGATGATATCCCGTTCCATGCACTGGTGAAGGAAACTCATGACTTGCATCAAATTACGTCCAAGCCTTGATAGTTCTGTTGTTACAAGTGTGTCACCTTTACGAATTTGCTTTAATAGTCTGCCTAGTTGGCGATCCGATACACTTGTTGTTCCACTGATTGTTTCGTCTACCCAACGTTCGATACGGAAACCTTTCGCTTTTGAATAGTTCTCAATCTCGAAGCGTTGATTCTCAGTACTCTGTTTATCTGTACTGACTCTTACATAACCGTATATCATACCATCTGAATATTAAATGAATAACTAAAGATACTTCAGAAATAGAAATGAAAGGGTGGGATTAGTATTTACCAACTTTTTTTATTGTCGTATGATTATAAGAGTGCATTCCCTTTACAAAGGTGGATATAATAATTTAAACGAAACAGCCTCTGAAAGTAAAAATTAAATTAAATTTTACGCAGTAAAAGGGGAAAGGAGTACATTTGTCGGAAAGAATAGTGGGATATGAAGAAATTATTGTCGCTGCCGCCTAACCTGGTTGGCAGTTTTCACGAGATAGCCAATGCCGATCCGGCAGATTGGTTTTGTACGTCTGATCCTGTAGGTGCCCGTCTGGGATCGGGCGGAGGAACGACTTGGTTGCTTGAGGCTTGCCGCCGGGATGATAATACTGCCGGAACGTTGCTGCCTGGAGAGTGGCTGGCGTGTGAAAAGCGGATTTTGCTGCATGCCGGAGGGCAGAGTCGGCGCTTGCCTGGATATGCACCTTCGGGCAAGATATTGACACCGATCCCGGTGTTCAGGTGGGCGAGGGGACAGAAATTATCTCAAAACCTTCTTTCACTTCAACTCCCGTTGTACGAGGAAATCATGCGCAAAGCACCGGATTCGCTGCATACGCTGATTGCCAGTGGCGATGTTTACCTGCGTAACAGCGAACCGTTGCAGGAGATTCCTGAAGCAGATGTTGTCTGTTATGGTTTGTGGGTGGATCCAGCACTGGCCACTCGCCACGGGGTTTTCGTGTCGGACCGTAAATCTCCTGACCAACTTGATTTCATGCTTCAAAAGCCTACTCTCGATGAGTTGGGACGGCTGGCGGGTACGCATCTTTTTTTGATGGATATAGGCGTCTGGCTGCTCAGTGACCGGGCGGTGGAACTGCTGATGAAACATTCCTACGATCCGGACGGGAAACAGATGAAGGAATACGACCTGTATTCTGAGTTCGGTCTTGCTCTTGGGACTCATCCGCGTATAATTGACGAAGAGTTGAATGCATTGACTGTCGCTATCTTGCCTTTGCCGGGCGGCGAGTTTTATCATTATGGTACAAGCCGGGAACTGATTTCTTCTACGCTGTCGGTGCAGAATCTTGTGCGCGACCAGCGGGCGATCATGCAGCGCAAGGTCAAACCACATCCTGCCATGTTTGTTCAGAACGCCGAAGTTTCTTGTCTGCTGACCTCCGGCAATTCTGAATTGTGGATTGAAAACAGTTTTGTCGGGAAACGATGGATGCTTGCCGATCGGCATGTGATTACGGGGGTTCCGGTGAACGATTGGGAGTTGCATGTCCCTTCCGGTGTGTGCATTGATGTCGTGCCTGTCGGTGATGAAGGCTGGGTGGCACGTCCATACGGTTTCAATGATACTTTCAAGGGGAATACAATGGATGAGTCAACGTTCTTCATGGGGCGCTCTGTCGTGAAGTGGTCTGCGGAGCGGGGTGTTTGCCTGCCGGAGTGTGTCGACATACAGAATGCGGCCTTGTTCCCTGTCTGCCGGAGTATAGACGAGCTGGGTGTTGTGCTACGCTGGATGGTTTCTGAACCTCATTTGGAGGAAGGGCGCAAGGTATGGGAAGCGGCTGAAAAGATGTCTGCAAATAGGCTCTCCGACTGTGCGAATCTCCGCCGTCTGTTTGCTCAGCGAGAAGCGTTCAGGAAGAAAAACTGGCCAATGCTTGCGGCTAATCATGATAAAAGTATTTTCTATCAACTGGATTTGGCAGATGCCGCCTCTGAGTTTGTTTCCAAAGGAATTGCGTTGCCTGAGGGCTTGCCGGCGGATGCTCCGCTAATGAAGCGTGTGCATGACCATATGTTTCGTGCCCGTATCTTGCAACTTTCGGGAGATGACCGAGGTAGGGTGGAACAGCAGCAGGCATTCTCGCTATTGCGTGAAGGTCTGATCGCTACGATTGCTGATGCAAAACAGATGCCTCGTCTTAATGTCTATCGCGATCAGATTGTCTGGGGGCGCAGTCCTGTACGTATTGACTTGGCAGGAGGATGGACGGATACGCCGCCTTTCTGTATGTATACCGGTGGCAATGTCGTGAATGTGGCGATCGAGTTGAACGGCCAACCTCCTTTGCAGGTTTATGTGAAGCCGGCTCGTGAGTTTCGTATCATCCTTCGTTCTATAGATATCGGGGCGATGGAGAGCATCTCGACTTGGGATGAACTGCGTGATTTTAACAAGGTAGGATCTCCTTTCTCTATCCCGAAAGCGGCACTGGCTTTGGCCGGGTTTATACCCGAATTTTCAGCAGGCCGTTATGTTTCGTTGGAAGAGCAGTTGAAAGCATTTGGATGCGGGTTGGAAGTGACGTTGCTGGCTGCAATCCCGGCCGGTTCCGGTCTGGGAACCAGTTCGATTCTTGCTGCTACGGTATTGGGTGCATTGTCGGATTTTTGTGGATTGGCGTGGGATAAGAACGAGATTGGTAACCGGACGCTGATCCTTGAGCAGTTGCTCACGACCGGAGGGGGCTGGCAAGATCAGTACGGAGGCGTGTTGCATGGGTTGAAACTGTTGCAGACGGGCGAGGGGTTCCATCAGAATCCGTCGGTACGCTGGTTGCCGGAATATCTTTTTACCGAACCGGAATATCGCGCTTGTCATCTGCTTTATTATACGGGAATTACCCGTACTGCAAAGGATATCTTGGCTGAGATTGTACGTGGAATGTTCTTAAACAGTGGTCCCCATCTTCGTCTGCTTTCAGAAATGAAAGTGCATGCATTGGATATGTACGAGGCTATCCTTCGGGGTGATTTCTCTTCCTATGGCCGATTGGTCGGCAAAAGTTGGGAACAGAACAAGGCGCTTGATGCGGGGACAAATCCACCTGCTGTAGAACGGCTCATCTCTCGTATCAAAGATTACGCTTTAGGTTATAAACTTCCCGGTGCTGGCGGAGGTGGCTACCTTTATATCGTGGCCAAAGATCCGGAAGCCTCTTTGCAGATCCGCCGCCTTCTTACGACAGATCCGCAGAATGACAATGCCCGTTTTGTCGAAATGAGCTTGTCGGATAAGGGGTTGCAGGTGAGCAGGTCGTAAGCCGTTGTGAGGTGCTGCCATGTGTGCGGACGGATCTCTATTCGGGATAACGATTCTTGGATTACGCTTCAGATCCCGGTGATGGGGTGATCTCATATTTCTGGATGATCAGATATCCGCATCCTCCGATGAAGGCGAGGAAGATGAATGCTACCAGAATCAGCAGTTTCTTGGGAGAAGAAGCTTTGAGAGGGACAGTTGCCGGTTCGATAATGGTGTAGACTGGTGTCTGTTCCTGTACCCGGAGTTTATCTTGTTCGAGCTTTTGCGCTAACGTGTTATATACATTGAACGTGAGGGTCATCTCGTTGCGTAACCGTTCTTGCTCGGTACGGTAACTGGCGGAGATAATGTTTTTGTTGCCGTCTTCGAAAGCTGCATAGGCCTGCTGTGCTTTGTAATAGGCACTGCGTGATTCCTTTAGCACTTTTTCTGTAAATTCCAGATCTTTCTTTGCTTTCTGTGTTCGGTAATGTGTGATGTAGGTCTGTAGCTTTATCACGATACTGTGCGCCACGTCGGCTGAGATCAGCGGGTCTTGCATGTCGACACCGAGAGTAACGACTTGTGTCTTTTTATCGACAAAGACAGTGATGCGCTGGCGTAGGTTTTTCAGTACATCTTCTTGCTTGCGGGTGAGCCGAAAGGGGTTTAGGTGCCCATCGTTTTCTTCGTTATCGAAGAAGAATGAACGGAGGGCGGCTATTCCTTTTAGAGGAGCTTTTATAAGGAGGCTCCACCAAGTGGAGCGCTGATGGCTGTCTAAATAATCATATAGGGTGATCGTGTACTTATTCTCTTTGTCGGTTACCTTTTCGGGGAAAAGTTCCAACAGGAAAGGTGTACTGTGCACAATATCGGGATAGAGGTTGGGGGACAAAGCATCCTGGCCGGAGGCTGAGTTGAGGTTGATTCCTGCCATTGCCGCGAGTCCACTGAGATTGCTCATCTTGCTTGTGGCATCGAGGAGTTCGGGAGCCAGTTTCACCGTTGTAGTAAACTCTTTGGGTATGCTGAAAGCAATGATGAGTCCCACCATTGTTGCAAATCCGCAGCATTTTATGAAGAAACGTCGTTTTTTCCACAGGTAGCCGGTGAGGGCGACCAAGTCGATTTCCGATAGTGGAGATGACGGAGTATGATTGTTCTTATCCATTTGTTTACTTTAAAAGATTAACCATTGATGTTATCATTGCAGCCATTGATGTGACAGAACTGCCGACGCTCATGATTTCAGCCAGACTTGCCCGGCGGTCGCGTTGCGTCTTGGCGGGGACTACGATTTCGCAGCCAGGTTCGACCTTGGGGTAACGTTTGAAGAAAATCATTTTACGTTGCGTGGTCGCCACTTTTCCGTTCATGTAGATGACGATAGGATACTTGCGGGCAATGTCGTTGTAGCCACCAGCCTGTGAGAGGCAGTCCCGGATGTCCATTCCTTTCGTATAGGTCACGCTGTTAGGGTAGGTGACGGAGCCGCTCACTTTCACTGTGCTTTGCTGTTGGGGAATGTAGAGCACGTCTCCATCGCGCAATACCAGGTCGTCGGCGCTTCCCGGGTGGGCGAGCGCTTTTTGCAGGTCGATGCCTACGGGGTACTCCTTCAGGTTGGCAAGCGAAATGGAGATCGAGTCACGACTCTGCTTACTGTTATTACTCAATTGCAGGAGAGTTTCGATCTGGCGCAACTCGTCCGTTGTCAGTTTGCGTTTCAAGCTGGCTCCCCGCACATAGGCGTCTGGAGTGATTCCGCCCGATTGCTTGATCAGTTCGCTTAGGCGCGTATTCTTTTTCTTTAAAGCATAGTTGCCGGCAAAAGTGATCTCGCCTCCGATCTTCACTACTTGCTGTTCCTGGTAACCGGGTGAGAAACGGATGAATACTTCGTCGAATGGTTCGAGGGTGAAAAGTGTATCGCCGGAGGTTACTGCCAGTCCTTCGTCGAGGGTGAAGTTAAATGTCTCGGCTGTCTGGTTACTGCTCCGGGTGGCGGACGGATCTTTGAGCCGTCGTGCCACTTCCACGTTGATAGTCGAGGCTGCTTCGCGTAGGCCACCGGCGAGGACGATAACATCCTCTACTGTCAGATTCTTACGGAAGGGCAATACGGTATCGGGAGCGTTAACTGCTCCACTCACTTTGATAGTATAAGGTTCACGGAGGTCAAACAAAGAAGGGATATATAGTTGGTCCTCCTTCTGTAGTTCGATGTCAGGAGCCTTCCCGTTCAAAATGTCTACAATATTGATGGCGATTACCGAACTGGTGAAGTCTGGGTTGAGCCTTGTGATCTGTGCGCGTCCTGTAAATTCGTCTCCTTTAAGTCCCGAAGCCTGTTCGACCAATTGTTTGACGGTGTGTACGTCCGGACTTAACTCATATTCTCCGGGTCGCCAGACTGCACCGGAAATGATGATTCGATTATCGTAGTAGGGGATGACTGAATCCACCATCAGTGAATCGCCGTCTTGTAGCACAAATGTCTGGAATTGTTCTTCGTTAACTGTGGCAATCTTGTAGCGATCGCCAGCTTTGCGTTTCACCCGTATACTGTTGGTGTAGGCATCTCCTGTGAAACCACCTGCCATGTCGAGCAGGTCGGCAAGCGTCTCTCCTCGTCGGAGTTCGTATGTACGGTCTCTTTTCACTTTACCACCGGCGGTGACAAGCTGTTCGTAAGGGCCGATAATGATCATGTCGTTGTCTTCCAGTCGTATATTCGTGTCATATTTACCGTTCAGCAGATAGTCGTATACATCGAGGTTGGCGATCTCTTTGCTGTTCCGGTATACTTTTATATTTCTCAGTGATCCGATATCGTTTACTCCTCCTGCTGCATAAAGGGCATTGAAAAGCGTGGCGAGAGATGAGAGTGTATAAGTTCCGGGTGCGACGGCCTCGCCGACAATATTGACTTTAATGCTGCGAATTTGCCCCAGTCCAACAGAAACGAATGTGTTAGGCTGACTGCCGTCAAGCGTTGCCATGATTTTACCCAATTCCTGCCGGATGCGATTCTCTGCCGCCTCGATAGTCAGTCCACTTAGGGATACGGGACCGACATTGGGGATCAAGATCGTTCCGTCGGGAGAAATACTGAGTTTCAAGTTCAGCTCCGAATCTCCCCATACATTGATCAGCAACTCGTCTCCTGCCGATAGGACATAATTTTTAGGCGTCGGCATATTCAGATCCGGTTCGAATGTCAAATTCTTATCAGAAAAGATTTCTCGCCCGAAAACAATATCTTCCAAAGGTTGCTTAGGCTTATGTTCGTCGCGTTGCTCCGTCAGTGGAGGAAGTGCCTGCTGGGTAGGTTGGGAACGGTCGGATACGATGTTTTCCGCAGTCGGATGAATGATCTGGTTGATACCATTTTGTTCTTTCCCATGCTTGGCTATTTCTTTTTGTATCTGTTCCTCTGTCATCCCGGCGGCACGGGCTTTATCGATTAATTCCTGTGGAATTTGTGCATGTATGGTAATTGATACCAGTATAAACAGGAACCCAATGATGTATCGTGTCAGATGCTGTTGTCTTATCCGTTGACGACTTGATGGCTTATGACGGCATAATACAGCTTGTTTTTTGTCAAGATTTTTCATATTACTTTTTCTATTGTTTGAACGATTTGTTGGCTGGCAGTTCCGTCCCCATAAGGGTTTACTGCTTGGCTCATACGGTTATAATAAGTATTGTCATCCAGCAAGTGGGATACTTCAGTCACAATCCGGGAGTAATCCGTTCCTACCAATTTTACTGTCCCTGCGTCAAGTGCTTCTGGCCGTTCCGTTGTGTCACGCATGACAAGCACTGGTTTTCCCAACCCCGGAGCCTCTTCTTGTATGCCTCCGCTGTCGGTTAGGACAAGTGTCGACTTCTCCATTAGATAGACGAAGGGAAGATACTCCAAAGGCTCTATAAAGAACAGGTTAGGGAGATGGGCATTTCCGAATATTTCGTGAATGGGTTCCCTTACATTTGGGTTCAAGTGCATAGGGTAGACAAAGTCTACCTCCGCATACTGCTCTGCCAGAGTCTTTATTGCCCGGCATATCTGGATAAATCCATCGCCGAAGTTTTCCCGGCGATGACCTGTTATTAAAACCAGTTTGCGGTAACTTTGTTCAGCAAGTGGAGTTGTTTTATAACCAGCAGACATCAGTTCGGTGTCAAGTTGTTTACGCAGGGTGAAATCTTTGCGGATAGTAGCGGCAACATGGTAAAGGGCGTCGATAACAGTATTACCGGTAATGCGAATCTTGTTCTCATTTATACCTTCATGTATCAAGTTATTCCGGCTCAAAACTGTAGGAGAGAAATGCCAGGTGGCAATCCTTCCGGTGATCTGTCTGTTCATTTCTTCCGGCCACGGACTGTAAATATTGTGTGTGCGTAATCCCGCTTCTACATGACCGACCGGTATTTGCCGGTAGAAGGCGGCGAGTGCTGCGGCTGTTGAAGTGGTGGTGTCCCCGTGGACCAGAACGATATCTGGCTTCGCTTCCTGCAGAACGTTTCGCATTCCTGTCAGAACTCGGGCTGTTATATCGTAGAGGTCCTGTCCTAGCCTCATTATGTTGAGATCGTAATCGGGGCGGATGTTGAAAAGCTTTAGAACTTGGTCCAGCATTTCCCTGTGTTGCCCGGTAACACAGACAATGGTTTCAAATTTATTTTTTTTCTGTTGGAAAGCTTTTACTAATGGTGCCATTTTAATTGCTTCAGGACGGGTTCCGAAGACGAGCATTATTTTCTTCATGTTGTTTCTGTTTAGATTTTTCCAGTCTTGACCAGTATCAAGAATTTGATTAAATGTATTTGTCGTTTGATGCGCGAGGGTTGTTTCAATAGGCGGTATGCAAATTCGAGATTGTGCTTTATCCACCATTCGGGTGCTCGTTTCACGTTCCCTGTATAGACGTCGAAACTTCCTCCTAACCCTTGGTAAATTGCGGGATGTGCCTGATGCATTTTTTCCATCAATAACTCTTGTTTGGGTGATCCCATTGCAACGAATATGACATCCGGTTGTTTTGTCTTGATGTCTTCGATCAGTTCTTCCTGTTCTGTCTCTGTTTGTATGTATCCGTCACGGTAACCCGCTATCTGTATTCCGGGAAAGTCTTCTTTCAACCGGGAGATGGTCTTCTCTATTACGGGCTGTTTACTCCCGACCAAGTAGAAGGTTTTTTCTTTTTGATACAGAGCTGTTATAATCTTCAACCACAGTTCGCATCCCGCGATCTTGACGGCATCCACGGCTCCGTGCTGCCGTACTGCCATAACTGCTCCTATACCATCGCAATATCCGATATTCCTGTTCACAATATCTTGTATTTGCTCGTTCGCATGCAGTATCTTCTCCGCATTTATCGCTACTAATATCCCTTTATGTTCCTCCACATATTCCAGCAAACTGGAATCTGAGGGAAAGGGGTGGACTTTTATTCCTTTTATGAATATTGATTTACTTTTCATATTGCAATTGTTCTAATAAATAATAAGATAAGGCATTAAACATGAAAGCATTGCTCCAACGCATATATGGTATGTGCGAGCTGAAGAATTGTTTTAACTGGTAGTAAAAGTATCCTTCGGAATCTTGCATATTCGTGATTGTCCAGTTTACTACTTTGTCGGCTAATTCTTTATGTTCCGCATATTTTTTGAGTTTGGATAGGGTGACGAGCAGTTGGCCCGGACAATGGATATCAATAGGATATGTCTTATTGTCATAATATTTAGGTGTTCCGTCATTTTCGAAAAAATGCTGAATGTAGTATTTGAAACCGTTTTCGATATGAGCGGAGAATGTCGTGTCTCCTGTTAAAGTCTGATATTCCTGTATGCAATCTAAATTGTATCCTGTATGGAAACTGTCTTTCCAGGTTTGTACCGGCAACATTCCGTAAGGCCAGGAACCGTCCCCTTTCTGTGCATCGCAACAGGCTAAGACTGATTCTCCTGCTAATTCTTTGTATAAGGTATTTTGGGTATAGTGATAACCATAACTTAAAATTTTACTTCCTAAAAGAGAAGCATTGTACACGGTGTCGTTGCCTGGTAACGGACTGTATGAGAATAAAAAACCTCTTTTCTGAGGAGTCCTGTGCAGATCTTGTATAACAAAATTGACAGCTGATAATGCGTTTGCAAGATAATTTTCTTTTTGTGTAATTTTGTATGCGCTAATGAGTGCCTCTGCGCAAAAACTTGTTGCTACTACTGTCGGGGTGTTTTTAGGAAAGAAAAATAAACGACGGGCCTGCCAGTCGAAATTGTATCCCCAGCATGAGCCGCTATATCCTTTTGAACGCAGTGCAATCAGAAGTTCGGCCAATTGATGGATACGGGATAGGACTCTCTCTTTTTCCTTTGATAAGTCCTCTTTGCTTGTTTTCTCTATGATGGTATAGAGGTTACAATATCCTTGCAGGAAAAGTCCGATTCCTTTTGAATTGTATTCTTTCGGAACAAGAAACAGAGGCCTCAAGTTAAAAGGCATGCGCTTGAATCCTTGTATCATGATCAATCGGCATAGGGCTGATTTATGAAGGAGGGGGATATTCTGGAAGATTTTAGAGTTTAATCCGTCATAAGGATCCCAACCTTTGAAATGTTCGGACTCGCAATATTGGCGGAGTTTATTGAATATATGTAATTGTTTATTATTCATATTATTTCTTTATTGGTGAGCAGTCGCTTATAAAATGAAGAAACTATATTTTTACTATAATTCTCACAGACAAATTTTGCTGGAGTGTATTGATTTATATGTTGGTATATCATTATTATTTTATCTTCTATTTCTTTAATGTTAGGCAAAAAAGGTATTAATTCTCCATTTATACCTGGCAATATTAATTCAGTCATAGATGTTGTATTTCTGGCAATAACAGGAACATTGCAGGCCATTGCTTCAAGTACTACGAGTCCTAATGATTCTCTTTTTGAAAACATAAGACAAATGTCGATATTCCTGTAAAATTTATACATTTCATTTTTTTTATATGGTTCATATTCGACTAAATTTACTGGGTTTTTGTAAAATAATTTTTTCCATTTATTTTCTTTGTCTCCATAATTTATATAATGAATATATATTTCTTTTTTCAATTGTAATTGTAGTTTGGGAATATCTTGTATGAGTTTTAAAAGATAATCGACTCCTTTATGTTCGGTTAAAGAGGATGGAAAACCGATATGTAGGACTTCTCCTTTCTGTTTATGGTATATGGGACTGAATAAATCCGTGTCTACTCCTCCGCTTGGAGAAATAAGTATTTTTTTAGGATCAATTTTTAGTTGCTTGGCAATAATTGAACCGTAATAATGAGAAGGTGATATATGAATGTCTGTACTTTTGAATGTTTTCTTCATTAAAGAACGAATAAACTTAAATAACCAAGTATTGTGAATTAATTCTTCTCCGTGCCAATGGTAAATGATTTTATTTTTTTGGAATGGGATGCGTATAAACAGCGGAAGTAAAAAAGTGTAATGATTGATATATAATACATCATATTGTTTTAACGGTGCTAATAATAATCGAGAATAAAATGTAATATAATCTTTGATCTTTTTTAATCCGGATCCTGAAGGGCGTAATACGACTGTATCTACATGAAATCCGCCGCTTTCGAGTGCAAGTTTGATGGATTCAGCATATGTCCCGCTATTAGGCATTTGTGGAGATGGGTATGCATTGTTTATCAGTATAATTTTTTTTGTCATACAGGTTGTTAGTATCTTATGCTATTTTTTAAAATATAACGGTAAATGAGTAAAGCTAATTCATTATATTTATTCTTTGAAAATATCCATTCTCCATTATATTGAACAGGGTATCCCCCAGATGATTGTTTGAATAGGTATACTAAGTTACTGCTGTTGATTCCTGGTCCTATTCTTCCGAAATCGAAGATCTTAATATTATTTTCAGAGAGGTAATCTAGTATTTTATCAAGAATAAAATAACTTGCGCCGTTTTTTCTTGAATAAGAACTATTTGCTCCATAAATATCCCAAGCCTGTTTGTTCTCAATATAAACAATTCTTCCTGAAACTATTGTACCAGTTTCGTTGTAAACAAAGAATAATTTGAAATTAGGATCATGAAGCAGATTGTAAATATCTTTTTTATCAAGAGTATACGTTAGATGTTTTATTTTCGCCATTTCACTAAAAATTTGGGCAAAGATTTCACATTCATCCATAGTTGGTTTAGATATAACTTCGAAGGAACATTTGGCATTGATTGCTTTTTTTACATTATTTTTCCAACTTCTATGTGGAAGAGGCCTGTCGATAGTGTTGACTAAGATAGTCAGTGGGCAAGTTGTTTGATGAAGAGGGCGGATGAATCCGGCCTGACGTATTCCGATTTCATATTCAATATTGTAGAGAGAAAGGCTGGAAACGAATATCAAAGAATATCCAATTTTGGTTATTTCTGCATAAAAGTTCCGAATAGTTTCTAGCTCTGGATTTTTAATGGCTTCTCCCTGTATCCGCAAGATGGAGCCTATGAGGGGCTTTTTATAAAGCTCTCCCCGACAACAAATAGTAGGATTCGTTGAATTATCGACAAAATAAACACTATTATCATTAGTACTCATATATTTATCCCATCCTTTACTTTGAGTAAAAGGAACTGTATCCATCTGTTTTATTATTTCGAAAAATAGTTGTTTTTTTATTATTTCCATCTGATTGTTTTTTTGTTGAATATTTTAAAAATGATGAACTTCTTTTTGGTTTTGAAGCCTACTTTTGTTTCAGCTTTTAAAGCTGGATAGTTACTTGTTAGTATTACTACAATACTTCGTTTTTTCCCATATTTGTAAAGCTGATTTAATCTGAAATTCAAAACATAACTGTGAAGTCCTCTTCTTCTGAATTCAGGCATACAATAATCATCTAATAAAGCACCTTCGTCCTCATTCAGTTTTAGTTCGAAGTTATATGGGAGTGGAAGTTTGTCTAGACTTATCCAGGCTGAATAAGCTAGTTTGTTGTTTATTACAATTCCATATGGAATATACGTTTTGTCGATTAACCGTTTTTTTATATCGGCAAGTTTTATCTTTGTAAAATAGGAAGCATCCCCTTTTAGGAAATCATCGAATGTCAGTTTTCGGATTATATAGCCGGTATTATTTTTCACTTCCAGTATACCGGAAGTGAGTACTTTTTCCATATAGTAGAATGTTTCCCACACAAAACCTATTTGCCGAAAGGCAAAATGGAAGATTCGAACAACAGTACCTGATGTTCCATATTGTTTTTTGTGTATTTGTATTTTTTTTAATAAATTCATTTGATAACAGATAATTTTCTTTTGATTTTAACTAGCGGTTTAAAAATGTATTTCAATCCGTCTACAACACAGATATTTTCTTTGTAATTTAGTGTATGTAAACCGTGTCTATATTGGGTATCAGGTAGAATATTTATTGATTTTTCTTCTTTGAATTTATTTTTATCAATGGATTTGATTTGGCAGATATAAAGAGAAGCTCCATAACTTTTAAAAGAGTTTTGTGTACATCTGTATAAATGATCGTTATAAATATATAGACCTCCACCAGAACGAGCCGATGTAATATCTTGTTTTACAGGATTATCAAAGAAAGGGATATAAGGACCGAACAAATTATCCGAATAGTAAATTAGTAAATCTGCATCTTGATCAAAATTCAGAGATGTACATAATAGAAAATAGGTATTATTAAGTTTTGTAACTACCGGATCTACAACCGGTGCTTGTATTAATTTTTGGGGAAACTCTAACTTTTGGTATTTCTGATTATAAGTATAGATAAAAAGTGATCCACTTTGGCTGTTTTCAGGAATGATGTATGTTTGATCGTTTTCCTCATAAATAAATGGAAAAGATAAATGCGTATCGAGTTTTAATAAGGTTTTTCTGTGTATTAACCTGTAGTCTCTGCGAGAAATGGTTAATAAAGAAATTTCACCTTTCCATTTAGCGTAAAAAAATTCTTCAACCAATACTTCAATTTTTTCATCTGTCACTTTTAGAATAAAAGGATCTGCGAAAAAACGATCGTGATAGGGATGCTTGAGCCAATGGATGACTGGTTGAAAAGATATGTTGTTTATGATATCATCTATGGATGATTCAATAAAACCAATATTCCAATGGAATATACCTAATTTTTTTTCTAAATTTTTTGTTGAAAATAGTTGCATAATAATTTAAATTTGATCCCACCAAAAAAAATAAGTTGCCTTCATTCTTTCTTGATCTCCTAAATAAATAGTACTGCTTAGGCTTAAAAGTTGGGTTACAATTATTAGTAAAAAAATAAATGTATGTGTAATGCTTTTACCTCCATACTTCCATAAATATACCATTAAATAAGAGAAAACAATAATATTCATATTGATGAAAAATAGGAATGGTCTTTGTAAAGCATGATTTCCAACTAATAGAAGGTTTATGTAAGAACCAACAATATACAAATTGTAATATATACTTATATTTGATGAGGGAAATGTGTCTTTGATTTTTTTGTTATATAATATAAGTATGGCATTTAATGAAAATATGAGCCATGTGCGTGGTCCATATACATATTCTTCATCAATAGCCAAAATATTATCTATATTGCTATATCTGTCTCCTAAGCCAATTAGACTCAGTATTACATCTATATTATTTAAATATTGGTTCCAAATAGAAACACCACTTAAAAATAGAGCACCGAATAGTAATGTAAGTTGCAGAGGTATATTTCTAAGAAAGTCTTTTCCTGGTTTAAAGATGAAATATAGAGGAATTAGCAGAAGTGCTGTTTTGTGAAGTGTAAATCCGATAACAACACATAGCATATAGGGTATAAATCTTCTTTGCTTGATAAAAGGGATAGCGTATACGAATAAACACCAAACTAAAGATTGTCTGATAACACTCATCCATCCTAAAAAAGCTCCAGACATAATCATGAATGATAGAAATGGGAAAAGATATCCTTCTTTTCTAAAAGTATAATAAATTAAAAATATTTGTAAGAAAGCAATTAGGCCAAAATAAATGGAATAGTGTAGTCCGGTTTCTGCCATTAATCGAGTAACAAATTCGAATCCTATCTCCAAATCGTCTCTGATAGTATAATAATGAGCGTATCCTTCATATATATCTAAATAGCTCATGTAGTCATTGCCTACATTATATCTGATTCCAAAAATAAAAGAGAAACAAATTATCGGTAAGATAAAATCTATGTTGTACCAATTAAATTTAGAGTCTATACATTTGTAATATCTTTTCATGTAGATATATCCGGAAAAAATCATTATCAACATGAGTAATGTATATATGTAAATTGTTTGAATCATATCTAATTAAAGTAATTTGTAGTATAGTTTTTTGAGATGTGAATACCACTTTGGATAGATTTTTATTTTTTGTAATAATAGATAGTGTATGGAAAAAATGAAATTTGTATTATTATATACAGATGTAAGACTGTAAATAGTTTTGTCTAATGATGTGATAGATAGTATATCACTGAATTTGTATCCTATTTCCATTAAATATCGAATTCTGTAAAGATGATATTTTGTGATATATTTGGGGTTAACATTTTTTTCTGTGAGATATTGGTAGCACCAGTCATTAGAGAAGATGATATTTTTTAATATACGGTTGGAAATTTTGGGATATGAATTGGATTCCTTGTTTAAATAATAACAATAACATGAATGATGAGTGGAACTTGATTTTTTTGCATAGGATATTAATTGGATAAATAACATTCTGTCTTCTGCATTTGTTATACCTGAATATGAAACTATTGGATGATTTTTAAATAAGTTTGTAGAATAAATATTTCCCCATAATGTATAAGGAATTTTTTGCTCTAAAAATAAATTTTGTATTTCCTCTGAAGAACTATTTGTTGGTATATAACGTATAATATTTTTTTGAGACATATTATTGTTGATAATTGTATATCCACCAAATACAATATCTGATTTGTCTGTGATGATTGTGTCGTAGAGGATCTGAAAGGCATTTTGAGGGAAATAGTCATCTGCATCACTGAAAATAATGTATTTACCTTTAGCTTTGATATAGCCACTTTCCCTTGCAGACATTGTCCCTTCATTTTTTTCTTTGTTAATGATTATTATTCGGTCATCTTTTAGAATGTATTGTTTTACTATTTCGAAAGATTTATCTTGACTTGCATCATTGACTATAATTACTTCAAAATTTTTGAATGTCTGTTTAATGATTGACTCCAAACATCTTGAAATCCATTTTTCTGCATTATAAACAGGTATGATAACACTTATTTCAGGTTTAGTATTTCTGTTCATTTGAATAGTTTATTATTTCTGTATACGTTTAAAATTCCATCTTTTTATTTTTAGAATTAATTCTTTTGGTAGTAAATATTCAACTGTCTTTTTTAGATAGTGATAAATTATAAATTTGAAATATTTTATTTTCCATTCTATTGTTTGCTCGCGTTCGGATATAATCCCGAACTCTTTCTCTCTTGTAATCCTGTTAGAAGAGGAAACTCCTTCTCGAGCATCAAAAATTGCGATTGTACTTGGAACATATTGAAGTATTTTCCCTTCTTTTAGACAAAAAAGAAAAAAGTCATAATCAGCACAAATTTTATATTTTGTATTAAATTCCCGTTTCTTAAGTAAGTAAGTCCTTACAAATGAAGATTGGTGGCAGAAAATCATACTTTCTTTTAAATATGTAAGAGATGCTGGCTTTCTTATATATTTTCCAAATGTGTAAATAAATTCTGTATCACCATAAATGATATCAGTACTTGGTTTCGGAACTGGTATAAACAGTGAACTTAAAATATTTTGGTCATAAAACCTATCTCCAGCATTCATAAAATTTATCCAATCACCGGTTGACTGTCGAATTCCTTTGTTCATCGCATCATATATGCCTTCGTCTGGTTCGCTAATCCAATATGTGATTTTATTTTGATATTTTTTTATAATATCTATCGTTCCATCATTGCTATTGCCATCAATAACAATGTATTCAATATTGGGATATGTTTGATCAATAATACTTTTTATTGTCATTTCTAAATCATCTTTACAGTTATATACAACTGTTATGATGGAGATTAAAGGATATCTATTTGGATTCATCTTTTTATTAATCTTAAGATTTGATATATGAATGGATCTTTAACTATTAGTAAATAGGAAATGTATATAATAGAACAGATAGTAATGCTTATAAGAATAAATGGAATGTTTTGTAAGTGTGTATAAGATAGTCCAGTTAATACAATTGTAATTAATAGACTTGCTATAATATATTGTGTGTTTTGTCTATTTATGAGTTTGAATGGGAGGTATTTATGTCCTAATCCAATCATCAATACAAATACAATCAATTCAGCAATAGATGTTGTAATTGCAGCTCCATATTGTGACATGTGAGGGATTAGTATCCAATTTAAAGAAAAATTGGTGGCTGCTCCGATTGCTGTTGCAATGATTACAATTATCTCTTTACCTTGAGGGTAGAGAATCTGTATGCCGATGACATTGGATAAGCTAATAATGAATATAATAGGAGAAATTAATTGTAATGTTAATATAGATGGTTCAAATCCTTCTCCACAAAACAGTTCAATAATAGGTCTTGCCATGAAAAGCAGTCCAATAAACATTGGCAGACTAAGTCCAATAGCAAAACTTATCGTTTTATTGGCTAATTTAGTGAATTCCTTTTTTTCTCCGGTAATTATCAGATTTGAAAATCTAGGTAATAAGACGCTTCCCATAGATGCGACTATTGCTAAAACAGCTCTGGTTAATCGTGTTGCTGCAGTATAATATCCAACTGCTTCTTGATCTTTTAGAAAACCGAGCATAACAGAATCTAAATTGACGTAAATACTTATAATTAAGTTTAATACAAAAATTTGTAAAGCAGGTTTTAAATGTCTAGAAAGTGATAATCTTTTAAACTCAATCTTGTGAATCTTGATATATTTTCTAAGTCTGATAAAGTTGAAAATATTACTACCGCTATTGGCAATAACAGTTATAAGTGCATAGATAAATAAATCATTTTTATCTTTTACAAATACAAAAAGGGCAATTAAAGATAATATCCGAATAACCAATGTTCGGATTGTAATATACTTAAAATCTTCTATTGCTTGATAAAACCATACGACTCCAACTGTATTGAAACAAATATTGATACTTAATAATAAAAAGAGGGGAATGTCAACTTTTATTATTGAAATAGTACTGGCTAAAATAAAAACAATAATATATCCACCAAGGGTTAGTAATCCATGTAGAAGTAAGATTTCAATAGTTGTTATACTATATTTTTTTTCATCATCACGAATACGTGCTATCTCTCTTATTGCATAAAGAGGAATTCCTAAAGAACAACAAAGGATAATATAGTCAATTATTGATTGAAAAAATTGGAATTTTCCAATTCCTTCAGCTAATAGAATACGTGACAAATAGGGAAATGTTATCAATGGAAATAGAAGGCCACTTAATGTATTAATTAGATTAAACGCATAATTTCTTCTTATTGAACTGTTTCCAAAAGTGTTGTTTGATGCCATTTTATGATGATACTTTATTTCTTAAACACCCCGCAAAAATCCAATATCACTTTTTCTTCGTTGTGAGGTAATATTTTGAATTCTTTGTGGGAGACGAGGAAGGCGACGATGTCGGCGCGGGTGTAGGCGGATTTGTAGTCGGTCAGTTTGAAGACTGGATGTTCGTGAACGTTGGGTTCGACGATCAGGATGTCGGTATCGGCTGAACGTTGGAGAACTTTTGAGGTGATGTATTTGGCTGGTGATTCGCGCAAGTCGTCGATATCAGGCTTAAAGGAAAGGCCCATCAGAGCTACTACCGGTTTACGATGATGCTCAAGGAAGAAGCGGAGGATGGCGTTTTCGATTTTTTCGGCACACCAGAATGCTTTGTAATTATTGATTTCGCGTGCTTTCGAGATAAGTTGCGACTCGTAGGGAAATTCGGATGTCAGGAAATAAGGATCTACGGCGATGCAATGTCCTCCCACGCCTGAACCTGGTTGCAGAATGTTGACACGCGGATGTTTGTTGGCGAGTTCGATCAGTTCCCAAACGTTGATACCTGCCTTGTCGCAGATCAGTGACAGTTCGTTGGCGAAAGCTATTTGGACGTCACGTGACGAATTTTCCGTCAGTTTGCACATCTCCGCTGTCCGGGCGTTTGTCCGGTGGAGTGTCCCTCTGACAAAGTGGCGATAGAATTGTATCGCCTTTTCAGTTGATTCGGAGTTGATTCCTCCGATGACCCGGTCGTTCTGCATCAGTTCGTAGATGACATTGCCTGGTAATACGCGCTCCGGACAATAAGCGATATATATTTTTCCTTCCAGTTCCGGACGCAAAGCGTAGAGCAGATTTGCCATCTTTTCGGTGGTCCCGACAGGTGAAGTCGATTCGATGACGAAAAGATCCCCTTTCTTAAGAAAAGGTGCGACCATACGTGTAGCGGCTTCGACATATGAAATGTCCGGTTCATGATTTCCTTTGAACGGAGTTGGTACGACGATCAGGTATACATCGCTTTCTTCCGGAACATCTGATGCTTTCAGCTTACCGGATTCCACGACTTCCGAACACAACTCCTGTAATCCAGGTTCCACAATATGGATAACACCTCGGTTTGTCATTTCCACTACTTTCGGATTTACGTCGACCCCGATAACTTGAATGCCGCTTCCGGCTGCGATAATAGCTGTAGGCAGGCCGATATAGCCCAATCCCATAAAACATGCTTTCATTATTTGTATTTTTTCTAAATTCGTTTGACCCATTCTTTTCCGTTTAAAAATTCTTTTTTGTTTCTGGCCTTTTCAAACCAAATGCTTAATACCACCCAGATCACGATGTCGCCGGCAAATACGATATTGATATTCACGAACGACACGAGCAAGATATTGAGGCTACTGAATAGACTGGCGATTACGACGATACTGATCATCGCCTTGTGTGCGCTCATTCCCATATCGAGGAACTTATGGTGGATGTGATTACGGTCTGGTTTGAATAGTGGCCGATGGCTGCGTGCCCGTACGATCATCACACGCACAACGTCGAACATTGGTACGATCAGTGTCGAGAAGGCGACCACGATGGCACCGGCGGAATAGTGTGCAACATCCGGATTGTAAGACGCATAGCGGATGGCAAGGAATACCAGAATATAACCCAATGTCAGACTCCCCGTGTCACCCATGAATATTTTCCTCCCGTGATCAGCCTGTCCGAAGACGTTGTAATAGAAGAAAGGCACCAGCACTCCAAGAGTCGCGAATGACAGCAGGGCGTATATCCACATTCCGTTAATCAAGAATAGACTGCCAAGCACGAGTAATGCCGAGCCAGTTAGCCCTGAAGCCAATCCGTCAATTCCGTCGATCAGGTTGATGGCATTGGTGATAAATACAATTACGAGGATAGTAAGCGGAATACCGATCCATGATGCCAGTTCGTGTATTCCGAATAACCCGTAGAGATTGTTGATCCATAGTCCTGACAACGGCAGGAGCAAGGCTGCCACAATCTGCACCATGAACTTCTTTGTATAACGCATTCCCACCAGATCGTCTTTCAACCCGGCGAGGTAGAGTAAGATCACTCCGCAAACCAACAGGTAGAATTCCGAAAGGGTATGTGTGAGTAACCATAGCGGTATTTGCTGTCCGTACATGTATCCCGCGCAATAGAGTGCGGAAACAAATGAGAGGGAGAACAGAATTGACGGAGCGAAAGACAATCCCCCCAGTCTTGGGATGGCTCCTTTATGTACCTTCCGACTGTCCGGAATGTCGAAAAGCCGCTTTTTCAGCGCGACGACCAAAATCCTCGGAATAATGATCATCGACATCAGGGCAGAGATCGTGAAGGCCAATAAAATCAATAGGTATATCATATAACAAATTTCGGTTTATATGTGACAAAGTTCGTCAGTCACATAGATATGTTCTGGCGATTGTCCACTATTCTTATAGTTTGAGAAGTAACAAGAGGCAGGAATAAAACGTTTTGTCTTTTGATTGTAATTGTGGTATTTTAGAAACCGTTTCCTAAAAATAATGGAGAAAATACGGAGGGATGGGATTTGTATAAAAGGAAAAGAACAAGAGGTATGGGTTATGATTCAACCTATGCCCGCAAGTCATTGCCTAAGCAGAATGCATTATAGTATGTTAATAAGGAAAAGAATATTTAGCGAGTGCTAAAATGCTGTTTTAGGCAGTGGTGAAAGAGCATTATATGGCCTTCTATCGCCTCTGTGTGTGAAGGTCGGTATTCAATGAAGCATTCTTTCGCATGAACCATCTGTCTGGCAGTTATCCGATTTCTTTTTCATGCCAGTCCATTTTTAATTTCATGCCAGTCTATTCGCAAATGGATGCCAGTGCATATAAAACTCCATGCATGTTACTTAATGGATGGAGTTTATCGGCTTGCATTTGTCCTGTAATCATAACCGGAGACATCGGTTTGACGCATTGGAGGATGTGTCGAAATGACATTACCGGACGCGGATGACGCAGAATACGCAGACAGACGCAGATTTATTTTGTTGATAATTAATATATCTGCGTTCGTCTGCGTTGTCTGCGTCCCATGAATACCGATATTTGACACACCCTCAGGAAATTTATTTTTTTCTCAAGAACTTTTTGCCTAACCACTTTCTTACCGGTTCGTCATAAAGTTTCAGGCAGAGGTAAGCCAAGGCGATACTGCCGGCGTAGACCACTATTGCCATAGGCCAGATTTCTGCGAAGGTATAGAGTTCGTTGTCGATCAGCCAAGCATAGAATAGGTACATAATCGGGTAGTGGACGGCGTAGAGCGGATAGGATATGTCGCCTAAGAATTTACATATCTGTGTCGAACGTTTGTCCGTAGTCTTGCCGGAGGCACCGAGCCAGACAAGGACGGGAAAAATGAAGATGATACAAACTGCTTCGAATAGCCCGTTGAGACTGATAGGAGCTGCATCTGCCTTTATGTAAGGTACACAGAAGAGGATCAGCAGAACGATCGAACAAATCCAGAAAGCCCCTTTCATTTGGAACGGTTTGAAGTTGCGGGATAATAACATTCCTAACGAGAAGGGAAAGAGCATACGCAAGGAACCTCCGAGGAAATTCACGCCGTCGAGTGTCCAGCCCACACCGATCATGTCATATCCCGAAACATCGAATAGCGTGAATCCGGCCAGTCCTACTCCTAAAAGGACGACGAGTATGGTCAGGGCTTTAGTGGAAAGGCGGTGAATGAAAACAGCGTAAAGGATGTTGCCGATATATTCGAAAAAGAGCGACCAGCTTGGACCGTTGAGCGGGAACATCTCGCCATTGCCGCGTACTTCATATCTCGCACCGGGCAGGGCGGGAATGAAAAACATCGCACAGAGCGTGGATAGCATCACTGCTGAGATTGCCACATGTTTACCGTCCCATTGGACACTGCCTTGTATGAGGAAAGCGATCGTTCCCAATATCACTCCCATGATAATCATCGGATGGAGGCGGATTAGGCGGCGTTTGAAAAAGTTACCGGTAGTCATGGTCTTTCCCAAACGGTCGTCATAGGCGTAACCGATCACGAAACCTGAAAGGATGAAGAAAAAATCGACGGCCAGGTAGCCGTGATTGATCGTTGTGATAGGAGTTCCTCCGGCAGCAAACGAAAGGCCTTCGAATATGTGATAAAAGACAACCAGCAAGGCTGCCACCCCTCGCAATCCGTCAAGGAGTTCGTAATGGGGTTTGGTATCCGCAAATGCGGCTGAAGAGATTGTTGTGTCTGACATTGATATTGAATTAGATATTTGTAATATGCGACAAAAGTATTTGTTTTTTGAGGTAAAAAATTTGTCCTATGTCAAATTCGGCTATCCGTTTGCCCGGAGCCGGCTGAGTGTGGAAAGTCTGATACCCAGATAGGACGCGATATATCCTAAGTTTACTCGCCGGTATGCGTCCGGAAACTGTTCCTTGAACGCTTCATATCGCTCCCTCGCCGACAAGGTCAAATGGTCTTTGTGGCTGCGATGTAAACGCCTGTATTCGTTTTGATGGATGATTCTTCCCCAGTTGCACAGTTCGATGTTTGTCTCGAAAAGATGTGTCAGAGTGGCCAGCGGTATCCGATAGGCTTCTACCTCTTCCAGGGTTTCGACGAATTCTTCGCTTATCTTTCCATAATACAGTTCATCCATACTGAACACAATGCTTCCTTCTCCGGCAAATGATGTCGTAACCTCTTCGCCGTCTACCAGCCAGAAGGAACGCGTTATTCCCTTCTCGATGAAAAAGGCAGATTTGCAATAGGTGTCTGCTTTTATCAACTGATACTTTTTAGGAAAGTGGCAGCAGGTCACGTTCTCTTTCAATACTTGAACGGTATCATCAGAGATAGGAAACAAGGAGTTTATTTTATTTAATATATTTGTCATGATGTTACTTTGGCATTGTCTGTCAATCACAAAGATACGAAAAACCGGTAAAAGACAATTGGCAACCGGGCAGTAATTATCTTACCGTCTGATTGCCAACCGCCAATTGAGTTATTGCAATGTTTTTACAGCCATTCGCTCATGAACGCATCCATTTCGTCAGCGTGTGCTTCGAGACTTTGGAGCAGTTTGAACTGAGCCTTTGTGCGGATCAGGTTATGCTTCGGGCTGTGTATCTTGTAGTATGTGTCACCGTTGATGTAGTCGGTCAGGAAACGGACTGTCTGCATGTAGGTCAGCAAACGACCGCCGTACGGGAGCAGCTTGATTTCTGTCGGAGTCAGGAAAGACTTGGCTTTCTCCATATAACCGCGTGTGTAAGCTTTGAAGATATCCATGTTGACATTGACATTATCCAGATTCTCGTCATCTTCGGCACCGGTATTGGCTCCTGTGCGGATGAAATCACCGATATCTGACAGGACGAAACCCGGCATGACAGTGTCGAGGTCAATCACGCATAAGACCTTGTCGGTTTCGGCATCGAACATCATATTGTTGACCTTCGTGTCGCAATGGTTTGTGCGTTTTTTCAGTTTGCCTTCACGATAGAGGCGTTCCTGGATACACATGGCTTCGGCGCGTTTTTCGATTTCCTCGATCAAATCTTTCACTTCGTCCAGACGGCCGGCGACGTTGCTCTTTACTGCATCGTGGAACTGCTCCAGACGGAATTCCATGTTATGGAAGTTCGGGATGGTTTCACCCAGCGTGCCTTCCGGAATGTCGGCCAGCATGGATTGGAAATCGCCGAAAGCCTTGCCAGCTTCGTAGGAAAGTTCCGGGTTAACCTCTTCGTAGCTCTTGCTGTTCGGGATGAACAGACAAACACGCCAATAGCTGTCTCCGTCGAAATAATACAGTTTGTTATCTTTTGTCGGAAGGAAAGTCAAGACTTTGCGGTCGATGTCGCTTTCACCTTTTTCTTCCAGTTTCTTACGGATATGAGAAGTAACTATCTGGATATTGTTCTGCAACATATCCACATTTGTAAAGATCAGGTGGTTGATGCGTTGCAGCACGTATTTGATTTCACCTTTTTCGTTTGTTACTTTCAGCGTATCGTTAATGTGTCCGTTTCCGAATGGTTCGGCGGAAACTACTTTCTCTGTGAGCTGGAACTGGTCCAGGATGTTTAGTAATTGTTCTTTCGTTTTTGCCATGGCATTATTTAATTGATAATTGATAATTGACGATTGACAATGAAATAAGGGTATGGATTCACTCCAATCATCAGTTACGTACAAAAGTAAGAATATCTTTGTAAATAAAAAACGGAAGTTGCTTTCTTTATGGATGTCTCCTAATAAAATAGGAAAAGGCCGTCCTTTTCAGAACAGCCTTTCTCTATTTTTTATCTAAACCAATTGTCAATCGGTTTTATTTTTTGTTACGGTTACCGTAGCGGCTCATGAACTTATCAACACGTCCGGCAGTATCGACCAATTTAGCCTTACCTGTGTAGAACGGGTGAGAAGTGCTTGAGATTTCGACCTTTACCAGCGGATAAGTAACACCGTCGATCTCGATCGTTTCTTTTGCATTGATAGTAGAACGAGTGATAAATACGTCCTCGTTTGACATGTCCTTGAATACTACAGGACGATAGTTGTCAGGATGAATTCCTTTTTTCATTGCTTTGTTATCTTATTTTTAATTTATATTCTCTTATACTTGAGTTTGGTAACCGGTATTTTGGGTTGCAAAGGTATGGATTTGGGTTGAACAAACAAAGAATTTTGGACTATTTTTTCAATCTGATCTACTTTTGTGTTATTTTATATGCTTAAAAGCATAATGTTACCGGATAGTTATTATCTTTGTGGAAGATTTCTAATCATTAACGTAATAACATATACAACAATGGTAAATTACAAAGATTTAGGTTTGGTGAACACAAAAGAAATGTTCGCAAAAGCCATCAAAGGCGGATACGCAATTCCGGCTTTCAACTTTAACAACATGGAACAGATGCAGGCTATTATTAAGGCTGCTGTTGAAACAAAGTCTCCGGTAATCCTGCAGGTATCTAAAGGTGCTCGTCAATATGCAAATGCTACTCTGTTGCGCTACATGGCTCAGGGAGCTGTCGAATATGCTAAGGAATTAGGTTGTCCGAATCCTCAGATCGTACTGCACCTGGATCACGGCGATACGTTCGAAATTTGCAAAAGCTGTATCGACTCAGGTTTCTCTTCTGTCATGATCGACGGTTCTCATCTTCCATATGAAGAAAACGTGGCTTTGACTAAGAAAGTGGTTGAATATGCTCACCAGTTTGATGTGACTGTAGAAGGTGAATTAGGTGTATTGGCAGGTGTTGAAGACGAAGTTTCTTCTGATCACCACACTTATACAAATCCTGAAGAAGTAATCGATTTCGCTACTCGCACAGGCTGTGATTCTTTGGCTATCTCAATCGGTACTTCTCACGGTGCTTACAAATTTACTCCGGAACAGTGCACTATCGACCCGGTAACAGGTAAAATGGTTCCTCCTCCATTGGCATTCGATGTTTTGGACGCCGTAATGGAAAAACTTCCGGGATTCCCTATCGTTCTTCACGGTTCTTCTTCTGTTCCTCAGGACGAAGTTGAAACGATCAACAAATTCGGTGGTGCATTGAAAGCTGCTATCGGTATTCCTGAAGAATGGTTGCGTAAAGCTGCTACATCTTCTGTTTGTAAGATCAATATCGACTCTGACTCTCGTTTGGCCATGACTGCTGCGATCCGTCAGACATTTGCAGAAAAACCGGCTGAATTTGACCCGCGTAAGTATCTGGGCCCGGCTCGTGATAATATGGAAAAGCTGTACAAGCACAAAATTATCAATGTACTTGGTTCTAATGATAAACTCTAATCTCTGTTTACAGAACGAGATATAGGAAGGGGTGCCTGTCGGTACCCCTTTTTATTTGTATCTTTGTAACGTATAAACATGAGTAAGAATAGATGAAAATGAGAAAGAATTGGATTTTGGGGGTTGCCGTTTGTGGCATATTGTCCGTGTCGGATTCGGTGTATGGACAATCAATTAAAGACATTTTGAATTCTGCTGCCGTAAAAGACGCTGTAACAGCCGTGACCGGAGGAAAAAAGCTGACGGTGGAAAATCTGGCCGGTACATGGACGTATGTGAATCCTGCCATTCAGTTGGAAGGCGATAATGCTTTGAAGAATGTGGCGGCAAGTGTGGCCTCTTCGGAGATGGAAAAGAAGCTGAAGGATTATTGTGCGAAAGTAGGAATCATTGAAGGAGCATTCAATTATACGTTTAATACCGATAGCACGTTCACCAGTGTCCTGAAAGGTCGAACATTGAAAGGTACTTATTCTTTTAATGCGGACGATAAGACGATGGAACTGCACTATGGCAAGATTGGAAAATCGAAGTTGACGACGATGACGGCTCATGTCGTTGTTACCAATGACCAACTCTCTTTGCTCTTCAATGCCGATAAATTACTGGACTTTCTGACGAAGTTGTCTGCTGTCTCCAAAAGCACGACCTTGCAAACACTCAATAAGCTGGCGAGCCAGTATGACGGGATGATGATGGGCTTCGAGTTGAAAAAATAAACAATGTGCCAATTTGATAATGTGCTAATATGCCAATGAGAGAATGCTCATATCAGATCATTGGCACATTGGCATAAGTGTGTCGGCACATTATTGCCCTTTCCTGTATTCGTCTACGATTTCCAGTAGCTTTGCACCATAGTTTTCGACGATCTTTTTCCCGATACCTGGGATTTTGAGGAGATCGCGTCCGCTGACGGGTAAGGTGTTGGCCACACCGATCAGAGCCTTTTGTTGCAGGATGGTATAAGTAGGAAGTCCTTTTTCGGTTGCCACTTCATAGCGCCAGTGTTTCAGGTTGGCATATAGTTCCGGATGTTTGATGTCTGTCGATATTTCCAGTTTGGCCGGCTCTGATGATTTTTCGGAACGTTTGCGTGCGGTCGGAGCAGACGGTTGTTCGATGCTTGCTTTGGCTTTAGCCGACAAATAGCTGGAAATCGTGAATCCCTCTTGACAGCCCTGCAGGGTTGACAGTTTGATACGAAGGTCTTCGTTCCACTTGTCCAACGCATTCTTGACTGTTTTGCGCGTTTCTTTATTGTCGATTTCCACATCCGACGCATCCTGCAATGGGCTGCAAAGGCGGTCTATTTGCTCCAGAAAGTAAGCTACGCCTTTCCGGACACGTTCCTGGATTGTTTCGTCTTTCAGGTAATTGATATTGCCTGCTATCAACCGTTTCAATTGCTGGATGAATCGTTCTCCGACATCTGTGACTGTGGAACGGAATGCGTCGCGAGTGTTGGAATACTGCACGCTCAGTTCCGGATATAGTTTTTGCAGGTTTCCGTACACGACAAAGGCGGCATATTGTATGCGCTGCTGGAGATTGTTGAAGTCGAACAGTTCACATATCAGTTCCGTGAAATAGAGCTGCTGTGCGGCCTGCATCTGCTCTTCGCGCGGTTGTCGGCTGTCGACCGATGAAGTGAATTCCTGTATCCGGTAATCATTGATCATGGCGTTGCGGGTGATCTGGCTGCTCAGCACAAGGCCCTCTAATGTTTTGCAACGGCTGAGTGCGACATACACCTGTCCGTGCGAAAAAGCAGCCGAAGCGTCAATGATGGCATGTTCGAAAGTCAATCCCTGGCTCTTGTGGATGGTGATCGCCCAAGCGGTTTTCAGCGGATACTGGCTGAAGGTGCCGGAAATGGTTTCGGTGATTTCTTGTGTTTCGGGATCGATCGTATATTTTACATTGTTCCAGGTTTCCTTTTCGACGACGATCTCGTTTCCTTCACGGTCGACTACGGTTATCTTGTTGGAATTAATAAATACGATCTTTCCGATCTTCCCGTTATAGTACCGTTTTTCGGAAGACGAGTCGTTTTTGACGAACATGACTTGCGCGCCGCATTTCAAGATCAGCTTGTCGTCGGTCGGGTAAGAATATTCGGGGAAGTCGTTGTTGATCTCGGCCGAGAAGGTGTAAGGCTGGCCGGGAAGCTCCGCCAGTTTCCGGTTGTTGATCTGCTGTGCCTGGTAGTTATGCGTCGTGAGCGTGATATAGCCCGATTGTTCGTCCGGTCTGAAGTTGGGAATGTACCGCTGATTCAGTTGTTGCAAGGTCTCGTCGTCGAAGCGGTTCTCACGGATATTGTTCAGTAGGTTGATAAAATTCGTGTCGCTTTGGCGATAGACATGCGTTAGTTCAATACAGAAATAATTGCTTTCTGACAGCGCTTTGCTATCGAAAAAGAAGGTGGACGGATAGTGCTCTTTCAGTAGATTCCATTCATCGTCTTTGGCAACAGGTGCTAATTGTTGCAAGTCTCCGATGAGCAATAACTGGACACCTCCGAAAGGTTTGCTATGATCTTTATAACGACGCAGAACGTCGCTGATAGCGTCCAGCAGGTCTGCACGTACCATACTGACTTCATCGATCACCAATAGGTCCATGCTGCGGATGATATTGATTTTATCCTTGCGGAATTGGTTTTTGAAATCTGTTTTTCCTCCCCGATATTCCGGTGAAGATGGAATATAAGGGCCAAACGGCAATTGGAAAAAGGAATGGATAGTGACGCCTCCTGCATTGATAGCTGCTACTCCGGTTGGCGCAACAACGATCATTCTTTTAGGCGAAACCTCTTTGAGCCTTTTTAAAAAGGTCGTTTTTCCCGTTCCGGCTTTTCCTGTCAGAAAGAGGTTGGTTCCGGTGTTCTGCAGTAAGTTGAAGGCGAGGTCAAACTGTTGGTTTGTTTGCATGGCGAATTTGTAATATTGTTAATCCTTACAAAATTAGGGAAAATAATTAGAATCTTCAATACATAAAAGGGAAAACGTTCGTTTTGTGCGGTGAAAAGGACTGGCGACTGAATATTTTCAGTTTATCCATTTAGGTGAAAATTTATTTTCTCTGGCATGAAAATTTATTTCCACCGGCATGAAAATAAATTTTCATGGTATGGAAACCTTTTTTTCATGCCGGAGAGATTTGCTTTTTATGCAATCAGAGCTGCGATGAACTGGATAAAGAGAATCAGGAATACCATCGCGATTGGATAGACCGTCGCATAGGCGATGCTGGGAGCGGAACTGTCGCTCATTGAGTCGGCGGCGGCAAGTCCCGGCGTACTGGTCATTCCTCCTGCAATCGTCCCGATCAGGTCCAGAATATGGATCTTGAATACGAAATAGCCGAACAGGACAGCCACGATCATCGGTACCATTGTGATCGCCATACCGATTCCGAACAGTGTCCAGCCGCTTTCCTGGAATGTTGATACCAGGTTGACTCCGGCGGATGTTCCGACCTCGGCGAGGAACAGAAGTAGGCCGATCTGGCGAAGCAACTGGTTGGCGGAACCTGACATAGACCAGATGATCGGTCCCGTCTTGCCGATTGCGCTCAGGATAAGTGCGACAATCAGGATGCCACCAGTCAGTCCGGGCGAGAAAGAGAAGGAATCCGAAAACGAAATGTTCAGCTTCCCGAACAATACCCCAAGGACAATACCGGCAGCAATCGGGAAAAAGTCCGTGTCGGAAAGTTTCTTTTCGTCATTCCCGAATACCTGTCCCAATTCCTTTATGTCTTCTTTTTCTCCGGCGACCATCAGTTTGTCACCGAATTTCAGCAACAATTCCGGTTCAGGCGGAAGGTCGATACCACTTCGGCGTACGCGGGTGACGGTGCAGTTGAACGTGCGTTGCAAGTTTAGGTATCCTAAACTTTTATTGATGACGTTTTTGTTCGTTACTAACAGAGATTGCAATTCTTGCGTACTGCCGAAAGGAAGATCGTTTTCTACACGTTCGCCGACAAGAAGTGCCAGTTGTTCCAAAGACTTGTCGTTGCCGACAGCCTTGATCATATCTCCTTCATGCAGGATGGTTTGCGCTACCGGTATGCTTGTCCGGTCTTTATGTTTTACACGGGAAATAACGGCGCCTGTCATAGAACGGAGTTGTAACTGGGCCAGTGTTTTTCCGAATATATTGGCATGGGTGATGCGGAAAGTCGCTGTGTGCAATGGGGGATATTTCCCTTTCCGTTGTGCTTCGAGTGCTTTGGCTTCGGCGACAAGGTCCTTGCGTAGCAATTTCGGCAGTAATTTTATGAAAAGTATTACACCGATCACTCCGAACGGATAGGCGATACCGTAGGCGATGGAAGCGGAGGAGGAGTGCGTGCTGTCGATCGCGACGGCAAGACCCGGTGTACTGGTTAGCGCCCCGGCGATCAGTCCCACGAGGCTAGGTGTATCGATTCCGACAACATATTTAAGTATCAAACCGGTAAGGCTGGCGGAGCCGACGATCAGGAGCGTCAGTATGATCAGTGTTTTCCCTTTCGAACGGAAGGAGTCGAAGAATCCCGGACCCGCTTGTATGCCGATGGTGAAAATAAACAATACCAAACCGAAATTTCCCAGTTCCTTAGGAATGATTACCCTGAAATGCCCAAACAGGAGAGCGATAAAGATAACGGCTGATACATCAAGAGAAAGGCCTTTGATCTGTATTCTGCCTAACATGAACCCTAAGGCGATAATCAGGAACAAGGCAAAATAAGACGATTGAAGCAATGTTTCAAACATGTCAAATAGTTTTGTTGTGAAGATTTATGTTTGCAAAATTACACTTTTCTGTCCGCATAGGCAATCCCTTGGCAAGATTTCTGTTACCTTTGCATCCGAATTTAAACAGAAGCAAGGACATCCGGACGTGAACAGATACTTTATATATTTAGGTTATAACGGCAAAAAGTTTTGTGGCTGGCAAATACAGCCGAATGGAATCACAGTGCAGCAATCTATCGAAGAGGCCTTGGCAACCTTATTGCGCCAGCCGGTCCCCATTGTGGGAGCGGGGCGGACGGATGCTGGCGTACATGCCCGCCTGATGGTGGCTCATTTCGATTGGAAAGAACCGATTGACGACCTCGTTTTTCTGGTGGAGAAGTTGAACCGTTTGCTTCCCAAAGATATCGCGGTCTACCGTATCGTACCTGTTCGTCCCGATGCACATGCCCGGTTTGATGCCACTTCGCGTACCTATAAATATTATATTACGACACGAAAAGATCCGTTCAACTATGAACTGGTCTATAAGATTCCGGGAAAACTCGACTTCGAGGCAATGAACAAGGCTTGCCCGGTTCTGTTCGATTATATAGATTTCACCAGTTTCAGCAAGCTGCACACGGACGTGAAGACGAACAACTGTCGTATCTATAAGGCCGGTTGGGAAAAGGATGGCGATGTATGGGTTTTTACCATACAAGCGGACCGTTTCCTGCGTAATATGGTACGTGCTATTGTCGGTACTTTACTCGAAGTAGGTAGAGGAAAACTGACGGTCGACGGCTTCCGCCAGGTGATCGAGGCCAAAGATCGTGGCCGTGCCGGAACATCCGCTCCCGGACATGCCCTCTATCTGGTCGATGTCACTTATCCCGAAAGTATTTTCCTTTAATTTTTTAATTCTTAATTTCCATGTGGATTGGATTAGCTTTCATCTCCGCCTTTCTTTTAGGGTGTTATGAAGTAAACAAAAAGATTTCGCTGGATGGCAATGCCGTTATTCCGGTTTTGTTTTTCAATACATTGATAAGCAGTCTTATCTTCGTTCCTTTCATTTTTCTTTCGTTTTTTACGGATATGCTTGACGGGACGATGTTGTATGTGCCGCGTGTCTCCTTTGAGACGCATGTGGCAGTGTTTATCAAGGCAGTGATCGTCTTGTCGTCGTGGATATTCGGTTACTTTGCCCTGAAACATTTGCCGCTGACCATTACCGGACCTATTAAGGCGACCCAACCGGTCGTGACACTGGTGGGTGCCATGCTTGTCTTTGGAGAACGGCTGAATCTGTATCAGTGGATCGGGGTGATCCTTTCCATTGCCTCTTTCTATCTTCTTTCCTCATCCGGAAAAAAAGAGGGAATCCGTTTCACACATAATAAATGGATCTTCTTTACCGTCTTGTCTATCCTTACCGGAGCGGCGAGCGGCTTGTATGACAAACATCTGATGGGAAGTTTGGATGTGATGACGGTGCAGGTCTGGTTTAATGTCTATCAGTGCCTGATGATGTTACCGATCCTTCTGTTCCTTTGGTATCCGCGACGGAAAAGCACGACGCCTTTTGTTTGGCACTGGAATATTATCTTTATATCCGTCTTCCTTTGCGTGGCGGACTGGATTTACTTTTATGCCCTGACTATTCCCGGTTCGATGATCTCTATCGTCTCGATGGTCCGTCGCAGCAATGTCCTGGTGACCTTCCTTGCCGGTGCTTTGTTCTTCCATGAAAAGAACCTGAAAAGTAAGGCAATCGATCTGTTTTTAGTATTATTAGGAATGATATTCCTGTATCTCGGTACGCGCTAAGGCATATTCTATTACTTTTGTAGAGGAAAATTGTAATTTAAGATATGAAACGATTATTTCTTTCTATATTGCTTTGTGTATTTGTGTGTGGGATGAAGGCGCAGGACATGGATGCGGTTTTTGTCGCCATGCCTGACCAATATGTTCCTCAGCTGGAAAATGCTTGGCGTAAGGATTTGATAGATTTGTATAATTCAGGGAAGGAAGCGAAGCTGAAAAACACCATGAACGGTTTTTCCACCCTGAAGAAGCTGACGGATGACTACCTGTTGTTGCAGGTGACGGAGCGTAGCACGGTAGAGATGAAGCTATTGCCGCTGGTCAACGATACCTATGTCGTTTGTATGATTACGACCGTATACGGTCCCGTTCCCGACAGTCAGGTCGAGTTTTTCACGACAGACTGGAAGCCGTTGAACCCCGCCGATCTGTATACTCCGGTTTCGGCAGAATGGTTTATTAAAGACGATGCCGATAAGAACCGTACTGCCTTTAGCGAAGCAACCGCCCGTTTGGACATGGATTTACGGAAATATTCGCTCAGCCCTGATGACCAGACGTTGACGGTCGAGTATACAACTCCCCAATATCTGACGAAAGCCGAACGCAAGCAGGTGGAACCTTTCCTGAAGAGCACTCCAAAGGTTTATACCTGGGAAAAGTTCCACTTCAAATAAGGGGGCTTATTGTAAAAAATGATTCATGAGTGAATACGGCAACCCGGAGCAACGAAGACGGTCGTCACGGTGATAAAGACCGTCTTCACGGAAAAGAAGTGCCGGAACCTCTTGGAATATCCGCCAATTGTAAGCCAAATACTTTTACCGTAATCCCGTATCCTTCCAAATATTCGATTCTCCGGGAGTTCATTTTTATCTTTCCTGCTGATTTTTGAGCCTATCAATTTCATTTTTCCGGCCTTTTTTATTTTTTCCGGTTTTCTTATGTTATGTTTTTGTTTCTTTGTCGTCATAATAGTGGAAATGGAACTCGAAACGTTTAAAATAACCGTGCTGCCGCTCCGGGAGAAGTTGATTAATATTTCCTGGCGGATGATGGAGGACAGGTCGGATGCAGAAGATATCGTGCAGGAGACTTTTCTGAAATTGTGGCAGATTCGCGAGAAGTTGGACGGCTATAACAGTGTCGAGGCGCTGGCTGTACAAGTGGCTAAGAACCTGGCGCTGGACAAGCTGAAACAGCACCGGCCGGAAGGGATGGATATCGCCTTGCTTTCGCTCGATTCGGGAACAAGAAACCCGGCGGAAGAACTGGAACAGCACGATACGGTGGCCCGTATCCGCTGGCTGATAAGCAAGCTGCCCTCGCTTCAACAAACCATTATCCGGATGAAAGACGTTGAAGGGTATGAGTTGGCGGAAATAGCGGAGATAACAGGAACCCAGGTCGAAGCGGTCCGGGTGAACCTTTCGAGAGCTCGAAAAAAGATACGGGAATGGTTGATGAAGGATTTATAATTTATGATTTATGGAAAAGAGGAATCTACATATGATGGAAGAGTTGCTGGAACGATATTTCGAAGGTGAGACTTCTGCTGCGGAAGAAAAGTTGATCCGTGCCTTTTTCGCTTCGGGAGAAGTGCCGGAGCATTTGGCCGCCTATATCCCTCTGTTTGCTTATTTCGATGAAGAAATAGAACGTAACGCGGAAGTACAAGATGGCAAAACGGATTCGAATCCCGAACCGGTATCCGTTCCGCTACGCCCAGAGAATAGGAAACGCTCTGCCCTTTACATCCTTTCCGGCGTGGCTGCCTGCGTGTTGGCTCTGTTGAGTCTTACCCGTTTGCTGTATCCTGCCGATCCCTGTTTCTGTTCCGATAACTATGTCGTGATAAACGGCCGTTGCTATACCGACATCCATAAAGTCCGTTCACTGGCGATTGAAGCGTTGCAGGAGGTGGCCACTTCTGCCGATGACTACTTCCCGGAGATGGATAAGGAGGAGGCAGACCGCCAAATAATAGATAATCAATTAAAAGAATTAGGTAGCCTTTTTAGTGAGGACGAATAAAAGAGTATTAAGATGAAACAATTGAGATATACATTATTAATAATGTTGGCAGCCTTGGTGTTGTTGCCGACCGGTGTGGGAGCTGCCGAAACGCAAAAAGATTTGAAGATACAGGATGTCTTTACCCGTTACGGGAAAAAGAAGAATGTCACGATGGTGGAGCTTTCCAATGAAATGTTGGAAACATACGGTATGACACGCTACAAGAGCATTACGATCAAGAATGATCCGGAAGCTCTTCGTTTTACCCGACAATGCCTCGAAACCGATCAACGGGGAGCACGCAAGATCAAGGAAGTGACGGACGACGGGGGAGTGGTTTCCGCTTATTACCAGCTTCCGGGTAAGGAATCCGATGTGAACCGTTTTGTCTTGTTCAAAGTCAACTCCAAAGGGACGATCACGCTGGTTTACATCGAAGGCGAGTTGGACAGTGACGACCTGATCACCCTTTTATTTACCAAAAAAGATTTATAAACTGATAAACAAGAAAAGAGATGAAAAGATTTTTACTAATCATAGCCGCATGCTTTCCTGCTATCGGATTGCTGGCTGCAGATGTCGAACCGATGTCGACCGATACGGTTATTCGGTTGGAAAACAAACGTATCGTAGTGAAGGACAACGGTGAACGGATGAAGGTGAAGGTGTATGAACTGACCGAAGAAGGCGATTCTATAGACAGTGAAATGATTTTTGAGGGACATTACCGGGACGGACAGAGTTACGAGCGGCGCAAGCATATCAAGTCGATCAACATCCCGATCCCTTCTTGGGACAAAGACTTCGATCCGCACTGGGCCGGCTTCGGCATGGGGTTCGCCAACCTTTCAGGTAGTGAAGGGGTTAATGATGTGGATGGTGTTTCGCTCCGTAGTGGTAGTTCGTTGGAGTATAATTTGAATTTTATGGAGTTCAGTTTCCCTTTCTCCCGTCATAGATGGGCGGTTGTGACCGGTGCCGGTATGCGCTGGAGTCGTTATCGGTTGGATATGAATGCACATTTCCAGGAAGTGGACGGTGTGACGCAGTTGATTCCTGCCTCCGATGGTATCGTCTATAATGCCAGTAAATTGAATATCACCAGCCTGACGATTCCGGTCCTGCTTGAATGGCAGTCGCCGAAGCATCGTCGCAAATCTCCGCGTTTCTTTGTCTCTGGTGGTGTCGTAGGTGTGATCAAAACTATTTCTTCTTCCAAAATCGTCTATCATGATGCGGATGGTGAAAAACGTAAGAAGAAGATGGACCGGGGCATGAACCTTCGTCCGGTAACCATGGATTTTCTTTTTCAGGCAGGTGTCGGTTGTATCGGTTTCTATGCCAAATATTCTCCTTTCGGTTTGTTTGAAAAAGATAAAGGTCCGAAAGTTCACCCTGTTTCGCTGGGATTGCAACTGCATATATGAAAAGAAAGACTTGGCGTGTTCGGATTCAACAATTTAGGCTTCCTGCTTGTTCTATCTCCATATTAACAAATAAAACACAGATAATTATGGCTGGAATAATGAACACTTTGTGGGACGAAAGTTCCGAATTGGAGGATGAAATCCTTACTCCGCGTCCGGTTTTGTCCGATGATTACACGACTCATGATGTGACAAAATTGGATGAAACGATTGAAGATGCAGACGAAAATGACAAGATTATCGAAGAGTCATTGAAAACGTCTCAGGATAAGTAATTTGCTCCCGGCTGTTTCGCAAGTTTGCGGACGGCCGGTTTTTTCGCTTTATGTAGCACTCTTTAATAGTTGGTGATAGGAAATTATTATCATACCTTATATACATATTGAAAATAAATCCCTACTTTTGTGCTCTAAAACATTAAAATAAACCCAACGAAGATGGCTGCAACAAAACGTATTAAACGTGCATTGGTATCAGTATACCATAAAGATGGATTAGATGAAATTTTAAAGAAGCTCCACCGCGAAGGTGTTAGTTTTGTGTCGACAGGTGGTACTCAGAAGTTTATAGAAGAGTTGGGACTCCCGTGTGATGCGGTAGAGGACCTGACCGGCTATCCTTCTATCCTGGGCGGACGTGTGAAGACACTTCACCCGAAAGTGTTCGGCGGCATTTTGAACCGTCGTGACAACGAAGGCGACCAGGCACAGATCGCCCAATATGAAATTCCTGAAATAGACTTGGTGATTGTCGACCTGTATCCGTTCGAGGAAACAGTCGCTTCCGGTGCGGAAGAGCAGGCAATTATTGAAAAAATAGATATAGGCGGTATTTCTCTTATCCGTGCTGCTGCAAAGAACTTCAAAGATGTTGTGATCGTAGCATCCAAAGCTCAGTATCAGCCGTTGATGCAATTGCTGAACGAAAAAGGTGCGGAAACTTCTATCGAAGACCGTAAATGGTTTGCCAAAGAAGCGTTTGCTGTTTCTTCAGGCTACGATTCTGCAATCTTCAATTACTTCGACGATCGCCAAGGTTCTCATTTTCGTGCTACCGTAGATGATCCGATGCACTTGCGCTATGGTGAAAACCCGCACCAGGCTGCTAAGTTCTATGGCAAGTTCGATAATATGTTCGACCAGTTGCATGGTAAGGAAATCTCTTACAACAATTTGCTCGACATCGACTCTGCTGTAAACCTAATTGACGAGTTCGACGAACTGACGTTCGCTATTCTGAAACATAACAATGCCTGTGGTATCGCATCCCGCGGTAACGTGGTGGAAGCATGGAAAGATGCTTTGGCCGGCGATCCGGTGTCCGCTTTCGGGGGAATCCTGATCACGAACACGACTGTAAACAAGGAAGTGGCGGAAGAGATCAATAAGATTTTCTTCGAAGTGATTATCGCTCCGGCTTATGATGCTGATGCTCTTGAAGTATTGAAACAAAAGAAAAATCGTATCATATTGGTTCGCAAGGAATGCAAGACTTGTCCGATGCAGTTCCGTTCATTGTTGAACGGCGTGCTGATGCAGGAAAAAGACCTTAGTATTCAGGGGGAAGCTGATTTGGAACCGATGACGGAAAAGAAACCGACGGCTTCGGAAGTAGAAGATCTGTTGTTCGCCAACAAGATCGTGAAGAACAGTAAGTCTAACGCTATCACGCTGGTGAAGAACAAACAACTTTGTGCAAGCGGTATTGGACAGACCTCGCGTGTGGACTCTCTGAAACAAGCTATTGAGAAGGCAACTTCATTTAATTTCGACCTGAATGGTGCCGTTATGGCTTCGGATGCGTTTTTCCCTTTTGCCGACTGCGTGGAAATTGCCGACAAGGCCGGTATCAGTGCCGTTATCCAGCCGGGAGGTTCTATTAACGACAAGCTGTCTGTCGATTATTGCAACGAACATGGTTTGTCTATGGTTAAGACGGGTATTCGTCACTTTAAACACTAATTGAAATATTTATGATTTATGATTTATAGTTGATTGGGGTTTCGGTCTGTTTGTGAATCATAAGTTTATAGGTTATAAATCATAAATGATAAATCAGAAATCAAAAAAATGGGATTATTTTCTTTCACACAAGAATTGGCAATGGACCTGGGGACTGCCAATACCATTATTACCTGCAACGATAAGATGGTAGTGGATGAGCCTTCCGTGATCGCTTTGGATGCTCGTTCGGAAAAGGTGCTGGCGGTAGGACGCCAGGCACGTGAGATGTACGAAAAGACCAATCCGAATATTCGTACGATCCGTCCGCTCCGCGAAGGTGTCATTGCTGACTTCTACGCTGCCGAGCAGATGATGCGTGGATTGATTAAAATGGCCAGCGGACGCAAACGCTGGTTCGCGCCTTCGCTCCGCATGGTGATCGGTATCCCGTCGGGTAGTACGGAAGTAGAAATCCGTGCCGTACGCGACTCTGCCGAACATGCCGGTGGCCGTGAAGTGTATATGGTTTTCGAACCGATGGCTGCTGCTATCGGGGTCGGCATGGATGTGCTTGCGCCCGAAGGAAACATGATTGTCGATATAGGGGGCGGTACGACCGAGATCGCGGTGATTTCGCTGGGTGGTATCGTTTCCAATAAGTCTATCAAGATGGCAGGAGACGACCTGACGAACGATATCGTGGAATATATGCGTCGCCAGCATAATATACGTGTCAGCGAACGTATGGCGGAACGTATCAAGATCAATGTCGGCTCTGCTTTGAGTATCCTCGAAGATGCTCCCGAAGATTTTGAAGTATGCGGTCCGAACCAGATGACGGCTCTACCGATGAAGGTGCCAGTTTCCTACCAGGAGATCGCACATTGTCTGGATAAGTCGATCTCCAAGATTGAAGCAGCCGTTCTGAGCGCTTTGGAACAGACGCCTCCTGAATTGTATGCCGATATTGTGAAAAACGGTATCTATCTGGCTGGTGGTGGCGCTTTGCTGCGTGGTATCGACAAACGTTTGCGTGACAAGATGGGGATTGAATTCCATGTGGCAGACGATCCTTTGCATGCAGTAGCAAGAGGTACGGGGATTGCGTTGAAGAATATCGACAAATTTAATTTCCTTATCCGGTAAATACAAGTTGAAAGTTGAGAGTTGAGAGTTGAAAGTAAATGAGTGGTACACTTGCTGAATATTCAACTTTCAACTTTCAACTTTCAATTTTCAACTGATTATGCATAAACTCCTGGATTTTTTAATCAGAAAGAGGCATTGGTTCTTATTCATTTTGCTTGAGATCATATCGTTAACGCTGATTTATCGTAATAATGCGTATCAACGGAACATCATGTTCAGTTCGGCAAATGTGATAACCGGACATATTGCTTCTGTCTCCGGCTTTGTGACTTCCTACCTGAACCTGCGTGACATAAACCGGGAGCTCTTGGAGCGTAACGGGCAACTTGAGATGGAGTTGCTCGAATTGCAGGACCAGTTGGAGATGATGCGGGCTGACACTGCTTTGTTTGCCGGTTTTGCATCCGACTCGACCGAACAGTTTCCATATAGTTTTGTGACGGCGGATGTCGTGAATAACAGTGTTACGCATTTATCCAATTATATCACGGTGAACAAAGGTCGTAAGGATGGAGTTGAGCCGGACATGGGAGTTGTGTCCGAACGGGGGGTTGTAGGAATCGTGTCGACGGTTTCCGACCATTTTTCCGTTGTAATCCCTCTGTTGAACCCAAAGTTCAAACTGAGTTGTAAAGTGTTGGGAAGTAGCTATTTCGGGACGTTGAGCTGGAACGGGCGTAATGCGCGTTTTGCCAATTTGGACGAATTGCCGCGTCACGTGGAGTTTGAGAAAGGAGATACGATCGTGACGAGCGGTTATTCTGCTATTTTTCCGTCTGGGGTTGTTGTGGGTAAAGTCGTGGATTTCGAGAAACAGCATGATGATAACTTCTATTCGCTTGAAGTGGAACTGGCTACTGATTTTCAGGCCTTGAACAATGTGCGTATCATAAAGAACTACCGTCAGGCGGAGCAAAAAAATACAGAGCGGGAGGCGAAAAAGAATGATTAACAATATACTGCGGGGCTTCATCTATTTTGTGGTGCTGGTGTTGGTCCAGGTCTTGATTCTGAACAATATCCATTTCCTGCGTGTGGCCACGCCGTTTTTGTATCTTTATTTCATACTGAAAATGCCTGTGGGGAGTTCACGGACGAATGTGGTGTTTTTCTCTTTTCTGATTGGGTTGGTGATCGATATCTTTTCAAATACGCCCGGAATGCATGCGTTTGCCTGTACGCTGGCCGGTTTTATCCGTCACCCGTTGATTCAGTTGTTGATGGGGAAAGACTTGCCGGAAGGGATTAACCCTTCTTACAAAACGTTCGGATATGGCGGTTTCTTCCGCTACACGCTGTTGTTTGTCGTGATTCATCATGTGGCGTTGTTTTTAATTGAGTCGTTGACATTATTCGATCCGTTGTTCCTGGTGATCCGCATCGCGGCGAGTGTGCTGACGACAACCTTGTTAATTTGTACAATAGAAGCATTCAATATAGAGTCCCAGAAAAGTGGAGATTAATACGAAGTATACTCTTGAGAACAGGCGTTTCGTGATTGGTGGCGCCGTCGTTCTGCTGGTTCTCATCTTTATCATTCGTCTGTTCTTCCTGCAAGTGGTGGATAGCGACTATAAAGCATGGGCGGACAGCAATGCGTTTCAGAAAAAGACACTGATCCCTTCCAGGGGGATCATTTATGACCGCAACGGGAAATTGCTGGTCTATAACCAGCCTTCTTATGAAGTCATGCTGATCATGCGTGAGATTCAACCGTTCGATACACTTGATTTCTGCAATATCCTTGGTATTACAAAAGAATTGTTTGTAAAACGTATATCCGAAATTAAGAACAGGCGATTGAATCCTGGATATTCATCCTATGTCCCGCAGGTGTTTATGAATCACCTCTCCGCACAGGAATGCGGCGTTTTGCAGGAAAAGTTGTATAAATTTCCCGGTTTTTATATTCAGAACCGTACGATCCGGGAATATGAATATCCTTATGGAGCCCATCTGTTGGGTAATATCGGGGAGGTTAACCGGGGGGATATCGAAAAAGATCCCTATTATGTGCAGGGAGATAATGCCGGACGTTCAGGCGTGGAATTGTCTTACGAAGAGGCTTTACGCGGTGTGAAAGGAGTGGAAATCTTGTTGCGTGATGCGCATGGACGTATAAAAGGAAGGTATGAAGAAGGCCGTCACGATGTGGCTCCCGTGTCCGGTAAGAACCTGACGCTTTCAATTGATATGGATTTGCAAGCTTTGGGTGAGAAGCTGATGCAGAACAAGAGAGGCAGCATTGTCATGATCGAGCCGGAAACGGGAGAGGTACTGTGCATGGTTTCTTCGCCTTCTTACGACCCGAACTTGTTAGTCGGCCGTCAGCGGGGAAAGAATCATATCATGCTTTCGAAAAATTCAGACAAGCCTTTGTTGGATCGTGCCATCATGGGACGTTATCCGCCAGGATCGACATTCAAGCCGACACAGGCGTTGACTTTCCTTCAAGAAGGAGTGATTACGACTGAAACCATGTACACTTGTGCACATGGATATACAGGAGCCCGAAATGGCAAACCGGCCTGTCATGGCCATGCATCTCCTCTAAATGTGACCTATGCGCTGGCTACTTCCTGTAACTCTTTTTTTTGTTGGGGGTTGCGGGATATGATCGATAGCCGTCGGCGTTATCCGAGCGTGGGAGAGGCGTTTGAAGTCTGGAAGAACTACCTGGTGTCTATGGGATACGGCTATAAGTTGGGCATTGACCTGCCTGGGGAAAATAGAGGTTTTTTGCCGAACAGTGAATATTATGACAAATATCATGGTAAACGTTGGAGTTCCAGTACTGTCATCTCCATTGCGATCGGGCAGGGTGAAGTGTTGGCTACGCCATTGCAGATTTGTAATCTGGCGGCGACCATCGCTAACCGGGGATATTTTATTACTCCGCATGTCGTGAAGGAGGTGCAGGACACCCCGTTGGATTCCCTTTACACGGATAAACGGTACACGATGGTGAATCGCGAAAATTATGAAATCGTTGCTGAAGGTATGCGGAATGCCGTTATAGGTGGCACTTGCCGAGGGGCGGCTATTCCGGATATTGAGGTCTGCGGCAAGACTGGTACAGCTGAGAATCCGCATGGGAAAGATCACTCGGCTTTTATCGGTTTTGCTCCTTATCGGAATCCGAAGGTGGCCATCTGCGTATATGTGGAGAATGGTGGTTTTGGTGCGACTTACGGTGTGCCGATCGGCAAGTTGATGATGGAGAAGTATCTGAAAGGCGAGATCTCGGAAGAGAACAAGTTGCTGGAAGAGACAATGTCGAATGCGGTTGTATCGCCAAACGTTTTATCTTTACCGAATCGTGAGTTATAGGAAGACAGAAATATGGAAGACGGTTGACTGGTTGACGATCATCCTTTATGTAGTTTTGGTCGTCGCCGGTTGGTTTAGTATCTGCGGTGCCAGTTATGAATTCGATAACGTGGGGCTGTTCGACCCGTCGGGGCGTCCTGGTTCGCAGTTGATGTGGATGGGGTTATCGGTAGGGTTGATCTTTGTGATCCTGATGCTGGAGAGTGAGTTTTTTGATGTTTTCGCCTATCTGATATATGCCGGTGTCATCGTGTTGCTGATTGCTACGATCTTTCTGGCTCCGAACATAAAAGGTTCCCATTCGTGGCTTGTTTTGGGACCTGTCAGGTTGCAACCGGCTGAGTTCGCCAAGTTTGCGACGGCACTTGCTGTCGCGAAGCTGATGAATACGTATGGTTTCAAGTTGACTGTACCTAAAAATTTCATACTCGTCTTGTCGCTTATATTCCTGCCGATGATTTGCATTCTATTGCAGCAAGAGACAGGTTCGGCGTTGGTTTACCTGGCTTTCTTCCTGATGTTATACCGGGAGGGGATGTCGGGATATATTCTTCTGTCGGGAGTCTGTGCGGTTGTCTTTTTTGTCACCAGCATGAAGTTCTCGGATGTGACGGCGGGAGCTACGGCAGTGGGAGAGTTGCTTGTATCTTCTTTGATCTTGTTGATCACGGTTATCCTGATACAAATAGAAAAGAAAGATACCCGTGCGATACAGGTGATATTAGGTGCTGTGGGGATTGCCTGTTTAGGGGGATATGCTGCCTCATTCTTTATGCCGGTCGATTATTCCCTGATATCGATCGGATTGGTTTTGCTGGTAGTCTGCTATCTGATTTTCCTTTCTATCCGCAACTGGGTATGGCATTATGTGCTGATCGCTGTTTTTGCATTGGGATCACTGGCTTTTATGTATTCGGTGGATTATGTGTTTACCGATATCTTGGAACCGCACCAACAGATACGCATCAAGGTTTCATTGGGATTGGAAGACGATCCGAGCGGTGCCGGCTATAATGTGAACCAGTCGAAGATCGCGATCGGTTCGGGTGGACTCACCGGAAAAGGCTTTCTGAACGGTACGCAGACCAAGTTGAAGTATGTTCCTGAGCAGGATACCGACTTTATCTTTTGTACGGTAGGTGAAGAGCAGGGGTTCATCGGAGCCTCGATAGTCCTGTTGCTGTTCGGGTTTCTGATCCTGCGGCTGATCGTGTTGGCAGAGCGGCAAAGCTCTACTTTCAACCGGGTGTATGGCTACAGTGTCGCTTCTATCTTTTTCTTCCATCTGGCTATTAATATCGGGATGGTGACGGGGCTTACACCTGTGATCGGTATTCCATTGCCTTTCTTTAGCTACGGCGGTTCTTCCCTTTGGGGATTCACGATCTTGCTCTTTATCTTCCTTCGCCTGGATGCCTCCAGAAGGGAACGGTAGCAAGCGAATGCTTGTGTTCGGGGCGGATGAAGGGGCCGTCAATGGGAGGGGCGGACCGAGAAACCGATTTCCTGTATTCCTTTCAGAGCATCGTCGCGCATTCCCTGTCGGAAACTGAACGTATATTGTCCAGCATACGGAAACTTATATTGCGAATGGATGGGAAAGCTGCTTTGATATAAGGAAATGCCATGCCCGTGCCATTTGCCGAATTCGTCGGCAAGTATACATTCAATGGTATCCCGGCGAAGTGGGCCGATCGGCTGCTCTTCACTACAGAAAAGCCATAAGTTCTGATAAGGGTACAGGTTGTTGTTCCTTACTTCCAGTGTCAGGTCGTAAGGAACGGATATATCTTTCACCTCGAAGGTAAAATAGTATTCCTTATCCTTTTCCCACGTGATATTGTTGATCGCCTGGTACTGGTCGTACAAGGCTGGGTTTTCGCAGGAAAAGAACAGGGAACAAGTCAGTACGGCAATGATTCCTTTAAGCTTCCGGCTTTGTGTCCGGCTTGTTTTCCGGCTTGGAGTCCGGTTTGGCAGCAGGCTTAGCTTGTTGCTGAGGTTTGTCATTATTCGGTTGCTTATCGTTATTTACTCGGTTCGGACGCGGTCTGTTACGGTTGTTGTCGCGGTTGTTTTCGCGATTCTCCCGCTCGCGGTTGTTGTCCCGGTTCCCGTTGTTACGGTTGCGGTTTCCGTTCCTGTTACCGTTTCCTTTACCGTTTTTATTTTCGTTGCCGTTGTTGCCGTTCGCTTTTTCTCCGTTGGTAGGTTTGCTGTTTCCTTCGCTGCCGGTGTTGGCTACGGTTTCTTTCGGCAGATTTTCCTTGTTGCCGTTTCCGTTGCGTTTCTTTTTCTTCTTTTTCAGGGAAGCATCGAAACGGGTAACGCTGTCCTGCCCCAAGATATCCTGGGCATCGCGCTTAGGTGGCTGCGGCTTGGTATCGGCTTCGAGCGTGACGGGCTTCATACCTTTCTTGTTCATGTTGATCACATCGAAGGCACGGTTGGCGGAGATCGTAACCAAATTGGCCGCGAACGATTTATCGGTAGAGTAGGTGATTTCCCGTTTGAAGATATCCGTTTTAAAATGATAGTAGGTATTGTCCTTTGTTTCCAGCACCACTTCACGGGACGGCAAACGTTTTTGTGCTTCCACATAAGCATCCACTTCATAGTTGATGCAACATTTCAGCTTGGCGCATTGGCCGGCTAACTTTTGGGGGTTCATGGAGATATCCTGATAACGGGCGGCTCCGGTGGCTACCGATACGAAACTCGTCATCCAGCTTGAACAGCACAATTCTCGTCCGCAAGGGCCGATACCTCCGATGCGTCCGGCTTCCTGACGGGCACCGATCTGCTTCATCTCGATGCGGACACGGAAGGCTTCGGCAAGTACTTTGATCAACTGGCGGAAGTCAACACGCTCGTCGGCAATGTAATAAAAGATCGCCTTATTGCCGTCACCCTGGTATTCCACGTCCCCGATCTTCATATTCAGTCCCAAGTCGGCAGCGATCTGTCGCGAACGGATCATTGTGGCGTGTTCCTTAGCTTTCGCCTCTTCGTATTTCTCGATATCGGTCGGTTTGGCTTTGCGATATACCTTTTTAGGCTCGTTGCCTTCGCCGGTACGGACATTGTTTTTTTTCATTTGGAGAAGGACGAGCTTGCCGGTCAGCGTCACAGTCCCGATGTCATGTCCGGGACTGGCTTCCACTGCGACTAAATCTCCTTTTTCCAGAGGTATCTTGGAACTGTTGAGGTAATATCCTTTGCGGGTGTTTTTAAACTGCACTTCCACGTAATCGGTTGCATTTGCCGCATCGGGCACGTCGCAAAGCCAGTCGTAGGTGTTCAGCTTATTATTTTGTATCTTGCTGCATCCTTTTTTACCCATGCAGCAACTTCCTGTATTTAATTTAAAATCCATTTGTCTGGTATATATAATGTATTTATAGTGCGTACAATTACGCAAAAATAGTCAAAATATTTGGTTCATAGCAAATGAAGAATGAATTATAAAGAGAAAGGGCAAAACAGAATGTTCCGCTTTGCCCTTTTCGATATCATTGTCCGTACTGATTTACTTAACCAGGCCGTGACTTTTAAATACTTTGTGGATTGCTTCCAATGCGTAGTCGAGCTGTTCGATCGTGTGAGTTGCCATCAGCGAGAACCGGATCAGCGTATCTTCAGGTGCAACAGCCGGAGAGACTACTGGATTTACGAAGATACCGGCTTCGAACAATTCTTTTACGATCAGGAATGTCAGGTCATTGTCGCGGATAAACAACGGGATGATCGGTGTTGAGGTATGGCCGATTTCACACCCCATGTTACGGAATCCGTCCAATGCATAGTGAGTCAGTTTCCACAGATGCTCGATGCGTTCCGGTTCACTCAGCATGATATCGAGTGCTGCACCGGCTGCTGCTGTAGCGGCGGGAGTATTACTTGCACTGAATATGTAAGAGCGTGAGTTGTGGCGGAGATAGTTGATCGTCTCCTTGTCCGAAGCGATGAAACCACCTATAGAAGCAAGCGACTTACTGAATGTACCCATAATCAGGTCTACGTCGTCAGTTACGCCGAAATGGTTACAGGTTCCGCGACCATGATCGCCCAGAACCCCCAAACCGTGAGCTTCATCTACCATCACGCTTGCATTATACTTCTTGGCTAACGCAACGATTTCCGGTAATTTGGCAATGTCGCCTTCCATACTGAACACACCGTCGATAACGATCAGCTTCACCTTGTCGGGTTCGCATTTCTGGAGTTGCTTTTCTAAAGACTCCATATCGTTATGCTTGTATTTCAGTTTGGTAGAGAAGGAAAGGCGGTGTCCTTCGATGATGGATGCATGATCCAACTCGTCCCAGATAATATAGTCTTCACGTCCTGTCAGGCAGGATACTACACCCAAGTTTACCTGAAATCCCGTAGAATAAACAATGGCATCTTCTTTTCCGACAAATTCGGCCAGACGTTTTTCCAACTGAATGTGCAAATCCAGCGTTCCGTTCAGGAAGCGTGAACCGGCACAACCTGTACCATATTTCTTAATGGCATCAATTGCCGCCTCTTTTACTTTCGGGTGGTTTGTCAAGCCTAAATAGGCGTTAGAACCAAACATCAGGACCTTTTTACCGCTGATCATTACTTCTGTATCCTGATCACTTTCAATCATTCTGAAGTATGGATAAATTCCTGCGGCCATAGCCCGCTGAGGTGCATCGTACTTTGATAGTTTCTCTTGTAAAAGTTTCATATTATAATTAACAGAGAATGATTTTCTCGCTACGTTGTTATTCTAAAAGAACCCAGATCTGCTTACTACATAATATCTATGTTTCGGCAAATCCAGCCGCAAAAGTAGTAAAAAAATAACTTATAGTAGCCGAAATGCTTTAAAAGTTTTACAAAAGCATTATTTTTGTCCTCTCAAAGTAAGTAGCAGCAAGAATGGAGGGACAGACAATCAATATACAGGCTATTATAAATCCGATTTCGGGTGTCGGTTCGAAAAGGAAGATTCCGAAAATGATTGAAACCGCCTTTGCGGGCGGAAATTGTTGTGTGGAGATTTCTTTTACGGAATATCCCGGACATGCCAGTGAACTGACACGGCAAGCCCTCGATAAAGGAGCCAATTGCGTGATTGCGGTCGGGGGAGACGGGACTGTGAACGAGATTGCCCGCGCCATGCTCCATTCGGATGCTGTGCTGGGGATTATCCCGAAAGGTTCCGGCAATGGTCTGGCGCGTGAGCTGCATATTCCGATGGATGTACGCCGGGCGATCGATCTGATTGTAAAGGGGCACGTTTCGACAATTGATTGTTGCAAGGCGAACGGACGTATTTTTTTCTGTACCTGCGGAGTCGGTTTTGATGCGGCGGTCAGCCAGAAGTTTGCAGGGGAGAAACGCCGCGGGTCGCTTACTTATATAAAGAATACGGTGGAGGAATATCTGAGTTACCAACCTGAGCCTTATGAGCTCTTGATCGACAGTCAGACAGTCAAAGAAAAGGCGTTTTTGGTGGCTTGCGGGAATGCTTCGCAGTATGGCAACAATGCGTTTATTGCTCCTCATGCCAATATACAGGATGGTAAAATGGATATTACAATCCTTTCCCCTTTCGGTCCGCTGGACATAGCGCCGTTGGCTATCCAGCTGTTTACGAAGCAGATCGACCGTAACAGCAAGATCAAAACATTCAAAGGAAAAGAGGTGACGATCATTCGCCAGAATCCGGGAGTCATGCACCTGGATGGCGAGCCAATCATGGCGGACAGCCGGATTGAAATCTCCGTCCTTCCTAAATCATTGAACGTATTGACACCGGAAACTGTTTCCTTTACGGAGGAGGTGCAGAACCTGTTTGGCGAAGTGACTCGTTTCTTCGATAAGAAACTCCCTTACATCTTTAGATAAAAGTCTTTAGTCAGGCTGACATATTCGTCAGTGTACTGATGTCTTGCAATCTCAATGGTCAACTGGCTGGAGAATGTGGGAAAAACGGGTGGCTCTGCCGTTAGCTCGGCTAACAGTCGTTTCGGCTCGGCACCGGGTACGGGTATGACGGAGGTTTCTTTCGAAAGGTACAGGTTTTGTGTTCGGATACAATCCGTAAGACGTTCTTTTTGGTCGTAGGGCAGGATGAGAGCGATGCGTCCCTGCGGGGCGAGTAGTTTGCGGCTGTCCTGCAACAAATCTTCCAATGTCAGCGTGTCGGTGTGGCGAGCCGTGTTCCGCTTCTGGTCAGGACATTTCAACGAATCGACGAAATAAGGGGGATTGGATACGATCAGGTCATATAAGCCCGTATCGGTTTGTGCGAAATCAGACAGGGCGGAATGCCGGATTTTTATCCGTTCGGCGAAAGGAGAGGATTCTGCATTTTCCTGTGCCTGAAGACAGGCCTCGGCATCTATATCGATAGCGTCGATAACCGCCTTGCTGCGTTGTGCCAGCATCATGGCGATTAGCCCAGTCCCTGTCCCGATGTCCAGTATGCGGTTGCATGATTCTATTCCGGCCCATGCACCGAGCAGAACACCGTCAGTTCCTACTTTCATTGCGCATTTATCATGGCGGATGGTGAATTGTTTGAATTGGAAAAAAGGATTTGACATAACAATTGACAATTAATAGTTGACAATTGACGATTGGAGTGGACTGAATAATTGTTCATTGTCAATGGTCCATTGTCAATTGTTTTGTGCAAAAGTAGTCAGAATTGAGTTAAAAATAGTAACTTTGGCACGTTTATTGTATAAAATAGAATTGCGGTCGATAAAAGAATATTCCGCAACTATGACAAAGAATATATGAAGAAAGATAAAGTAACGATGTTTGCCGAGGAGTCGTATAACGACCTGGATGATAATATTGGTATAGTAATGCCTATCCTCACGGATTGTGATGTTGATGAAGACTTTACCGAAGGTATGGAAAAGGTGGGGGAGGAATTGCCCATTCTTCCGCTTCGGAATATGGTTCTGTTTCCGGGCGTAGCTATGCCGGTGATGATCGGTCGTCCTAAATCCATGCGCCTGATCAAGGAAGCTGCCCACAAGAAAAGTCTGATCGGAGTGGTTTGCCAGAAGGATATGAATACGGAAGATCCGAAGATGGAAGATTTGTATACGACGGGAGTCGTGGCTGATATTGTCCGCGTGCTTGAAATGCCTGATGGAACGACGACCGTGATCCTGCAGGGTAAGAAGCGTTTCCAACTGGAAGAGCTTTCCGCTTACGATCCTTACCTAACCGGAAAGATCAAATTGCTTGAAGACGTCATGCCGGACAAGTCCGACCGCGAGTTCGAGGCGCTTGTCTCGACTATCAAGGATTTGACGATCAAGATGCTCGGAGCTGCTTCCGAACCGCCCCGCGACTTGATATTTTCAATAAGGAATAATAAAAATATTCTTTACCTGATCAATTTTTCTTGTTGCAATGTTCCCAACGGATCGTCTGAAAAACAGGATTTGTTGTTGATCGGTAACCTGAAAGACCGAGCGTACCGTCTTTTGTTCATCCTGAACCGGGAGTATCAGTTGGTGGAATTGAAAACATCCATCCAAATGAAGACGCACGAGGATATTAACCAGCAGCAGAAGGAATATTTTCTCCAGCAGCAGATCAAGACCATCCAGGAAGAGTTGGGGGGCAATATCAACGAGTTGGAGATAAAGGAACTGCGCGAAAAGGCAGCCAAGAAAAAATGGTTGCCGTCTGTAGCCGAAACGTTTGAAAAGGAAGTGCGCAAGTTGGAACGTCTGCATCCGCAATCTCCTGATTTTTCCATCCAAACGCAATATGTGCAGACGATCATCAATCTGCCTTGGAACGAATACAGCAAGGATAATTTCAATCTTGCCCATGCCCAGAAAGTCCTGGATCGTGATCACTACGGGCTGGAGAAGGTGAAAGAGCGCATCATCGAACATTTGGCAGTGCTGAAATTGAAAGGCGATATGAAGTCGCCCATCATCTGTTTGTACGGGCCTCCGGGAGTCGGTAAGACTTCGTTGGGAAAATCGGTCGCAGAAGCCTTGCACCGCAAGTATGTTCGGGTTTCGTTGGGCGGTTTGCATGACGAGGCGGAGATACGTGGTCATCGCCGTACCTATATCGGTGCGATGTCCGGACGTATCATCCAGAACCTCCAGAAGGCTGGAACTTCAAACCCCGTGTTTATTCTTGACGAGATTGACAAGGTAACGAATGATTTCAAGGGAGATCCAGCTTCCGCTTTGCTTGAGGTGTTGGACCCGGAGCAGAACAATGCTTTCCATGATAATTATCTGGATATAGATTATGACTTGAGTAAAGTTATGTTTATCGCGACTGCCAATAACTTGAACACGATTTCCCAGCCGTTGCTGGATCGTATGGAGTTGATCGAAGTGAGTGGTTATATCATGGAAGAGAAGGTGGAAATCGCTGCCCGTCATCTGGTCCCGAAACAATTGGAGATTCACGGTCTGTCGAAAGGAAAAGTGAAATTCCCGAAAAAGACGTTGCAGGCGATCATCGAATCTTACACCCGTGAGAGCGGCGTTCGTGAACTGGATAAAAAGATAGCCAAGATTATGCGTAAGTTGGCCCGTAAGCTGGCTTCCGACGAGGAGCTTCCCGCACAGATACGCCCCGAAGATCTGCACGATTATTTGGGAGCAGTCGAATATACCCGTGATAAATATCAGGGAAATGACTATGCGGGTGTCGTAACCGGACTTGCCTGGACGGCTGTCGGTGGTGAGATCCTGTTTGTGGAATCGAGTTTGAGTAAAGGAAAAGGTTCAAAGCTCACTTTGACAGGTAACTTAGGTGACGTGATGAAAGAATCTGCCATGTTGGCACTTGAATATATTCATTCGCATGCCGGGCTATTCGGTATTGACGAAGGTATGTTCGAAAACTGGAATGTCCATATCCATGTACCTGAGGGTGCGATTCCGAAAGACGGTCCGAGTGCGGGTATCACGATGGTCACATCTTTGGTGTCTGCTTTTACGCAGCGTAAGGTGCGCAGTAATCTGGCTATGACCGGCGAGATCACGTTGCGGGGTAAAGTCCTTCCGGTAGGTGGCATCAAGGAAAAGATATTGGCAGCCAAACGTGCCGGAATCAAGGAACTGATCCTCTGTCAAGAGAATAAGAAAGATATCGAAGAGATCAAGCCCGACTATCTGAAAGGACTGACTTTCCATTATGTGGATGATATCCGCCAAGTAGTCGATCTGGCCTTGTTGAAGGAAAAGGTGGCTAATCCGCTGTTCTGAGGATAAATAAATTTTCTATATATACGCCCTGTAAAGAACACACCTTTACAGGGCGTATTTTATGCTGGCTATATTCGTCGGATTCCAAATATGTTAAAAAGGTTCGTTTTTTGATGAAGATAGGCAGGTTTTTGCAAATAAACAGTTTGAGCACTCTCTCGAGACTTGGGTGTAGGAGATGGAGAGACCCGGATACTCGTGAAGTTTGGATAAGATGTGGCACTGTTTAGTTGCCTTACCAGGTGAAATTTATACTTTATTTTACATAAAAAGCCTCCGTATCGAGGCGATGCGGAGGCTTTTTATGTAAAATAAAGGACTTATCCTAAGAATCCTAACAGGATACCGGCTGCTACGGCAGAACCGATTACACCTGCTACGTTCGGACCCATGGCATGCATCAACAGGTAGTTGGTCGGATCATATTCCAGACCTACGATTTGTGAAATACGTGCAGAGTCAGGGACGGCAGAAACACCTGCATTACCGATAAGCGGATTGATTTTGTTGCCTTCTTTCAAAACCAAATTGAATACCTTAACGAACAATACGCCAGCACAAGTTGCGATCACAAATGACAAAGCTCCTAAGCCGAAAATCTTGACGGAATCGATGGTCAAGAATTGGGTTGCTTGTGTGGAAGCCCCTACCGTGATACCTAACAGGATTGTGATTGTATCGATCAGCGGACCACGAGCTGTTTCAGCCAAACGACGTGTTACACCACTTTCTTTCAATAAGTTTCCGAAGAACAACATACCCAACAGGGGAAGACCGGAAGGAACCAGGAAGCAAGTCAGCAACAGACCTACGATCGGGAATACGATCTTTTCTGTAGAAGAAACAGCTCTCGGTGGTTTCATACGGATCAGACGCTCTTTTTTAGTTGTCAATAAGCGCATGAACGGTGGCTGGATGATAGGGACCAGTGCCATATAAGAGTAGGCTGATACCGCAATAGCACCCATCAGGTTCGGAGCTAACTTGGAAGACAAGAAGATGGCCGTCGGACCGTCAGCACCACCAATGATACCGATAGCACCGGCTTGGTTCGGTTCGAATCCCATCTGGAGAGCGATGATATATGCACCAAAAATACCAAATTGGGCAGCAGCACCGATCAACAGCAGTTTTGGATTGGAGATCAATGCTGAAAAGTCTGTCATGGCTCCGATACCGAGGAAGATCAGTGGCGGATACCATCCGGAGGTTACACCCTGATAAAGGATGTTCAGTACGGAACCCTGTTCATAAATACCGACTTGTAGTCCAGCATCTTTAAAAGGTATGTTACCGATTAAGATACCGAAGCCGATCGGGATAAGAAGCATGGGTTCAAATTCATATTTAATAGCCAGAAATATGAACAACAGACCGATAAGGATCATGATAAGGTGACCCGGGGTCGCGTTGTAGACTCCTGTATATGTAAGGAATAGCTCAAGATTTTTCCCCAGAAACTGGAGAAAACTTTCATGAGCAACTCCTGCTGCTTGTAATAATACTGATCCTAACATAATATTATCCTATTACGACGAGGTCGGCACCTTCCAGCACTGAATCCCCCTTGTTTACTTTTATTTCGATGATCTTGCCGTCACGATCGGCGTTGATGTTGTTTTCCATCTTCATAGCTTCAAGGACAAGCAGGGTTTGTCCTCTCTTCACTGTGTCGCCGACGTTACATTTTATTTGCAGGATTACGCCTGGTAGCGGAGTTTTGACTGCTCCTTTGGTTGTAGAGGCTGCCGGACGTGAAATAACAGGTTCACCACTTGCTGTGGTAGGAGCTTGTGCGGGACGTTTTAATGTCACCATTTGTTTTTTAGCCGGTTTCTCCATTTTTACCTGATAAGGAGTGCCGTTTACTTCCACTTCGGCTACATCTTCTACAATTGAGTTAATATGTACTTTATATACATTACCATTGATGGTATATTTGAAACTTTTCATTCTTGTTTGTTTTTAGGGGTGATTACTTTTTGGGCATTTCACGCAAACCGTATATTTTGGAACTCCAGGGTGAATAAGCACGTTGCACCTTACGGATTGTGAGCACGGTATTCTCGATATCGTGGTTGTCGTCGCTGATCTCATAAAGGGCAGCACCGATGGCCGCGAATATTTCTCCGGATTCCTGTCCTGCATTGTCTGCAATAGGTGTGGTTCCAGCTGCTTTCTTGGCATTTCGTTTGCTGACGGCGATGGAAATTTTTCCAATCTGTTTGAAGATAACATACAACAGGAATAATCCAAGGAATACCACTGCCATAGCAGTAATGGTCATACCGATACCCCAAGAGTCGTTTTCCTTGAAATTGTCTATCTTTTCATTTGAGTCCAGCGTCAGGTTATTCGTGCTGGGAGTTACTTTTGTTAACTGTGCCCATTCTTCCTTACCATCGATAATACGTCCGAAACTGACGTCTGCTACCTGTCCTGCAGGTATAGTCACTTCGTCGATCAAGGTTTTTCCGTCCGCATTATATAAGGCTACATAGTTCTCTTTGGTCGGATCCAAAGAAAAACTGACATGGAATGTACCCCGGTCCGGTTCATTGTCTGCCCAGAAGAGCACGTGCTGTCCCGGAGGAATCTGTGTCAATACATCTCCTTTAGGGATCGGATATTTCTTCGGATTGTTTTTGTCGTCCGTCAGAAAACATCCTGCGATGTTCACCGTTCCGGCGGAGGAATTATACAATTCGATCCAGCCGTGACGTTTACCGTAGTCATCGACAAAGTTATCTTCGTTGATGACCAGCACTTCATTTATTCGCATGGAGGTTGCGAGCTGTGCTTTTGCCCCGAATGAAACGAGCAAAGCAAACAGCAGCAATACCCCTATTTTCTTATTCATCATAATCATTTCCTGTTTTAAGAATTATAGAGGCAGATTGTCATGTTTCTTAGCAGGATTGCTTAACTTCTTAGTCTGCAATTGTTGTAAAGCACGAATAATACGGAAACGAGTGTTACGAGGTTCGATAACATCGTCGATATAGCCATATTGAGCGGCATTATACGGGTTTGCAAATGCTTTTTTGTATTCGGCTTCTTTTTCTGCTGCGCAAGCTTTCGGATCTTCCGAGGCAGCCACTTCTTTTGCGAAGATCACTTCTACAGCACCGCTCGGACCCATAACTGCAATTTCGGCTGTCGGCCATGCGTAGTTCATATCGCCACGCAGATGTTTGGAACTCATCACACAGTAAGCGCCACCGTAAGATTTGCGCAATGTTACAGTAACTTTGGGCACTGTAGCTTCACCGTAAGCGTAAAGCAATTTAGCTCCGTGCAGGATAACGCCGTTATATTCCTGGCCTGTACCCGGTAAGAATCCCGGTACGTCAACCAATGTAACCAGAGGAATGTTGAAAGCGTCACAGAAACGGACGAAACGGCCTGCCTTGCGGGAAGCGTTGCTGTCCAGACAGCCTGCCATTACTTTCGGCTGGTTGGCTACGATACCGACAGTCTGGCCGTTGAAACGGGCGAAACCTACGATAATGTTCTTGGCATAGTCGGCATGTACTTCCAGGAATTCACCGTTATCGATGATGGTTCCGATTACGTCGTACATATCATAAGCCTGGTTAGGATTGTCAGGGATGATGTCGTTCAGGTTGTCATCCAGACGGTCGATCGGATCTTTACATTCGATCAGCGGAGTTTCTTCCAAGTTGTTCTGTGGCAGGAAGCTAATCAATTTGCGTATCAACTGCAAACCGTCTTCTTCCGTATCAACTGCAAAGTGGGCCACACCGGATTTGGTCGTGTGTACGCTTGCTCCACCTAACTGCTCTTGTGTAACGTCCTCGCCTGTAACTGTTTTTACTACTTTCGGACCGGTCAGGAACATATAGCTTGTTCCACGAGTCATAATGTTGAAGTCTGTCAGGGCAGGAGAATAAACCGCACCACCGGCACATGGACCGAAGATACCGGAAATCTGAGGAATAACACCGGATGCTAAGATATTACGCTGGAAGATTTCTGCGTAACCGGCCAAAGCGTTTACGCCTTCTTGGATACGTGCGCCACCCGAGTCGTTCAAGCCGATAACGGGAGCTCCCATCTTCATAGCCTGATCCATGACTTTACAGATCTTCATGGCCAGCGCTTCAGACAAAGCACCACCGAACACGGTGAAATCCTGCGCATAAATATAGACCAGGCGTCCGTCGATCGTACCGTAACCTGTTACGATACCGTCGCCCAGATACTTAGTTTTTTCAATACCGAAGTTTGTACAACGGTGTTGTACGAACATATCGAATTCTTCAAAACTTCCTTCATCCAGCAACATGGCAATACGTTCGCGTGCGGTGTATTTGCCTTTTTTGTGCTGAGATTCAATTCTTTTTTCTCCCCCACCTAAACGAGCTGTTTCGCGAAGGGCGATAAGCTCCTTTACTTTTTCAAGTTGGTTACTCATTGTACTATAGATTTGTTGTTAGAAATGAACTTATTTGATTGGCAATTGATAATTGACAATTGACAATTAAATAGCATCAAATAATTGTCCATTGTCCATTTTCAATTGTCCATTGTTTTTTATTTTCCCGGCATGCAAAGTTCGGTCAGAACGCTGCAAGTCGATTTCGGGTGAAGGAATGCGATGTCCAAGCCTTCTGCACCTCCGCGAGGGGCTTTGTCGATCAGCTTGACACCTTTTGATTCGGCTTCGTTCAATGCTGCCTGTACGTCGGGAACGGCAAATGCGATGTGGTGGATACCTTCGCCTTTCTTTTCGATGAATTTAGCGATTGTACTGTCTTCGCTTGTCGGTTCCAATAATTCGATCTTAGTCTGGCCAACTTTAAAGAAGGCGGTTTTTACTTTTTGGTCTGCCACTTCTTCGATGTTGTAGCATTTCAATCCCAAAACTTCTTCATAATACGGCAGACAAGCTTCGATGCTCTTCACTGCGATACCCAAATGTTCGATATGTGTAAGTTCCATGTCAATAATAATTTAGTGATTTAATATTGTTTTTTGTTCTATGTGGACAAAGGTACACTTTTTTATGAATTAGGAAAGAAAATTTATGATTTATGATTTATGATTTATGATTTATGATTTATGATTTATGATTTATGATTTGCGATCGGCATATAAATCATAAATCATAAATCATAAATTTAAAAGTCAACAATCAGACGGACATTCAACTGCCGACCAGTCAAGTAATTCGGGATCGCGTACTGGTGGTTGTCTATGTTGGTAATCCAATAATAGGAACTTGTATTCTTTATGTCGAACAGGTTGAAAATGTCGAGCCCGAGCCAAATGTTCTTGAGATTGCGGAAGAATCCGCGGTCCATAATCGCATCCGTTCCCCCGGCAAGCTGGTAAGAGAAACCGAGGTCTACACGTTTGTAGGTCGGAGTGCGGAAATAGCCGTCCTCATAGCCTGTGCGCGGGGCTGTGACGGGAAGGCCGCCGGACAGGACGCCTTTCAAGTTCAGCTTGACGCGTTTGTAACCGGGAAAATAATCCTGGAAAAAAAGCGAAACATTATAACCTTGGCTGTTTGGCATCGGGACATATTCGCTCCCCCGGATGCTCTGCTCCGCTTTCATCAGGGAGAAGCTGATCCAGGAGTCCGTACCCGGAACAAATTCACCGAAGAATTTGACATCGAGTCCCATCGCATGGCCCTCAGCGCAGTTTTCACCGTAATATCGGATTTTGACATTATCCACCGTATAAGGATTCAGGTTATCCAACTTTTTGTAATACATGTCGGCACTGACTTTGAAATTCCTGCCGGATGCCCGGAATGTATAATCGCCTCCTGCAATGACATGGATGGAGCGCTGCGATTTAAGATTTTTGTTCAGTTGTATGATACTGTTGCCGTGTTCGTCCTGCACGGTCGTACGCAATTCCTTATAGAACGGAGACTGATAATACAGGCCGGAAGCTAAGCGGAATGTCAGGTTCTGGTCGAAGTTCGGAATGAAACCGATTGAAGCACGCGGACTGAATATAAATTCCTTATTATAGCTCCAGTAACTACCGCGTACACCACCGACCAGCGTGAACAGCCCTTGTTTGGTACGGAACTTGAATACATCCTGCAAATAGCCGGAAATACGTGTGCTTTCCAGTTCATTATCTGAGAAAAGGTTGGCGATCACGTTGACATTGCCGCCTCCTTGCGGTAGCGAGTAGCCGGCAGAATCGCGTTTTTCCCATTCACTGATCTTGTCGTTGATTTTCTCCAACTGGACGGTGGCACCCCATTTCAACGTATTGTTTTTCATGCGAGCGATACCATAGTGTCCGACATTCATGATGTTGGAGTGCAGTCGGTTGCGGGCGTGCTCGTTATAGCGTGCTATGGATAGATTCTCTATTTCCCCGCCGCCTTCTTCGGCTGCATCTCCTAGCCAGTAATCTCCGGCGATATCATATCCTTCCTCTTCCTTGCTGGTGAATGCGGATGCCTGCAAGCCGAGTTCCGTATTCTCATTCAGGTTATGCTTTAAAGTGAGTGCTCCGAATAGCGTCTCGAACTTGTCCCGTTCCTGGCCACTCATGAACACTTTGAACTTCTTTGCGTTTGTAGCCGTTCCGAAAGATGTTTCGCGGGTGTGGGGAATGAATTTGTAATTGTTTATGGCCAGGTTCCCGAGGAAGTTGATCTCCCATTTTGGGGCAAACTGGTAGGTCATATAGGTCTGCAAGTCAATAAAATTCGGATCATATTCGGCATCCGTATCGGTTGTTTTCAAAAGGGAGCGCCCTGTTTTATAACGGAAACCGGTCACCTGTGTGAACTTGCCGGAAGAACTTCCCACATAAGCATTGGCCCCCAACAGGCTGGCGGAGGCCGAACCTTCGAATCCTTTCGGTTTTTTGTAGGTGATGTCCAGTACGGAACTCATCTTGTCTCCATAACGGGCTTCAAATCCTCCGGCGGAAAAGTTGACGGCTTCTGTCATGTCCGGGTTGATAAAACTCAGCCCTTCCTGTTGTCCGGAACGGATGAGCAGCGGACGAAACACTTCCAGTCCGTTCACATATACGATGTTCTCATCATAGCTGCCGCCGCGTACAGAGTATTGCGAACTCAGTTCGTTATTGGAAGTAACGCCGGCAAATGTAACGACCAGGCTTTCAATACTTCCTCCGGCAGGATCGGGGAGCAGCTTGACGCGGTCGGCATTCAGGGTTTCGAGAGTGGTTGTCTGCTTGCGGATGGCGGTGGCTACGACTTCTCCCAGTTCAAGTGATGTATAGTTCATCTGCACATTGAGCCGCATGTCTTTGGTTACCAGAGGCAGGATCCTCTCGGCCTTGTTGTAGCCTAAGCATGAGTAGATCAGCGTCACCGAGTCACCGGTAGCGACCGAAAGCGAGTAGTGGCCTTTTTCATTACTCATCGTCCCGTTTAACGTGTTCTTGACTCGGATATTGACCAAATCCAGCGGATTACCGTCTGCATCGCGGATGTAACCGCTGATTTTGGCACGTCCCTGTCCGAAAGCAGATATCGAAAATAATATAAATAGTAGCGTAGCTATTGCACGAATCTTCATATTCCATTTTAAGTTATACATCTACTAACGCGGGAAATAATGATTTATTTTCAAAGGAAGGCAATTTGATAGTAGAAAAGGATATTTGTTGTCTATTTGAATGTTAAAAAATATTACCCGCAAGTGTAATTCCGGATAGATGCCCTATTATTTTGAAATAGATGCAGTCATACTATCATTTTGACAATGGGTAGGAAGAGAAATTCTCACTATCTTTGTGCCTCATATAAATAATATCAAGGAAAGAAGATGCCTTTAAACCTACAGAAGAACTTACCGGCCGTTGAGCTGTTGAAGAAAGAGCACATCTTTGTGATGGACTCGTTGCGTGCGTCCGAGCAGGACATTCGTCCGCTACGTGTGGTTGTGCTGAACCTGATGCCGCTGAAGATCACGACGGAGACAGACCTTGTTCGTCTCCTGAGTAATACACCCCTGCAAGTGGAGCTTGACTTTATGAAGATAAAAGGCCATACTCCCAAGAACACGCCGATCGAGCATATGCAGGAGTTTTATAAAGACTTCGACGAGATGCAGGATGATTTCTACGACGGCATGATTATCACAGGTGCCCCGGTAGAGCAGATGCCTTTCGAGGAAGTGAACTATTGGGAGGAAGTGACCGAGATATTCGATTGGGCACGTACGCATGTGACTTCTACCTTATATATATGCTGGGCGGCGCAAGCCGGGTTGTACCATTTTTATGGTGTCCCCAAATATGATCTGCCTGCCAAGATGTTCGGCGTGTTCCGCCATACGTTGCGCGAACCTTATGTGCCGATCTTCCGGGGCTTCGACGATGAGTTCTATGTGCCGCACAGCCGGCATACGGAGATACGCCGCGAGGATGTGATGAAAGTTCCCGATTTGACGCTCTTGTCCGAAAGCGAAGAGTCGGGCGTCTATATGGCGATGGCACGTGGAGGACGCGAGTTCTTTATCACCGGGCATTCCGAATACTCGCCTTATACTCTGAACGACGAGTATATGCGCGACGTGAACAAGGGGTTGCCGATTGCCGTCCCCCGCAACTATTACCGTAATAACAATCCGGCCCTCGGTCCGGTGGTCCGTTGGCGTGGTCATGCCAATTTGCTGTTCACCAACTGGCTGAACTACTATGTCTATCAGGAAACCCCGTTCCGTATCGAGGATATCAGCAAGTTGGGCGATTTGTAATCAAGAAATAAGAAATAATAGCATGCAAACAAAATCCCGTCCTATAGAACTTCTCTCTCCGGCTAAAGACCTTAATTGCGGGATGGAAGCGATTAATCACGGTGCCGATGCGGTCTATATCGGTGCGCCCAAGTTCGGTGCGCGTGCCGCTGCCGGCAATTCTTTGGAAGATATACGCGAGCTTTGCGATTATGCCCACCTGTATGGAGCCCGTATCTACGTTACGCTCAACACGATCCTGAAAGAAGAGGAGTTGGAGGAAGCCGAACGGATGATCTGGGATCTTTGGTATGCCGGAACAGATGCCCTGATCGTACAGGATATGGGGATTACCCGGCTGAACCTGCCACCTATCCCGCTTCACGCCAGCACGCAGACGGATAATCGCACGCCGGAAAAGGTTCGCTTTCTCCAGGCCGCCGGCTTTACGCAGGTAGTGCTGGCACGTGAACTCTCGCTGAATGAGATCCGCCGGATAGCGGAAGCGACTACCGTCCCGTTGGAAGTATTCGTACACGGCGCCCTATGCGTCAGCTATAGCGGGCAATGTTACCTGAGTGCCGCCTTGAGCGGACGCAGTGCCAATCGTGGGGAATGCGCCCAATACTGCCGCTTGCCCTATACGATGGTCGATGCGACAGGAGCGGAGATCGTCACTCATAAACACTTGCTTTCGCTTAAGGACATGAACCGTTCCGACCAGTTGGAAGCCCTGTTGGATGCAGGTGTCTCTTCCCTTAAGATCGAAGGACGGTTGAAAGATGTCGATTATGTCAAGAATATCACAGCTTATTACCGGAAGAAGTTGGACGCTGTCCTGTCCCGCCGTCCGGAATATCGCCGTGCTTCTGCCGGACGAAGCACTTATACGTTCGAGCCGGTAGCCGAAAAGAGCTTTAACCGAGGCTTCACCCCGTTCCTTTTGGAGGGGCGGACGGCGGATATTACCGCTTTCAATACGCCTAAATCGCTGGGTGAACCTGTCGGGACGGTCAAAGAGATCAAAGGCAATTCCTTTACCGTGGCCGGCTTGAAGCAGTTGAACAACGGAGACGGGCTTGTTTTCTTTAATAGGAAAGGCGAGTTGGAGGGCTTCCGCGTCAACCGGGTGGAGGCGAACCGGGTGTTTCCGCTGGATATGCCGCAGCTTGCCCCCAAGACTCCGCTTTACCGCAATTTCGACCAGGTCTTTGATAAGCTGCTCGACAAGCCTTCCGCCGAACGCAGGCTGTCTGTGAAAATCGAGTTCCTGGACAATCCTTTCGGCTTTACGCTTTGCATGGAGGACGAGACGGGTGCACGGATCATGCTGGCCGAGCCGTTCGCAAAAGAGTTGGCTCGCCGTGAACAACAGGATAATATCCGGACACAGCTATCCAAGTTGGGGAATACCCCTTTCGAGGCCTCGGAGGTGGTGGTCGGTTTGTCTGAAAACTGGTTCGTTCCCTCTTCTCTGCTCGCCGATATGCGCCGTAGAGGAGTGGAGAAGTTGTTGGAAGTTCGCCGTGCCCGTTATCCTCGTGAGACGGTGAAACGTGTGCGGCCGTCCGAGCCGATACCTTTCCCTGAACGCAGCCTGACGTATTTGGGGAATGTCGCCAACGGGAAAGCCCGTTCGTTCTACCAGGACCACGGGGTGGAACAGGTTGACCCGGCTTTCGAACTGTCTCCCCGGAAAGATGTTCCGCTGATGTTTACCAAGCACTGCCTGCGCTACAGCATGGGGTGGTGTCCTACTTATCAGAAGAACAAGTCTCCCTATAAGGAGCCGTATTATCTGCTTTATAAAGATACGTGCCTCCGGTTGCAGTTTGACTGCAAGCATTGTCAGATGTTGGTATTTGAACACACTCGGCTTGCAGGCAAATGACTTTGTGCTGGCAGGTATCGAAAAATTGTTATGCATTGATTATTAGTGTGATATGTAGAAGCGTACCCCTCCTTTCGAGATAAAAGGACACGAAAGGGTAAAAAAGGCATCCGCTACAATTTCAAATGCGCAGGTGTATTCCCACCCATGCTGGCGGTTGGAGGATTTTCCGGAGTAGTTTTGCTTGTAGTTCACCTTGTAGTTTACCTTGCAGGGAAGACGTGGCAAAAAGGAGATAAAAAGAAGGGGAAAAGGAGGGGAGGATGTTATATGTATGGATTTATATTGTTGTCTGTCAATCGTATAGTGTGTTATAGCCGTAAGAGGTTACCGTCCCCCCTTCACCCAAAAACACACGATGCCTTTTTGGCCCTTTTTTGCCCTTTTCCTCAAAAAGGCTCTTCGAACCCCAAAAAAAGCTATACCTTTTTCCTGCAAAAGCTATAGCTTTCGGGAGAAAAAGATATAGCTTTTTGGGGGATAGGGGATAGGCGGCGGGGGAGATAATAAACCTGCCGGGGTTATATTGCTTTCCCCAATAGTTCCATATATTTTTCCACCCCTTCCGTATCTTCCGGAGCCGGACTCCAGGGAGCGAAATTCTCCGGAGCAAGCGGGGCGAACGGCCCTTCCTTGATCTCATATATGACAGAGCCGGATTCCAGGACTAACAGGCCGTGCCATGTTCCCGCTTTTATTTCGGCGCCGTAGGCACCTTCTTTCGGATCAAGTATCTGCGTTTCGGTGATTTCCCCTTTGTTGTCGAAGAGGAAAACAGCAATGCGGCCGCGTAACAGAAGGAATATTTCATCCTTTGCAGGGTTCAGATGACGGTGCGGACGGAGGTAGGTTCCCGGCTCCAGGGCATTGAGCAGGCGGTTGACGGGATCGTCCAAACGTTCATGAAAGTTGTAGTTCATGCGTAGTCGGGGCGACTGTTTGGCACGTCCGGTCGTTTCGTCCAATAGAGCTTCGTTTATGATCTTCATGCGAATAATTGATTTCTGAGGGACGAATGTACAAAATAAATATTGGCTGGTATGCCATTTCTCCGTACATTTGCAGAAACCTGTAAACAAAACAGAATGAAACCTGCTCTAACTTATTACGCTCTACTGGTCTTACTTCTGGCATTCTGTTTTTCCTGCAAAACAGATTCGGAGAAGAAGAAGTATGTTATTGGCGTCTCGCAGTGTACACTTGAGGGTTCCTGGCGCAAGTCGATGTTGCTGGATATGAAGGTGCAGGCCTCCGAATATCCGGGTGTCTCCCTGTTGGTCGAGGATGCTGCGGACAGCAGTTTGTTGCAGGTGGAGCAGATACGCAGCCTGATAAAACGGAAGGTCGATCTGCTGATTATCTCCGCCAACGAATCGGAACCTGTCACTCCCATTGCGATTGAGGCCTACCGTGCCGGTATCCCGACTATCCTGGTAGACCGGAAGATCAGTTCGGACGAATATACGACTTATATCGGCGGCAATAATTACGAGATCGGTCGTCAGGCGGCATTTTTCGTGAACCGCCAGGTGAAAGAGAAATATCCTACCGTGCTGGAAGTATGGGGCTTATCCGGTTCTTCTCCGGCACAAGATCGCCATCGCGGTTTTATGGATGTCTTGAACTCCCGCACCAAGGTGAAGGAAATATACGGAAAATGGAAGCCGGAAACGGTGGAGAAGGAGATTGCGAAAATGGATTCGTTGGAGGAGGTGGACGTGGTGTTCGCCCATAACGATGTGATGGCAATGGCTGCCCGCAGGGCAATCGAGAAGAAGCATCCCGGATTGGCGGACCAGATTCGCTTTGTGGGCATCGATGCTGTTTCGGGACGCGGTTCAGGGCTGGAGGCTGTCATGCATGGGGAGTTGGCTGCTTCGATCCTGTATCCGACGGGTGGGAGCTTAGCTATCCGCGTAGCCATGCAGATATTGAACGGGGAAGATGTGTCCCGGCAATACTTACTTTCTTCCGCCTTGATCGATAAGAACAATGCCGGGACGCTGTTTATCCAGTCCGAACAGGTGGTCGACTATCAGCACCAGATCGAGTTGCAACGGGAGAATTTGGAGAGCATGCTTTCCAAATATACGTTCCTCCAAAGCTCTGTCAGCATCATCCTTTTGTTGATGGGGCTGTTGCTTTTGTCTGCCTTGTATGTGATTCATGTGAACCGGACGGTGAAGCGGAAGAACCGTGAGCTGAAGCGTACGAACTTGCAGGTACAGCAGCAAAAAGAAGAACTGGCCGAGGCAAATCGTTATATAGAGAAGTCGACGGCTCAGAAACTTCAATTCTTTACCAATATCACGCATGAGATCAAGACACCGCTGACGCTTATTCTCGGTCCGCTCGGCAAGCTGTCGAAGGAGGCGCCCGAAGGTTCTTCGTTAGCCGACGATATCCGCATTATCCGGAAAAATGCGGAGAGGTTGAAGAGGGTAGTGGACCAGTTACTCGATTTCCGCAAGGTAGAGAGCAATAAAATGAATATGCGGGTCGGCGAGGTGGATTTAGTCTCTTTTGTGGCGGAAGTGAAGTCTTGTTTCGATACGATGGCTGCCGCCAAGCAGATACATTTCACGTTCGAACATGACTGTCCTTCTGTCAGTATATGGGTGGACAGGGACAAGATGGAGAAGATTCTGGCCAATCTTTTGTCTAACGCATTCAAGTTCACGCTGGACGGAGGTACGATCACGGTTCGCCTGAAGGATAAGGGCGATCAGGTCGAACTTTCTGTCGAAGATAATGGCAAAGGTATTCCGTTGGAAAACATTGCTTCCGTTTTTGACCGCTTCTTTACCGGCGACCAGAACTATGTGACGGGGACGGGGATCGGCCTGCATCTGACGCGTGAGTTCGTCCATATGCACAAAGGTAGGATCCGGGTGGAGAGTGTTCCGCATAAAAGTACCGTCTTTACGGTTGTCCTCTTGAAAGGTAAATCTCATTTTGACGAATCCTGTACGTTCGATCTTTCCGTAACCGAGCTTTCCAGTGGTGTCGCCAATCTGAACACGGACGAATTGCAGGAGGCTTTGGACCGCACCTACGATTATACGGTCTTGGTCGTGGAAGACGATCCTGATATACAGGGTTACTTGCAGGCGGAATTAAAACAGAACTTCCATGTGTTGGTTGCCGATAACGGCGTGAAGGCTTTGGAGGTGCTGATGAGCGAAGAGGTTTCGATGGTTGTCAGCGATGTGATGATGCCGGAAATGAACGGTTTCGATCTTTGCCGCAAGATCAAGTCGGATATTGTCCTGAGCCATCTTCCGGTTATGCTGTTGACCGCCTTGTCCGACGACAAGCAGCAGATGTACGGAGCTGCCAGCGGTGCGGATGCGTATATCCAGAAGCCTTTTAACATAGAAGTCGTGAAATTGCGTATCATCAAGCTGCTGGAGGATCGCGCCCGGTTGCGTGAGGCTTATGCTCGCGATGCTTCCTCGCCTGCTGTCTCCGTGAAGGAGGAAAAAGCGGAAAGCATGGACGATCTTTTTATGAATCGTTTCTTGAAACTGATTGAAGAGTCATATGCCGATCCGGATTTCAGCATCGAGAAAGGCAGTGAAAAGTTGGGCTTGTCGCGTGTACACCTTTACCGGAAAGTGAAGGAGCTTGCCGGAGTGACGCCGACCGATTTCCTGCGTAACTATCGTTTGAAGAAAGCCGCCGCCCTGCTCCGTCGGAAAGCCGGAAATGTGAATGAGGTGGCTTATGCGACAGGCTTCGGTTCGCCTGCTTATTTCTCGAAATGCTTTAAGGCCGTTTACAATATTACTCCGACGGAGTATCTGGAAAAAGAATAATATCCTTCTCTTTGATAACGCTCGTTACATTTGTGTAACATCTGTGTATGTAACTTGAAAATAAGTGCATTATGTAACAAACGTTATCAATCCTGTAGCATTTGTTATCGTCGCATCCGCCCCCGGTATCTATCTTTGCATCGTGAAAAACGAAATTATCCTTGTCAAATAAACTATAATGAAACAAATGCAAAGCAACAATAAGAAACCGGTCGTAGTAGGCATAGGAGAACTCTTGTGGGACATGCTGCCAACAGGAAAGAAAGCAGGCGGTGCTCCTATTAATTTCGTCTACCATGCTTCACGGTTGGGTGCGGAAGGATATGCCATCAGCGCCGTGGGAGACGACGAGCTGGGACATGAAATACTCGGCGAGCTGGATAATAATTCGATCCGGTATCTGATCGAGAAAGTTCCTTATCCGACCGGAACGGTACAGGTTACTTTGCAGAATGGTGTCCCTGATTATATTATCAACGAACGTGTAGCCTGGGATCATCTTTCCCCGACGTCGAATGCGATCGATCTGGCTGAACGGGCGGATGCCATTTGCTTCGGTACTTTAGGACAGCGTTCCGCGCAGTCGAGAGAGACAATACAGGCGATTCTTTCTTTTGCCCCGGATGATGCTTATCGTTGCTTTGACATCAATCTGCGCCAGCATTATTATACGAAAGAGCTGATCGAAGAGTCGCTTTATCTGGCCAATGTGTTGAAGGTGAATGACGGGGAGTTGGTTGTCCTGCGGGAGATGTTTCATTTGGAAGGAACGGACAAGGAGGTGGCACATTGGTTTATAGAACGCTATAATCTTCGTTTGGTAGTTCTGACTGCCGGAAGTGCTTATAGCACGATATATACTGCTAATGAAGAATCGACTTTGCAGACTCCGGAAGTGCAGGTGGCGGATACGGTTGGAGCGGGCGATGCTTTTTCCGGTGCGTTGATCATCTCACTATTGAAAGGGGCTTCGCTAAAGGAAGCACATGAATTTGCTGTCCGCACGGCCGCTTATGTTTGCACGAAAGAGGGGGCGTGGCCGGCATACGAGGAATAGGAAACTTGGGAAATATATATATACGATTTGATAGGTTTAGTTTTTAGGTTAGAAAGATTGTTTAGTAATAGGAAACCTTAACGTAGAGTAGAACAAAAAGAGAAAGATGGTTGATGTTTAGGTTTTTAGGTTTTTTTGTTTTGGTTGATTGAATGGCTCGGAACTTCCGGGCCATTTTTATTGTTGAATAGCTATAGAAACATAAATAGTAAATGATATGGACAAAGATTTTACCAAAATTCCGGAGAATGCTGAATCGAAAGCATCAGACAGAGAAAAAGAAGAATATCCCGTACAGCAAGTTGCCGTTACCTATCCGATAGGTGAAAAAGAAGTGAAGGATGCCGTCAAAGAGCTCAATCCTGATACGGATAGCCTCGGAAGCAGAGGATAAAGGGTATTAAAATGGAAGTATGTCAAAATGTATTATGCGATTCAGCGTCAAGCACAGGAACAAAGCTGTTTTGACACACTTCCATTTTTAATTCTCAAAAACTTCCTTCTATTTTATATCTTAGCTGATCCAGCATCAGAGCTACTTCGGTTTCTTCGATACCGGCGATCAGCAGGTCTGCTACGTCTTGGCTGAACTGTTCCTGGAACTTGAGGAAGTTGCCGTTTTCCATTTGTACCGCTTGCTGGTAAAAGGAGAGTGCACCTTTGATATTCTGTAACGCCCATTCGGTATGCCCGGCATTCAGCAGGTCTTGTGCGTTGGGCTGGTTGTCCAGTATCTTTTTATAGTAGTTCCGGGCCTGGTCGTATTTTCCTGTCAGGAAAGAGCACCATGCGATAGGTCGCCATGCCTTGTGGCTTTTGCTATCCAGATAATCGACTTTGAAGAAGCATTTCAGTGCTTCGTTATAATCTTTTAGTTCGAGGTGGCAATGGCCGATGCTGATTTGAACCGACAAATTGTCCGGATTTAAAGCCTCGTACCGGCGGTAATATTTCAAGGCCTCTTCCGGTTGTTTTAGTGAACGGTAGCAACCGGCGATTCGTCGGATTACCCATTTGCTTTCGGAATTCAACAAATCAGCGTGCAAATAAGCTTCCAGGGCTCCTTTCAAGTCTCCTTCCATTTGTTTGCAATAGCCGATTTTCTGGAAAAGAATGTCGCTATCTTGATCCGTTTCCGCCAATTGGTCGAATATGGTCAATGCGTCGTTGAAATAGTTTTTGCGGAGGTAATATTCAGCGATAGTCGTAAGGCTTTCTTTATCCGAAATATAAGGACGCAGAATGGCGAGGTTGTGAAAATCGAGTGGCATCGTGAAGATATCCGTAAAATCCAGATGGCCCGGATATAGCTTGAAGAAACGATACAGGTCTTGTATGTATTGTCCGATGATTGTGTCCTGTTTTCCGCGTTTGCTGATCAATTCTTCTTTATTCTGTTGGATCATTTCCGTGGCCTGGCTGTCGAACTGATTCATCATCATCTTTCGGGCCTCTTTCGGCAATTGCATCATGCTGAAATAAAGCGAATATTTGTCCGAGTTGCACATGAAAGCTGCGAATGTCATAGAGTCGAGCATCTGTTTTTCAGATTCGTTGTCCGGAGTGAATTGATCGTCGAAATAAGAGTGCTCGATGGTGAACGGAAGCAGCCAATTGCTTAGTTCGTGGAAAAACGGGAAGTTTTTTAAATGAACGAAGGTCGAGTGCATGATGTCGGCCCCTTCCTGTTGAAGTTCCCCGAATTCTACCATCTTCTTTCCGAGGGTGCTGTCGGAAAAGAAGCTTTCCCATTCCGGATTCATCTCATTTCCTGTCAAATCCTCAGGGGTAAGTTCGTTGAGGTTGATTTTCTTGCTGAGCTTCGGACTCAATTTTAGCATCTCCGGGATGATCTCATCCTGTAGTTTGCGGGTGATCTTCTCTGTCTCGCGAGCTAAGATAAAGCGCAGGATGATTGTGCGGACCGTCTTGGTGAATCCCGGAGTTTCGGCCAAGGCCGCCAGTCTGTTGGCTATCTGCGGGTATAACTGTGTCCGTTTTCTATATGTATATAAAGTGATCAAGATTGAAATCAATGCCCTGACTTTGATCTCTTCGTCCGGATGGCTGGCTGCGTCGAACAATAAAAGAATCTTTTCTTTATCAAACGCCTCTTGCAATCCTAACATCAAGGCGGAAACAATCTGGCTGCCGGTTGTAAAAGGCAGTGCGTTATCCCGAAGCATGCCGCAGATGTCTTCAGCCTCCTCTCTCTTCAGAAAAGAGGATACCCATATTTTATTAAAAATGAGAATATTGAATGCATCGCTCTCTTTGTGCTTTCCGGCTTCATATTCTAACAACAGTTGGTCGTGCAGCTGTTTGTAAGTGAGAGGAGGCTGTATGTTCAGGCTTCTTCGGCGGCTGTAGTAGGATAGGGGAGATTCTACTGCCAATGCTTTTTGCTTGACTGAATCGGCCAGTTCATAGGTCGATGCCTGTAGATTGTTGTATATCTGTTCCTGCATCGGATCTTTCGCTCCTTCAATCCGGTAGCGCAGCATATATTTGTAGGTATCCTGCAGTTCGTTCAGCTTGTCCTGGAAAGAATATTCACGGCTTCCTGCAATAAGAGCCTGTAAGGAATCGAAAGCGTTCTTTAATTCTTTACTGTCCAATGAACCGACTATGCGGTTGTATGATTTGTTTATTTCTTGTAGTGTCATATATTATTAACAACAAATGGTATGCCAAATGTATAATAAACCAGACTAAATTTTCTATAAAAATTCAAGGTAATCGCACCAAATTCATTTCTCTCCATAGAAATAAGAAATTGTTGCTGCTGAATTTGGTACGGTTGCCCTATGAACCTATAAAATCCTCATTCCAGGTATGAAAAAAATCTGTATATTTGCACCACTGAAAGTGAATATCTGTCAGTAAACTTTGGATATTTTTTTACATATATCTTACAATAAGTTTCTGAATATGATATAAGCTTTTGAAAATAAATATATTACGGTATAAAAATGAAGAATATCCGCAATTTCTGTATTATTGCTCATATTGACCATGGTAAAAGTACTTTGGCCGACCGTTTGCTTGAGTATACCAAGACAGTAGAAGGTAAAGATTTGCAGGCGCAGGTTCTGGACGATATGGATCTGGAACGTGAACGAGGCATTACGATCAAAAGTCATGCCATTCAGATGAAGTATAATTATAAAGGAGAAGAATATATCCTGAATCTGATCGATACTCCGGGACATGTCGACTTTTCATATGAAGTTTCCCGCTCGATTGCTGCTTGTGAAGGTGCTTTGCTGATTATTGACGCCGCTCAGGGCATTCAGGCACAGACTATTTCCAATTTGTATATGGCAATAGAGAATGATCTGGAGATTATTCCGATCATGAACAAGATAGACCTTCCAAGCGCTATGCCGGATGAGGTGGAAGACCAGATTGTTGAACTGCTGGGATGTCCGCGGGAAGACATTCTCCGGGCCAGTGGTAAGACAGGAGAAGGAGTTTACGACATTTTAAATACGATTGTCGAAAAAGTACCGGCTCCGAAAGGTGATCCGGAAGCCCCGTTGCAGTGCCTGATTTTTGACTCTGTGTTTAATTCCTTCCGTGGTATTATTGCTTATTTCAAAGTTGTAAACGGGGTGATCCGTAAAGGAGACCATGTTAAGTTTATTGCAACCGGTAAGGAATATGATGCCGATGAGGTTGGGGTATTGAAGCTTACGATGTCTCCTCGTAATGAGATTCGTACCGGGGATGTCGGTTATATTATTTCCGGTATTAAAACTTCCCGCGAGGTCCGGGTAGGAGATACCATTACACATGTGGCTCGTCCGGCGAAGGACGCGATTGCCGGGTTCGAAGAAGTAAAACCGATGGTCTTTGCCGGTGTTTATCCGATCGATAGTGAAGATTTCGAGAATTTGCGTGCTTCTTTGGAAAAACTCCAGTTGAACGACGCCTCTTTGACATTCCAGCCGGAAAGCTCGGCTGCATTGGGCTTTGGTTTCCGCTGTGGCTTTTTGGGATTGTTGCATATGGAGATCGTGCAGGAACGTCTGGATCGTGAGTTCAATATGGATGTGATCACGACTGTTCCTAATGTGTCTTATAAGGTTTACGATAAAAAAGGCAATTGTACGGAGGTACATAATCCGAGCGGCTTGCCTGATCCCACGCTGATTGATCATATCGATGAGCCGTATATCCGTGCATCTGTCATTACCAATACGACTTTCATTGGTCCGATCATGACACTTTGTCTGGGTAAACGTGGCATATTGATCAAGCAGGAATACATTTCCGGTGATCGTGTCGAGATTCATTATGATATGCCTTTGGGGGAGATCGTAATCGATTTTTATGATAAGCTGAAAAGTATTTCTAAAGGGTATGCCTCTTTTGACTATCATATCCATGATTTCCGTCCGAGCAAGCTGGTTAAACTGGATATTCTTCTGAATGGAGAACCTGTGGACGCTCTTTCGACGTTGACTCATGTGGACAATAGTGTTACCTTCGGTCGGCGTATGTGTGAAAAACTGAAAGAGCTGATTCCTCGGCAACAGTTCGATATCGCTATCCAAGCGGCTATCGGAGCCAAGATTATTGCCCGCGAAACGATAAAGGCGGTTCGTAAAGATGTTACGGCCAAATGTTATGGTGGCGATATCTCTCGTAAACGTAAGCTACTTGAAAAGCAGAAAGAAGGAAAGAAACGAATGAAACAGATCGGTACGGTTGAGGTTCCGCAGAAAGCGTTCTTGGCTGTATTGAAACTGGATTAGAAAGGAATATTCTAAAAATAGATGGCATGTGAAATGAAAACTACGGTCATTTACACATGCCATTTACTAACTATTCTATCATTAAGCCTCTTCTTGCGTTTCTTCAGCCGGAGCCTCTTCTGAGGCGGGTTCTTCCGGTGTGAATTCTGTGATGCCGGCGCCGATCAGGATGTTATACCAGGAGATCAATTTCTTGATATCGCTTGGATATACACGTTCACGGTCGAAATTGGGAAGAATTTCTGCGAAATAAGCACGCAGTTCGTCCGGCTTGGCGGATGTGGGGATAGAAGCCTGCTGTCCGTTTTCTTTATTTTTGACGCTGGTCAGAACTTCATGCAAGGGAACTTCTGCTTCATCTGTGTAGATCGCAATGTCTCCCAGAGAAATTACTTTATCTTTTGCGTATGCAGGAACTCTTTTCTTGTCTGCTAACGACTCAACAATCAGCATATTTTTCCCGTGGGAAACCAATTTAAACAATCCCGGTTTACCCGAGATAGACAAAATCGTCTTCAACATAATACTTTGTTTTTCTAATAGTGTTTAACTTTTGTGCTGCAAATGTAGCATAACTGTCGGGAATTTCCGGCAGTTTTGAACATATTTTCTTGTTTCTAATGATTATTCACTAAGCGAAAAGGTCTCTTTTGACCGGATATCTTCGTTGTTCTGTTTGTTATAAAATTGAAAATCAATATTTTCATGTATTTAGCCCAGTAAGGAAAGCAGTTATCTGCGGAAGTAAAGCCTGCTTGCCGTCATTGAAGACCACGTAGTCCGATTTCTCTTTCTTCACTTCGTCCGGCAATTGGCTTTCGATGCGGCGTATGACTTCTTCGCGAGAAACGACGTCGCGTTCGAGTGCCCGTTTGATGCGTACCTCCATCGGGGCATAGACCATCAGTGTCGTATCGACAACCCGGTTAAAGCCCGATTCGAAAAGGATGGCGGATTCGATGGCGCATACCGGAGTATTTTGTCTCTCGGTCCAAGCAAGAAAATGACGGTTCACTTCCGGATGAATGATCGCATTCACTTGTTCAAGTCGTTCCGGATTTCCGAAAATATGAGAGGCAAGCCGTTTTTTATCCAAACCGTCGGCCGTATAAAGCTGCTCGCCGAATAAGGCAATCAGTTTTTCCCGGATAACGGGTGACGTGGCTGTCAGGAGCTTGCTTTCCGTATCGGCGATATACACGGGAATGCCTGATAACTCCAACAGAGTGGCTACCACTGATTTGCCGCTTCCGATTCCTCCGGTGATTCCAATCTTAATCATTTGATTTTGTTTGTTCCAATATAAATTCGATCCGATCTGGTGAAATAGTGGCGACATCCACCCAGCTCGGTTTTTTGTCCAGTTGCAAAGGTAATGTTCCCGAAGCGCTTTGCTCCAAATCGGCAAAAGAGATCCGTATCTCGAAATCATCCGCCGAGACATCCTTGAAGCGTGAAAGGGGAACACTACAGCTCACTTTCACGACAGATGGGAATGTGCGCAAGGTATAATGGCGCGGTAGGTTGGTACAGACAACCGGTATTTCCAGTGTCTTTTCCGTATATTCTTCTATCGGGACCGTGATGGTCACACTTGTCGGTTCGAGAGTGGCTCCGTCTATTTTTTCCAGTTGGATAGTGCGCGTGACGGTCTTGTTTCCTTTCTTGATCTCGGTATAGACCGTTTTTATCTCTTTCAAGGTATCCAGAACGACATCGCTGGCATAAACGCTGATGTTGCGGGGGATAATGGATATATCGCCTGAGACTTTGAAACCGGCATTCGTCTGGACAGTTCCCTCGAACACGGCCGGTATCTCCTTCTTTATACGTTTGCTATAAGCTGCATCGATATGCTGGGGCTCGAAGCTGAGCAGGGAAGTAGTCGCAATCAGATGTTTCTTTATATCGCTTTCGATATCCTTTCGGCTGATGACCAGTTTACCGGCTTTTTCCGGCTGTGCCTTCATGTTGGCCTCAATCGGGGCAAACGAACGGCCGAAGGAGTAGTTCAGCAATACGCTCCCCTTGTCTTTCACTTTGACCGTAATGGCTTCGGGCGGTGTTTCCGTGAAAGATATATCCGGTGGCACATTCTTGTATTTGACCGGAATCTTGATATCTATTTCATACTCCTGTTGGAGGCTCTGGAGAAGCCAGAAGCCGAAAGCCAACAGTATAAAACAGAAAAAGATCAAGGCTTCTTTCCACTGTTGACGGCGAAGAAAAGCCTTAATCTCTATCCGGACAGACTTGAATGTTTGTTTGATTTGTCCAAGTCGTGACATATGTTCCGTTGTTTATTTTTGCTGTGCGTCCTCTGCAGATGCAAACACGGATGTTTTGTCTACACGGATGCGTACGCCATCAGAAATTTCAATCAACATATAGGTGTCACCGATTTCTTTGATTTTTCCGTAGATACCTCCGGCAGTGATCACTTTATCTCCCGCTTTCAAAGCTTCGCGGGCTTTCTGAATCTCTTTTTGTTTCTTTTGTTGCGGACGGATCATAAAGAAATAGAAGATCGCAACAATAACAACCATCATCAAAATACCAGACCATTGCTGGCTTCCACCGGCGGCCTGAAGTAAAATAGTAAGTAAGCTCATATAACTATAAACATTAATAAGTTAATATCAATTCGATACTGACACAAATGTAAGGATAATAATTAATCTTTGAGCAATAACTTTTCTTTTTTTAACTCGTTGACTACGGAATCTAAAATACCGTTGATAAACGTTCCGCTTTTCGGGGTACTGTAGTATTTGGCCGTGTCGATATATTCGTTCAGCGTCACATTGATGGGAATTGTCGGGAACGTCATGATTTCAGCCAGCGCAACCTGCATGATAATAAGGTCCATATTCGCTATGCGTTCGGTCTCCCAGTTCTTCATGTGCTTGTTGATACGTTCGCGGAATTCACTACCTTTCATTAAAGATTGGCGGAATAATTTGATGGCGAAAGACTGGTCTTCGAGATCTTTAAACATCGGCAACAATTTTTGTTTGCTTCCGGCTGTTTCTTCGAATTGTTTGATTGTTTTCAGCGTAAATGTTTCGACGATGGAGATATCGTCGTTCCAATAAATACTCTTATCTTGTAGGTAGTCGTCGATCGCTTCGTTGCCGCAAATCAGTTTTTTGAATACGATGCGCCAGAATTCCTTGTCTGTCTCGTACGAATCGTTTTCGTTGTTCAGATATTCTCTGTACTGTTCGGACGATAAGATCAGGTCGAGTACCATTTTGATGAAATCTTCATCGTTATCCCATGAAAGCCCCTGCTCGGCCACATACTTCCGAAGCGCTTCGTTTTCAGCTATTTGTGCAGCGAATCGGTTGTCTATCAGTCGGGTGTTAGGGTTCAACTCGGCTTCAGTCGGCATATACTTGTTTTTACGGGCATCCAGGATGCGTCTTTGTAAGTTTGTGACATCGACAATTAGGAGAAGAAAATAATGATATAAGTCATAAGACTTTCTAAGACTGAAAAGCAATTCGTTTTCCGCTACTTTGAGGTCGTTGTTTCCGTTTTGATAGTAAGAATATACTATCTGTAAAACTTTAATGCGGATTAAAATTCTGTTGATCATCGTTTGAAGGAACTACTTGTTATAAATTTGGCTGCAAAGTTAGTCATTCTTTTGATAAAAGTTCGCCGCTTTGCTTAATTTTATGTGTGTTATTTATTATTTCATACTATTCCGATTCTTTATACGCATTTTCATGCGTTAAAATAGTTGTTGTTTAAAAAAAAATGCACATATTTGAAGCAAGTTATGATAAAATGGGTGGGTGTTTAACGAATGTTTGCTATAATGGAAGACTCGGTGAAGAAAATACAGGTTGAAGGTGGTGACAAAGAGATTTTATACTCTAAAACCATTAAAGCAGGAAAAAGGATTTATTATCTGGATGTAAAGAAGAATCTGAAAGACGATTTGTTTCTGGCTGTGACGGAGAGTAAAAAGGTACAGCCGAAGAATGGTACGCAGGTTTCTTTTGAAAAACATAAGATTTTCCTGTATAAAGAGGACTTTGACAAGTTCATGGATGGGATGAATGATGTAATCAGTTACATTAAGCGATGTAGGGCTGGTGAAAAGCCGGAGGAGTCGGTGTCGGATGAAGACCGGCAGGAAGACGACTCGGATGAGATCAAACTGAATATCGAATTTTGACGAAGTCGGCAAAGAATGAGAAAATAATAAGGGGCTGTTCCGAAAGGAAACAGCCCCTTATCTTTATAGGTCCTGTGAAAGAAACCTATCGATGTTGCGGTTTATTCTGCCGGATGAATTGCTTCAGTAGGACAAGCATCTGCGCAAGTTCCACAATCTGTACACATTTCAGGGTCGATGCTGTATTTGTCACCTTCTGAAATTGCTCCTACCGGACATTCGTCAATACAAGTACCGCAAGCGATACAATCGTCACTAATTACGTAAGCCATTTTTTTAAACGTTTAAATTGATAACTATTAGTTCGTGCAAAAATAGAGCTTTCTTTGAATTAAAAAAAGAACTCCTCCTTTTTTTTACAAATAAATGTTCTTTTGCAATAAGTCGGGTTCTTTCCCGTTATAGATTCAAAATTACGAAAAGAATTGAGACGTCTACTGTTTATTATATGTGTGTTCTTTCTGTCTGTAACTGCTGTAATGGCACAGAAAGAAAAGGTGAAGAACCAGCCCTATGCGGATTTGAAATGGTTTCATCTGGGATTTCATGTAGGTTTGCATGCGCAGGATTTGATATTGACTAATACTGGTGTGGCAACAAATGGTGAAACTTGGTATGCTGAGATTCCGAGCTATTCGCCCGGTTTTAGTGTCGGGGTTATCGGAGATATGTACCTGAATCCATACTTCAACCTGCGTTTTACGCCGACTATCCACTTCGGTGACAAGAAATTTGTGTTCCGTCGTCCTGAAATGGAAGGAGTGGAAGGGACGGATGAAAATCCGGTGGTAAGTATGTATTCCACTTCTGTCCGTTCCAACTATTTGACGTTTCCGCTCGATGTGAAGTACAGCGCTTTTCGTGTGAATAACTATCGTCCTTATCTTATCGGCGGTATTTATGGCGCTTTCGACCTGGGGCGTAAAAAAGGAAATCCGATCCTGTTGAAAGGAACGGATTTCGGTGTCGAGTTTGGTATCGGATGTGATATTTATCTTCCGTTTTTCAAATTATGTCCGGAACTTAAGTTCAGTTTCGGCTTGGTAGATCTGTTGGAGAAAGACCGGGGTGACCTGACAGATCCGGAATTGATCAAATATCCAAACTCTCTGTCCAAAGCAACTTCCCGGATGGTAACGCTCACTTTTAATTTCGAATGAATAATTCAATATAGATGTAGCTGGCGGGAACAGCCAGCATAACGCTGTCGAAACGGTCCAGCATTCCTCCGTGGCCTGGCAATATATGGCCGGAATCTTTTACACCGAGTGTACGTTTCAGAAGGGATTCGATCAAGTCTCCCCAAGTTCCGAACAGGACGACTGTAGTTGCCAGCCCTAACCAATTCAGCCGGCTTATTTCCGGAGCGAACCAGGCGAATGCCTGCGAAGAAGCCAAAACGAGGATCAATCCGCCAAAGAAGCCTTCCCATGATTTCTTGGGAGAAATCCGTTCAAATAATTTTCTTTTTCCGATCAGGGAGCCGACCAGATATGCTCCGGTATCGTCCAGCCAAACAAAAATAAAGATTGCCATGATGAAGAGCGGCGTGTAGCTCATGACACCGGGTGTTCCCGGCTCTGCTCCGATGAAGTTCAGCATGGAGAAGGAGCCGGCACAATAAATCTGGGCAAAGAGCGTAAACGCCCAGTTGTTGATCGGGTTTGGCGCCTTATAGTAGAGTTCGGCTATCATTGTCAACATGATAAATAACAGGTAGGGAAGGAATATCTTTCCGTCTGTCAACCCGTTTGCATAAACGAAGGTGGCGATAAACAGATATACTCCTCCGAGCACATTTACGGCTCGTTGCAGATTTGCATTTTCGTAATGTTTGACCAGACCACCGAATTCCCAAAGGGTCAATCCTGTTATAATACAAAAAAGAATAAGGAAAAAAATCGGATGGATACAAATGGCACTGACCAGTACCACGACGAATATAATGCCGGTTAACGCCCGTATAATCAAATTTTTCAAGACGATAGTGTTTTTTTATTGATTTATTCAGGTACAAATATAATTAAAAAATAAATTCCATGCCCATCTGTTTCAAATTTAGTGGACATGGAATTATTATTTATTGTGCGGACAGTTATGCATTTACTGCCTTACTGTCGGATGTCGTGACAATTGTGTCATCTTCCTGTTTACTTGCTTCGGTAACTTTCGCTTCTTCGGCCTTCTTGCCGTTTGCTTTCTCTTGCAGTTCCAGGATCTCTTCCGAGCGGGAAACCCAGGCACGCTTACCGAAGATATGTTCGACATCTTCAGTGTAGATTACTTCCCGTTCCAGCAATACCTGAGCCAACATGTTGTGGCCTGATGCGTGTTCTTTCAGAATGCTTTTGGCCCGTTCGTACTGTTCATTGATAATGGCCTGTACTTCCAGGTCGATCATCCTGGCTGTTTCCTCACTGTACGGTTTGGTGAAGCCCCAGTCCTGTCCGCTTGAATCGTAGTAGTTCAAGTTCGGCAGTCGGTCGCTCATACCGAAATAGACGACCATCGCATAAGCCTGTTTAGTTACCCGCTCAAGGTCATTGGATGCTCCGGTAGAGATTTTTCCTAAGAAAAGTTCTTCGGCAGCGCGACCGCCGAGGGTGGCACACATTTCGTCCAGCAATTGTTCACGGGTGGTGATCTGACGTTCTTCCGGCAGATACCAGGCGGCGCCTAATGCCTTGCCCCTCGGAACGATCGTTACTTTAACCAACGGATTGGCATGTTCCAACAACCAACTTAAGGTGGCATGACCAGCTTCGTGGTTGGCTATACATTGGCGTTCATCCGCAGTCGTTATTTTAGTGCGTTTCTCCAAACCTCCGACGATACGGTCGACTGCGTTCATGAAGTCTTCTTTCTGGACAAACTTTTTACCGTTACGAGCGGCAATCAAAGCTGCTTCATTGCAGACATTAGCAATGTCGGCACCGGAGAAACCGGGAGTCTGGCGTGCCAGAAATTCGGCATCGACACTTTCGTCGATTTTGATCGGACGCAGATGCACTCCAAATATCTCTTTACGCTCGTTCAAGTCAGGTAATTCCACGTGAATCTGGCGGTCGAAACGTCCTGCACGAAGCAGCGCCTTATCCAAGATATCGGCGCGGTTAGTAGCTGCCAGGATAATAACACCGCTGTTGGAACCGAAACCGTCCATTTCAGTAAGCAACTGGTTCAACGTGTTCTCGCGTTCGTCATTGCTGTTCATATTTACATTTTTGCCACGGGCGCGGCCGACGGCATCGATCTCGTCGATAAATACGATACAAGGAGCTTTCTCTTTTGCCTGACGGAACAGGTCACGTACGCGGGAAGCACCTACGCCGACGAACATTTCTACGAAGTCCGAACCGGATAGGGAGAAGAACGGAACATCTGCTTCTCCGGCTACAGCCTTGGCCAATAATGTCTTTCCGGTTCCAGGAGGGCCCACGAGTAAAGCGCCTTTAGGTATTTTACCTCCTAATTCCGTGTACTTTTCGGGGCTTTTCAAGAAAGAAACGATCTCTTCCACCTCCTGTTTCGCTTCGGCAAGGCCGGCGACATCCTTGAATGTCACTTTCCGGTCGTTGTCTTTATCAAAAAGTTGTGCTTTTGCCTTTCCCACACTGAATACACCGCCGGGACCGCCGGTCGCACCACCGGACATTCGTCGCATCAGGAAGATCCACACGACGATGATCAGCAAGATCGGGCCGAATGAAACAAGAAAATTCCAGATCGCGTCATCGCCTTCTTCGAAGCTGACTTGCGTAGTGATATGATTTTCGGCAACGGCTTTGTCATAGAAATCCGAGAATTTATCGGCCGACGGTATTTTGACATACACTTTCGGGTTGGTACCCAATGTCGCACTATCTTTTCTGAACACCAGACCTTTTCGTCCGTCTTTTACGGTTGCTTCAACCAGATTCTTCTTGTTGTAGACGACCATCCGGTCGAATACGTTTTCCTGTGCTAATTTCTGGAATTCGGTCCAGCCTAATTCTTTAGATGCCGAAGAGTCGTTCGTCAGATACAAAGCAAAAAGCATAAGAAAGATGAGTCCATACATCCAGTATAGGTTGAACTTGAACATCTTCTGCTTGTTATTCTTCGGATTTTTGTTAAAAATGTCGTTTTTATTTTCCATATGTGATTATCTCTATACTATGTAAGATCGGTCATCAGTCGAGGTTAGCAATCTGTGTCACTTTGGCATCCGACCAAAGATTTTCCAGATTATAAAACTCGCGAAGTTCCGGTAAAAATATATGTACAAGAACCGTGCCATAGTCCATCCCGATCCATTCGGCACGCTGTGCTCCATCTATCGACAGCGGTTTTTCACCAGCCTTACGATGGGCAAAATCCCAGGCTGAATCAGACAATGCGGAAACCTGGGTAGGAGTGCTTCCTTCGCAGATTATCATATATTGGCAGATTGAGCCGGATAATTGGGTTAAGTCTACGGTTACAATGTTTTTGCCTTTTTTTTCCTGTAGGCCTTCTACAATCGTTTTAACTAATTCTTCTGTTTGATCCATTATTTTTTATTGAGTAATATTCGAAGTCGCAAATATACTTCTTATATTTATTATGTGGGTGATTTCCCTCTATTAATATATGTATATACTTGCAAAATCAAAACAAGCAGGAAAAGAAAAAAGTTTATTAATGAAAAAAAATTACAGTATCGTTTGTTTATTTTGAAAAAGTATGTACTTTTGCACTCGCTAACAACAAGAGAGTTGACAAGCTTTATTGAAATTGTTCAATGGTGTAATGGTAGCACAACAGATTCTGGTCCTGTTAGTCCAGGTTCGAGCCCTGGTTGAACAACGAAATAATTGATTGTCATTTTTGTTGAACGGAAATTGTTCAATGGTGTAATGGTAGCACAACAGATTCTGGTCCTGTTAGTCCAGGTTCGAGCCCTGGTTGAACAACAAAAAGCCTGTCATTCTTTTGAGTGACAGGCTTTTTTCATACATATCTTTTACAATATCAGGGCGATTGTTACAATCGCCCTAACAGTGTTATTTATATTTTACCCATTTGATCATTTCTTTGATGCTCGGTTTTTTTCCATACATTAAAATACCTACACGGTAAATTTTGGCCGAGAACCAGATGATGAGTATGGCTGTGGCAAACAGCAAGGCAAACGAAAGCGCCAATTCCCATACCGGAATGTCGAATGGTAAACGGACCATCATCACGATAGGAGAGGTAAACGGAATCATCGAACACCAGAATGCCAGCGGGCCATCGGGATTATTCATGCTGTAGATTCCGGCATACAAGCTGAATGCCATTAAAAGCATAATCGGGGTCATGAACTGCTGAGCGTCTTCCTGCTGTTCCAGAGCACTTCCGATGGCAGCGAATAGAGCTGCATACAGTAGATAGCCTCCGATAAAATAAAGAACGAAGCTGGTACCGATCATCCCGAAGTTGATTGAATTGATAATTTCCTGCACTTGGATGCTGATATCGGAAGAACCGGCAGCCACATTGTTTACGCCCTGTGCTGCCATCTGAGCGGCCACCATATCTTCAGGTGACGTGTTGCCACCGAAAAAGAAAAGGCTTCCCGATACCAAAACGGTTGTCAGGATTCCCCACAGGAATACTTGTGTCAGGCCGACAAAACCGATGCCGATGATTTTCCCCATCATCAGGTCGAATGGCTTGACGGACGAAATCATCACTTCGATGATACGGTTCGTCTTTTCTTCCATCACTCCCTGCATGACCATCCCACCGTACATGATGATAAACATATAGATAATGAAGGTCAATATCATACCCAAGATAGAGGCAACCTCGGCCGAAGTGCTTTTCTCGCTTCCGTCTTCGTCCCATTTGATGGTCTTGATATTGAAGTTGATCTTGCTGTCTTCGATGATCTGTTTCAGGTTGTCTATATTGTAAGAGGCGAGTTTCTCGTCTTTCAGGTATTCAGACAACGTTTTGTCGATCGTATTTTTCAATCCTATCGGAATTTGCTTTTGCGAGTAGAGTGTTGCGGCGGTCGGATTTTGCAGCAAATCGTCTGTTATATTCAAGAATGCGAATATTTCCTTATCCGGATTTTTACGATATTCTTCCAGGCTGGAACCTTTTTCGGTGATGAAAGTGTATTCTTCCGTGTCTTTGAACAGCGAGGCGTATTTGCCTGTCGTGTCGATGATCGCCACCTGCTTGGCATCATCTCCTTTGATGGTGGATAGCCAAAGCGGGACGAATACCAGTGCGGCAAACAGGAACGGCGTCAGGAAAGTCAGCAACAGAAACGATTTTTTGCTGACACGGCGGAGGTATTCTCTTTTTATTATAAGTCCTATCTTATTCATGCTTGCGTAGTATTTGTACCGGAGACGGTGTTAATAAATATGTCGTTCATTGAAGGGATCTCTTCCGTAAAAGAAATAATTTCGGTCTGTCCCGCCAATGCGGAGAGAAGGGCAGAGTTGGTAATGCCCGGCTCTTTATGGATGCGTACCTCGCTTGTTCCGGCCAGGTCTTTTTCCGCCAGCAGGCTGAACATTTCCGGGATGGGTTGCAACTTCCCTGATCCAGTATGGAAACGGATGGTGAAATTGTTTGTCCGGAAACGACTTTTCACTTCTGTTACATTGCCGGAAAGTACAACTTGCGAACGGTTGATCAAGGCGATATTATCACAAATCTCTTCAACAGACGACATGTTGTGCGTGGAAAAAATGATCGTGTGTCCAGCATTCTTCAGTTCGAGAATTTCTTTTTTCAGCAATTCGGCATTCACAGGATCGAATCCGCTGAACGGTTCGTCGAAGATCAGAAGTTTCGGTTCGTGGATGATGGTGATGATAAACTGTATTTTCTGTTGCATCCCTTTGGATAGCTCTTCCAGTTTCTTATTCCACCAAGGCATGATATCGAATTTTTCGAACCAACGTATCAATCTTGTGCGGGCTTCCTGGTAGGAGAGTCCTTTGAGCTGTGCCAGGTAGATGGCCTGTTCACCGACTTTCATTTTTTTATACAGGCCGCGTTCTTCTGGCAGGTAACCGATCTGATAGATATCTTCCGGCTGGAACTCACGTCCGTTAAAGCGGACAAGGCCGCTGTCGGGGGCCGTGATGCGGTTGATGATACGGATCAGTGTGGTCTTGCCGGCTCCGTTCGGCCCTAATAACCCGAAGACTTTCCCCTCGGGAACTTGGATGCTAACCTTGTTGAGGGCGAGGTGGTTGGCGTATTGCTTTACCACGTCTTCCGTTTCTAAAAAGTTCATAGGCATTACATTTTTAATATGATTCTTTCTCCCAATTCTTTACTTAATATATTTTTTATTTCATTCAGGCGTGTGAGCTTTTTCATCAGCTCGAAAACCTGTTCCATGTCTTCGTTGTTTTGCATGTTCTTGATCTGCGCCTGTATCTCTTTGATTTGCGAGAGGATATAGGCATCTTTGAAAGCATACAGTTCCCGGATTACCAACTGGTCGAGTTTGTCTTCTTCCTGTTCCAGCTCCCGGTATTTGGTGTGATACTTGCTAAGCTGATACTTTTCGCTGATCAGGTTGGCGGCAAGGCGGCTCACGTTCGGGTCGGGATGGGCGAGGAAATACCGGTTTGCGATGAACCCTTCGGACTGGCAACGGTCGGCCGCCTCATCCATCATACTCTTGAAAAGCGGAGTATAAAAGGTCAGGTCATCGCGTTCCAGCTCGGAACGGATATATTCGGAAACGCGGATTATGACTTCCTCGTTCGTCTCTTCATCCGTATATTGAAACAGGATACGCTCGCCATAACGTACGATGTACCGCAGCAGGACGATTTCGTATGCCTCGTAAGGTGAACGCTTCGGTCCGGCCGGAATGTGTGCCGGCAGTGTGAAAGGTGCTGTCGGCGGTATGCTGCCTCCTCCGTCATCGGGACTGTATTCTTCAGGCGGTGGCGGCGGGATCGTATTGTCAGGAGGTAGGGAACTTTCCTGTGGTTGTTCCGTCAATGCCTCTTCCGGGTAAGGTTGGTAACCAGGGATATCCGGATATTCGGGGAGATTGACAGGAGTAGCTGGGATGGAGGAAGGTGGAGTATTTGTCTGCCTTTCTCCCTTGTTGAGACGGATTTTGTTTACTTCGTTCAACAGAAGCATCTCGTCTATTTCCATCATCGCACTGCATTCCCGGATATAAAGGGAGCGGGCGATATTGTCGGGGATGATGGCTACCGTCCGGATAATATCGGAGATCAGTGCCGACCGTTTGATAGGGTCTGTTCCCGCATCATCCAATAGCAGGCGCGTTTTGAAACGGATGAAATCGGTTTCGTTCTGCCGGATAAACTCGGCAAACTGGCTCGCATTGTGCTTACGGGCGAAAGAATCCGGGTCTTCTCCGTCCGGGAGGAGCACCACTTTCACGTTCATACCGTCTTCTAATAGCAGATCGATACCGCGCAAGGCTGCTTTGATACCGGCTGCGTCGCCGTCATACAAGACCGTGATGTTGCTGGTGAAGCGGTGTATCAGGCGGATCTGCCCCTGTGTGAGGGCCGTACCCGACGAGGCAACCACGTTCTCGACTCCTGCCTGATGCATGGAAATCACATCCGTGTAGCCTTCCACCAAGAAGCAGCGATCAGCCTTTACGATCGCCTGCTTGGCGAAATAGATTCCGTAAAGCTCATTGCTCTTATGATAAATCTCACTTTCGGGCGAGTTGACATATTTGGCCGTCTTTTCGTCTTTCTTCAGGACGCGTCCTCCGAAAGCGACGACTTTTCCACTGAGCGAATGGACCGGAAAAATGACACGCCCGCGAAAACGGTCGTTTACCCCGCCGTTGTCGTAGGTGATCACCAAACCTGTCTTTTCGAGAAATACTTTTTTGTAGCCGCTCTTTGTCGCGGCTTTATACAAGGCGTCCCGTTGGTCGAGGCTGTAGCCTAACTGGAATTTACGAATCGTATCTTCGCGGAAACCACGTTCGGCAAAGTAACGCAGGCCGGCAGCTTTGCCTTCCTGGTGTTCGTAGAGCTGGGTCGTAAAGTATTTCTGTGCCCAGCTATTGACGATCAGCATACTTTCGCGGTCGCTGCGTACCTGCTTTTCGCGTTCCGACAGTTCTCGCTCTTGTATTTCGATGTTGTATTTCTTGGCAAGATAGCGAAGCGCATCATAATAAGAAAGCTGCTCATGCTTCATAATGAAGTGAACAGCCGTACCTCCTTCGCCGCAAGCAAAGCATTTGCAGATATTCTTTGCCGGCGATACATAGAAAGAGGGTGACTTGTCGCTATGAAAAGGACACAACCCTACATAGTTTATACCTCGTTTCCGAAGGGTAACGAATTCGGAAACAACGTCCACAATGTTTGCAGCATCCAGTATCCGGTCTATGGTAGGTTGATCGATCATTGCTTATCTTTTTATGGATTGCAAAGGTAAAAAGATTTCAGATTTATGATTCAATCGGAACAAATAGTTTTCTCAGATACATTTGCCTATCACGTTTATAGTGGTAGAGGTGAAGGTAAAAAAGTTGCCTTTGCCTTACATAAGCCTTGTTAAACAAAGCGTGTGGTTAAAAGGAATGGTGAACCATAAAGTTGTCGAAAACATTTGTTCAAAAGTAGTCGGGAGTCGTTTTATTGGGTTTCCTCCCCCTGAAAGATAGCCTAAAGGTGAAAAAACAGCCTATGACCTATGCGAGGGCAGGCTATAGGGGGATGGCAAAAAGGGTATAGGCTTTTCGGAAATAGCCTATACCCTTTCGAAAATGCTGCCTACAGTTTGTTTTATAAAAAGCAAAATGTAACGTATAGCGTTACGATCAGTCGAATCTCTTGGTGTAAAGTTATTCTTCAATCTCCATCTCATCCAGCAAATATCCCGCTCCGGCATATTTGTCCATGATGAAGAGGACGTAGCGGATGTCGACAATGATGCTGCGCTGGTAGTCGGGGAGATACTGGATATCGCCACCGACTCCTTCCCAGTTGCGGTCGAAATTGATTCCGATCAGTTCACCGTTCGCATTCATCACAGGGCTGCCGGAGTTTCCACCGGTCGAATGAGTGGTTGTACTGAAAGCAACAGGCATTTTTCCGCCGGGAGCTTTATAGCGTCCGAAATCTTTGGCGGCATACAGCTCTTTCAGGCGGGTGGGTACAACGAATTCCCAGTTGGTGGAATCTTCTTTTTCCATCACACCGTCTAGTGTTGTCTGATGACCGTAGTAGTCGCAGTCACGCGGGCTGTAGCCTTTTACCTGTCCGTAGGTGAGGCGTAAGGTAAAGTTGGCGTCGGGGAAATTGGCACGATCGCCATACATGGCCAGCAAACCTTTTACATAAGTACGGTGAGCCATTGCATACCCATCTTCAAATTCTTTTAACGCATTCTTCAGATTGGTTTCTTCTGCACGGACAGACTTGGCAAAAAGAATCATCGGGTCGTTTTCCAACGCTTTGACAGATGGGCGGGAGAGGAATTTATTGAAATTATCCTCACTACCGAAGATGGATTCCTCGAACAGATAGTCGACGAATCGGTCCGTGTCTCCTTTGAACTTCTTGTCGATCAGTTCGAAATAGGTCGGTTGTGCTTTCGGATCGATCTGGCTACGGTATTCTTTCAGCATCACTTTGGCGATTTTCTTGTCTACGTCGGCTGAGTAATTGTTGTTGGCGAATCCATGATAAGCCCGTTCTAACAACCGGAGTTGTTCCTGTCTGGCTTTTTTGTCTTTCCCTTTCAGGGCATCTATGAGGACCTCCGTTTGAGTCGGCACGCTTGTAAATTCAATCCCTCTCAGAATCGCTTCGTCCAACATCCAACTGCGGAAACGCAGGTCTTTACGATCCGATACGATCTGTTCGAGTGCCATCAAAGCATCCGGATAGCTCGGCTCGCACATTTTGTTGGACCAGGCGATCAGTTTGTCCTGTTCTTCCTTTTTCACTTGCTCGAAATTACGTTTTTTTATGGCCCAGTTGCTACCGATCGCATTTTTGTAAGCATTTGTCGAGCCAGCATATTTGCTGGCATACTGAATTCGGACAGCCGGGTCTTTCAACATCTCGTCTAACATGACTTTCTGGCGCAAATCACGGATGTGGATACGGACCGTGTTGTCGATATCACGGCGTTCCGCCACTTCCCAGGAAGTATAGTATTTATTGGTCCGGCCAGGAAATCCCATCATCATGGCATAATCGTTTTCCTGGACGCCTTTCAATGAAATCTTGAACCAGCGTTTCGGGCGAAGCGGGACATTCTTGTCGGAGTAGGGAGCCGGGTTGCCGTTCGCATCGGCATAGACACGGAAGACGGAGAAGTCGCCCGTATGACGCGGCCACATCCAGTTGTCGGTATCAGCGCCGAACTTCCCGATTGACGAGGGAGGAGCCCCTACGAGACGGACATCGGAATAGATTTTCTTTGTGAACATGAAATACTGGTTACCACCGTAGAACGCCTTTATCTCGACTTCCGTGCCCGGATTGTCCTGCAGGAACTTTTCTCCGGCTTTTGCTTTTGCCAGTCCGTTCAGAAATTTAGGGGAGAGGAAATTCATGCTGTTAGGATCGGTGTCTTTTTCCAGTTCCTTTTTCACATAGTCGGTCACATCCTCTATTTTATCGATGAAAGTGACGGTCATGCCGGGATTCGGAAGTTCCTGATCGCGCGACATGGCCCAAAAGCCGTCTGTCAGGTAGTCATGCTCCAGCGTACTGTGACGCTGGATGCAGCCGTAGCCGCAATGATGGTTGGTCAGAAGCAATCCTTCCGGTGAAACGATCTCGCCCGTACAACCGCCTCCGAAGATGACGACGGCATCTTTCAGGGAAGCCGAGTCGGGGCTATAGATGTCATAATCTTGCAATTTAAGTCCCAGAGCTTGCATTTCCGGGAATTTTTGTCCTTTCAGCAAGGGTAACAGCCACATGCCTTCATCGGCTGTTACCGGTAGCGACAGGATGGCTGCCGCGAGGGAGATGATGAGTCTCTTCATTGATTTATGAATTATGAATTATGAATTATGAATTATGATTTCAGATTTATGGCTTTATCGTCTTCATAAATCATAAATCTGAAATCATAAATCTTACCATTGTTTATACGGATGTTTTGTCAACATCGAGTTATAGTAACGACGATCTCCACTGACCTCTTGTCCGATCCAGTCGGGCCGTTCAAAAGGTTCGTCCTCGGAAGCCAATTCTATTTCCGCTAAGATCAGCCCTTCGTTCTCGCCATGAAAAACGTCGATTTCCCAAGTGTGTTTTCCTGCCGGGACCAGATTGCGCATTTTGTCTATGGCGCCGGGTTCGCATAGTTTCAATAGCTCTTCCGCATCCGCTAACGGTATCTTCTGTTCGAACTCGTAGCGGCTCAACCCTTTCTCATCCGATGCGCCCTTGATCGTGAGGAATCCTTCTTCCCCCCGGATGCGCACCCGTACTGTCCGTCCGGGTTGTGAACAGATATACCCTTGCACGATACGTTGTGCCGAGGTCACTTGCCGGCTGAAGTCACCGGTGACAAGGAATTTTCTTTCTATTTCGGTAGCCATGATGAGCAGTGGATAATTGACAACTTATTTAATCGTTACCATCGTTGCTCCGAAGCCGTATTCGCGGAAGGAGGCATCTTGGTAATAATGTTGTTTGTATTTTGTTTTTAGTTCTTTCTCGATTGCCTTGCGCAGTACCCCGTCGCCTTTTCCGTGGATAAAGACGATTTTCTGTCCTTTGTTGGCTGCGTATTTGGAGAGCACTTCATGGAATTTTTCCAACTGGTAGTTCAGCATGTCAGCGTTACTCAGCCCATTGGTGTTGTCCAGTAGTTCAGTGATATGCAAATCCACTTCGAGGATAGCGCTGTCTGTCGCTTTCTTCTTGACGATTGTTTGGGGAGCGCGGCGGTCTTCGCGTACCTTCTGCTGCATGGCTTCCTGCAATTCGGCTGCGGAAATCAGCAACTCTTTTTCGGGGATATCCTGGCGCACGATCGGGTAGACCATTGCATCTTCGTCGAAGAAATCGTTTTCCATGAAGCAGTGTTGCTTATAGAATTTGACCGTATCGAGATGGAGTTCTACCGAAATGGCATTCTTCAATGAATAAGGTTTGTCTTTTTTGAATGCGATCAGTTGCACGCAGATACGTTCCAAGTCGTTCAGTTCTTCTTTGCCGAATTCTTCCAAGAAAATCTGTGTATTCGGCTCCACGATACCGTTATAGCGGCTGATCCAACTGTTGTTTTGGCGATTCATATAATTGAAGAACAGATAGTAATTGCTGTCATTGATGAAATAGGTTTCGTAGCCGCTTCCCTGCATCACTTTGGCAGGCTCTATCGGGAGGTAAGCCAAGTAGATATTCAGCCGTTCGCCCTCTACGGTCTCCGTTACTTTTTCCATTTCGGGTTGAGGCGCCGGTTTCTTTGGTTGTGGGGCAGGACCCTGTGTCATGGAAGGCAGCGGTGAACGCCGGGAGCTATGTACTTGCATCTCGCTGTCTCCTACGACTACACATTCGCGGATCAGCGCCGGCACTTCGAATCCGTCTTCATCTTCCACCAAAACCTGGTCTTTTCCTTTGAAACTACGAACGACACCTCCACCGGTGCTGTTCAGGAAACGCACTTTGTCTCCTACTTTTATGTTACTCATAATTCGATTTACTTTTGTTATTTGCCACAAAAGTAGTAAAATTCAGCGATTAATCCGGTTTCGGACGGTTGATTTGCCAACCCTGCTTTTTATAGGAAATATCAGCATATCATTTTGCTATACTTATAAGGGCAAAGCATGGCAAAATGAAGTGTTAAAAAATATTACCCGCGATACTAATTCCAAATACATGCATAACTAATCCGATTTAGATGGGGTGGTAGTGACATTTTGATAAATCCGGGGTCGGATTCTTGTTCGTGTTTTCTGATGCTTTTTACCTATAAATTTGTACTTTTGCAACCCGGTTCGATTAAAAGAGCCTGTAATAGCAAAAGTCATGACAACACAGACGCAACAGATACGCATCGAAGATTTTGATTATCCGCTGCCTGACGAGCGGATCGCCAAATTCCCGTTATCCAAACGGGATGAATCGAAACTCTTATTATATAAGGAAGGAAAAGTCAGCGAGAGTATATTCAAGCATATTACGGATTACTTGCCGGATGGATCTCTGATGGTATTCAACAATACGCGGGTGATCCAGGCACGTCTGCTGTTTCAGAAAGAGACAGGTGCGAAGATCGAGATTTTCTGTCTGGAACCGGTCGAGCCACATGATTATGCTTTGGTTTTCCAGCAGACTGAATGCTGCCGCTGGACTTGCCTGGTCGGCAACCTGAAGAAATGGAAAGAGGGGGTCTTGAAGAAGGAGGTACAGTTTGGCGGCGAGACTGTCATACTGAAAGCGGAAAAATTACAGACCTGCGGGGATAGCCATCTCATCGAGTTTACATGGGATCATCCGACTTGCACGTTTGCCGACCTGTTGGATGCAGCGGGCGTATTGCCGATCCCTCCTTATTTGAACCGTGAAACCGAGAAAAGTGATTTGCAGACCTATCAGACGGTTTATTCCAAGATAAAAGGTTCGGTGGCCGCTCCGACAGCGGGTTTACATTTTACTCCGGAAGTTCTGGCTGCTATTGATGAGCGGGGGATCGGACGGGAAGAATTGACGCTTCATGTCGGAGCCGGGACATTCAAGCCTGTGAAAAGCGAGACGATCGAAGGACATGAGATGCATACGGAATTTATCTCCGTACGCCGGAGTTCGATCGAACGGATTAAGAATAACCTCGGTAAGATTATTGCAGTCGGCACGACTTCGGTCCGTACGCTTGAAAGCCTCTATTATATGGGGGTCACATTGGCTTCGAATCCGGATGCCACTGCCGAGGAACTGATCGTCAAGCAGTGGATGCCTTATGATGAAATGAATAACAAGCTGACGGCTGGCGAGGCTTTGCAGAATATTCTTGATTACTTAGACAGGCATCAGGCGGATAAACTGGTGACGGCTACCCGGATCATTATCGCTCCGGGATATGAGTTTAAGATCGTACGTGGCATTGTGACTAACTTCCATCAGCCGAAAAGCACGTTGCTGTTGCTGATATCCGCTTTTGTAAAAGGAGACTGGAAAAATATTTATGATTATGCCTTAGGGCATGAATTCCGTTTTTTGAGTTACGGGGACAGCTCGCTGTTGTTATAGAGAACGGGTAGATCGGGTAGTAGTTGTGCTGAATGATGAATGGTAAGAATATCTATGCGTTTGTCATTCAGGACTAAATAAACAATTCTATAGTTGGAACGAATTAATTCCCGCACATGATATGTGTCATATTCAGGAACAATTCTTCCTGATAGGGGAAATGTTTCTAAAATACTAACTGAATCAAAAAGATAGTTTACCATTTTTGAGGCTTGGCGATAACTATGCTGTTCGATGTAATCTCCGATATCATTAAGGTTCTGAATTGCAAAATTAGTCCATTTTATTTCAACCATTTTGATAGTTTGTTTTTGGCTTCTTGTTTGGTATTGGTTAACATGAATGAAGATTCTAAACGGCCTTTTTCTATTTTTTCAAGAAAAAGTAGTTTATCCTTTGCTTCTTTCAGAGATGAAAGGTTAGCCGGTTCTTTTAAGATGTTCAATTCATTTAGCATAGCTCAATTGGTTTTATTGTTTGGTCAAAGATAATCATTTCTTTTTAATTCAAACTTTTGATGCAATAAGATTATTACGCATTCGTTGTAGTTACTGTAGATAATTGTATATTTGTCTCTCTTATTTGGCATAAAATGAATTTAAAAATAATTTCATATCTGTTTTTGTTTTTAGCAATAGGCTTTTTGTATTCTTGTAAATCGGCGAAACTGAGCGACGCGGAAGAAAAGCAGCGTATCGGCGAATATTTTGAAGCGGCAGCCATTTACCGGAAAGTATATACGAAAACTCCTCCTGCCAAGCGTGACCTGCGTGGATATATCGCTTTTAGGATGGCGGAGTGTAACCGCTTGATCAATAATACGCCGCGTGCGACCAGCGCCTATATGAATGCACTCAGGTATAAATATCCGGACAGTATCGTGAATCTCCGTCTGGGGCAGATGTACCAGAAGAGCGGACGTTATGGGGAGGCAATCAAATATTATAACGATTACCTGCTGGCGGAACCGGGCAGCGTGTTGGCCTTTAATGGTGTGACGGGCTCGGAGGAAGCGGTGAAATGGAAACAGTCGCCAACCCGCTATACGGTGAAGCGGATGGACAAGTTTAACTCCCGCCGTTCCGAATTCAGCCCGATGCTGTATGGCGAAAAGTACGATCAGTTGTATTTTGCTTCCACCCGTACGCCTAAAGGTGCCGGGAAAGATAAGGAAGAGACCAACAGTGCGATCACCGGACAGCGGAATAATGATTTCTTCTTGGTCAAGCAGGATGAAAATGGAGCTTGGCAGGCTCCAGTCGAACTGGAAGATGAGGTAAATACGGAGTTCGATGAGGGAACGCCTTCTTTTTCTAAAGATGGGAATACGATGTATTACACCTATTGCGCACAAGACCCGGAAGGACCACGTACTTCGGAAATCTATATATCTTCCCGCAGTAGTGCCAAATGGGGAAAAGGAACCAGGGCGAATATCGTAAAAGATTCGGTGACGGCTCTCGGTCACCCCTCGATATCGCCGGACGGCAAGTATCTATATTTTGTGTCGGATGCCGTAGGGGGGTATGGAGGCAAAGACCTGTTTCGGGCACGTGTCGTGGGGAGCGATTTCGGGCCGATGGAAAACCTGGGACCGGATATCAATACGCCGGGTGATGAGATGTTTCCTTACGTGCGGGATTCCGTAACGCTCTATTTTGCTTCCGACGGGCATCCGGGAATGGGAGGGTTAGATATTTTCAAAGCGACCTTGGACAGTACGGGTAAGTGGAACGTCGAGAATATGAAAGCTCCGATCAATTCGGCCGGCGATGATTTTGGAATTACGTTTGCCGGAAATAAGGAAAGCGGCTTTTTTAGTTCCAACCGCAATGATGCGCGTGGATACGATCATTTGTATTCTTTCGAATTACCGGTTATCACTATCTTTATCGAAGGTATCGTGTCCGATGTGGACGAGAATCCGATAGAAGATGCTACGGTTCGTATTGTCGGCAGGGACGGACTGAACGAAAAAGTGTTGGCAAAGAAAGACGGTAAGTACAAGGTTGAACTGGAACGTGATATCCGCTATGTGATGATGGCAAGCGCACGTGGTTATCTGAACCAGAATTTCGAACTGAAAACAGGGCCGGAGGAGAAGAACGAAACATATATCGTGGACTTTTTCCTTTCCCCGATCAGCAAACCTGTTGTGATCGAAAATATTTTCTATGATTTCGATAAGGCGACGTTGCGTCCGGAATCAAAGAAGGCGTTGGATGAAATGATCAAGATGCTGAACGACAATCCGAACGTGACAATCGAGTTAGGAGCGCATACCGACCGGAAAGGTTCGGAGCAGTATAACGAGCGGTTGGCGCAGCGGCGTGCACAGTCGGTCGTCGATTATCTGATTGCCGGGGGGATCGCCCAAGACCGGCTTGAGGCGAAAGGATATGGCGAAAGCGTTCCTAAAACAATCAATAAGAAGATGGCCAAGAATTATGATTTCTTGAATGAAGGAGATGTCCTGACCGAAGAATTTATTGATAAACTGACGTCTGAGCAGCAGGAGATTGCAGACCAGATAAACCGCCGGACGGAATTTAAAGTCTTGCGGACGAACTATAATTTGTTTTGATTTATCGATAAGATAAAAAAGATATAAGGTACCTCGAATTTTAACCTGTAGCCTGTAAGAGGTTATCCATAGAACACCGGTATTTTTTCTGAATGAGCCCACCGGTTTTCGGATAACCTCTTACTTTTATGAATAAGACCGTTAATTATTTGTTTCTCCAGTTTTTTAATTGCTAATAAATCATATCTTTGCAGGAATAAAAACAAGATACTATGAGGATAAAAATACTTTTCCTATTATCTTTTACATTAATCTTTAGCGCCTGCAACGGCCAGCAGACGAAGAAAACGGAAGCTGGAAACACGAAAGAACGTTCTTTTCAAATGGTTTCTGTCCCCAGTGTCATTACGGAACCGGAAGAACGTGCCGCTTATTTGGTAAAACATTATTGGGATAAGTTCGATTTTACGGATACTGCTCTGATCCATCTCCCGGAGATTACGGAGCAGGCGACTTCCAATTATATCGATATGATGAAATATGTTCCGGCAAAAGTGGCCTCTTCTTCTATCAAGGAGATGATGAACAAAGCGTCGGTCGACAGTGCGATGTTTGTCTATTTTTCCGGTCTGTATGAAAAGTATCTCTATGATCCGAATTCTCCCATGAGGGATGAGTCTTTGTATATCTATGTGCTGGAAGCTGTATTGGAAGCTCCGGTTTTGGATGAGGTAAGTAAAATACGTCCGGCTCATTTGCTCGAATTGGCTCTTAAAAACAGGGTGGGAGAACCGGCAACGGATTTCACGTACACGCTGGCGGACGGCAAGAAAGGGACTTTGTACCACACGAAAGCCGATTATCTGCTCTTGTTTTTCTATAATCCGGATTGCCATGCCTGTAAGGAGATTACGGACCAGCTTACTGCTTCTCCGCTTGTGACGGAGTGGATCAGGAACAACAAGCTTAAAATCCTGGCTGTTTATCCGGATGAGGATCTGGAGGCCTGGAAAAACCATATTTCTTATATGCCTGCAAGCTGGATCAATTCTTATGACAGTGCGGTAAGTCTGAAAAATGATGAGATTTATGATCTGAAAGCAATACCGACTCTTTATCTGCTGGACAAGGATAAGAAAGTTGTATTGAAGGATGTGACATTCAATCAGGTCGAGAATTATTTAAAACAATAACAAACGATATGAAAGTAAGGACTATTTTATTATCAATGGCTTTAGTAGCCGGAGTCAGCCTGAATGCTTCGGCTCAGTTTAAGATCGGTGGTAAATCCATCAATACTAAAAAGTTGGTGAATGCCGCATCTGACGCGGCAAAAGCGGTGACTTTGTCGGACGAGGACGTGGCTGCTATGGCTCGCGAGTATATCCAGTGGATGGATACGCATAATGAGGTTGCCGGACCGGAAACGGAGATGGGGCAGCGTTTGGCAAATCTGACGAAAGATATCAAGGTCGAAGGTCTTGATTTGAATTTTAAGGTGTATAATGTGATTGACGTGAATGCGTTTGCTTGTGGAGATGGCAGTGTGCGTGTTTGTGGAGGCTTGATGAAGATTATGGATGATAATGAAGTGTTGGCCGTTATCGGTCATGAGATCGGCCATGTTTTACATACGGATTCGAAAGACGCCATGAAGCAGGCTTATCTGACTTCGGCTGCCAAGAATGCCGTCGGGGCTGCCAACAATACGGTAGCCAAGCTGACTGATTCGCAATTGGGAAGCTTGGCAGAAACGCTTGCCGGTGCACAGTATTCGCAAAAGCAGGAGAATGCGGCGGACGATTATGGCTTTGAGTTCAGTATCGCGAACGGCATCGATCCTTATAGCATGTATAATTCGCTTAATAAACTCTTGGAACTAAGTGCGGAAGCTCCTAAATCATCCAAGTTCCGCCAGTTGTTTTCGAGCCATCCCGAAACACAAAAACGTGTCGAAAGGATGAAAGAAAAAGCGGATGAATACACAAAGAATCAGCAATGAACTGTTAATCACCTTTAAACGGGTGATTTGCAGGTTAAAATAATGCTAAAAACTTAAATATTCTGCCGTAAAACTATGCTGAATAACATAAAACCTATATATTTGCACTGTGTTTTTCATGGTATTAGATTTAAGGTTAGCAATGAAGATTGGTTGTCGTGATGACAACCTTTTCTTTTTTTAGGCCCTTTGTACTTTTCTTTTCTTTCGAAAGTTTTTAAGATTCCGAAATAATATTACTTTTGTGTATTGACTAAAAAACTAAATAGTGTGGATACAAGAATAAAACTACGGGTGCAAGGTTTAACGAACAGCCAGATACAGTCAGGTGCTTATGCCTTGATTCTGGCAGAAGAGGATGGGGCTCGCCGCATACCTATTATTGTCGGGACGTCGGAAGCCCAGTCGATTGCGATCGCTTTGGAACGCATCACGCCTCCTCGCCCTTTGACGCATGATTTGTTTGCTACCTTTGCACAGGCGTTCGGTGTTCGTTTGTGTGAGGTTTTCATCTATAAGTTTGAAGATGGTGTGTTTTATTCCGAACTGCTTTTTGAGGATGGTATAAAACAGATCCGCTTGGATTCACGTACTTCCGATGCTATCGCTATCGCTTTGCGTGTGAAATGCGATATCTATACGACACCTGAGATTGTCCGCGAATGTGGAGTCGTGCTTGAAGATGCCACAGAAGAGAAAGACAGGGATGATGATGATTCTATATTGGCTCTGGAACCGGAGGAAATACACGATGAAACAAAGCTGAAAAAATGGCTTTCTCTTTTGGATGCCGATGAATTGTCGGACCGTTTGGACGATGCGGTCGCCGATGAGAACTACGAGTATGCAAAGATGTACAAGGATGAAATCCGGCGTCGTGAAGAGGAGGGCAGGTCCAGATGATAGAACAACAACTTGGTTTTAGTCTTGAGTCTTTTTTACGTGGTATAGTAGGGATTGCTACGGTGTTGGGGGTTGCTTACCTGATGAGTTACGATCGGAAACGGGTCGATTGGAAATTGGTGGGGGGCGGATTGTTTATGCAGTTTGTCTTTGCTCTTGCCGTATTGTATGTCCCTGTAGTCGGAATTGCTCTGGAATGGGTGGGCAAGGCTTTTATTAAGTTGATGGATTTTACTCAGTCTGGGGTCGCTTTTCTTTTAGGGCCGTTGGTAACTAAAAGTGAAGGGTTTATCTTTTTGTTGAACTCACTTCCGGTGGTGATTTTTTTCTCGGCCTTGGTTTCCTTATTTTATTATTGGGGGATTATCCAGCGCGTAGTAGGAGTTTTTTCTTGGCTGCTACGGCGTTTCATGAATATTTCCGGAGCCGAAGGATTGGTCACATCCGGCAATGTGTTTTTGGGAATGACGGAGTCACCTGTTTTGATCAAGAATTATCTACCGGCGATGAACCGGTCGGAAATATTTCTGGTTATGGTTTCCGGGATGGGGACGATAGCCGGAACGGTGATGGGAACTTATATCGGTATGTTGGCGGGAGGTGATCCTGTGTCGAGGGTTTTGTTTGCGAAACATTTGCTTTCGGCCTCGCTGATGGCTGCTCCGGGTTCTATTGTTCTGGCTAAAATTCTTTGTCCGCAAACAGAAAAGGTCGACGACCGCTTGGTGAAGATGGAGAAGGTCGGACAGCATTCCACTGTATTGGATGCGTTGGCTGCCGGTACGTCGACGGGGGTACGTTTGATGGTGAATATCGCAGCGATGTTGCTTGTATTCATAGCAATGGTCGCACTTGCCAATTATATTTTGGAGGGTGTGATCGGACGCTATACCGGACTGAATGACTGGATCGTATCCATTACAGGCGGGAAGGCTCAAGGACTGACATTCCAGTTTATATTGGGAGTGATCTTATCTCCTTTTATGTGGCTGATCGGAGTTCCTTATCAGGATGTGATGCTGGTCGGTTCTTTGTTGGGACAAAAAACCATTTTAAACGAGTTTGTCGCTTATTTCCAGTTACAGGAATGGAAAGATGCCGGTTTGTTTCTGTATCAGAAATCTATTTTAATGTCTACCTATATCTTATGTGGTTTTGCAAATATCTCGTCTATCGGTATTTTGCTGGGAGGGATGGGCGTGTTGGCTCCCGAAAAGAGGGAACTGATCACCCGTTTCGGCTTTCCGGCTATGATTGCCGGTGCGTTGGTATCGGTACTTTCGGCTACGATAATAGGAATGATGTTAATTGTCAATTGACAATGGGGAAATCTTTTAATTTTTAACTTTTAATTTATTCAAGTGCAGATATTTTATACGCCGGAGATAGCTGTGAACCCAGAGCTTCCGGAAGAAGAGGCCGGGCATTGTATTCGTGTACTCAGGCTGACTGAAGGTGACGAGATTTTGTTGACGGATGGTAAAGGTTCTTTTTTTAAAGCGGCAATCAGCCGTGCCCATCCTAAGCATTGCGAAGTGAATATTCTGGAACAGTGGGAACAGCCTGCTTTATGGAACTTCAATCTTCATATAGCAGTGGCTCCGACCAAGAATATGGACCGTATGGAGTGGTTTGCGGAGAAAGCGACCGAGATCGGTATCAATGCCATTACTTGTTTGAACTGTCGTTTTTCCGAACGGAAGGAAATTAAGCCTGCCCGCTTGGAAAAGATTTTGGTCAGTGCAATGAAGCAATCACAGAAAGCGACTTTGCCGGAACTAAACGGAATGACCGATTTCCGCACGTTCGTTAGTCTGCCTTTTGCCGGTCGTAAGTTTATTGCCCATTGCGAGGAAGGGGTAAAACCTCTTTTGAAACAAACGTATCATCCGGGAGAAAACGCACTTGTCCTGATCGGTCCAGAAGGCGATTTCAGTCCCGAAGAAATAGCGCTTGCCTTAAAATGTGGATTTGAACCCATTTCATTAGGCGAAAGTCGTTTGCGTACGGAAACGGCGGCATTGGTCGCTTGCCATACGATACATGTGTTGAATCAGTAATAATAAACAATGACCGAAAAAGAAAAATGCCGTCTCGGCCTGTTGTACGATGCTAATTATGATCCTGAAATATTGGCGGATCGTGAGCGTGCAAAAGAGCTGCTTTATGATTATAATCATTTACGTCCTTCCGAGCAGATCGGGCGGACGGAACTTCTGAAAAAGCTTTTGGGAAAGACTGGGGAGAACCTGATCGTCGAGCCTCCTTTTACTTGTGACTACGGGTATAACATAGAAGTAGGAGAGAACTTTTATGCGAATGTCAATCTGGTTATATTGGACGGAGCAAAGGTGCGTATAGGAGATAATGCTTTTATCGCCCCCAATGTCGGCATTTATACGGCAGGACATCCATTGGACGCATCCGATCGCAACAAGGGCTTGGAGTATGCTTACCCGATCACGATCGGAAATAATGTCTGGATCGGTGCCGGAGCGATCATCCTTCCTGGTGTTACAATAGGTAATAACGTGGTGATCGGAGCCGGTAGCGTAGTAACAAAAAATATACCCGCCTATTCACTTGCTGTCGGAAACCCTTGCCGGGTGATCAAGCGAATAGACGGATAATACTTTTTGTAATGTTTCCTTTTTATCTTATTCCCATTCGATTGTCGCATTGGGCTTCGGAGACATATCGTAGCAAACGCGGTTGACGTTTTTGACTTCTTTCAGGATACGGTCCGTGATCTTCATCAAAATAGGCCAATCGACGGGCTCGATAGTAGCCGTCATGGCATCTACCGTATTGACGGCACGTATGATAACAGGCCAGTCGAAAGAACGGGCATTGTCGCGTACACCTACGGATTTGAAATCAGGCACAACGGTGAAATATTGCCAAACTTTCTTGTCTAATCCGGCTTTCTGGAATTCTTCACGCAGGATGGCATCCGCTTCGCGAACCGCTTCCAGTCTGTCACGTGTGATAGCACCTAAGCAACGTACTCCTAAACCAGGGCCAGGGAACGGCTGGCGGAAGACCATTTCGTAGGGCAAACCCAATTCGAGACCGCAAGCGCGAACTTCGTCCTTGAACAATTGGCGCAATGGTTCGACCAATTCGAATTTCAAATCTTCGGGCAGACCGCCTACGTTGTGGTGTGATTTTACCATCTTGGCTGTCTTTGTACCGCTTTCCACAATATCGGGATAGATAGTGCCTTGTGCTAAGAAGTCGATGCCGTCCAGTTTGCGAGCCTCTTCTTCAAAGACCCGGATAAATTCGCCACCAATGATTTTTCGTTTTTCTTCCGGATCGGCAACACCAGCCAACTTATCTAAGAAACGGTCCGTAACGTCTTTATAAATCAGGTTTGCATTCAACTGGTTTTTGAAAACTTCAACAACATCTTCCGATTCACCTTTGCGCATCAAACCATGATTGACGTGTACGCAAACCAACTTGTCGCCGATAGCTTTCAGAAGCAATGCGGCAACAACGGAACTGTCGACTCCGCCAGAAAGAGCCAACAATACTTTTCTGTCGCCAACCTGGCGTCTTACCAGTTCGATCTGGTCATTGACGAAATTTGTCATGTTCCAGTTCGCTTCGGCTTTACAAGTATCGAATACAAATGGCTTTACCGCTTCTTTGATCGCTTCCATATCATCGGCAAATTCGCCTAATTTAACTTCGCAGAGAGCCTTGTCGTGACCGGCGGCCATAACAGGGATTCCAACCGAATAGATTGCCGGATTCACATCGATGGCGACACCGTCGATCACATTGTTAGGACCACCGTTGATGATGATACCTTTTACATTCGGAAGTGCTTTGAGTTCTTCAACCGTAATGTCGTGCGGATAGATTTCGCTATAGACACCCAATGCGCGGATTGCCCGTGCCAGCACAGTATTTTCATGACTGCCTAAATCCAGAATAACAATCATATCTTGTTTCATACGACTTTTATTTTTTATTGATTTTACAATTTTGTTATACTTTGAATGCAGATATTAGGACGATTATTCCCACTCGATCGTTGCAGGCGGTTTCGAACTGATGTCGTAAACAACGCGGTTTACGCCTTTGACCTTGTTAATGATTTCGTTGGAAACTTTCGCAAGAAATTCGTATGGGAGTTGTGCCCAGTCGGCCGTCATGGCATCCGTCGAGGTTACGGCACGCAAGGCAATTGTATTTTCATAGGTCCGTTCGTCACCCATGACACCTACAGACTGGATCGGAAGGAGGATTACTCCGGCCTGCCAGATCTTGTCGTACAAGCCCCATTCGCGCATCAGTGACATATAGATATCGTCAGCCTCTTGCAAGATTCGTACTTTTTCAGGGGTGATATCACCTAAGATACGAATACCTAAACCGGGACCGGGGAACGGATGACGTTTGATCAGATGTGGTTGCATACCTAACTCCATACCGACACGACGTACTTCGTCTTTGAACAGAAGGCGTAGCGGTTCGACCAGTTTCAGGTTCATTTTGGCAGGCAGACCGCCTACATTATGATGGCTCTTGATAACGGTCCCGGTAATGGATAGCGACTCGATTACGTCCGGATAAATAGTACCCTGGCCTAACCATTTTATATCTTTCAACTTGTGGGCCTCTTCGTCAAACACATCGATAAAGCCTTTACCGATGATCTTACGTTTCTTTTCAGGTTCGCTGACACCTGCCAGTTCCTTATAGAATTTCTCTTTGGCGTCGACTCCGATCACGTTCAGTCCCAGGTGTTCGTAATCTTTCAACACGTTTTCAAATTCATTCTTACGCAACAAGCCGTGATCGACGAAAATGCAAGTCAGGTTCTTGCCGATAGCCTTGTGTAGTAAAACGGCTGTAACCGAAGAATCCACACCGCCGGAAAGCGCTAAGATTACTTTGTCGTCTCCTAACTGTTCTTTCAGTTCGGCGACAGTCGATTCGATAAAGGATGCCGGCGTCCAGTCTTTAGCACATCCGCAAATATTCAGGAAGTTGTCTAATAGTTTAGTACCATCGGTCGAGTGGAACACTTCCGGGTGGAATTGTACGCCCCAAGTTTGTTCGCCTTCCACGTGATAGGCAGCTGCTTTTACATCGTCCGTACTGGCGATTACTTTGAAGTTTTCGGGGAGGACCGTGATGGTGTCTCCGTGGGACATCCAGATTTGCGAACCTACATTGATACCTTTCAGTAATTCGTCCGTACCCGCGATATACGACAGGTTGGCACGTCCGTATTCGCGGGAGTTGGCCGGTTCGACATTTCCGCCGGATGTATAAGCCAGGAATTGGGCTCCGTAACAGATTCCCAATACGGGATATTTGCCGCGTATTTCACTTAAGTCAGCTTTGAACGCATTGGCGTCATATACAGAATAGGGACTTCCGGAAAGGATAACACCTTTTACATCTGTAGCATCATGGGGGAATTTGTTGTAGGGGACAATCTCGCAATACATATTCAACTCTCGGACTCTACGCCCGATTAATTGAGTTGTTTGCGAGCCGAAATCAAGAATAATAAGTTTCTCGTGCATGCAAATTATTATTTAATTGATGCGGCAAAGGTAGGGAAAATATTCGGAACTTAAATCATTTTTACTACCTTTGCGTGTTCATTTTTAATCGTAACCGTATGGATGCTGAAAAGAAAGAAACAAAAGAAATAAATAAGATGTCGCTGCTGATCATGGCAGTAGTTGTATTATTGTTGGTTATTGCCGGTGCTGTCTACTATATATTTAATCAAAAACAGCAGATGGAGGAGCTGGAACAAGCTTATGTTCTGGATAAAGAATCATTAGAAGATGAATTTAATGAATTGTCTCTCCAATATGAAGGATATAAATTTAATATAGGTAACGACTCGTTGCTGAATCTATTGTCTACCGAGCAAGCCAAGGTACAACGCTTACAGGAAGAACTTCGTACCGTAAAGGCGACAAATACGAAAGAGATTGCCCGTCTGAAGAAGGAATTGCAGACATTGCGTAAGATCATGCGTAACTATGTAGTCCAGATCGACTCCCTGAACCGCGCCAACGAACAGTTGAAAGAAGAGAAGAACGAAGCGGTAAAGAAATACAAACAGGCTTCCTCTACAGCGACCACTTTGAAGAAGGAAAAAGAGAAACTGACGGAACGTGTCACTCTGGCAAGCCGGCTGGATGCGACGGGCATCAATGTAACCCCTGTCAATGGCCGTGGAAAGAAGGCTAAGGTGATCAAAAAAATGGAACAATTTGTCGTGGACTTCCGGATCGGCAAAAACATTACAGCTCCGGTCGGAGAGAAGACGATTTATGTGCGCATCATGAAGCCGGACGACGATATCCTGTTGAAGAGCCGTGCCGATGTTTTTACCTTCGAAGGAAAAGAAATCAATTACTCTATGAAGAAGCTGGTTGAATATGACGGTGAGGAATTGCCGGTTACGATGTACTGGAATATCGAAGAGTTCCTTTCTCCAGGCACATATCGGGTCGATATATTTGCTGATGGTAACCTGATCGGCCGTAAAAGTTTCACACTCGAAAAATAGCAATGGAAACGGATGTCCATTTCGCGCGACTACTTGCCGACCTTCCGGAAGCTCTCGCTCGTGATGAAGCTTTTCTCGGCGAACTGGAAAAAAACGCAAAAGTAATCTCTGTGAAAAAAGGAGATTATCTGTTGCGTACAGGCGAGTTGTGCCAGGACGCTTATTTCATCAATAAAGGCCTTTTTATCAATCTATATGTAAACGAGAACGGCACTGAATGTGTCACCGGTTTTGCGGCCGATAATATGTTTCCGTTCCTTTCCGCCATCGGTTATTTTACCAAGCAGCCTTCCGAATTCGAGATCAAGGCACTTGAAGCCGGCGAGTTGCTCTGTTTCTCCCGCGACCATATCGAGGGCCTTTCGTTCCGTTACCCCTTGTTCGCTTCCTATTATCAAAATATCATGCTGACGATCATCTATAAATTGGATGTCTTGTTGGCCGTCCGCCTCTCCTCTACGGCGGAAGAGTTCATTCAGTTCCTCTACACGAACTATGCTTGGATGATCAATCGAGTTCCTGATAAGTACATCGCCCATTATATGGGAATCAGCAATGCTTGGTATTGCAAGTTGAAGCGGAAAGTTCTTTCATTCACTTAAAATAGGCAATGAAAAAGTAGTTTCCATCGCATGAAAATAAATTTTCTATAGCGGGAAAATAAATTTTCATGCGGTGGAAAATTTATTTTCACTGTTTGGAGAAAGGTGAAATTATATCTCCTCGGATATATAAGAAAGCAATTATTGAATTAGTTCAATTGTATATTTAAAGCGAACCAGTACTTTTGCACTATTTAGGAAAGAATCCGAATAAAACAAGATAAAGATGAAGAGATTTGTCGTATTAGTCGCATTACTGGTTTCGTCGGGCTATACAAGTGCCGGGCGTACATTGACGCTGGAGGAATGTCGTGAATTGGCTATTCAGAACAACAAAGAGTTGAAGATCTCGGGGGAAAAGATTAAAATGGCCGGCTATGAGAAAAACGCCGCTTTCACCAAATATTTTCCTCAACTTTCGGCGACTGGCGCGTATATGTGGAACCAAAAAGATATCAATCTGTTGGATATGGGAGCACTCGGCGCTTCTATCGGAGGGGCTCTCGGACCGATCGCCCAATTGCCGGTGTTTGGAAAGTTGATGGAAGGGGTGGACGACTTGCAACACCTCGACATTCAGAATATCTGGGTGGGAAGCGTTTCACTTGTGCAACCTGTGTTTATGGGGGGCAAGATTATCAATTACAATCAGATTACCAAGTACGCCAAACAATTGGCCGAGTCGATGAATGACCAGCAATTGCAGGAGGTCATCTATAAAACCGATGAAACCTATTGGCAGGTGATTTCTTTGGTAAATAAGAAGAAGTTGGCCGATGCCTATGTCGATTTACTTCGCAAGACCGATCATGATATAACGGCGATGATCAACGAGGGAGTAGCGACCGAAGCTGACGGGCTCTCTGTCAAAGTCAAACTGAACGAGGCCGAGATGGCACAGACGAAAGTAGATAATGGTCTGGCCCTTTCCCGTATGTTATTAGCACAGATATGTGGGTTGCCATTGGAGGAACCACTTGTTTTGGTTGATGAAGATATTGAGGATTTCCCGACGGAACCCTCCATTACGGCTGCCGATGTAAACGAAGCCTTTATGAATCGTAACGAGTTGAAAAGCCTTGACTTGGCGACTAAGATTTATAAGCGGAAGGAACGGATCGTTTTGTCGGATATGTTGCCGAATGTGGCATTTATGGCGAATTATTTAGTCACGAACCCTAATTCCATGAATGGCTTCAAAAATGAATTTGCCGGGATGTTCAATGTCGGTGTAATGGTGAAAGTTCCGCTTTCCGGCTGGTGGGAGGGAAGTTATAAGCGCAATTCGGCTCGTGCCGAGACACGCATCAAGTCGTTGGAGTTGCAGGATGCCCGCGAGAAGGTGGAATTGCAGGTCAACCAATCCGTCTACAAGGTCAATGAAGCGAACAAGAAACTGATTGCCTCCACCCGTAATATGGAGAATGCGGAAGAGAATCTTCGTCATGCCAACCTCGGATTTGAGGAAGGCGTCATCCCAGCTCTTAACTTGATGCAGGCGCAGACAGCTTGGGTATCGGCTCGTTCCAGCCTGATAGATGCGCAGATAGAGGTGAAACTGACGGAAGTCTACTTGACAAAAGCAATGGGAAAATTAAAAGTTGAGAATTAAAAATTAAAAAATAAATCATAATACATACTCTTATGAACGAGGATAAGAAGTTTTCGATCAATAATATGCTATTGGCATTTATCACATTTTTAGGTGTGGTAGGATTAGTCGCATTAACCGGTTTCTTTTTACTGACACCGCCGGATGATATCATTATGGGGCAGGCGGAAGCTACGCAAGTTCGTATTTCGGGTAAAGTGCCTGGACGGATCGAAGCGTATCGTTTCGGTGAAGGTGATAAGGTGAAAGCGGGTGATACGCTTGTCTTTTTGGATACGCCTGAAGTCCTTGCCAAGCTCCAGCAAGCGGAGGCTGTGCGGCGTGCTGCCGAAGCCCAGAATGCAAAGGCTATCAAGGGAGCTCGCGCACAAGAGATAGCGGGTGCGTATGAAATGTGGCAAAAGGCGAAGGCTGGACTGGATATTGCCCAGAAGTCATATACACGCGTACAAAACTTGTTCGATAAAGGGGTAATGTCCGCCCAGAAACGTGATGAGGCGGAAGCCAATTACAAGGCAATGGTCGCTACCGAAAAAGCCGCCAAATCCCAGTATGATATGGCTGTTGACGGTGCCCGTACGGAGGATAAGGCCGCCGCCGCCGCCCTTGTGCAACAGGCCGGCGGAGCGGTTGCCGAAGTGGAATCCTACTTGAAGGAAGCGGCACTTGTCTCACCGATCGACGGAGAAGTGTCCGAACGTTTCCCGGAAGTGGGCGAGTTGGTCGGTACGGGTGCTCCGATTATGAATATCACCGATCTCAACGATATGTGGGTGACTTTCAGTATTCGTGAAGACCATCTGAAAGACATCAAGATTGGTTCCGAATTAGACGCTTTTATCCCGGCATTGGATAACCGGCCGGTTAAATTGAAAGTCTATTATATGAAGGATATGGGCACATACGCTGCCTGGAAAGCGACGAAAACGAACGGACAGTTCGACTCCAAGACATTCGAGGTGCGTGCCCGCCCGGTGGAGAAGGTGGCTGATTTACGTCCCGGAATGTCAGTCATTAAAAAATTGACAATTGACAATTAAAGAACAAGATTAAATGAATGATGAAAAATTAAATAGTTCCCCAAAATTGTCAATTGTCGATTGTCAATTGTCAATTGCAAAGCGTGAGATATTCAGGATTTGTAAAGACCCGATCTACTTCTTTTGTATGTTAGTGGCTCCGACTATCTGTGTCGTTTTTTTCCTTTCGTTGATGAAGGAGGGCTTGCCGACCGATATGCCTGTTGCGGTTGTAGATCTGGACGGTTCTTCCAACTCCCGTAACTTAGTCCGGCAGTTGGATGCTTTCGAGCAGACGAAGGTGGTGCTGACGACTGTTTCGTTCGAGGAGGCTCGCCAAGCGATGCAGGAAGGGAAAGTGTATGGCATCTTTTATATCCCGAAGGATTTCGGTGTAGATGCGACGGCAGGCCGGCAGCCCAAGCTGTCGTTTTATACGAATGGGACTTATCTTATTGCCGCATCCCTGCTGTTCCGGGATATGAAAACCATGTCCGTCTTAGCTGGTGCTTCGGTCGGGCTTCAGACGGGACTGGCGCATGGCTATACCGAGGACCAGATTATGGCGCAGCTCCAGCCGATCGTGATCGACACGCACGCGATCGGGAATCCTTGGCTTAACTATTCGGTCTATCTGAATAACACGCTTTTGCCTGGTGTTTTGCAGTTGATGATTTTCTTGGTGACGGTGTTGAGCATTGGTTCCGAGATCAAATACTCGACGGCTCGCGAATGGTTGTCGATGGGTGGAAACTCTCTTACGGTGAGCCTTATAGGAAAGATATTGCCCCATACGGTGATTTTTACGATCGTGGCATTCTTGTATGCGGCTGCCTTGTATGGGTTCAATTCGTTCCCGTTGAATAGTGGCTGGCTACCCATGTTGTCGGCTCTGTTTCTGTTGGTGATTGCTTCACAGGCGGTCGGGATCTTCATGATCGGGGTGCTGCCGACTTTCCGTTTAGGGCTGAGCTTCGCTTGCCTGTTCGGGATGATCGCTTTTTCTATCGTCGGATTCTCTTTCCCGGTGTTCGGGATGGACCCTACTTTACAGGCGCTTTCCGACCTGTTCCCTCTCCGGCATTATTTTCTGATCTATGTCGACCAGGCATTGAATGGAAGGTCTTTCTTCTATAGCTGGACCGAATATGCCTGGCTAACGGGCTTTCTCGTTTTGCCTTTTTTGATCGGAAAGAACCTGAAGAAAGCGTTGCTGTACTTTAAATATATTCCGTAAAAACAGAAAGTAATGAAAAGAGAACATCGTTTACGATATATAATAAAGGAAGGGATCTTGGATACCTTTTACATCTGGAAGGACGAGTTGAAAAATGTCTTCAAAGACGAAGGTGTGCTGATTTTCTTTTTTCTGGTGCCTTTTGCTTATCCGTTGCTCTATTCCTTCATTTATAATAATGAAGTGGTACACGAGGCGAAGATGGTGGTTGTGGATCAGTCTGATTCTTATCTGAGTCGCGAGTTTACCCGTCGTGTGAATGCTACGCCTGATGTCGAGGTGGTCGCTGTCCGGGCGGATATGGAGGAGGCGAAGCGGATGTTGGACCGGAAGGAAGCTTACGGAATCCTCTATTTCCCGGCCGAGTTCAGTAAGGATTTGCATACGGGAAAGCAGACGACCGTTCCCCTGTATTGCGATATGGGTAGCCTTTTGTTTTATAAGGCGTTCCTGCTGGCGGCGACGGAAGTGTCGCTCGACTTGGGGAAAGAAATACGAATGCATAGTGTCCCGAGCACATCGGCGAAACAGGAGGAGATAACGGTTAACCCGATCCCCTATGAGTCTGTGACCCTTTTTAATACGCAAAATGGCTTTGCCAGTTTTTTGGTTCCGGCTATCCTGATTTTGGTCATTCAGCAAACATTGGTTTTAGGGATCGGGATGTTGGGGGGGACGGCACGCGAGAAGAATCGTTTTCATAGCCTTGTCCCGGTCAGCCGGCATTTTGGCGGAACCTTGCGTGTCGTGCTTGGCAAGTCTCTGACCTATATCCTGATTTATGTGGTTGTCTGCATCTGGGTATTGGCTGTTGTGCCGAAACTCTTCTCCCTGCCTCAGGTGGGCGATCCGGTTACGATCTTGCTGTTCATTTTGCCGTACCTGTTTGCCTCGATCTTCTTTGCTATGACGTTGTCCGGTTTTATGACGACCCGCGAGGCGCCTATGTTGGTGTTTGTCTTTACATCTGTGATCCTGATATTCATCTCCGGCGTTTCTTGGCCGAAAGAAGCGATTCCTCCGTTTTGGCAGGCTGTAGGATATCTGTTTCCCTCGACACCGGGTATCCAAGGATTTATCCGTATCAATACTTGCGGGGCGACATTGAATGAGGTGGTACATGAATATCATACGTTATGGATTCAGGCTGGTATTTACTTCGTACTGGCCCTCATAATTTACCGTTTCCAAATTATCCGTTCTCGTGCTTGACATGGGATAAGAAAGTTTTATGACTCCGTTTTGATGATTTTAACGTTATTATGTTAGAATCCACCGAATATAGTTTTACTTTTGTAGAAATTCTCAAAGCAAACTTAATTTTTTAGTACTATGCAGAACAGACGTGAGTTTTTAAAGCGAGCTTCGTTAATGCTCGCAGGGGGTATGGTGATGCCTCAGTTGTTATCTTCTTGTGCAGGAAAAGCGTCAGCTTCCGAGTCCTCCAAGTATATTGGGCTTCAGCTATATTCCTTAAGAGACCTTGTAAAAGAAGAAGGAATTCAGAAGGTATTGGAAACAGCTTCAAAGATGGGCTATAAGAATCTTGAAACAGCCAGCTACGACAATGGTAAGATCTATGGTTTGGCTCCGGCTGAGTTCAAGAAGATGGTGAATGACTTGGGCATGAAATGTACGAGCGCTCATTTAGGTCAAGCTTTCACAAAGGAAAAAGAAGCCGAAGTGATGAGTTGGTGGGATCAGGCTATCGATGCCCATAATGAATTAGGTGTCAAATATATGGTTCAACCTTGGATGCCGGTTACCGATCAGACGACTTTGGACGATTTGAAAATGTATTGCGACTATTTCAACACTGTCGGCTATAAAACAGCAGCTGCCAGCATTGCATTTGGTTACCATAACCATGCTTTTGAATTCCGTAAAATCGAAGACCAGTTGATCTACGACTTCTTGCTGGATAATGTAAGTCCGAACCATGTATTCTTTGAAATGGATGTATATTGGGTACAGGAAGGTGGTGGTGATCCAGTTGCTTACCTGAAAAATCGTCCGAGCCAGTTCAAGGCAGTCCATATCAAAGACGAAAAGGAAATCGGTGCCAGTGGTAAAATGAACTTCAAACCTATTTTTGATCAGATGTATGCCAATAACATCAAAGACTGGTATGTTGAAGTTGAACAGTATACCCAAAACGATCCGGTTGCCAGTGTCCAGCAGAGCTATGATTACCTGAACAAGGCGGATTATGTAAAGTAAGAAGTAGTTTGTATAGTTTTTAAATGTATCAAAAAAGAACCAGGTATGCGGATGAACGCGTATCTGGTTTTTTTGATACATTTCTAATTTATTTAAGAGACCTTGATTATATTCATCAGGTTGTTCCAAGCCTCCGCCAAAGCTGTCATGCTGGGATAAAGCAGGTCGGCGCCGGCATCGAGTAAAACCCGGTCATCCAAAGGGCCGGTATTGACCGCTATCGTGAAGATCCCTGCAGCAACTCCTGCTCGTACACCCATCGGAGCATTCTCTACGACAAAAGCTTCGTGAGACTTGACACCTGCTTTTTCCAACCCCATTAGATAGGGTTCTGGATGAGGTTTACCTAACTTCACGTCAAAGGCCGTCACCATCTTCTCCCGTTTGAAATAGCCAGGGTAGGTATGTTCCAGTTTGTTGATCAAGCTATGTTGTCCGGAACCGGTTACGACAAGTGTTTGTAAGCCGGAGGCTCTTACTTCTTTCAGTACTTCGGCCGCTCCTTGCATTGCCTTTCCATCGTTGTATTGATTGAATAAGACTGCTTTTTCTTCATAGATGGATTTCTTTTCCTCATCGGTCGCATCCCTCTGGAAAGTCTTTTGGTATAACTCGTTGATCGTGCTTTCACCTGTCCGGCCTTCATACAAGTAGAATAGTTCCGGGGTGGAGATCAGCTGGTGGTGGGTAGCTGTTTCGTACCAGGCACGGGCATGAAAACGCATGGAATCGTACAAGATACCATCCATATCGAAAAGTACGGCCTTGGGAGCAAGGAAAGTTTGTTGCTGCTTTTGCAGATATCGGGCGATTGCTTCTTGAATCATTTTTTTATGCTTACTAATAGATATTTTTCAGGCACGATCCTTTTGAAAGGGTCGTGCCTGAAAATTGTTTGTGCTATGTGATTGCTGATTACAACCGTGCGCGGATCGCTTCGCTTTCCTTTTCGTAACCTGGTTTGTTCAGCAGGGCGAACATGTTCTTTTTATAGGCTTCTACACCCGGTTGGTCGAACGGGTTTACACCTAACATATAACCGCTGATACCGCAAGCTCTTTCAAAGAAGTAGAATAACTGGCCGATATAGTAAGGGCTTACTTCCGGCATTGTGATCTTCAAGTTAGGAACACCACCGTCTACATGGGCCAACTGAGTGCCCAGTTCTGCCATCTTGTTCACTTCATCCACACGTTTGCCAGCGAGGAAGTTCAAGCCGTCCAGGTTTGCTTCGTCTGTCGGGACAACTACTTTGTGATTCGGTTCTTCAACAGAGATAACGGTTTCGAAGATCGTACGTTCACCATCCTGGATCCACTGGCCCATAGAGTGCAGGTCGGTTGTCAGATCGACGGAAGCAGGGAAAATACCCTTACCGTCCTTACCTTCGCTTTCACCATACAACTGTTTCCACCATTCAGCGATGTAGTGAAGTTTCGGGTGGAAGTTAGCGAGGATTTCAACTTTCTTGCCACTCTTATATAATTCATTACGGGTAGCAGCATAGATTTCCGCCATGTTTTCTGCAAAAGGAACGCTTACGTCTGTTGCTTTTTCCATTGAAACGGCTCCAGCAACCAACTCGCGGATGCTGATACCGGCAACGGCGATAGGCAGCAAACCAACCGGAGTCAGTACAGAGAAACGGCCGCCGACATTGTCGGGGATAATGAATGTTTTGTAGCCTTCCTGGTCAGCCAGCGTGCGGAGAGCCCCTCTTTTGGCATCCGTGATGGCGACGATACGGTGTTTTGCTTCTTCTTTACCAACGGCGTCTTCCAATTGCTTTTTCAGCATACGGAAAGCCAGAGCCGGTTCGGTTGTCGTACCTGATTTGGAGATATTGATCAGACCAAACTGTTTGCCTTTCAAGATTTCGCAAAGTTCGTACAGGTAATCTTCGCCGATGTTGTGTCCGGCATATACCAGAACTGGGTTTTTACGGTCCGTATGTAACCAGTCGAAGCTGTTATTCAATGCTTCTACTACTGCTTTTGTTCCTAAATAGCTACCGCCGATACCGATAGCAACAACAACTTCACATTTGGAGCGAAGTACGTTAGCTGTATTTTCGATGTCTGTCAATTCAGCATCTGTAATAGAAGAGGGTAGGTGCAACCAACCTAAAAAGTCGTTACCTGCTCCATTACCATTCTGTAAAGTAGCATTACATTCGTTAGCCTTTGCAGCCTGAGCATACACCTGTTCTTTCGTTACGGTACCCAGTGCTTTGTCAATGTTAAGACTGATGTTCTTCATATTTACATTATTATTTAAATGTTTCAGTCAACTGCCGTATCGCGGTAGTCGGCGATTTCTTTTCGTATAGAATACTATATAAAGTATCCAGAATCGGCATGTTTACTTTATATTTTTCGTTTATCTCATGGATACATTTTGTTCCGTAATATCCTTCGGCGATCATCTCCATTTCGAGCTGGGCTATTTTGACGGAGTAGCCTTTTCCGATCATAGTTCCAAATGTACGGTTCCGACTGAAGCGGGAATATGCGGTTACCAGAAGATCACCGAGATATACTGAATCTGTTACATCCCGTTCCAGGCCATGTACGGCGTTAAGGAAGTTACGCATCTCTTCGATCGCGTTGCAGATGAAAACAGCCAGAAAATTATCTCCATATTTCATGCCGTGGCAGATACCTGCGACGATGGCATATACGTTTTTCAATACGGAAGCATATTCAATACCTGTAACATCCTTGCAACAGGAGTTGTTCAGATACTGGTTCTTGAATACGGAAGAGAAAGCTCGTGCATTCTCGATATTCGGGCAGGCCAGCGTGATGTAGGACAACCGTTCGAGAGCGATCTCTTCGGCATGGCACGGACCCCCGATAACAGCGATATTGTTGATCGGGACACTGTAGTATTCGGCAAAATAATCGGCAACGAGCATGTTTTCGTCCGGAACGATCCCTTTGATGGCCGAAATGATGAATTTGTCCTGCATGGAAGTCGTCACCTTCATCAAATGTTGTTTCAGAAAAGGAGATGGGGTGGCGAAAATCAAGGTGTTCGAATCTTTGATTACTTCGTTGATATCCGTGTAGAATTTGATTTTGTCAGTATCAAATTTAACGGCGGAAAGATAGCTGGGGTTATGTCCCAACAGCAGAAATTCTTCCACCTGGTCTGGCCGACGCATATACCAGTTAATACTATCTTGTGTAGAAAGTACAATCTTGGCTAAGGCGGTAGCCCAGCTACCACCTCCCATTATTGCAATTTTTCCGGGCAACTTCATAGTATTACTTTTATTTGGCTGCGCCCGAAATCCATGCCTCTACTTCTTCGGCAGTGGGGTTTTGCAATTCCAGTTTGTATTTCTTATTCATTTCGCAGAGTTCCTGTCTCAGTTTGTTGGGATTGACATCGGCCAATGTGTCGATTGTGATATATCCGGCTTTATGCAAAGCGGGAACCCATGCTTCATCAATACCCAATGCAACGTATTTGTCTGCGGCATCTTTCTTTACTGTCTTTTCCGGACGCATCTGCGGGAAGAGCAACACTTCTTGGATAGTTGTCTGACCTGTCATCAACATTACCAGACGATCGATGCCGATACCGATACCGGATGTCGGAGGCATACCGAATTGCAAGGCGCGTAGGAAGTCTTGATCGATGAACATCGCTTCGTCGTCTCCTTTTTCACTTAAGCGTAATTGTTCTTTGAAACGTTCTTCTTGGTCGATCGGATCGTTCAACTCGCTATAGGCATTTGCCAATTCTTTACCATTGACCATCAACTCAAAACGTTCGGTCAATCCCGGTTTACTTCTGTGTATTTTGGTAAGCGGGCTCATTTCGACTGGATAGTCGATGATGAAGGTTGGCTGGATAAACGTGCCTTCGCAGAATTCACCGAAGATTTCGTCAATCAGTTTGCCTTTGCCCATTGTTTCGTCGATTTCGAGGTTCAATTCCTTACAAATCGCGCGTATCTCGTCTTCGCTTTTGCCATTTAGGTCATAACCTGTCTTTTCCTTAATGGCATCCAAGATCGGCAAGCGACGGTAGGGAGCCTTGAAGTTAATCGTCTTGCCATCGACCACGCTTTCGTGTGTGCCGTTGACGGCGATGCAGATACGCTCCAATAATTGTTCGGTGAAACTCATCATCCAGTTGTAGTCCTTATATTGGACGTAAAGCTCCATACAAGTGAATTCCGGATTATGCGTACGATCCATACCTTCGTTACGGAAGTTCTTGCCGATTTCGTAGACACCTTCGAAACCTCCGACGATCAATCGTTTCAGATATAATTCGGTTGCGATACGCAGATAGAGGCCGATATCCAGTGAGTTATGGTGCGTGATGAACGGACGTGCGCTTGCACCTCCGGGAATGGATTGCAGGATCGGAGTTTCCACTTCCGTATATCCAGCTTCGTCTAAGGCGGTACGCATGGTCTTGATAACTGCCGCACGTTTCATGAATATATTCTTTACACCATCATTGACTACCAGATCCACATATCGTTGGCGATAACGCAATTCCGGGTCGTTGAATCCATCATATGCTACACCGTCTTTGTATTTGACGACCGGTAGCGGCTTGAGTGATTTGGATAATACCGTTATCTCTTGTGCATGGACGGAAATTTCACCCATCTGTGTACGGAACACGAAACCTTTGATTCCGACAAAATCTCCGATATCTAGCAATTTCTTGAAAACGATGTTATACAGATCTTTATTTTCTTCCGGGCAAATGTCGTCACGAGAGATATAAACCTGTATTCTGCCTTCTGAATCCTGCAATTCCATGAAGGAAGCTTTTCCCATAATGCGGCGGCTCATGATACGACCGGCAATACTTACGGGACGGGGCTCTGCATCGTCTTTAAAATTCTCTTTTATCTCTTTGGAAAATGCGTTCGTTACATACTCAGCTGCGGGATAGGGCTCTATCCCCATCTGGCGTAACTGCTCCATGCTGTTACGTCTTATGATTTCCTGTTCACTCAGTTCTAATAGATTCATTACGCTATTATTTTGTATAATACGGTGCAAAAATACAAAACTTTTCTTACTTATTGCCTAAAAACGTATGTGACTTTACGCTTTATGTTCTTAAAAGGTATTGTTTTGTAATGGAAAAGGCAGATTACGTATAGCTTCGGGCAGGAAGAAGCGGACATCTTTTCCAGTCTCGAATGCTTTGCGTATAAAGGTTGAAGATATTTCGATCAAAGGGGCGTCTACCTTTTTTATGTGAGGATATTGTGCCGGAATTTCAACATCGAATCCTTTGCGCGGATAGATGAAGATCGGATAATTGGAAATGATGGCTTCGTATTCTACCCATCGGGTAATATGTTTCCAATTGTCCGCACCCATGATGAAATAGAATTCACGGTCCGGATAACTTGCTTCCAATGTCCGGAGTGTCCGGATGGTATAAGTGGGCTTCGGAAGGGAAAACTCGAAGTCGCTGGCGTGGAACTTAGGGTAACCTGCGATGGATTTTTTTACCAGTTCATAGCGAAGCTGGTCATCCATCAGTTCTTCCTTCTCTTTTAGCGGGTTGTGGGGGGTGATCAGAAACCATAGCTCGTCCAGCTCCGTAAATTCACACAGCCAGTTGGCTAATGCCAGATGGCCGATGTGAACCGGATTGAATGAACCAGAATAAATACCGGTTTTACGTCTGCTGGCCGTATTTTCTTTCAGTCCCGTTTCCACTTGATGATATTTATGACTTGTGCACCAAATACCAGTCCGGTACCGATCGCTATGATATACTCCTTATGATATAGGGCGGCTGTACAAGTGGCAAGAGCGACAAATGCTATACCAATGAATGTATATAGCCATTTCTTGGATAACTTCTTGCCGTTCATGCTTTTTCAAGAAATCTTTTTATCACTTTTAATGCTTCTTTTTGTGCGACTTCCAGCTTGTCGTTCACCACTATTACGTCAAATTTGCCGGCAAAACCCAGTTCAAATTCGGCTTTGGCAATGCGGCTTTCGATTACTTCCGGAGCATCCGTACCACGTTCTTTTAGGCGACTCCGCAGATCTTCGATCGAAGGGGGCTGAATAAAGACCGAAAGAGCACGGTCACCATAAAACTTTTTGATGTTGCAACCTCCTACGACATCGACATCGAATATGACGTTATCGCCACTCATCAACCTTCGTTCCACCTCACTTTTTAGTGTGCCGTAATATTTATCGGTATAGACCTCTTCGTATTCCAGGAAATCTCCTGCTAGTATACGGGTGCGGAATTCATCCGGTGTAAGGAAATAATATTCCACTCCGTCTTTTTCCGTACCACGTGGGGCCCGGCTAGTAGCCGAGATGGAAAAATGCAGGTTCAGATTCTGTTTCAGCAGGAAATTGATGATAGTGGATTTGCCCGAACCGGACGGTGCGGAGAATATGATCAGTTTGCCAGCCATATATCGTTTTTATAATACGTTTAATACTTGTTCTTTGATCTGTTCCAACTCGTCTTTCATTTGAACGACAAGCTTTTGCATCTCGGCATGGTTGCTTTTCGAACCGAGGGTATTGATTTCGCGTCCCATTTCCTGGGCGATGAAACCGAGTTTCTTACCTTGTCCGTGTCCGCTCTCCATCGTGCTGATGTAATATTTCAGATGATTGTCCAGGCGGTTCTTTTCCTCGTTTACGTCCAGTTTTTCGATATAATAGATCATCTCCTGTTCGAACCGGTTTTTATCGTAGTCCTGTCCGGCAATCTTTTCGAGATTGTCCATGATACGGGCTTTGATTTTTTCAATCCTTTCCTTTTCGTAGAGTTCTACATCTGAAAGCAGACGGGCGATATTGGCAATTTTCTGTTCGAACAACTTTTGTAACATGGCGCCTTCCTGAATACGGAAATCACAGAGGTGCCTTATGGCCTCTTTGATCGCTTTCTCAACCACATTCCATTCCTCTTCGTTCACTTCCTGGGCCTCTGTCTTGATCACGTCCGGCATGCGGAGTAGGGTTTGGAACCAGTCAGCGGGAAGTCCGATGTTCAGGCGGTCGGCAATATCTTTAATTTGATTGTAGTAGTTTTCTACCGCAGCCAAGTTGATCTGTGTGGGTGTGTCTTTACCAATATATTCGACGAATATATTAAATTCGACTTTTCCACGTTCAAGCGACTGGAGTAACAAACTGCGTATTTGCATTTCTTTTTCTTTATAGATGGAAGGAATGCGGGTAGACAAATCCAGTTGCTTGCTGTTCAGAGCCTTTATTTCTACGGTTACTTTTTTAGAAGGGAGTTCGGCTGTAACCTTACCGAATCCAGTCATTGATTGTATCATTGTTCTAAAAATTTGTGCAAATATAGCTAATCAATTGATAATTGACAATTAACAATTGACAATTAATTGGAAAAAGCCGAAACCTTCCGTGCCAGCCTTAATAAAATCGGTTTTGATCATGAGATTACAGTTATGTTTTATATTTTTGCATCCATTATCAACCGATTGGCTTTTGACATATATTTAATTGTCAATTGCTGGTTGTCAATTGCTGGTTAAAATGTCTTGTATATTAAATATCGAAACATCGACTTCTGTATGTTCTGTAGCGTTGTCTATGGATGGTGAAGTCCTTTTTGCGAAGGCCTCGTTCGACGGTCCTTCGCATGCAGCCCTATTAGGCGTATTTGTTGAAGAAGCTCTTTCCGCATTGAAAAAGAAGGAGGGAAAAAAACTGGATGCCGTAGCGGTCAGTAGCGGTCCCGGTTCCTATACCGGACTCCGTATCGGAGTGTCTGTCGCTAAAGGCCTTTGCTTTGGTTTCGGTATTCCTCTGATCGGCATTCATACGTTGGACATCATGGCTGCTACTGCCTGCAGTAAGGGCGATTCGCAAATCGTCTCTACTACTGACGACCTTCTTTATTGCGCTATGCTGGATGCCCGGCGTATGGAAGTTTATGCGGCTATCTACAATGCTTCTTTAAAGCCTGTCCGCGAGACGAAGGCTGATATTGTGGAAGCCGGCACGTATGCTTCTTACTTGGAAAAAGGGAAAGTTTGTTTCTTTGGCAACGGTGCCTCCAAATGCAAACCGGTCATCACTTCTCCGAACGCCATCTTTATCGAAGATATCTATCCTCTTGCCGTAAACATGATTCCGCTCTCGGAACAAGCCTTTGCCGCTGGCAAGTTTGAAGATACCGCCTATTTCGAACCGTTCTACCTGAAAGAGTTCCAGGCGACGGTTGCGAGGAATAAGGTGCTGGCAGCACGTTGATTTTCTATAAATTATAGAATAGATGACCACAGATTTTAATTGAATATTAAATAATAATTCTGTGGTCATCATGTTAGGAATCGTGATCTTTTTACCTCAAAATTCACTTTGTGTAAATAGAAAGACAATTTCACCAGACGGATTCATGAAACCGGCCGTGAGGGCACTTTTCCCATCATCAAAACAAACATAGGACCGATTATTAGAAAAAGGGCGGATGATATTTGACGCATATATAGCATCTCCTTTATTATCCATTAGAACTCCTTCTTCCGAAAGCCATAAATTGTTGGATGGCCAATGCTCTTCGTTATAATTGTCAATAAATAGTGGCATTTTTTTTGAAAGACCTACGACTTTGAACTCTCTATCAATAATGAAAATGAAGTTGTGATTAGGATCAATTTCTCGATAAGGACTTTCTTGGCTAAAATTGACAAATGCTTTATTATTGTAAAATGGTGTCATTTTATAAATAAAGTCTAAAACAATTTTTCCTGTTTTATCAATGAGGCAACTGGGGCCTTCTCTCCTGCTAACTAAAGCTACACCTTCAGAAAAGGGCATAGGTTCACGTGCATACATCGCTGGTATCTGGAATGTCCCATTTGTGTCAATGAATCCCCATTTGTCATTGGTAGTTAATACAGCAGCATACCCATCATGGAAGTCTTGCACCATTTTGTATTGAGCTTTTACGACAGTATTGCCTGTATGGTCGATAAATCCCCATAATTTTTGGTCATAATCATAGTAAGCAGATAAGCCGTCATTAAAAGGACGCATTGGTTTTGAATTTTCCCATTTAACAGTGAAATACAAATGAGGAAAAATCAATTCGCCTTTGTTATTTACATAAACAACTCTCCTTATGTTAAGATGTTTATTTTTAGGGTCAGGCATTGTTTGGGTTGCGGTAGCTATCCCTTGTTGGAAATTAGATAAATTATTGATGTTGGTAAATTGTGAGACTATTTTACCTTGTTTATTAATGATATAAGAACCTTTTGGATCTCTAACAGGACAGTATCCATTTTCAAATTCAGGCATTTGTGAGTTTCCTACTATGGTCCCAAAATGAAGTTTGTAGTCTATTATCTGAGTCCCAGTAGTATCAAACACTCCCCATCCTTTTTGAGGATGACAAGCCAAACAAACACCGTCTTTGAAATATTCGGTGCATAATATGGTCTTGTTTTCTATATAGATAATTTTTGTTTTATTCGTTTTTTGAGGATTTATTGGAGATGAATTATCTGTATACGCACTACCTATGTAAAGTTTGTTTTTTGTGACTGTTTTATTATTATCTGTTTGTGACTTTTCTTCTGTCTCTATAGCCGTTTTTTTATCACTGTTTACGGCTTTATTTACATCATTTACCGTTTCCAATACTTTCAATGTCTTTTTTAAGAATGACTGAGCGTGGGTAGTTGTAGTAAACAAGAAACCACACATGGAAATGCAAATAATATTGCCAATTTTGTTCATTGTTTTTGAATTAAAATGTTGTGTGATAAATTAGGTATAACCAAAGAGCCATACCCTATTTATTAGATTTGTTTAGGAACTGATTTTCCTCAACTCGAAGATAATCTGTGGTCAGAACTTATCAGTTTGAGTTTGGATCGTTTCCTGTTTTTCACCATTCATATTGACAGTGACATTGACGGATGTCGGTTGTGCCTGGTAGGGCATACGGTTTTTAGGATCTGCTCCATAGCGATTTGGGCCTACCGTGCCATCGGCAAATAGCATATACAGGCCTAAGATGAAGTTAACGATTGGTATCAATGCTAATAGTAAGAACCAACCGGACTTGTCTACATCATGCAGACGTTTTACATCTTGTGCAATAGTGAACCAAATACCACCGGCCAATGCAGCGATGCCGATTAAAACTCCAATGCCGAAACCGCCTCCGGAATTGCTGGCAGCTCCGAATACGGCGGTTCCTACTCCAAGCCAAAAGGCAATACCGGTTACGACACCGCCAATGATAGCGGATAAAAGGTATTCGATTCTGCGAATACGTCCTTCAAAAGAAAAAGGTGCTTTAAACATAAAATAATAATTTAAAAAATGAGAAAATAAAAATTTATAGAACTTTTCCCTATGTTTTAGCATAAGGCTTTTGTTGTGCTATTTTGTAAAATAGTTGTTTGGTTGCTGAATTGCCCTATAATTCCGAAAACAACACCGATGCTGCCACCTATCATGAAACCAGGCCAAAATGCATCGAATATCCAATACAATAACCCTCCCACTATAAGCCCCAATTAAAAATAAAGCTATCTTAAAGGCGATTACAACCAATACGAAGGCGACAAAAAGGCCGATGATTTTCAAGATAATTTCCATGATATTTTTGTTTTATTGATTCAATTTGATAATCCGTGGTTTTTCCTTCTCATATCCCGGCATACATTGGCCTATATCGGCACCTATGTAGGTCGGGTCGCATATCAGGTAGCGTTTGTCACCAGTGCGGATATAGCTGCCCGGGATTTCCTTTTCTATCCGGACTCCTGTAGCCACATGGTCGCTGTAATGCAGCAGGACGATCTCTTGTTTCAGCAGGCGGCGGACTAGCCAGGAGAAGAAGATCGCTCGGTCTTCGCAATCGGAATAGGGGTAGTAGAAAGTCTCTTCGGGGAAGAGCGATCGTTCGCGGCCGAATTGCTGGCCGTCTGTCTGGTAACGGAAAGCCGATTGGGTGAAATGCAGTAAAAAATTCAGGGCATCCTCCCTGCTCAACGGGGCTATCCGGCTTCCCAATCCTTGGCAGGTATTTTCGGCGAAAGCGACATCGACCGGCATATCGGCATAGACCGCCAAGTCCGTGTGGGGCATATCGTTGAAAAAGGAGATCCTATTTTGGTTGACCGGACTGTTCAAGCTGCAATCCCGGTATGTCCTGTTTGTGTCGCGGTAGTCTTCGACCAAGAGCATCGGCTCCGTGATGGCGAGGCTGAACGGGCGTTGTTTGTTTCGGGAGAGGGATGGCAATGTCCGCACCGGGGTGGCGGATGGCTTTTCCCCGGCGGTGAACAAGTAATATTTCTTTCCGTTTTCCGGCAGGTAGCTGTAAGCATATACTTTTTCTTGGATGGGAACTAATAGGGCTACTTCTTTGTCTATAATCCCCATTTTGATGTCGTAGCCATATGTATGTAAGGCGTAGTGCATGAAAATGGTCCGAGTGTTGTCGTCTTTCAGCTGGGGTAATTGTCTGGCTGTTTGCTTGAGCAGACAGAAAAAAGCCCAGTCGTTCAACCGCATTTCTAATTTTACGGTAATCAAGTCGGTAAACAATGAGCCGTTTTTTTGTTTGCCAAATTGTTCCCACAAATCGGCAATCTGTTTTTCGCGGACTTGTGCTAACTGGCAAGGTTCGATGTTGTGGGTAAATTGTAAGGTTGATCCGTAAAAAGCTATTTGTACGTTATATTTTCCGACCTCTTTTTTCTTCTCTTCGAAGATGATGGGAGGAAGAGGCGGTGTTTGCAATCCGTCCGGTTTCGGAGCAACAATCAATTCGCTTGTCTTCGAAGGCCGTTTCTGTGGAGAGGCGGGGGGGAGATTGTTCGGTTTTGGGCGTTCGAATGGCTCGATCCCCTTTTCTAATCTGTATTCCTGCCAAGTCTGGCGCAGGTATCGGGCGTATTCCCGTTCGTTTTGCTTTTGGTATTCGGCAAACTCCGCCCGCATCTCTTTCCGCATTTGTTCGAATATCTCCCGGTCGCTTTGGGCGTGTCCGGACAGGCAGAACAGCCCGATTAGGCATAATATATAAACATCTCTTCTCATGGCAGGATTGTTTTATGGTGAGGAAAAGGGAGGAGGTGTGCCTGTCTTATTCAGACACGACCTCCTCCGGTAAGATTGTGGATTATTGAGCTTTCTCGTAATCGTAGATGGCTTTGATTTCCTGATTGCTCAAAGCACGGTCGTAGAAACGGATGTTGTCTATCTTAAAGCTGCCGAAAGTCAGATTTTCATATACTCCTTCTCCATCACCTCCGATTTGAATTTTGGTTGCTTCAATATTGTCGCTACCAGCACGAAAATTACCATCAGTTGTGTCAATAAGTTTTCCATCAATATATAATTGTTTTATACATCCGTAATCCTTTTTGGAGGTACTGATTAATGTGATCATATGCCATTGATTGTCTTGGAGTGATTTATAAGGATAGGAAAATGGGTAATATTTTCCTAAATAAAAATCTTCACCTCCAGTTGTGAATTCAAACTTGCCATCCGGATTGGTTAACAGTCCTGGGGCATTTTTGTATTTGCTGCTTGAACAAACAGCGTTGAATATGACACCTGCACCGAAATCTTTCAACCAAAGCGAGATACTAAAGGATGTTTTTGCCTTGAACGGGTTATACGGAATATTGACAAATTGCTCTTTGGTGCCGTTGATGAACAGGGCTTTCCCTTTTCCGTTCGGCGTGTTGTCTACGAATGTCGGATTGTTCATCAGGGTGCCATCGATTTGGTTGTCTGTCGCGTCATCGGCATTTTCACTGTCAAACGTATAGTAGGCCATTAGCCCGGCAACGATGTTTTCTCCACTTCCGGGTTGGTCCGGATTATCGGGATCATCCGGGTCTTCACCATTGCCACCTCCGCTTGCCAATATCGTGACATCGGCTGCACCGGCGTTGGAAGTGATGATGATGGAGTAGCTGTAGTTCTTCCCCTTTTCGAGTTTGCTACGGTCTATTTTGACGGTTACGGAACTTCTTTTGCCGGGAGCCGTGTTACCGGCGGATGGGGTGATTTCAGAAATCCAGTCGCAATCTTTTTTGATGGTCCATTGCAGTTCGATTTTCCCGCTGTTGCTGATTTCGAAAGCAGCCATATTGTTGCTTGTCCCCAAATTGATTTCCGATTTGTTCACTTTCAGGTAGCCGTCACCGGGGCGGAGCAGGATGTCGCATTGGGCGGTTTGTCCCGGCACGACTGTTACGTTACCTACATTCGTCTGGTAGCCGTCTTTGGCGATTTGTAGGGTGTATTGTCCTGCTTCGAGTGTTGTGTATTCAAAGCGGCCGTCACTTCCGGTCACTGTTTTCTTCCCTCCGGGGTTGATGGTGACGCTGGCTGTTCGGATCGGTTCGCCGGTGGCTTCATCGGATACATAGCCGTGCACGTTGCCGTATAATTCCGGCTCCTCTTCCGTACAAGAAGTGGCTGTCAAACCTAAAGCTAAAAACAAGGCAAACAGCCATGAACAAGAAAATTTAAAGATAGGATTCATATCGTTTTTTTGTTTTAAAATTGATAACACAAACGGACTCCGTTGCAATCGGGCGAAGCAACGGGGGTGAAAGACAGATGGTTTTTCTTGACAATGGTCCGTTTTTTCCCATTGGCCACCAAAGCATCGATCAAGTTATATAGGTATAGGGCAGCCGCGCTTCCGATGCAGACATCCCGGAATGTCCGGCAATTGTCGGCTTTGTCGGCATAGCTGCGTATGTGGTCGGCGTTTTGTGTCCGGTGCATCTTCTTCGAATAGTTTTTCCGCATATTCTCGAATGCGACCGCCCCTCCGGCCAAAGCCGCTTCGCCACCTAATATGCAGACTCCTTTCACTACGCTCCCTTTGTAGATTTGTCCGCATCCGGGAATGATGGAGCGCACCAATCCTCGTGCTCCGTATTTGCGTGAGAAGGTGACTTCATCGAAGATAGCCGCCTCGCCCGGGTGGGCGGCTACGGCGTAGAGCGTGAAGCAACGGTATTCCCTTGCCCGTCCATTGTAAGAGACGTATTCCCAATATTCATCTATTTTCTTGTAGATGACACGTTGCGTTGCCCCTTTGCTCTCATATTCAAACTCGATATAAGAGCTTTCTTTCCCGGAAGCCTGTTCCAAACTTCCGCCTGACCGGATTGTCCCGCCGATTTCCCTGTCCTGTTTGATCTTTTCGGCCAGGTCGAGGATGCAATCGTAGCGGGCTTTAGCCAACGTATTGCCTCCGGCTTCGGCGATCCGGTAAACGAATGTCCGGTTTCCGGGGGCAGGGGTTTTGTCGGCAAGCCAATCGGGTTTGGATGGCTCCGAACGTTCCAATATATCCTGCCCGTGGGCCGGACCGGATATATTCAGAAGGGACAGAACGAAGAGCGTCATTATTATATAATGTATGTTCATTCTATGTCTGGTCTTTTGTTTACGTGTTCCCTGATTTTGTCGGCATATTTTTGGTCAAGGTCAACACTGTCCAAGGCTTTTTTCATGGCTGCTTCCCGGCTGGCCTGCGCTTTTACCTCATCGATCAGGTAATGTATTTCGCAATCCAACTTGCCGTCTTGGCGGTTGCGCACCAATGTATAAGCCTCTTTGAGGTCTCCCCGTATCAGTCGTTCGACGGTACTGGAGTAGGCCGCGTAGAGGTTGTCCCTTTCCGTGCCCAAGGCTTGTGACAATTGGGCATCGCTGTCGATCGCCCCTTTGACCAGCCGGGTCGCGGTTGCCGCATAGCGGTTGCTGGCGTTGGCTGCTGCCGCTTCCTTCCCGATGCTGACGACAGCGAAGTTGTTTGCCGTACCGGTCACTTCGACAAGGTCCGGGTTTTCGTTCAGGCGGTCGATCACGGAAGAGAGTACGCCGCGAAGTGTTCGCGAGGAACCCTGTATCTGCCAACCGGCAGTTTTGTATTCAGCGAGTTTTTCACTGATTTCATCTTGCACACTGTAGTGTGAGGCCTGTTTTTTACTGCCACATGAAAAGAACAGGGCGATAGCTGCGAGTAGGAGTAATTGGGTGGAATAGAACTTTTTCTGTTTCATGTTTGTTTGTTTTTTTTATGTTGTGCTTTCTATTGGTTGCAAATGTATTTGCTTTTTGTCTGATAGAATTTATCTTAAATTAAGAAGTGAGTGATATAAATACATAATTATTTATTCAATATATACTATCATACTATCATATTTATTTATAAGTATTAGTTAATCAAGTGTATATATGATGATGGTTGGTGGTTTATACTATCATGATCAACTATCATACTATCATAATCATAATGGCTTGAATGAGGTTTTAGAGTGCTCTAAAACATAGGACTTATAGGAAATAAATGTGCTATAATATTTTGTTTTACAATATATTATTTGTATATTTGTAGTGAAGAAAATACTCCGAGACCCGGGTTTAAACATCAGAAAGACCCGGGTGTGGAAACCGGTAATATCTGGGTCTGAAAAATGTTAAAATAGGGGTTCTGACGTAGTTCTATGCATTGTTTAATGTTAAATATAATATCTTATGGCACATTTTTATGTAGTCCGGCAAAAACTGGACAAGACGGGAGCGGAAGATAAAGTACGCTATTATGGTGTTCCGGTTACGCGCGGGCGGGTTTCAACGAAAAAGCTGGCTGATTTGGTTGCCGATCGTTGCTCGTTGAGCCGAGGTGATGTGTTCGCTTCGGTTTGCGAGATCGGAGGGATGATTCTTGAATTGTTGAAAGACGGCCATTCTGTGGAGTTGGACGGGTTGGGTGATTTTTATCTTTCGGCAGGGAGCGAAGGCTTCGAAGATCCGAAAAAATGTACTCCCCATCGGGTGAAGGCGCGTCGTGTCTGTTTCAGGATGGCTTCCTGCGTGAGAAAGAGCATGAAATTTGTCAAATTCGAAAGAAATCCTTGGTAATGCAAATCACATATTACAGGCATAAAAAAGGCGTGTTGCGGATGCACTCGCGTGATATGGAATATATTGTCGGGTTGCTGAAAAACGGCAAGGATGCGGAAGGGATACTGTCGGTTCGTCGAAAATTGAATATGGCGTTTTTAGCACGAACTACGGATTTGTCCGGAAAACTACCGGTTCTGGCTTTTGGTTCGACGTTCAAGAAGAGTGGCGATGGAATACGGTTGAGGCGCTATAACGGATATGTTTTGTTGGAAGTGAATGGCTTGGGAAGCCAGAGTGAGGCGGAGGCCGTCCGTCGTGAAGCTGCCGCCCTGCCGCAGACCTTGCTGGCGTTCGTCGGGCTGAGCGGACGTTCGGTCAAGATCGTGGTTCCTTTTGTGCTGCCCGACGGCTCGTTGCCGAAAAAAGAGGAGCAGGCCCGTATGTTTCATGCTGCGGCTTATCAGCTGGCGGTGCGGCATTACCAGCCGCAGTTGGGCAGCATTATATCGTTGAAAGAACCGTTTCTGTCGCGGGGTTGCCGGATGAGTGTGGATCCGGACGCCTATTACAATCCGGATGCGGTGGCGATCCGGATCGAGCAACCTTTGCAGATGCCGGACGGGGGTGACTTGAAAATCGTACCATCTCCAGTTCGGGATCCGTTGGAGATGATGGCTCCGGGAGTGGATCGGAACGGGCAGATCGCCACGCTGTTCAGTGTCATTCTGATGGAGATGACGCGTCGGTTTTCAGAAAGCCCGGAAGATGATATCCAATTGCTGTTCATTGACTTGGCTCAGGCTTGCTGCCAGCTTGGAATACCGGAGGAAGAGGCGGTGGGTTGGACATTGCGCTATGAGGCTTTGAAAAAATATAAGATAGATATCCGTATGGCTTTCCGTACGGCATATACGTTGGAGAATATTTCAAACCGGGCAGAGCCGTTCTCTTCCATCCCGCCATCCATGTCGTTGGTGTTGCGGCTGGACGAGTTTATGAACCGGCGTTATTTCTTCCGGACGAATGAAATGAGCGGAGGAGTTGAATATTTGGACCGTTCGATGATACAGTTCGTTTACAAGCCTTATACGACGAAAGTTCGGAATTCCATTTGCCTGGAAGCCCAGCAGGAAGGGTTGAATGTATGGGACAAGGATATCGACCGGTATGTCAATTCCGATCGTGTTCCGGTATATCATCCTATCGACCATTTTCTTGGGAATCTTCCGGCTTGGGACGGGAAAGAACGCATCAGGGCATTAGCCGGGCGTGTCCCTTGTGACAATCCGGTATGGGGCGATTTGTTTTACCGTTGGTTCCTAAGCATGGTGGCACATTGGATGGAACTGGATTCGGAGCACGGGAATAGTACGACACCTCTGTTGGTCGGTGGCCAAGGGTGTGGGAAGTCCACGTTTTGCTTGAATTTGTTGCCACCGGTGTTGCGTCCTTATTATACGGACAGTATCGATTTCGGCAATCGCCGTGGGGCGGAGTTGGCTTTGCATCGGTATGCGTTGGTTAATATTGATGAATTTGATTCAGTGAAAAGTTCTCATCAAGGTTTTTTGAAGCATATCCTGCAAAAGGCGGTTGTGAACACCCGTTTGCCTTATCAGAGCGCGAGCCGTAACTTGCGTCGCTATGCCACGTTTATCGCGACCAGCAACAATTATGATTTGCTGACGGATCCGACCGGTAGCCGCCGTTTCATTTGTGTGGAGGTGAAGGACCGGATCGATTATGCCCAGCCGATCGATTATGATCAGTTGTATGCGGAAGCGAAAGAATTGTTGAGGCGTGGTGAACGTTTTTGGTTTACTCCGGAGGAAGAGGCACTGATCACTGAAAACAACAGGGATTTCCAGCAGCAGCCAGCTGAAGAGCAACTGTTCTTGCGTTATTTCAAGATCGCGGAGGATATTGAAGAGGTAAAGCCGCTTCTGGCGTCCGAAATACTGGATATGATCGCGGAGAAACAACCTGGTTTTAACATTACAAAAACGATGATCCTTAATTTCGGCAAGCTTTTGAAGCGGAATAGCGTGCCGAATAAGCGGACGATGAGGGGGACTTGTTATTATGTGGAAGAGGTAGATGGTTGATATATAACCGATTGACTAATTTTATGTATGATGGTATGATAGTAGCCATGACAGTTGTTTTGCGAACTGTCATGGCTGTTTTGTGTTGATATATAGTTAGTTGCTGAGTGGTATGATGATATGATGGTTATTTCTTTTCGAAAATCAATTCTCCGGCAGTGGTTTCGTCCGGGAGGTAAACGAATGTAAGTACCAGCCTTTTTTTGTCGATTTGTACAATCCTATATTCGTTGTCGTGTGTATCGTCTGTCAGTGATAGGCGCATGATGATGGATTTGTTTAATAATGTGTAGGTTGTCCTATCTTTTACTCCATTGAATGTTTCAAAAAGGCCGCAATTGTCGCAGTTGTCATTTTTTTCGAATGTCAATGTGTAATTTTTGACCGGCTGGGAGACTCCCGCTTTCTTTTGGGAGATTAGTTTCCAAGTCCCAACAAGGGAGGATTTTTCGAATGTTTGTTGTTTAGGTGTTTCGCTATTTGGGGCTTTTGAGGAGGGGGATGGTGCGGCCATTTCGTTCAAGAAATATCCGGCTGTGCCGTATAGGATGACTCCTGAGATGAGGCAGGCATAAAATAATTTCATTTTGTTTGAAGCCGCCAATCGGTTGCAAGCCAAATAAAACAGATAGACCCCTCCGGCAAGCAACAGGGCTCCTATGTAAGGGATGAGGAATAGGGCAATTTCCAGCAACAACCAAAGTGCGTAATAAATGAGGGCTGTCGTGAACAGTGGCATGATGAAAATATTGATGATGATGGTGTATAGGCAACCGCTCATAGCGTCTTCTTCCACGCCTCGCGAAGAAATATTGAAAACGGAATAGGATGTCATGTTGAACAGAATGAAAGATAGGGGAAAGCCGAAAATAAACAATACCCAAAACAATTCATCGGACTCGAATACGTTTCCATTGATCGGGTTTGCAATGAATGACAATGCTCCTTGGATGATCGAATATATGCACCAAAGGGTCATTATGCCTGCTAATACGGTGCAAGACAGAAGGAGTGTCCTGCTTTCTTTTTTGATAGTATTTTTCATATTATTAGTTGTTTTTGTAATTTTGGAATACAAATTAAGGGGGTGGTATTGGATGAAAAAATAATATAGATTAAGAAATAGTGGCTTGGATAGCTTGAAAATGAAAGCATTTTTTGTAAACCTTGTTTATTTGCACTACTTTTGCTCCTCGATAAACCGTAAAAAGCGGAATATGAAAATACTGCATTATAGGGTATTCTTGTTTTTGATTATAAATTGGGGATGCATTGTGGCGGATCCGGATATACCGGAAGGGTATAATTCTTATGAAAAAGGAGGAGAGCCGGAAGCACATATTAATGTGTGGGAGCTTTCTCAATATAGTGCGGTTCTGAAAATTAATATTGCCAGTGTCGGGAACCGGAAGCTGACACAACTTCGTGCCTGCTATAGTGAAACCAATCCGTTGCCGGATACAACCGATTGGGTAAGAGATATTTATTTGCAATATAAGCCGGATCATGAAGAATTATTGCTTTCTCTTCCTGATCTTGAACCTGCAACTAATTACTATTGCCGTCTCTATCTGGCTAATTCAGATAGTGGTAGTTATACGAATAGCGTGGTCTTTTCGACCAAAGCTCCAAGTGATGATTCTTCGTGGGAGAAAGTGGCAAGTATTCCTTGGATAGAGGAACAGTACGCGTGCGGCTTTAACTTTGCCGATCGTTATTTCGCCCTTTCGTCACTTTATCCTGTGGAAGGAGGGAACAAACTAATCGAGTATTTGCCGGAAACGGATGAATGGGTGAAACGGTCTGTTCTACCTTTCGGCTGCCGGGTCGGACCGGTTGCGGTTGTTGCGGGAGGAAAAGGATATGCCGGGTTGGGAGATATAGAGGTGATAACCGAAGATGGTTCCCATCGGTATTATTCCCAGCAGGATTGGTGGTGCTATGACCCTGAAACGAATGAATGGGAACGCAAGGCTGATATTCCAGCCCGTACAACGGGAATGATGGCTGCATTCGGGATAGAAGAGAAGGTTTATGTAGTGACTTCGACGGATTACTGGAATTCAACTCCGATGCAAGTATGGGAGTATGATACGCGATCGGATGCTTGGAGCCGGAAAAGGAATTTCCCCGGTGATAAGTTGCAACGTGCTTCCTCTTTTGTGATCGGTGGTAGGCCTTTTGTCTTTACTGGAATAACGAACCGGATGGAAGAAGGTGGAAATGTGGATGATAACAAGGTGGAATATACTTCTTGCATGTGGGAATATGAAGCAAATACGGATACTTGGCACAGGCGTGTGGATTTTAAGGGAGGTGGACGCGAGCGGATGGTTGCTGTAGCCCTGGATGGGAAAGGTTATGCCGGGTTTGGCGTTCAACCAGTGACGGAAACATATCTGATACGTGCTGTTGACTGGTGGTGCTATGATCCTGATACGGATCGATGGGGCCGGAGGAGTGTCCTGACTGATTGGTTTAATATTCGGCCTTCAATTTCATTTGCATTGAGAGGACATGTGTATATCGGGAGCATTTATGATGGAGTTTGGAAGTATGTGGAATAATATTCTTTTTTTTGCTTGTATATGGTTTTGTGCCTGTTCCACGATGGATCCCGAAATTCCGGATTATGAGTCGTTGGAAAATGATCCTTTGCCGATTGCCACGATCAAATCGGCAAGTCGGGTTTTTTTGCGGGAGGCAACGCTGAGCATTGTTTTGTCACCTACGAGCAGCCGGATCCCCCGTCGCCTTTATTTATGTTACGGGAAAGATTCGGACCGGCCGGACACCTTGCAACTTAAAGTCGATTTGTTACCCTTGTATAAAGATGGGACTATCGATGTCAAAATAACCAATTTGCTTCCAGCTACCTTGTATTATTGTCGAGTATATGCCGAAACTCGGAATGAAAAAGGCTATTCGGATGTATTTAAATTCCGGACTTCTACATCGGACACGGATATCGCTTGGAAGAAAATTGCTGATTTTCCGGATCGAAAGGCTTTCTATAATCGGGCTTTCACCATTGGAAAGGATATTTATTTTCAGGAATGCGAAATGGATGGGCTGATGAATGTCGGTGGTACGGCTATATTGAAATTTACGCCAGCCTCGTGTATATGGGAAAAGTTGACCGATTTTCCAGGTGGTAAACGATGTGATCCGGTAATATATGTGATGAATGATAAAATATATATGGGGCTGGGACATACAACGAATGGTGATAGTCTTGTCAACCTACAGAATGATTTCTGGGAATATGACTTATCGGATCGTTCTTGGAGACCGATGTCGGATTCGCCGGGCTGTTATTCGGCTTTGATGGCTTCTTTTGTGTATAAGGATAAAGGGTATCTGATTTCAACGGGCGCAATGTGGGAGGAGTATCCGATGATGATCCGGATGTTTGATCCGGTTTCAGGGAAATGGACCAAAAAAGCTGATTTTCCCGGAGAAAAAGTGAGTAATACGTTGACCCTTGTGGCTGAAGACCGTATATTCGTCATAGGCGGGAGTTTTGTCTATGGCAAGAATCCTGTTCATTCCAACTGCTTGTGGGAATATGTGCCGGATACTGATACCTGGTTCAGGCGTGCGGATTTTCCGGGGACGGCTCGGTCGGATATGCATGGGTTTGTTATTAGCGGGCGTTTGTATGCTGGTTTCGGATATGAGAATATGCGTGGTGATTGGTTGGACTATACACGTGATCTGTGGGAATATCTCCCGGACCGGGATGTTTGGGAGCCTCGTGCAGGTATTACAATGTGGAAACCTGATTATTTCACGTTTTCGGCTGGTACGGACCAAGGGGGATATATCGGTTGTGCTAAGGACGGTTTATGGATGTATTCACCGGAAAAAGACAAGTAAGAATGATGAGAAGAGTGACGTTTATATGGATATTATTCTTTTTGATAGGATTGCAATTGTATGCCCAGCGTATTTCAAACGTCCGTTTCGAACCTTTTGGACGGGCAATACGGATACATTATACGCTGAGCCGTCTGCCATTTGATTCGTTTGCTGCACTGAATTTGTTTGTCAGTACCAATGGAGGTGAAAGTTTTATCGGTCCTTTGGTGCAGGTACAGGGTGAGATAGGGAAAGTGGCCGGCAACGGGGAGAAGTCGGTTGTCTGGCAAGTGATGGATGAAATAGGGAGGTTGGAAGGACAAATAGTTTTCGAATTGCGCGGAGAGGTGGTAAAGGAGAAGCAGAAAGCGGAAAATATATTGATGTATAATGTTTCCGGTTCTTCTTGTTTCGGGCTGATGTATGGACGGGTGGCACGATGGGGAGGTTATGTGAGGGGAAAAACGAATTTTTCATTTGATAATGCACCTTATACCTGCGATAATTCGGGTATTTTCAGTTATGAAGGGGAAAATGATTTTTATATAGTGGATAAAGCTTCCAAACGGAGCCGCCTCGGGATTACGGGGGGAGTCTTGTTCCGGCCTACCGGTTGCCTGTATCTGTATGCCGGAGCCGGATACGGATATCGCCGTTTGATGTGGCATGCTGAAACTTTCGATTATCTGAGCGAACAGCGGACCGGAGATTTATGGGCTATTAATACGTCTAATAGTGCGGATGGTGTAGAGGCAGAGCTAGGGGGAATTTTCAGATATAAAAAACTGGCTGTATCTTTAGGGGTAAATACGGTCGGTTTTTCGTTTTTTGAGGTGAATGGTGCAATCGGATTGTTTTTTTGATGAAGGTGGTGATGACGATACAAAGTGCTGTGACGGAATTGGTCCGGAAGGAATGCGAAGCATATCGATTAGTTGATTTGGGCTTGTTGTCTTCTGTAGAGGAAGGGGTAAGCATGTTGTTGCCAGTGTTTGAGACGGCCGATCTTTCTGTTTTAGATGACTTTGCCCGTTTCCGTGTGTGGCGCAAAGAGGTGTTGTTGCTGTTTTATCGACAACTGGATTATGCCGGTTTTATTCGGGAAGCCGGAGATTCAGCCTCTTTCCGATGTTTTCTGCTCAGTTTGAAGAAGAGAATAATTGCGACGTTACGTGAACGATGTAAAGAGCCGACGATAGATAGGGAATTGGCTGTTCCGGGGAAAACACTTGCGTTTAAGTTGTCTGCAATGTTGGACGAGGAGTTGTTTCAGAAGGAGAGGCGGGTTTTGCTAACGGTCGACACACCGGTACTATTAGAAGAGATCTGTTGGGATTATTGCCGAAGGTTTTTCCCTGTTGGCATGGAAAATCTGATGATACGTTTGGAAAGGGATGATTCTGAGTTTTGGAATGATTTATACCTGACTATAAAAAAGATAGCTCATACTGTCACATCCGGACAATCAGTTTCAATACAATATAGGAAGGATGTTTTGCAGGAGGTGTGGGCGGATACTTCTTTGTTGTTGCACGGTAAGGTTGTGGAGAAAAATACTCCGGCCTTTGAAACGCCTTTGCATTTTCGCAATTATATAGCCCGGATGTGCTTGAATAAATGTAGAGAAGCCATTCGAAAACATAATTTTCCGGATATCATGCTAACTGTTACCGGAGAAATGCATTCAGAGGCTTTTTTGTATGAAGAAGAGGCAAAAGATGATATTGGTTTGCAGAAAGGGAATTTGCATGATATTGATTGTGAAGATGAAGAAGAGGTAAGACGTGGCCTGACTGTTGTCCTTTGGGATAAATTGGAACCTTGGTACTCGGAATTGACTCGGGGGATCGAAGAAAAGACCGAACTGATATTTTTACATTATGTGGAAGGCTTGTCTTATGAAGAAATTGCCGCAATGAAGGATACGAGAGTTTCTGTTGAGGGGCGGAGCCGTTTGGTCGGTAAGCTGAGACAGGATGTTGTCCGTACCCGACGTCTGTTAAAGCTGCGTTTTGTAGAACTATTGAAAAGAAAGTAAGAAAATGGATAGATGTAGTGAACATAAAGATCGGCAGTTACGGGATTATTTCTTGAACAGATTAACTCCGGAAGAGGTGGAAGTTTTTCAATTCCATTTGTTTCACTGCGAGACTTGCCGGATGAATCTGGAGCGTATGCGTCTTTTGGTACATGAAGGGGAAGAAGAGGTTGTTTCCGCATCTGATGCGGAAGAGTCAAACGCTAAAAAACGTCGTTTGACTTTTTCAGTCTTTACTCGTGCGGCTGCAGTGGCCGGGTTGCTGATTGTTTTGGCAGGGGGATGTTATTATTTTTTGTATGCACCGCCATCGGATGGAGAGTTGCAGTTGGAGATGAATGAGTCTCCTATTCTTCATTCGGGGGATTCCATTAAGATGGAGGTTGATAGTACGGCTGTGGAGTTGAATGAAAAAAAGAATAAAGATGTGGAATAAATGGATATGCCTATTGGGTGTTTTATGTTTGTTCGCCTGCAGAACACGCTGGCAGGATACGTCTGTTCAGGCCGCAAAAGAAGAACAATTGCAACATGCCGTTCGCCAGTTGCAGGCAGAAGGATATCATACTCTTGCCGGTAAACTGCCTTTGGAAGAACAACTTGCTGAATCTTGGCGTTACCAGCGGGAGAAAGACGGGAGCGGAGAGGTACGTTATTTCGTCGTTTCGGCCAAGTCCAAAGGCGATAGTTTTGATGCTGCCCGTGTGCAGGCGGAAAGTTTGGCAAAAGTACAATTGGCCGGATTGATGGAAACGCGTATCGGACAGCTTGTGACGAACCGCTTGGAAACTTCGGATGGAAATACGGTTATGCAGACGGTTGCAAGCAGTAAAAATTTGGTTACGACTCGGCTTTCCAATGTTTATCCTTTGTTGGAGGTGTATAGAGAGTGCCGGGATGGAGAGATCGAAGTCCAGCTCGTAATGGGATGTGACCGAAGGTGGGCAAGTGAGATTGCTTGGGCTGTTATTTCGGCGGAAGCAGTGCAGAGTCCGTCCCGTGGTGGTTCATTTTCTTTTTCTTTAACTGGTTTGGATCAAGCGTACCGAAATGGTGAGTCGTTGCGTTTTTCTTTGATTGCCGAACAGGATTGCTATTACCATCTGTTTGTCTTTGATGCGGATGGAGTTGAGCAGTTATATCCTGGAGCATATGAGGAAATATCCCTTTATAAAAAAGGAGTGGAGTATTTTTTTCCCCGGAATCAATGGGTGGCCTATAGTGTGGAGAAGGGAAACTATCCGGTCCGCTACGAACAGAATATATTATTGGTGGTGGCTACCCGGAAAGATATACCTTTTACCGGAGAAGTGACTGTTGGTAATGTATTGGGATGGTTACGCCGTATACCGGAAGAATTACGGAGTGAACAATATTTTTCTTTCCTTTCTGAATAGGTGAACCGATGAAAAAAAGCCGTTTTATATATAGTTGGTTGCTGTTCGTCTGTTTTTTAAATGTAAAGTATGCGGAACCGGCAGAGGCTCAAGTGAGTGCGGAAGATGAATTTGAAGATTATCTTTCTTCCATAGAGGCTGACTTTTATAACTTCGAAGACAGTATTAACAGGAATTTTGCAGATTATTTGGAACAAGCCTGGCAAGAGTTTACAGTTTATGAAGGAACGGAGCCGCCAGTCTATGCAGGTGGCCTATTTTTTACAGGAACGATAGAGACTACTTTGGTACACCCCCATGATTCTTTTTTCGGTAGTTTTTTGCATTTCCCTTATATGGTAGAGGAAGGGCTGTCTTTGTCTGGTCTGTCGGAAAAAAATATAGCGGATGGATGGCGCAAGTTAGGGACAGTGGATTTTACTTCTTTCTTCAGGGCTTATACAGGGTACTCCCGGCAGTTCAGTCTGAATGATTGGGGAAATTATCAGCTGCTTAAATATGCAAGTATGCAGTTATATCCTTCTTTTTCACCTCGCGAGCGGACTTTGTTTTTATTTTATGCCTTAAGTAATGCTGGCTATAAGGCGAAGATTGGCAGGGTGGAGAAAGATGTGTTGGTATTATTGCTTCCGTTTGCGGAGGAAGTTTATAAGCTCCCGTTTATCAAGGCTGGAGAAGAGAAGTATTATGTCATGGATATTTCTTCGAAGCAACTGAAAAAACTTTATTCGATCATGGCTGATTTTCCGAAAGCGGAGAAGGTCTTATCATTACATATTTCAGAAGCATTGGATTTTCCAGAAAATGAGATTGGCCGTAAGTTTACGGGGAAGTATCCTTTTTCTTTATCTTTGAACCGGAACCTACTTGACTTTTATGCAACTTTCCCGCTATGTGATTTGTCGGTTTATTTCAGAGCTGAACCGTCCAAGACCTTTACAAACTCTATGGATAAGATTGTAAAGATACATTTGAAGGGAAAGTCCCGACCGGAACAGATTGCCTGGTTATTGGATCTTGTACAACAGGTATTTATCCATAAACCGGATGTGGAGGTGCATAAAACGGAGGTTTATTATTTCCCGGAAGAAACGGCTTTTTATCCGTATGCGGATTGTGAAGATTTATCTGTATTTTTGTCATGGCTGATATGCCGGTATGTGACAAGTGAAGTGCTGGTCTTGTATTATCCCACACATGTGGCTATTGCTGTAGAATGTTTTGAAGGGAGAGAGGTTTTTAAGTTCCGGAATAAAGAGTATCTGATTTGTGATCCCTCTTATCGGGGAGCTGTACCTGGTAAAATAATTCCTGCTTGTGCTTCCTTAAAGCCTGTCATTGTTTCATATTCCAAACAGAAAAGAGTAAAATGAAGAAGATTACTTTATTGTTTATTGTATTGTTTTACTTTAGGTTTCTGCCGCAGGGCATAGGGCAGAAGAGAATATCCGGGCGTTCTGTATCTGTGCAGTTCAGTATGGTTGAATCGCCTCTGACACCGGAGGGGGAAGGTAGTTCGTTAAAAGAACATTACGTGTCATCTTTGCAGATTGCCGATCTGGACTCTCTACCGGACGATGTTCCGATACGTCCTAATTCTGTTGCTGTTATAATAGGAGTTGAACAATATGATTTTATTCCGGTGGCACCTTATGCAGCCAGGGATGCTGAATTGGTTTCCCGCTATTTCAAAGCATTATTAGGCTTGGAGAGAGTGATTGTGCATAAAAATAAAGATGTGTCCGGTTTCTTTTTTGAGAATTTATTTAATGCGGAAGAGGGAGAATTAGCCCGGATAATCGAAAAAGGAAAGACGGATTTGTATGTTTATTATTCCGGTCATGGGATACCGGCCGCTGATGGAGGAGATGTTTATATGCTTCCGGTAGACAGTAAGATGCGGTTGATAGAGAAGCAGGGATATAGTCTGAATACATTATTCGAGCAGTTGGATAAATTGCAGGCAAAGAGTACGACAGTATTTATAGATGCCTGTTTCAGTGGGTTAGGTAAGTTTTCCCAATCGGGAACACCTTTAAATTTGATGCAGACTAAAGGGGTAAAAGTGAAACCTTTGCTTTATCAGCCGTGGCTTCTGAATTCTTCTTTCAGAGTATTCACGTCTTCATCTGTGGGGCAGGCGGCATTAGTATTGGATGAGGCACGTACTGGATTATTTACTTATTTTCTGGCAATGGGGTTACGGGGAAAAGCTGATCTGAATGGGGATGGGCATGTGACAGCCGGTGAATTATATTGGTATATTTATTCGAACGTCTCTGAAAATTCAAAGAAAATCTATCAGGAGCAGATTCCTTGTTTCTATGGAGACGATTCTTTTATCCTTTATTAGTGTTTCTTATTTTACATCAATAGAAATTAGTAAAGACTTTTTTAGCTTCGCGTGCAATAATTGCGAGGTTTTTATGTCACAAAAAGTCTGTTTGTCTCAAATAAAAGAGATAAGATTTTTATTGAACTAAAATAAGAAACAAATGGAAGATAATAGGAAGGTGTTATATGATATCGTTTATGAGAAAATGTTTACCGTGATGAACAATTATCATCCAGTTTCCGAAAGTCTTCGTGAGCTGATTTACGATAATAGCGCTCCCGTTCGATTTACAAAAGGAGAATTATTACTGACAGAAAATAGGGAGTGTAATGTACTGTTTTTCATTGCGGGTGGATTCTGTTCCTGTTTCTATAATAAAGATGGGAAAGAATGTATCATACGATTTGCCGGTGACGGGAATTTTTGTACGTCATGGCATAGCTTTTTGGGGAAACAACGTTCTTTGATTAATATTAAGGCTACGGAAGATACGACGGCTGTTTGTTTTAAGCGAGAACAGTTTGATAAACTGTGGGAAGAAAGTACTGAATTTGTCGCTGTTATTTGTAGAGTGCTTGAAATGTATGCCATTGAAAGTGAAGAAAAAACATTCAGGATGCGTAGTAACCAGGCCGAGGGGAGAGTCAGACATTGCATGGATACGCGTGAAATCCATTATTTGATGAAGCATGTTCCTCGTTATAATATCGCTTCTTATTTGAATATGACGCAAGAGACTTTTTCTAAGATATTTACTCAGTTAAATAAAGAGCAAAAGTAGAAGAACGATTAAACCAAAAAAGAGATTGTCTTGTTTAATCTTCAAATCAATATTGAAGAATAGACATGAAACGAAAGAATACGAATGTACTGCTGATTTTTGGGGTAGTGATTGCGATTATCCTGTTAATGATCTGGTTGTTTTTGGGAACTACATTGGAACAGGAGGCAAATCCAGAGACAGATCCGATGACTGTCGAACAAAATATCTGATCTTTAGGAACGCCATGCCCATGCAATTCCGATTCCATGCCCATCCGATTTTGGATACATGGGCATGAAATCGGAAACGCGTGGATTGGATTTTTAATATTGTCTTTCCAGAAGCCAAGCATCCTGGAAGTTAGGAGCATATTTTGCTTTGATTGCATCGCGGCTGTCAGCAGCATCGGCTTTGTCATTAAAGCTGGCAACGATCACACGAAGCATACCTTGTTCGTTTTCACCCAAAACAGCATTATATCCGTCGTTCTGCATACGCTCTTTCAAAGCGTAAGCATTGGTTTTGTTCTTGAAACTGCCGATAACAACACTATAACGTTTCAGTCTGCTTGCGTCTTCACCTTGTGCAGCATTAATTCTTTCTGCACGTGTGCTGACATTGGAAGTTCTCGGTTTAGAAACCGGAGTTACTTCTTCTACCATTTCCTCTTCTTCGACAACTTCGACCGGAGCTGTTGACTCTTTTTCTTTTGCTTGTTCGTAAGCAGCCTTATACGCACTCTGTTTAGGTTTACAAGAACCTAATGCTAAAACCATACATATGGAGGCTCCAAATAACCAAATCTTATTCATACTGTTCAGTTCTTAAATTAATGGGACAAAGATATAAATTATATTTTGTACTTTCGTGCCCAAAACACAATATATTATAAACTGCATGAATAAATCTATCGGAACAATGGTTATGGCAACATCCTTATTATTTGGTGCTTGTAATAGTAAGGATATAGACATTGAAGTAAAGGTGAAAGCGAAAGAAAACATGGAAAATGTGATCGGGCGTTCGGATATTAAAGTGAAAGACGGACGGATGACGCCGGAAGTGCTTTGGGCAATGGGACGTATCGGAGGGATGAATGTCTCTCCGGATGGACAGAAAGTTGTATATACTGTAGCTTATTACAGCGTACCGGAAAACAGAAGCAATCGCGAAGTCTTTGTCATGAACGCAGACGGGACGGACAATAAGCAGATTACGAAAACGGCTTACTCCGAAAATGAAGCTGTCTGGATCAAAGGTGGAAAGAAAATCGCTTTCCTTTGCAATGAAAGCGGCAGCAGCCAGCTTTGGGAAATGAATCCGGATGGAAGCGACCGTAAACAGCTCTCTCGGTATGACGGAGATATCGAAGGTTTTGCCTTTTCTCCTGATGAAAAGAAAGTCCTGTTTATTTCACAGGTAAAGACAGTCAAGAGTACAGCAGATAAATATCCGGATTTGGATAAAGCCACCGGCATTATTGTTACGGACCTGATGTACAAACATTGGGATGAATGGGTAACAACAGCCCCGCACCCTTTTGTTGCCGATTTTGATGGCAAGGCTATCAGTAACCCTGTCGATATTATGGAAGGTGAACCGTTTGAAAGCCCGATGAAACCGTTCGGAGGAATCGAACAGCTGGCATGGAATACGACATCGGACAAGATCGCTTACACGAGTCGTAAAAAGACTGGAAAGGAATATGCGTTGTCTACCAATTCGGATATTTATGTATATGACCTGAATACGAAAGAGACGACCAATATCAGTGAAGGCATCATGGGGTATGACACGAATCCCCAATATTCTCCCGATGGCAAGTTTATCGCATGGCAGAGCATGGAGCGGGATGGCTATGAGTCAGACCAGAACCGTTTGATGGTCATGAACCTGGAAACAGGCGAAAAAATCTTCGCCAGCAAAGATTTTGACTCCAACGTAGACGGGTTTGTCTGGAGTGCAGATGCAAAGGCCCTTTATTTTACGGGGGTATGGCATGGCGAGTCTCAGGTATATAAGATTGATCTGAAAGATGGTAACAAAATCACGCCGCTTACTTCCGGAATGTACGATTATGCCGGTGTAGCCTTGTTAGGTGAAAATAAGTTGATTGTGCAGCGCCATTCTTTGAGCATGGGAGATGAAATCTATTCGATCGATTTGGCTGATAACAATAAAGTGGCCCAGTTGACAACGGAGAACAAGCAGATTTATGACCAGTTGGCAATTGGCAAGGTGGAAGGTCGTTGGATGAAAACGACAGATGGCAAACAGATGCTTACCTGGGTGATTTATCCCCCTCATTTCGATCCGAATAAGAAATATCCGACCTTGTTGTTCTGCGAAGGAGGTCCTCAAAGCCCGGTAAGCCAATTCTGGTCTTACCGTTGGAATATGCAGATTATGGCCGCTAATGACTATATCGTGGTTGCCCCGAACCGCCGCGGCCTTCCCGGCTTCGGTATGGAATGGAACGAACAGATCAGCGGCGACTATGGAGGCCAGTGCATGAAAGACTATTTTACAGCTATTGACGAGATGGCCAAAGAACCGTTTGTCGATAAGGATCGTCTGGGTTGCGTGGGGGCGAGCTTCGGAGGTTTCTCTGTTTATTGGCTGGCCGGTCACCACAACAAACGTTTCAAAGCCTTTATTGCACACGACGGTATTTTCAATATGGAAATGCAATATCTGGAAACAGAAGAAATGTGGTTTGCCAACTGGGATATGGGTGGCGCTTACTGGGAAAAGCAGAATGCGACGGCACAACGTACGTTTGCCAATTCCCCACACTTGTTTGTTGATAAGTGGGATACTCCTATTCTCTGCATCCACGGTGAAAAGGATTATCGGATTTTGGCTAACCAGGGTATGGCAGCGTTTAATGCAGCCGTCCTTCGAGGTGTTCCGGCCGAGTTGTTGATCTATCCTGATGAAAACCATTGGGTGTTGAAACCTCAGAATGGAGTGCTTTGGCAGCGTACATTCTTCGAATGGCTGGATATGTGGTTGAAGAAATAAGGATTTATTCATAAAAGAGAAAACGCCGTCCCGGACAATTCGGAACGGCGTTTCTTTATTTATACTAAGCAATTGTGATTCCTGGGTCCAGGTATACATCCTGTATGGTGTGCAGCAGTTCTACACCGTCTTTCATCGGACGTTGGAATGCTTTTCGCCCACTGATCAACCCCATACCGCCTGCCCGCTTATTGACGACAGCCGTGTAGACCGCATCTTTCAAGTCGGAAGCTCCATGAGATTCACCGCCGGAGTTGATAAGACCGATACGCCCCATATAGTTGTTGGCAACCTGGTAGCGACAGAGGTCGATCGGGTGTTCTGTAGTCAGTTCGGTGTACATCTTCTGGTCGATCTTGCCGAATTTGACAGCCGTGAATCCTCCGTTGTTTTCCGGCAGTTTTTGTTTTATGATATCCGCTTTAATCGTAACACCCAAGTGGTTGGCTTGTCCCGTCAGGTCGGCTGCGGCATGATAGTCCACACCGTCTTTTTTGAATTCACTATTGCGCAGGTAGCACCATAAGATGGTGGCCATTCCCAATTCGTGTGCATATTCAAATGCCTCTGACACTTCGACCAACTGCCTTCTGCTTTCTTCCGAACCGAAGTAGATGGTGGCGCCTACGGCAGCCGCTCCCATATCCCAAGCTTCTTTTACGGAGCCGAACATGATCTGGTTGTATGAATTGGGATAAGTCAGTAATTCGTTATGATTCAGTTTGACCACAAACGGAATCTTATGTGCATATTTACGTGCTACGGAACCTAAGATTCCGAACGTGGAAGCTACTCCGTTGCATCCTCCTTCAATGGCCAGCTTGACGATATTTTCCGGATCAAAATAGATTGGGTTCGGAGCGAAGGAAGCTCCCGCCGTATGTTCGATATCTTGGTCCACAGGCAGTATCGAAACATATCCCGTGTTTGCCAACCGTCCGCTTCCTAACAAGCGTTGCAGGTTGTTTAATGTTTGGATATTTCTATCCGAGTCGATCCAGATACTGTCGATGACAGACGGTGAAGGAATGTGTATAAGTGATTTATCGATCGTTTTACAAGTGTGTCCCAACAGAAACTCGCTTTGTTCGCCCAGTAGGCTGATAATCTTTGATGTGTCCATATTTATGAAAGTTTTTTAATATAACATGGAGAGCAAAGGATAGGTTTCATAGTTTTTATCAATTAACAGATAGAATAAATTTATGAGTTTTTGTAGAGCTTGTTTTAGAATGTTTCCCTACATTTGCAAAGAACAAATGACGAGTGTTACAACTATTTTAGATTATACAACCAATAAAAATTTTACAAAGATGAAAAAGAAATGGATTTGCACAGTATGCGGTTATGTACACGAAGGTGATGAAGCTCCTGAATTCTGTCCTCAATGCAAGCAGCCGAAGAGCAAATTTAAAGAAATGGTAGAAACGACCGGTGCACTGACTTTTGCCGATGAACACGTGATCGGTGTTGCTAAAGGTTGTGATGAAGAAATGATTAAAGACTTGAACGCACATTTCATGGGCGAATGTACTGAAGTAGGTATGTATTTGGCTATGAGTCGCCAGGCTGATCGTGAAGGCTATCCTGAAGTTGCGGAAGCATTCAAACGCTATGCTTGGGAAGAAGCTGAACACGCCGCTAAGTTTGCCGAACTGCTGGGCGATGTTGTTTGGGACACAAAAACAAACCTGGAAAAACGTAAAGATGCCGAATGTGGTGCTTGCGAAGATAAGAAACGTATTGCCACTCGTGCAAAACAATTAAACCTGGACGCTATCCACGACACAGTTCACGAAATGTGCAAGGATGAAGCTCGCCACGGTAAAGGATTTGAAGGTTTATACAACCGTTATTTCAAATAATTCGCAAATTCGTTAACAGGAAGGGGTATTCTTTTAGGAGAATGCCCTTTTTTATTAAGAAAAATGCTCTTTGGAGGACAACGGAATTAAATTTTCCCTACATTTGTACTCGCAAATGACGACCTAAGGAAAGCTGCCAGAGTGGTCGAATGGGCCGCACTCGAAATGCGGTGTACGGGTAACTGTACCGGGGGTTCGAATCCCTCGCTTTCCGCAGAAAAGAGGATGTGTCACCAAATACTATGGCACACCCTCTTTTTTTATGTCGTCACTGACTTTAGTGCCGATATGGAATTGACAACTGCACACATACAATTCATCAAAGAACATGCCGCAGACGACTTGGCCCGCTTGCTGCTTTCTGCCGCCAAATATCCCGGAATGGATATTCCCTTTTTGGTCGATCAGATTGCGGCCAGGAGACAGATTCGGGAAAAATTGCCGTCGTGGTATGAGAACGGACAATTAATTTTTCCGACTAAGATTGCTGCGGAGCAATGTTCTTCCGAACAGACGGCTGCTTATAAGCAGGAGCTGATTGGTGAAAGTTGGACAGTTTGCGACCTGACAGGCGGGCTGGGGATTGATAGCTATTTCCTTTCCCTCAAGGCGAAACATTTGACTTATATAGAACGTTTTCCTGCTTATTGTGAAGCTGCGAAACACAACTTCTCCGTCTTGGGTGCCAACAACATAACGGTGGTAAATGCTGATACCGCCCAAGCCGTCGATACCCTTCCGGAGGTCGATGCTTTTTATATCGACCCTGCACGCCGGGGAGAATCCAACAAGCGGGTTTTCGCTTTGCAAGATTGCGAACCCGATCTGCCCGGACTGTTACCGGAGCTTCTGAAACGCTCTCCACGCCTCATCGCAAAGCTCTCGCCGATGGCGGATATACAAATGACTTTGGAACTGTTACCGGGGACGACATCCGTGCATGTCCTTTCTGTTAGGAATGAATGCAAGGAACTGCTTTTCGTGACGGAGCGTGAGGCGGATGGCAGGGAACCGTCGATCCGGTGCATTAATTTCGGACCGGACGGAATGCAATCTTTCTCTTTTACATTAGAAGAGGAACGTAATGCTATATTGGTTCCGGTCAGTCAGGTCGGTGCTTATTTATATGAACCGAATACTTCGGTTTTAAAAGCCGGTGCATTCAAGCAGGTAGCTGTCCGGACGGGAGTAAAGAAGTTGCAAGTGAGCAGCCATCTATATACATCTGACCAATTGTTGCCCGACTTTCCCGGCCGCAGATTCCGGGTGGACGAAGTGCTGCCTTTTACTGGAAAACTGTGTAAAGGACTTTCAAAAACAATCCCTCAGGCAAATATAACCGTGCGCAATTTCCCTCTCTCCGTAGAAGATTTGCGCAAGCGGACGAAGATTGCCGATGGTGGGCACGTCTATCTCTTTGCAACCACTCTGGCAGATGGAGAAAAGGTGTTGGTCAGATGCTCCAAAGCCTGATCAGGTGAATAACATTAGTACCAACTGAGCCGAAATCACACGGATAAACATCGAGAGCGGATAAACAGTGGCATAAGAAACGGAAGGCTCGTCGCCATCGACAGTCGTGTTGGCATAGTTTAATGCCATCGGGTTTGCCATACTTCCGCAGAGCATCCCCACGTTGTGTGCATAGTCGAGTTTGAAGAATTGCGAAGCGATGAAACCAACAATCAGCACTGGAACGATCGTCAGCAGGAACCCAAGTCCGATCCAAAGCAATCCTTCTGTCCGGAAAACTGTTTCGAAGAAATGTGCACCCGAATCGATTCCCAATCCCGCCAGATAAATAATGATCCCCAATTGACGGAGCATCAGGTTGGCACTCATCGTTGTGTAGGTTGTCAGGTGGAAACGCGGACCGAATGCACCCATCAGGATTCCGACGATGATCGGGCCTCCGGCAATCCCCAATTTGACTGGTGTGCTCATTCCCGGTAGTGTGATCGGTAATGCCCCCAACAGCATCCCCAATGAGATGCCGATAAAGACAGCCAAGAGGTTTGGATTGTTCAGCCGTTTGATTTCGTCTCCTAAAATCTTTCCGACTGTGTTTACCGAATTCGCTTCTCCCACGATTGTCAGCCGGTCGCCGATTTGCAGGCGCAGGTCAGGAGAGGCCAACAGGTCTATACCGGCACGATTCACGCGCGTAATATTGATACCGTAGAGGTTACGGAGACGGAGAGAACCTAATTTTACCCCGTTCACCCGGTTGCGTGTCACCGCGATGCGGCGCGAGATCAGTTGGCTGTCGATGGCATTCCAATCGATATCTGCTTTGTTCCAGTCCACATTCTCTTGCTCGCCGAAGAGGACTTTAATATTTTCGACATCCGATTTGACAGAGATAATCAAAAGGTGATCATGCTCATGAAGCAAGGTGTCCGAAGTAGGGATGCTCACTTTCCCGTTTCTCCATACGCGTGAGATAACGAAATGCTTTTCCGTCAGCTTCATCACGTCCTTGATGCTCTTCTCGTAGATCGCCGGATTGCTTACGTGGAACTCGGCGACATAGGTAGTCATGTCGCGTTGTTCTTTTTGGTCTTTCTGTTTCTTGTCGGTAAACAGAGCTTTCAGTATGATAATCGCCAAGATCACGCCTACTACACCGAGCGGATAAGCGACGGCACATGCTAAAGCCATGTCTGTCACCCCTTTGGTGTTGGTTGGATCTATCTGTAACAAAGCTTGTTGAGCGGCTCCCAAAGCAGGTGTGTTGGTAACGGCCCCGCAAAGTAAACCGACCATATTGGAAAGGGAAATTCCTGTTGTCCAGTGCAACCCGACCGTCATAACCAGACCGAGCAGGATCACGCCCAACCCCATCATATTCATAGCTACACCTCCTTTTTTCAGTGAAGAGAAAAAGCCGGGACCAACCTGCAATCCTAATGCATAAACGAAAAGAATCAGGCCGAAACTTTGCGCAAAATAAAGCATATCCTTATTCACGACGATCCCTAAGTGTCCCGCTAAGATACCGGCAAAAAATACGAATGTGATACCCAGTGATATGCCGAATATCTTGATCCGCCCCAAATATAATCCGAGTGCAGAGACCAGCGAAATAATGATAACTGCTTGAACCATAGTAGGCTCTAAAAAAGCCTCTTGTAACCAATTCATACGTTCCGTTTCATTTATTGAGAGGGCAAAGATAGACAATAAATTTTGCAAGTAGTTCCAAATAGATGCACTATTAATCCCGTTTTCATGGGTTAGTAGTGACATTTTGATAAATTTGCAAACAAAACAAGAAACAATGTCATTGAAAATAATCCATACCGCCGACTGGCATCTCGGACAAACCTTTTTCGGGTATGACCGCGATGATGAGCATGAGGCATTTCTTTCGTGGTTGACTGACCTGTTGGTGCAACGGCAGACCGATGTCCTGCTGATTGCAGGCGATGTCTTCGATGTTGCCAATCCATCAGCAGCCGCCCAACGTCGTTTTTTTCGTTTTTTGCGGGAAGCGAATCGGCGTAATCCTCATTTGCAGATCGTGCTTATCGCAGGCAATCATGATTCGGCAGCTCGTTTGGAGGCGCCGATACCTTTGTTGGAAGAATTGAATACGTCGATTGTCGGGATTGTCCCGCGAACGGACCTGTGCAAGATCGATTTCGATTCACTTCTGGTCCCCTTATATAATAAGGAGGGGAAACGGGAGGCACTTTGCTTGGCTGTTCCCTATCTTCGCCAGGGAGATTACCCCGCTTCGGAGGAAAGGAAAGATACCTATGTGGAAGGGGTTACCCGAATGTACCGCGGGCTCTATGACTATGCCGATAGTCGGAGGCAGCCGGGCGAGGTACTCCTTGCGATGGGACACTTGCATGCGACCGGTGCCGAACTGTCGGAAGACGACCGGAGCGAACGGACTATCATGGGAGGGCTTGAATCGATATCGGTAGAAGCCTTTAACGAAGACTTGGCCTATACGGCTCTCGGGCATATCCACAAGGCACAACGGGTAGGAGGGCGTGAGCATGTACGCTATGCAGGCAGTCCGCTTCCGATGTCTTTCTCTGAACAGCATTATCACCATCAGGTTGTTGCCTTTACCCTCAAAAACGGATGCCTGTCGGATCTCGAAGCAGTGCCCATCCCACTCCGGACCGCCCTGCATCGGATTCCTGCGGAACCGGCATTGCCTGCCGAAGTCCTTTTGCAGCTTTCTGACCTGCCGTTGGCGGAAGAGGGAGCCGACCGCAGCCTATGGCCTTATCTGGAAGTACAGGTGCTGCTGACGGAGCCAGACCCGGGTTTCCGGCATCGGGTAGAGGAGGTGCTGGCGGATAAGGCTGTACGCCTGACTTCTATCATCCCTTCTTATCCGAAAAAGGAGGGAGAGGAAGATTCTCGTCCTTTGTCTTATACGGATTTGCAAAAGATCGCTCCGCTGGATATGCTTCGCCATACTTTTACGAACCGTTTCGGGGGAGATTTGCCGGAAGAGTTAGAGAAGATGTTTAACGATGTAATACGGGAGGTTTCCCTATGAAGATATTAGCGATACGAGGTCGTAACCTGGCCTCGCTGGAAGGTGATTTTGAAATAGACTTTACAGTAGAGCCGTTGCTCTCGGCCGGGATTTTTGCCATTTCCGGACCTACGGGAGCTGGCAAGTCCACGCTTTTGGATGCGATGTGCCTGGCTCTGTTCGCCCGTACGCCTCGTACCGACCAAGCAAAAGAAAATAATGTCAAGCTTCAGGATGTCAGTAATGAACAACTGTCGCAGAGCGATCCCCGTTTTTTGCTGCGGCGGGGGACGGCTTCCGGTTTTGCAGAGGTGGATTTCATGGCCTTGAACGGACACCGCTACCGGACACGCTGGTCGGTGGCGCGGGCGCGTGACAGGGAAAACGGACGGTTGCAGAATCCGCGTCTGGCGTTGTACAACCTCGACAAGGAGGAGGAAGAGCAGGGGACGCGTTCCGATCTGCAAGCTCGTATCATCGAACTGATCGGCCTGACCTTCGAACAGTTTACGCGTTCCGTATTGCTGGCGCAGAACGATTTTTCCACTTTCTTGAAAGCCGAGCAGGGAGAAAAAGCCTCCTTGTTGGAGAAGTTGACCGGAACCGAGCTTTATTCTGCTATTTCCCGCCAGATATTTGAAAGAAATGCGCGGGCGAAAGATGCCTTCGACTTGATCCAATCACGCATACAAGGCATTGAACTATTGACGGATGAGGAAGAAAACGACTTGCGCACTCGCCTTGCCCAAGCGGAGAAAGAATCGCAGCGGATCGAGAAAGCGAAAGCGGAGCAGCAGGCTCTTCAAGAGGCTGTCCGCTCTGTCGAACAGCAGATTTCTGTCCGCCGGAGGCAGCAAAAAGAGGCTGCTGACAAGTTGGTGCACGCAACGGAATTGTTGTTGGTTGCTCGCCGTGAATACGAAAAGGGCGTGGAGGAGCAGCAACAGTCCGAAGCTCGTTTTAAATCTCTTCAACAGGAGATATTGCAGGCGCGTAAACTGGATATCCAGTTGGATACGGCTATCCGCGACTTGTCACATTCGGAGCAGCAGTTGAAGAATGTTACGCTTCGGAAGGAAGATGCCGAAAAGAAATATCAGGCTGCCGTCCTCCGTCAAAAGCAGGGGGCGGAGGAGATGGTCCGTCTGGCTGCTTGGCACGAGCGTTATAAGAAGAAGGAACGTATTGCGGATCAGCTTTCAGTCTTGTTGTTGCACTTGGATGCAGCATTGGTCGCCCGTTCGGGGATGGAAGCGGCCACTCGTTCGATCGAAACGCTCCGGCAGGAGGTTGTGGCGTTGAATAAACAACTTGCCGCTCTGCAACAGGCGAATGCAAACAAACAGCAGGCGTTGAAACGGGCGGAAGAGGAGTATCGGAACCTGGAAGAAGAACTGAAAGCTGTCGATGCACCGGCTTTAGACAAACAGATTGAGAAACTTCGCCAGGAACGAGAACAATTGCTTATTGAACAGGCACGCTTGGAGGCTTCCGGCAACATAAAGGATTTGCGCGGCAGGTTGCAGGAAGGGCAACCCTGTCCGGTTTGCGGGAGTACACATCATCCTTTTGCCCATCAGGCACCCGTCGCCCCTGTTTCTGCCCTCACCCTTCAATTGCAGGCTTTATCGGATAAAAAAGAAACCTACATCGCCCATACCCGCCATCTTGCCCGTCTGCAACAGCAGTTGCTTCAACTCCATAAAGAACTTGCAGATAGCGAGGCTGCCTGTAAGGAGATGATCGGCAAGCAACAACTCGCCGCCAGCCGGCAAGAGAGGGAAGAAGTCACTATAAAAGAACAATCCGACCAGTTGGCTCAGTCCCTTTCGGCTGCCGACCTCTTGTTCGGCAATAGCGAATGGCAGAAAGCATGGTTGCAGAATCCGGAAGCCTTTCGTAAAACATTGACAGACTTTGCCCGTCAGTGGCAGGAAAATACCGAGAAACTTCATCAGTTGGAACGGCAGGAGAGCGCCCAAAAAGCCGAATGCGAATCTCTTGCTTCTTTTCTTCCTTCTCTCGAAAAGCAAGCGGAAGAAGCCGGACAGCTCCACGAAAAGAACCATATCGCTTTTTCCTCTTTACAGGCGCAGCGAAAGAAACTACTCGACGGCCGCCCCGCAGATAGTGTGGAGCAGGAGTACACTCGGCGAATGGAAGAACTGAAGGAACGTCTGAAAAAACTGTCGGCTACCCAGACCGAGCAATCCGGCATCGCCGACCAGACGCGTGGCATTGCCGACCAGATCGCAAAGGACTTGGATGAAGCTTCTGCCGACCTGCTCCGGAGAAAGGCGGCTTTAGATAAATGGACTGCCGGCTATTTGGCTTCTTCTGATGGACAGCCACTCGAAGCAACCCTGCTCCGGTTCACGCAGGAAAAGACGGAACTTGCTTTCCGGCTTCGTACCCAGACGGAGAACAAGGCGAAAGTTTCCGGTCTACAGGAAGAATTGAATGTCCGGCGTACGGAAAGCGAACGTTGGGCGAAGCTGAACGAATTGGCCGGTTCTGCCGATGGCGCCAAGTTCCGTCGCATAGCGCAAGGATATACGCTTGATATTCTGTTGAACTATGCCAATGTGCAATTGCGTTGCTTGACAAGGCGTTATCGGCTGGAACGGGTTCCCGAAACGCTTGCCTTGCAGGTGATCGATCGGGATATGTGTGATGAGGTGCGTACCGTTCATAGCCTTTCGGGGGGCGAATCGTTCCTTGTTTCGCTGGCACTTGCGCTCGGTTTGTCTTCTCTTTCATCCAACCGGATGAGGGTCGAAAGCCTTTTTATCGACGAAGGTTTCGGGTCCTTGGATGCCGAGACGCTTCGTGTGGCGATGGATGCTTTGGAAAGTTTGCGGACGCAGGGACGCAAGATCGGTGTCATCTCGCATGTGCAGGAAATGACTGAGCGCATCCCCGTCCGCATCTGTGTGAACCGCGCCGGCAATGGACGCAGCTTTCTTGAAGTTTTGTAAAGTTCCAAAATCCCTTGTCCCCACGCTTTCGCCTTTACATATCTTCGACAATAATCCTAAAGCCGACGTTCATCGGCCGTTGCCAAGGCAGGTAGGCTTTACGGACGGCAGATGTGGAGTATTTAGGACGTTCACGCCAAGAGCCGCCACGTACGACTTTCTTTTCGGCAGTCTCTTTGTTTGCCTTTTCTTTTAAAGGATAAGGAATGTAATCGGAGGCCGTCCATTCCGCCACGTTTCCGTTCATGTCGTGCAATCCCCAGGGATTGGGGCGGTAAGAGGCGACGGGGCCACTGATCAGTTGATGGTCGTTTACGTTCAGGACTTTCGGCAGGAAATCCCAGAACTTGCGCATGGGATCGTTTGCCCGCATCGGCTTCGGATCTACACCCGTTACCGCCAGATCGACAGTCGTACTGTCTGCCAAGTTCTCGAAAGAGCCGAAGTCGCTGCTCGTCGATCCGAACCAGAAATCATCTGCACTTCCTGCACGTGCCGCCCATTCCCATTGTGTTTCGGTAGGAAGGGAAGTGTTGCAGCCCGACATCTTGCCGAGTTTTTGACAGAAAGCGTTCGCCTCGTCCCAACTGACGCGCACGACTGGCTGTTCGGGTTGGTTGGCCGCATAGCCGGGAGTCGTATGGTCCTTCCAGGTCTGTCCGATGTATCGGCTGTCGTGTTCCGGGAAAAGTGCACGGAACTGTTCGTTCGTGATTTCGGTCGTACTCATCCAGAACCCCTCCTTTACATTTGCCTTAAATGCAGGCGAAGCGGAAGGCGTCCTGTTGTTGCCCATCACAAAGCTACCGGCGGGAATCCATACCAAATCGATATGGACATCCGGAGTGATACTGAGGCGGCGAGTCGTTTCGCCTTTGGCTGCTTGCCGAGCAGTCGCCGTCTGCGTGTCGAACGGGAATCCCTTTACTTTGACCGGGCGGATCGGTTTGGCCGGTTCTTTTATTTCGACTGTCTCTCCGGTCGTCGCTCCGGTAATACCGTCTGCTTTTTTGTTTTCTTTCAGCCAGTTGGCATAGTCGGCGATCTCTTTTTGCCAGTCTACCCGTACTCCGCTGTATTTCTCGGCCAGTTCCATACGACGTTCCACCTGGTTCTTCGGTGATTGAGGCTTTAGGTCGATTTGGGTGAAAGCCCCGTTGTAAGGCGCATTGAGGTCGATCCAGGTATAGAGTGTCCGCATATCTTCCTCTGGAACCTTTACACTGTGGTGTCCGGCTTGCAAGATGCGGATCAGTTCGCTATTGCTCGCGTGGAACTCGGCCGGTTTGAGGACGTAGATATCTGATTCCGGTCCCTGACGGTACACGTACGGATGCAGGTTCAGATAGCTCTGGTCATACTGTTTGTTGATTTTCGTCAATATACCTCTCTTATAAGTGACCATCTGATCCTTTCGGAAGTCCGGTTCGGCATTTTTCCCGTTGTGGCAAGAGACGCAGTTACGGTCCAGTACCGGTTGTACTTCCAGACGGAAAGTGAACGGACGGACACCTCCTTCCGGTGTCTCGAGCCGGCGTGCCTGCTTGGCCGAAGCAATCGTGCGTTTAGGAATGGGTATGCTGTTCTGGTCCTCATGGCAACCGACACAAGAGACGATCTCGCCCGGCATACCCGTCAACCAGCTACGCATCCACTGGATAGCAGCCCCGTCTTTATCCAACGGCTGGATGGAAACCGGCGTGTTGGCTGGAATGGTGAACAGTGCGGAACCGTCTTCCTCGACCGGGACCGTTCCGAGCACGCGCTTGATATCCCATCCGCTTTGTATTCCCTGTGCATCATGGTCGGAAGGAGCTAAGATATAGGCGTACTCATAGGCGAAGATACGGAGTGCCTTGATCGTACCTCGGGGAACACCCTGCGTACCTTCACCTTCATAAATATCTTGGATAAAGACCGTAGCCTCTTTGCTATCCGGCTTGATCTTCGAAGGGATGACAGGAGGTGTTTCACGTTTTACCAGCGGGATGGGAGCAGTCAGGCCTTCTCCTTCCTTCTCGGTGATGAGTGTCAGGTTATCGAAAACGTCGACCAGGTAAATTCCCCACAGGGCATCCTTATCTGGTTTGCAGGCGACTAAAAAATACTTTTCGTTGAGCGGGAACGGCTTCATGAACTGAGGCCAGACACCTTCCACCAATTCGTCTTTGATGATCGGGACGATCGGACGGTCTTTGAACGGCAGTTCTTGTATCATCCCTTTTTCCTCTTTCCGGCTTTTGGCAGGATCGAAGATGACGAGCCGTCCCGAACGTGCCGTCCCGTGATGGCCGGAGATAATGCCGATGAAGCGGCTGCTGTGCTTGGAGAGCGGTTTCATGTCGAACGTGCTGTTCGGAAAGTAGGAGCCGCTGCCGTAGAGTGCTTTGTTTTCCGTCCCATCAGGGTTCATGTGCATCACGATACGGGAGAAATAGTGTGTCAGATCCGTATATTCCCAGCGGGTGTACATAATGCGTCCGTTCGGAATCACGATAGGCGACCAGTTGCCGTCCTGGTCGAAGGTGAGGCGGCGTAAAGCACGCGTCTCGGGATCAAAGGAGATAAGGTTGGCTACCACATCGTCGCCATGCACGCAAGGAACGCCGTTGTAACCGATATTGGTCGTTGCCACCACTTTCCCGTCCGGCAGATAATTGGCATCGCAAAACTCTAAATCCGGCTCATCGACGGTGATCTTCTGGTGGAGACCGCTTCCGTCCGTTTTTATTTCGTAAATCTGCCATTTCCGTTTTTCGTCGAGCGAGGAGAAAAGGAGTCGGTCGGCATCCCAGTGGAGTTGTATGTCCGACAGGGGAACATCGGCTTCAGGCTTATATATACAGCCGCTTTCGATTTGTCCACGCAGACCTGTGAGCAAGTCGATCTCGGCATCGTAGCCTTTACGCGGATTGGAGAATAGCGAGTTGTAGTTGGCCGTCGAAGTACCCATAGACGGGCCCATTGCCTTACGGGCCTTGTCGCCTAAACGGTAACGGGCCACTATGACCTTGTCCATATCCAGCAGCGGATTGGCCAGGATGATCTCGCGCTTCAACGCGAGTATTTCTTGGGCTTGGCCAATCACTTCGTCGGCTGCATTGACGGAAATCTTGCCGGAGAAGGCTTGCCGTACTCCGGGCAGGAGCGTTTCCAGACGGGACAGTTTTTCGTAAAGTGCGGGAGCTTTCTCTCCTAATGCCGTTTTTGTGTCGTCCAGATAGGCACGTATGGCGGTAGGATTTACCCATCGGATTTGCACTCCCAGATCATTAAGCTGCATTTGGCGTAATGAATCCTGTCCGTTCGTTGCGGAAATACCGGATAAGGAAAAGGAGAGGAATGCGAAGAGTAAACAAATTGTATGTCTCATTTGTCTGCTAATTTGTAAATTTCCGATGCAGCCATCAGGAATGCACCTGTACCATAGAGCTCGGTCATGTCGCGTGTCACCTTTTTCGGATCGGCGCCTACTGGCTGGACCCAACCCAATTTTCCGTTCGTTTCAACGGCGCGTGTCAATGCTTCCCAGCCTTTTTTTACGACAGGCAGGTATTTGTCTGCCGGTAGATAACCCTGGTTGATTCCGTATGCCAGGCCGTAGACGATAAATCCGGTCGCGCTTGTTTCGGGTGAGGGATAGCTGTCCGGGTCCAGCAGGCTGGCATGCCAGTAACCGTCTTTCCCTTGCAGCCCGGCGAGGCGCTCGGACATCTCCTTATAAAGTTCGAGATAGAAAGGCCGGAACTCGGTATCTTCCGCCGGCAGCGTCTTCAATATTTCCGCCAATCCGCCGATTACCCAACCGTTGCCGCGTCCCCAGAACACCTTCTTGCCATTGGCTTCTTTCTGTCCGATATAGCGGCTATCGCGATAGAAGAGATCTTCGTCTTTATCATACAGGTGATTGTAAGTAGCACGAAATTCACCATCGGCAAAATACATGTATTTGCGGTTGCCGGTCAGTGTGTAGAGCCGCGTGTAGACACCGGGCGCCATGAAGAGGGCGTCACACCAGGTCCAGCGTTCGATCGTGCTGCCTTTGCTGTAATCGAGGTCCATACTTCCGTTGGAAGGGTTGTTCAAAACCCAGTCAGCGCGGGCGATAGTTGGTTTCAGCATATTCTCGTTCTTTTCCTTATTATAGAAATCGATGTAGGTTTGTGCGATACAAACGTCGTCGGCATGATACATCCGGTTGGCGACTTGCCAGCTCTGGCGGTTGAAGATTTTCCGGAGCCAGTCGTAATAGGTATTGTCTCCACTCAGTTCCGCCCAGTCGAACATCCCCATATAAAGCGCCCCGGCGATCCATCCGCGCGGTTCGCTCTTGGCATATTTGTTTTCGGGATAATCCTTGATCTGCCAGTCTGCCACCCGGCGGGCGACGTCCATAACGCTTTGCCGGTTCCAGCCGGCAGCTGTTGTAGTGACGGCGGTATTTGTCGTTTCGGCCTGTGCCGGCAGGTTGTTCACTAAACAGGTACAAGCGCAAAGTGAGAGGCCTGTACAAATGTACTTGATTGTAGTTTTCATGATATTCGTTCTGTTTCTATTTAATTCTGCACCAAAAATAGGAAAGATAAGGCTCAGGATATAATAATATCATCTCAAAATGATTAAAAAATGTACCAAATCCAATGATTCTTATTAAAAAGAAAGGGGATGTTCCTTTGGCTGGAACTCCCCTTTCACCATATAAGTGTGTGTCTGTCAGTAGGTATTCAATGCTTAATACCCCGGATTCTGCGGGAACTCGGCTCCTGTGTTAGAGTCGATGATGGTCTGCGGGATCGGCCACAAAGTGTGGTGTTCGTCCATTGTGTTGCTGTGCGGGTTGTATTTCTTTACGCGCTCAACCAGCTTGCCTGTACGAACCAGCGTAAACCGGCGCAACTCTTCACCGACCAATTCACGGATACGTTCGTCCAGCAGGAAGTCGATCGTGGCATCTTTGGCTGCGATTTCCGGTGCATTTGCACGTTTGCGGATTACATTGATCGCGTCTGCAGCTCCTTGCGCATTGTTTTGCATCAGACGCGCTTCAGCCAATAACAGATATGTTTCGGCCAGACGGAACTTCATACGGTCTTTGTTGTTACCGCCGTAGCTCAGGTTTTCAGCTTTTCCGTAAAAGAATTTCGTGACAGCCGGGAATACGGTGAACTTGGTCCATGTGTCCTCTGTTATTTCGGCTTTCTTTCCATATTTATCAGAAGAGGCATCGTTGTAATACCAGTTCCTCTTGATGTTGTATTCCGAGTTACGGATATCGCTTGAAGCGAAGAAGTCGTTGCTGTCGATCCACCATTTGAATGGGACGATCTGTGCCAGGCCACGTCCGCCTAAAGAGTCTGCCAACACAAAACCGTCTTCGTTATAGTATTTGGGAACCCAGGCACGTTTTGTCCAGTCTTCATATTCCCCGCCACCTCCGGTCGTGTTATATTCGAGCTGCATTACCCAGATGCTTTCCATATTGCCGGAAGTACGGTTCTGGTTGTACTCTTTAAACATATCGGAGAAAGGATCACCAGCTTTATCTTTTTCCGCACCGAAGCGTGAAGTCATCAGATTGAAGTAACCGCAATCGATTACGGCTTTTGCAGCTGTTTCCGCTTCCGCATACTTGCCTGCCATGAGGTATACTTCCGAAAGCATATGCTGGGCAGCCCATTTAGTCAATTGTCCAACTTCGACCTTATCGGGATCTTCCGGCAGATTTGCAATTGCAAACTGCAAGTCTTCGATCATCTTGCCTAAAACTTCCGCTTTCGGCGTACGGGTAAAGTCTATACGGAAATTCTTTTCAATTTTGTCGACATATGGAACATCTCCGTACAAATATACCAGATACCGGTAAGCATAAGCACGGAAGAAGCGGGCGACAGCCTGATAATAGGCTTTGTCGGTCGGTTCGTCCCAGTTGACGTCACCTTCCGAATATTCGAGGATTTCATTTGCAGAGGCAATCAGACCATATCCCCAGTTCCAATAGGACGTGACAAACGTGGTAGAAGAGGTATAGGATAAATTCTCAAAAGGAACCAGTGAACCGTCGCCATGACCGGCATAGACAATGTCGGTTGCAACCTGGAACGATTCGTACGGGCAAGCTTGTCCCTGGCTTGTGGTAGCCTCTCCCCATGTGTTAAACTCAGAACGGGCCCAACCGTACAGTCCGTTTACGCCGACTTCGAAGCCATAGCTGCTTGTGTATGTATTGTCCGGAGCCAGCGAGCTTTTTAGCTCTTCATCCAGAAAACCAGAACAACCGGTTGATGTCACCAATAAAAATGCGGCAGCGGCAGTTGCTAATATATTTTTCATATTCAAATTCGATTATAATGTTAGAAAGTAAGATTTAATCCAAACATGTAAGAACGGGCTGTCGGATAAGTAACGAGGATGTTTCTGTTATTATCGTTATCTTCCAAGTTCAACCAGTTGTCGATGTTGCTGAAAGTATAGAGGTTATTGACACTTGCATTGATGCTCAGCGAACTGATTCCAATCGTGCTTAAAACTGTCTTCGGGAACGTGTATCCGATCGTGATGTTCTTGATATTGACATAATTCATTTTTTTGTAGAATGAGTGTTTGTCGTAAGGAACATAAGCCGGAGAGGTCATTTCGTTTGTCGGATTTTCCGGTGTCCAGTAGTCCATACCACTTATGTAGTTGTATGTCGGCATCCAGCGATCGAAGTTGTAGTCATGCAATTCTTTTGTCTGTCCGAACACTCCGTTCAGCAAGAAAGAGAAATAGATGTTTTTGTAATCGAAGCGGTTACCCATTGACAGCAGGAAGCTCGGTAGTTTAGAACCAATGATTTTCTTATCGTCGGCCGTGATGGAGCCGTTTCCGTCTTTGTCTTCCAGTTTAGCAGAACCGGGAACAGCACCTTTCTGGTATTCTTTTCCTTCTTCATTCAGGAACTTGCCGCTTTCGGCATCCCAGCTGATCGTATGTCCATTCTCAACGTATGTTTCGTTTTCCTGCCATGTCCCGACAACATTGTAATCGTAGAATACGCGCAGCGGTTCTCCGATGAACCATTTGTTTGTGATATCGTCTTTACCGTCGCCGCGCAGTTCGATAATCTTGTCACGGTTCAGTGAGAAGTTGACGTTCGTAGTCCAGCTGAAATCATTGTTCTGGAAGTTGACAGAGTTCAATGCGATTTCAACCCCCTTGTTACGGGTTTTACCTACGTTGTCCATGATGGATTTGTAACCGTTCATGTAAGGGACCGTACGGCTCATCAACAAGTCGCTTGTGTTGACCACATACACGTCGATGTTACCGGAAAGGCGGCCATTGAAGAAGCTGAAGTCGATACCGGCATTGACCGTGCGTGAAGTTTCCCATTTCAAGTTCGGGTTGCCGACCCCATCGGTAAGCAAGTAAGAACCGTTTACAACAGTACCGTGGTCGCCCCAAATATAGTTTGTCAGTTTCAAGCGGTCAAGTGTCTGATAAGGGTTGATAGCTTGGTTACCGTTAGAACCCCATGACAGACGGACCTTTAACATATCCATCCAGTTTGACTGGTTCTCCATGAATTCTTCGGAAGACATGTTCCATGCTGCAGCAACAGAGGGGAAGAATGCATATTTGTTGTTCTTACCGAATGCAGAGTAACCGTCGGAACGGCCGGTAAGTGTCAGCAAATATTTATTTGCATAAGAATAGTTCAAACGTAACATATAGGACAGCATCGCTGTTTCCGTAAGCTTGGAAGTGATTTCCTTGTTCTTTTCAGCACCGGCCATATTATGGTATTCGGAATCGTCGTTTACAAAGCTTTCACCGGATTCTTTAGCTTCCTTTTTACTTGTTTCCTGCATACTGAACAAGGCTGTAGCATCGATTTTATGCAAGCCGAATGTCTTATTGTATTTCAAGAGATTTTCCCATGTGTAATCGTAATAGTGGATATTCTCTATGGAGGCAGAACCGTTTACTTTACTACCGGAAAGCGTGTTTCTTCCGTAATAAGTTCCTTCGAACTCGTTACGATAGTTGTAACCGAAGTTTGTGCGGAATGACAGACCTTCGATAGGGAATTGAATTTCTGCAAAAGTAGAAATAAATACGTTGCGGTTTGTCTTATCGTTTGTCGCATTTATGTTAGCCATCGGATTATAGAACAATGTCTGGTCCATCGGATAATCGACGTAGCGTCCTTCTTCATCTTTGTAGATACCGTAAGGACTCATTTTCAGGCCGGCTTCCAGGTAAGGCTGTTCTCCTCCGAATTCCTTCTGAACAGCTTGTGTACCCATTCCGACAGTTAACCATTTATTTAAAACCTGTGTAATGTTCAATGCGATGTTGGTACGTTTTAACCCTGTATTTTCCATAACACCATCTTCTTTCAGGTGAGAGATCGATGCCATATAGGTTGTTGCGTCTGTTCCACCGGAAATGCTGATCTGATGACTGGTGGTTAAAGCATTGCGGAACATGATGTCCTGCCAGTCCAGTTCCGAACCGTTCTGATAATTTGCACGTTCGCTTGGGTTCAGGAGTACAAGCGGATCGAGCTGATCTCCGGAATAACCGTATTTCATGCGGTTGTAGTCCTGCGTGTATTTTACATATTCGGCACCTTTCATCATGTCGATGCGACGTTGTGCCTGTTGCATGCCGACTTGTCCTTTGTAGCTTACGGTCGGTGCTCCTTTTTTACCTTTTTTAGTCTGGATCAGGATGACACCGTTCGCACCGCGTGAACCGTAAATGGCAGCTGAAGATGCATCTTTCAATACGGACATGTTCTCGATGATATCCGGATCGATGTCACCTAATGAACCGCTGTAAGGAATACCGTCCATGACGATCAGAGGGGAGTTGTCTGCACTCAACGAGTTTTCACCACGGACACGCAGTGACTGGTCTTCGCCCGGTTTGGCGTTGCCGGTCGTGACATTCATACCCGGAATCTGTCCGGCCAATTTATCCATCAAGTTGTTTGTCGTGACCATTTGGAGCTTTTCTTCGCCAACTGCCACGATACCGCCCGTCAAGTCTGATTTGCGCTGCGAACCGTAACCTACGACTACCACTTCGTCCAACTTTTGTGTGTCTTCAGACAGTTTGATGTTGAAAACCGTTTGATTTCCCACTTTGAATTCCTGGCTCGTAAATCCGATGTAGGAAATCTGGATGACTGCATCTTTCGATGACACGGTCAGCGTGAACTTACCATCCACGTCTGTGATGACACCGTTGGTCGTTCCTTTTTCGATGACGTTTGCCCCGATAATCGGCCCCATACTGTCATTGATCGTACCGGAAACTTTGACATCCTGCGCATATACCTGTACGGATACAAACGCCATAAAGAGTAGTAATAAGGAAAGAAATCTGTTCTTCCCGTTTGCCTTTTCGTTGGGAGGCAAATTCCCTCGTAGTTGTCTGTTCATGCCTTTCATAATTTATTAGCACATTAAACAATTAGTAATTAACCTGTCGGTCCTATTTATTTTTTGTGTCAAAAGAATGAAAGATGCAAGCCAAGCGCGTGTATTTTTATTCCAAAAGGGGATAAAAACATACCAACGTGCTAAAAAACATTTATTTTGATGAAATTTGATAGATATACCCTTAGTTTTGAGATTCTGTTTCCTGATATTCTGTCGGCGACATTCCATAGACAGCCTTGAAACTGCGGGCAAAATACGAACGGCTGCTGAAACCGATGTGCTGGGCTATTTCGGAAACGTTCATGTCCGATTCCTTTAATAATTTCGCCCCAGCCTCCAGGCGGATGTTTTTGATCAGTTCGATAGGAGAAAGCCCGGTTACCGTCTTTACTTTCCTGTAAAAGTTAGTCCGGCTCATTCCCAATGCTTCATAAATGACCGACACGTCGAGTTCGGGATTCGATATATTGGCTTTTACAATCTCGATATATCGGGCGAGGAAATCGTCGTGCTCTTTCGGCTCTTCTACTCCGAACTGTTTGAGGGAAAGCGTTTCCCCGTACATCGTCTTCATTTTCTCGCGCAGGGAAAGGATGTTCCGGATGCGGGCTTTGAGCAAAGATATCTGGAACGGTTTGACGATATAGTCGTCTGCGCCGGCATCCAGGCCTTCTTCGATTTGTGATATCATCGATTTGGCGGTAAGTAGGATAACCGGTATATGGCAGTAGTTTTGGTTTTCTTTGATACGTTTGCAAAGTTCGAGTCCGTTCATTTCGGGCATCATGACGTCGCTGATGACGATATGAGGATATGATTCCTCGATCATCGCCAATGCCTCTTTGCCATTGAATGCCTTGACCACGACATAGTCCAGGCAGAGTTGTTGTTCCAGATATTGAAGCACTTCCTGGTTGTCGTCGGCCAGCAAGATGGTCTGCTTGTTTTTGTTCCGAGTCTCTTCGACCAGCAAATCGAACTTTTTGCTGATTTCAGCAGATTTGGACAGGACGGGAGATTCGTCTTGCCCTTCTTCCTGCTTCTCGGTGTCGGGAAGAAGGAAGAGGAAACGAGTGCCTTCCGCTTCCGAGCTTTCGGTCCAGATGCAACCGTTATGCTGCAAAATGATGGAGCGTGTCAGGCTAAGCCCGATGCCTGTACCGGAAATCTGCCGGTGTATATCTTCTTGCGAACGGTAGAAAGGTTCGAAAATCTTTTCCGCTTCCTGTTCGCTGAATCCTTTACCAGTGTCGGCCACTTCTATAAACAAGTATCTGGCTTCTACCAGGATGGAGCTGTATTGAGCCGGGAAATGGGGGAGCAGTTCGCATTCTGCTTGTGTGATCGTACTGACACGGATGGTCACCTGTCCTTCTGAAGGTGTGAATTTGAAGGCATTGGAGAGCAAATTGAAGAATATCTTTTCGATTTCCGCCTCATCGAAACAAACCTGGTAGGTTTCCGGCAGCTCGTTGTCCAACGTGAAACGGATTTCCCTGTTGCCCGCCACACTCTCGAAGGAGTGATACATCTCGCGGATAAAGGCGGAGAAGTTGAAACTGGTCTTTTGCAGGATCGTTTTACCGGCCTCGTATTTTTGTATATCCATCAGGTTGTTGACTAAGAGTAACATCCGTCCGGTGTTCTTTTTGATCAGCTGAAGTGTCTCCTTTATTTCGGGCGAGAACGAGACGTACTGCATCAGGTCGTTTAGCGGGTTGATGATGAGCGTCAGGGGAGTACGCAGTTCGTGTGAGAAATTGGTGAACATGCGCATCCGTTCCTCATGCAGCTCGTTGACCTTATCCTGCTCCATCTGTTTGTAGCGAAGTTCCCGTTCCCGTTCATGCTTGTCGTGTTGGTGGCGGATGATTTTCACAATGATGAATGTGATGATACTGAAGTATAGGAGATAAGCCCACCAAGTCTTGTAAAAGGGCGGATCGATCGTGATGCGTAGTGTCGCTTCTTCGGAGTTCCATACGTTGTCGTTGTTGGAGGCTTTGATCCGGAACGTGTAAGTGCCGGGGGCCAAATTGCTGTAATAGGCTTCCCGCCGGTTGCCGACCGTGTGCCACGTCGGGTCAGCTCCTTCCAACTTGTAGGCATACTGGTTCCGTTCGGAATGGATAAAGTTTAACGCCGTGTATCTGAACGTGATGCTATTCTGGTCGGAAGCAAGCGTAATGCCCCCGTCTTCAATCTCTCCCGTCACGTCGTCTTTGTTATTTACAATCAGGGAAGTGATATATACGGGTGGAATATTGGGGTTCACCATGATCTTGTCCGGATTGAAGAAAAGGATTCCTTTGTCTCCAGGAAAATAGATGCTGCCGTCGTCAGAAATGCTGTTGCCTGAAAATCGTGTAAACTCCATTGCAGGAATATCGGCTATCTTCATTTCGTTGAAAATATCGGTCGTACGATTCAGTTTATACAGAGATTTTCCCGTCGTCACCCAGATATTTTGATGTCGGTCGATAGTCAGCGAGTTAATGTAACTGTCGGACAGCCCGTCCTCTTTCTGATAATGTTTGGCCAGTTTCAGGTTCCGGTTCAGGCGGTATAAGCCGTTTTTATTGGTCGCAATCCAGACGTTGCCTTCGTTGTCCTGCGTAATGGCCGTGATATTCCCCAACTTCTCAAACTTAGGATTCGGTTGCAGTTCGGTGGAAAGATTGCGGACGGTTTCTTTCTTGATGTCGTACAGGTAAAGGCTGTCGGACAATGTGCCGAACAAAAACAGGTCTGGTTCGAGTTCATGGATCACGGTGACCCATCTGAAAGGACGGGAAACACCATCGGCCATGAACCGATTGACCTGCTTCCCCCTGTCGACCATCACCAAGTCCTGGCTGCTGTTTGTCGGTATCCAGAGCCGTCCTTTTTTGTCGATGTATAGGGAGAAAATGTCGTTGTGCCGGAAGTCGTACAGCTTTTTATACTGTTTGTCACGGATAGAGAACAAATAGACCGATCCGAAATGCGTGGAACACAAAATCGAGTCTCCCTGTATCAGGATCGATTTTATGATATTGATCTCGTAATTCCCTTCGTGAAGAGGTTTGATGGGATAAAGCTGTTGCCGCCCGCTTTCCGGGTTATAGTAAAACAATCCGGCACCTTCTGTTGCAAACCACATGTTTCCGTTCTTGTCTTGTTGGCCTTTGCCGATGATACCGGCATATTCGTTTGGCGTGATATAGGAAACCGGCCTGTAAAAGGGACTGTGATAGTTGACTCCCGCCGAATAGGTCCCGATCCAAAGTGTCTGGTCTTTGTCGATCATCATGCTATGGATGGAGTAATGACTCAGTCCTCCTTTCCCGGCGATATTGATATCTGCCGGAGCGATGGCGAGCTCTTTTTTATCCAGTATGTTCAAACCCCGGAACGTTCCGATCAGAATGGAACTGTCGCTATAGGGGACGAGTGTGCGTATCGAGTTGTTGCTGAGGCAGGTGTTGTCTTTGTGCAACCAGGTAAAAGTCTGCCTCTCTTTGTTGAAAAGGCAGATTCCGGCTTCGTCCAGCCCCAGCCATATGTTTCCGCCCTCGTCCGGCAGTATGGCTGTTATGGTACCGTCGACTGGTATATGTTGTTTTAGTTTCCAGTTTCCGGAATAGATGTACAAGCCGCTGCTCTCCGTTCCGATATAGATGTCCTCGTCCGGAGCTTGTGCTACGGAGTGGGCCGGTGAAGAGATTACCGTGTCGGGCAAGATCGGTTCGACTGTCTGGTCCATGCTGCATTTGAATATGGACTGGTTGCAGAAAGCATAGACATTTCCGTCGGAATGCTTCAATAGTCGTACTGCGGCGTTGGTGGTGCATTCTTTGTCGATGCTTTTGGGGTAGAAACGGATTATCTTTTTGGTTGTATGATCGATGCAGTTGATCCCGTTTGAAGTTGCGATCCAGATATTCTTCCGGTCGTCTTCAGCAAATCCCCGGATATAGTTGTCGGTCAATGTGGCGTTGTTGTTTACCTCATTCTGATAGATGACAAATTCATACCCGTCATAGCGGTTTGCTCCGTTGCGTGTTCCGAACCAGATGTAGCCGTCCGAATCTTGGAAAATATCAAGAACGGAAACTTGCGACAGGCCATCTTCTACTCCCAGGTGGGAGAAGAAGAAATTTATGCTATATGCCGGGGTTGCATATAGCATAACCATATATATGATGAATGCGGTATAGAGTCTTTTTATCATCTGTAGTTTTTATTAAATTAGACCTTTATAGGGGTGTAACTCTGCAAAGATAACGATTTAGAGACGATCTTGAACAGGATTGAGATGATTTTACACGGTGGATTTGTCAGGTAATCCTATTTTTGTAACTCAATCAATTAAAACATCATGAATAAACGAGTATTAAGTTTAACCTTATTGCTGGCCTGTTTCAGTTTGGTGATGCAGGCTGAAGGCCGGATTGTCGAGTCGTTTAACTCCGGCTGGGTATTTAAGAAAGCGCCGGCAGGCAAGGAACTGGCCGTCAATGCGCCCAAATGGGAGAGTGGATGGACCGAGGTCGAGATTCCTCATACATGGAATGCGAAAGACATGCAGGTGCAGTTCGATAATTTCTATGAAGGGCCTGCCTACTACAAAAAGCACTATTTCTTCCCTGTCGAAATGAAAGGGAAACGCGTGTTTCTCCGCTTTGAAGGTGTGGGAGCCGTTGCGGAAGTGTATGTGAACGGTTCGCTTGTTGCGACTCATAAAGGGGCCTATTCCGCTTTTTCATGCGAGATCGGCACGGTGCTGAAGCCGGGAGCGGATAACGAGATCATTGTGAAAGCCGACAATGCGTCACGTCCGGATGTGATTCCTGTCAACCATGTGCTTTTCGGCGTCTATGGCGGGATGTACCGTCCGGTTTGGTTAATCGTGACAGACCCTTATAATATCTGTGTGACCGATTGTGCATCTTCCGGTGTTTACATTACCCAGAAGAATGTCTCCAAAAAGCAAGCGGATGTAAAAGTAAAGGTGAAGTTGGATAATGGAACACTGCAACCGGCTCCGCTCACTTTGCAGAACACGATTTATGACCAGGAAGGGAAACAAGTCGCGACCCAGAGCCGTTCATTCGACCTCGCGGCACAGGGCGTACAGTCGTTCGAAGCCGATTTCAAGATTAAGAATCCCACCTTATGGCAAGGACGGAAGAACCCTTATTTATATAAAGTCGTGAGCCGCCTCGTCCGGGACGGGAAAGTGATCGACGAAGTGGTACAGCCGTTGGGCTTGCGCAAGTATGAGATCGTTGCCGGCAAAGGGTTCTATCTGAATGGCGAGAAATATCCGATGTACGGCGTTACCCGCCATCAGGACTGGTGGGAGCTGGGCAGTGCGTTGAAGAATGAAAATCATGACTTCGACTTGGCTACTATTATGGATATCGGTGCGACGACCGTCCGTTTTGCCCATTACCAGCAGTCGGACTACCTCTATTCGCGTTGCGACAGCTTAGGGCTGATCATCTGGGCGGAGATTCCTTTCGTGAACCGTGTTTCCGGACAGGAGGCCGAAAATGCCCGAAGCCAGCTCCGCGAACTGATCCGCCAAAGCTTCAACCACCCTTCGATCTATGTCTGGGGGCTGCATAACGAAGTCTATCATCCGCACGAATATACCAAGGAACTGACTAAGTCTCTGCATGACCTTGCAAAGACAGAAGATCCCGACCGTTACACTGTTTCGGTAAACGGCTACGGACACATGGAGCATCCGGTCAACCTGAACGCCGATATACAGGGAATGAACCGCTATTTCGGCTGGTATGAAAAGAAATTGCAGGATATCGAACCGTGGGTGGAAGGCTTGGAGAAGAACTATCCGGATCAGAAACTGATGCTGACGGAATATGGAGCCGATGCCAACTTGTTGCACCAGACGGAATATCTGGAGAACTCGTTGAACTGGACGAAGCCTTTCTATCCGGAAACGTTCCAGACGAAAACACACGAATACCAGTGGAGCGTGATTGCAGGGCATCCGTATATCGTCGCTTCTTATTTATGGAACACTTTCGATTTTGCCACTCCTCTGGCCAACCGCGGCGACCTTCCCGCCCGTAACATGAAGGGGCTGGTGACGTTCGACCGCAAGACGAAGAAAGACTCTTATTTCTGGTACAAGGCGAACTGGAGCGAAGACCCTGTCCTCTACCTGACACAGCGCCGGAATGTGGATCGCGAAAAGAAAGTCACTTCCATCACTGTCTATTCCAATATCGGCGAGCCGAAAGTCTTCTTGAACGGCCAGGAGCTGTCCGGCATCCATAAAGGTTATACCGACGTACATTATATTATAGACAATGTCACCCTCAAAGACGGAAAGAACGTCGTGAAAGCTGTCGTCCAGAGTGACGGTAAGACATACGAAGACACCATCGAATGGATGTACACCGGAGAGAAAAAGAGGGAAGCGGATTCCTTCTCCATCAAAGGGGTACATGCTGGGTTTGAATAAAAAAACAACATACTAATTAAATATAGCTGGCCTTGACTGTAGACGTCACTGAAGTTCGCCCGATTTGTGCAGCTTTAGTGGCGTTTTTCATATCCAATCATATACTTAAAGGTTCCTTGGAGGTGGTTATATTTAAATTTAAATCAGACAATATCCCCCAATAAAATAAATATCTACAATAAACCATTGTCTCCTAACACTATACTAGAAATAGTAGTTTGTTAAAAAATATTACCCTTGCTACTAATTACAACTATATGGGGTAGGAAATCGAATTAGATGCAGTAGTAGTTTCGATTTGAACCAATGGCTTTTTTACCTTTATTACAATAAGGGTAAAAAAAGACATATCGAGGAAAAAGCGGATTTACCATTCCGATGAATGGATGTGTATAAACGAATCTGAAGAAGGCAAATCTGACATTTTGCAAAAAAACAAAATCGCCAGTAAAATTTCTCATCACACAAAGAATTATATTAATTCCTTTTCTTACTTTTGCAAGAAACCGTATCAGAGATAGCAGATGGGTAAAGGAACAAAAAGCATAGCCTTTTATTTGATGATGATCCTGGTCTTTGGCTCACTTATGTATTTCATAGTCAAAGAAGGAGAAAGCCAGCAGGTCGGAACAGCCGTTCAGACCATGCAAAATGCCCCCAAAACGATGGGGGAAGGCTTTCTTGTGTTCTGGGATTCGGTTACTCATCACATCCAATCGTCGATGGGAATCCTCCTTCTGCAAATCATTACCATATTAATCGTCTGCCGCCTGTTTGGCTGGATGTTCCAAAAGATCGGCCAACCCACTGTTATCGGTGAAATCGTAGCCGGTATTGTACTCGGTCCGTCCGTGCTCGGCCACCTCCTGCCGGGAGTATCCGCGTTTCTTTTTCCACTCGAGTCATTAGGCAATATCACCATATTAAGCCAATTCGGCCTCATTCTTTTCATGTTTGCCATCGGTATGGAACTGGATATCGGCGAAGTCCGCAAAAAATTGAAAGAGACCATCCTGATCAGCCACACCAGTACGGTCGTGCCGTTTTTCTTCGGTATGCTGACAGCCTATTATGTCTATGGATCTTATGCTCATAAAGGGACGCCGTTTCTCTCGTTCGCCCTCTTTATCGGGATTGCCATGAGTATCACGGCCTTTCCCGTTCTGGCCCGTATTATCCAGGAAAAAGGGTTGACCAAAACACATTTGGGAACCATCTCATTGGCAAGTGCAGCCAACGGAGATATCACAGCCTGGTGCCTGTTGGCCGTCGTGATTGCTATCGCTCAGGCCGGCAGTATGCTGAGTGCCGTTTACAATATATTGTTTTCCATCCTGTATATCCTCTTCATGTTTCTTGCCGTTCGTCCTTTCTTACGGATGATCGGGCACATATACCATAATAAAGAGGTAATCGACAAAGCACTGGTAGCCTTGATGTTCCTATTACTGATCGTATCCTCCTATTTTACTGAAATATTGGGGTTGCATGCTCTCTTCGGCGCCTTTATTGCAGGCGTGGTCATGCCGGGAAACATCAAATTCCGCAAGATCATGACAGAGAAGGTGGAAGACGTGTCATTGGCGCTTTTCCTTCCGCTTTTCTTTGTCTCGACCGGATTGCGTACGGAGATCGGCTTGTTGAACACTCCGGAACTTTGGGCCATGTGCGGAATCTTCATAGTAGTGGCTATTATCGGTAAGTTCGGAGGAGCACTGTTTTCCGCCCGTTTTGTCGGTGAAAGCTGGAAAGACAGTCTTTATATCGGGGCCTTGATGAATACGCGCGGTCTGATGGAACTGGTCGTGCTGACGATCGGCTATGAGATGAAGATATTGCCGCCTTCCATTTTCGTCATGTTGGTGCTGATGACATTGGTCACGACCTTTATGACGATACCGTTGGTCTCGTTCATTAAATTATGTTTCAAGACACGCGAAAAGATCAAGGAACACCAGGTTTATGCGGACCCGACCGATGGGATATTCAAGGTGCTCCTTTCATTCGGACGTGCCGGAAACGGACAGATTATGCTCGATGTCGCCCACCAGATGTTTGCTCGTGGGAAGAACAAACTGGACCTGACGGCGCTTCACCTGACCGTCGGCTCCGATGTCAATCCGTTGCATACGGATAATTTCGAGGAAGTGAGTTTCGGCCCTATCTTGTATGGAGCCAAAAAATTAGGCATGAACATCCATACCCGCTACGAGGTTTCGAATAACGCCGGACAGGATATTTGCGACATCGTCAATAACGAAGGATTCGACTTCCTGCTGGTCGGTTCCGGTATCTCCATGAGCGACTCGCCGGACGATATCGCGGCTACCCGCTACCGTACCTCTTTCTATAACCGCTTTTTCAAACGCTTCAAAGCTCCCGAATCCTGGTTTTATCCCGGAGCATTGCTGAAAGACAAGACCAAGATGTTTATCGCCCGCAGCAATTGCGACGTCGGTGTGTTCATCAACCGCAATTTTGTGAAGGCTTCCAATACATTGGTCGTCATCAGCTCCGAAGAAGACCTCTTCCTGCTCGACTACACAAGGACATTGCTGAAAGCGACTCACGGTTCCGCAGGCATTGTAGCTAAGATATCCACCACGACGCCCGGACATGACCGGATTGTCAAAGAACTTTGGGATTTCGTCTCGTCTACCCCGCAAACTCATTTGCTGCCGGATAAAGACCTGACACCGGGATTGTTCAATAGCTATAACTTCATGCTGATCGGCTACAACACCTGGAACGATGTATCCGAACATCGTAAAGAGGCACTTCAAAAAATGCCGTCGACATTAATTTTGAATAAGAACAAACGGAATTCTTCGGATAATTAACCCGAAGCTTATGCATTTTATGTGAGTTTTTTCTTCTATCTTTGTGCGAAACCAATCTCAAAAAATCATGGAGTCGCTAAATCTAATAAAGAATGACCCTTGGCTGGCCCCCTATAAGGAGGCGATCGAAGGACGATACCAATATGTGGTAAACAAAGAAAAGAGCTTGACCGGTAACGGTAGACAGACGTTGTCGGAAATGGCTTCCGGGTATCTTTACTTCGGATTGCATAAAACAAAGAGTGGATGGGTTTTTCGTGAGTGGGCACCCAATGCCACCGCTATATACCTGATCGGAACTTTCAACGGATGGAAGAAAGACGACCGGTACAAGCTGCAACGGTTGGGCAATGGCGTTTGGGAGATCACGCTTGCAGAAGATTTGTTGCATCATGAAGACCTGTTCAAACTTCTGGTCGAATGGGAAGGAGGCAGCGGGGAACGTATTCCTGCATGGATACGGCGCGTCGTTCAGGATGAAAATACCAAAATTTTCAGCGCGCAAGTATGGAATCCGGAGAAACCTTATGTATTCAAGCATAAGCGGTTTAAGCCTAATGTCTCTCCTTTGTTGATTTATGAATGCCATATCGGTATGGCTTCGAATGAAGAAAAAGTCGGCAGTTACGACGAATTCCGCCGTATGGTCTTACCTCGTATTGCGAAGGAAGGATATAATGCCATTCAGATCATGGCTATTCAGGAACATCCTTATTACGGCTCGTTCGGTTATCATGTCAGCAGCTTCTTTGCCGCATCTTCCCGTTTTGGAACGCCGGAAGAGCTGAAACAGTTGATAGACGAGGCTCATGGCATGGGGATCGCCGTAATTATGGATATCGTACATAGCCATGCTGTCAAGAACGAAGTAGAAGGACTCGGACGTTTCGATGGGTCTTACACGCAATATTTCCTGGGCGGTGCCCGTCGCGAGCATCCGGCTTGGGACTCCCTCTGTTTCGACTATGGGAAGAATGAAGTGCTTCATTTTCTGTTGTCGAACTGCAAGTTCTGGCTGGACGAATATAAGTTCGACGGTTTCCGTTTCGATGGCGTGACCTCGATGCTTTATTACAGTCACGGGTTAGGCGAGGCATTCTGCAATTACAGTGATTATTTTAACGGCCATCAGGATGGTGATGCCATTGCGTATCTGACGTTGGCTAATAAATTGATCCACGAAGTCAATAAGAATGCGATTACGATTGCCGAAGAAGTCAGCGGGATGCCCGGTTTGGCTGCTAAATATGAAGATGGAGGTTATGGTTTCGACTATCGTATGGCAATGAATATTCCCGATTACTGGATCAAGACGATCAAGGAAAAGAAAGACGAAGACTGGCATCCTTCTTCTATTTGGTGGGAGACAACGAACCGCCGTGCCGACGAAAAGACAATCAGCTATGCGGAAAGTCATGACCAGGCGTTGGTGGGTGACAAGACGATCATTTTCCGCCTGATCGATGCCGATATGTATTGGCATATGCAGAAAGACGATCATAATTTTATGGTGGAACGCGGTGTGGCTTTGCATAAAATGATCCGTCTGGTTACGGCCTCCACCATCAACGGAGGCTATCTGAACTTTATGGGAAATGAATTCGGCCATCCGGAATGGATCGATTTTCCGCGCGAAGGAAATGGCTGGTCGCATAAGTATGCACGCCGCCAATGGGATTTGGTCGATAATATGGATTTGAAATATCATTTCTTGGGCGATTTCGATCGTGAAATGTTGGAGATGATCCGTAGCGTGAAGAACTTCCAGTCCACTCCGATACAGAAAGTCTGGGATAACGATGGAGATCAGATTTTGGCTTATATGCGGAAAAATCTGGTATTCGTATTCAATTTCAGTCCGACAAAATCGTTTACCGATTACGGCTTCCTTGTGCCGAAGGGAGAATATGAAGTATTGCTGAATACCGATGCCACCCGTTTCGGAGGTTTCGGGCTCGCGGATGACTCCATTCACCATTTCACACAGTTTGACCCGTTATATAAAAAAGAGAAGAAAGAATGGCTCAAATTATACATTCCGGCACGTAGCGCCGTCGTATTGAGGAAAATGAAATGAGTTTTAAATTTATGATTTATGATTTATGATTTGTGGTCAACGCATAAATCATCAATCATAAATCATAAATCTGACGAATCCGACAAATCATAAATCATCAATCATAAATTACTCATGTTATATCCAATGACATTTAAGCCTATCCTTAAGAGTATTATCTGGGGAGGCTCTGACATCTGCCCGTTTAAGGGGATCACTCCGGTACAGGAAGGTATCGGCGAAAGTTGGGAACTTTCACATGTTGAGGGGAATTATTCCATTGTGGATAATGGTGCACTCGAAGGTAAAACGCTGGATGAACTGATCCGTACATATGGCAAACAACTGTTGGGGGAAAAGGTGGTCGAACAGTTCGGTTCCACATTTCCTTTATTGATCAAGTTTATTGATGCACGCGATGATTTGTCTATCCAGGTTCATCCGGATGACGAATTGGCTAAGAAGCGTCATAATTCTTTCGGCAAGACAGAAATGTGGTATGTGATCAACGCAACCAAAGGTGCCGGTTTGTATTCTGGTTTTTCAAAGCAGATCGATGCGGATGAATATGTGAAACGTGTCGAGGACAATACGATCATGGACGTGTTACAGCGTTACGAAGTGAATCCGGGCGATGTTTTCTTCTTGCCTGCAGGTCGTGTACATGCAATTGGGGCCGGTTGCTTCATCGCTGAAATTCAGCAGACAAGCAATATCACCTATCGTATATATGATTATGACCGTAAGGGACCGGACGGAAAAGGGCGCGAATTGCATACCGAACTGGCAAAGGATGCGATCGACTATACTTTGTATCCGGACTACCGCACCCATTACAAGGCGCATACGAATGCGACCGTAGAACTTGCCGCCTGCAAGTATTTTACAACGAATTTGCTGGATGTCGATACGATCATGGTTCGTGATTTCTCTGAGCTGGATTCTTTCGTCGTTTATATTTGTATGGAAGGTAAAGCTTCTATCCGTGATAATAAAGGCAATGAAATTTATATTCACCAGGGACAAACAGTCCTGATTCCGGCTGATACGGATGTCGTGACGATTTCACCGGTTCCGGGTGCCAAGTTCATGGAGACGTATATTGGATAAAGGCGGTGTGTCAAAATCTCCTTGATAAAATGCCGCAGGTTTTCCGGATCATCCGGAGGCCTGCGGCATTTGTTTTTATTCGATTGTCAACTCTAATCTCTGTAAGGCTTTGTCGTCGGATGAACCGCCATAGAGTATCTGGTATTTTCCGGGGCGGACTTCCATCGTTTGTGTATTGTCGTTAAAAGAGTGGAATGTTTCGGGAGACAGTTCGATGTTGACTTCCTGACTGTCGCCAGCTTTTACGTGTACACGCAAGAAGGCCTTCAGCGCCTTGATCGGTCCTTCCGGATCGTTCGGATTTTTGATGTAGATTTGGGCGACTTCGTCACCATCCATTTTGCCGGTGTTGGCAATGTCGAACGTCAGTGTAACAGATTGGTCTTTGGCAATCTTGCCAGAAGACAGCTTCGCATTCCGATAGGCAAAGTTCGTGTAGCTCAAGCCATATCCGAACGGATAAAGCGGCGTTTCGGTCATATAACGATAGGTACGGCCTTTCATGCTGTAATCTTCGAAGTCCGGCAACTGGTCGATCGATTTATAGAATGTGACCGGCAGGCGGCCTGACGGGTTATAGTCGCCAAACAGGATGTCGGCAACTGCTGTTCCGGCTTCCTGTCCGCCATACCAGGCATTCAGAATGGCGTCGATGTTGGCCTCTTCCCAGTTCAAAGCCAGAGCACTACCCGTACAAAGCACATAAACAACTGGCTTGCCTGTCGCCTTCAGTGCTTTTACCATTTCTTGCTGTACTTTCGGCAGTTCGATATTGGTGCGGTCTCCTTTTTTGAAACCTTCCACGTTGACCGGCATTTCTTCACCTTCCAGGCGGGGAGAAATACCTCCGACATAGACAATCACATCCGCATCTTTGACTTTGGCGGCTGTAGCGGCATAATCGACAGGCCGACGCGTACCGATCTGGAAATTGAGGTCGGCGCTGCCCATGCGTTGCATATATTCGATCTTGACAGGATATTTCTTTCCCTTTTCTGCATTCAGCATATACGTCTTTTCCGCTCCGTATTCGTTTTCCCATACTTCGGCTACTTTTTCATCTCCGATAAAGAGACGGAAGGCGTCGTTTCCTGACAACTTGATCTCGACCTGTTCCGTCTCAGGCGCTTCAAACTCGCCGGTGAAACGTGCTGTGAAGTTTGTCAGGTTTACATTCGGTGCGAACTGCGTGTTTCCACCTGTCGTATAATGCAACTGGCTTGCTAAACCTTTGTAAGCCGCTTCTCCCTTGAATTCCGTATTGTTGAAAAATTCGGAAGCGAATCCCTGTCCGGCAGGGGAGGTGATGTGGCTGCCCAAGTCTTGGATTACGAAGTCGGCGGCATGATTACATCCCAATTCGTAGATGACTTCTGTATCGGGTACTTTGTTGCGGATACCTTCCAATATTGTTACGGTATGTGTCGGGAAGCCATTGTAGTTCGCCCAAAGCATGGTCGAGTCGGCAGCGTTCGGACCGACAACCGCAATTTTCCGGATCGTTTTACTCAGCGGCAGTGTGTTGTTCTTGTTCTTCAGCAACACCATACTCTTATGCGCCATTTCGAGTGCTTGGGCCACATGTTCGGGGCTTTCCACCACATTGTACGGGATTTGTGCATAAGGAACCCGTTCGTCCGGATCGAACATGCCTAATTCAAAACGCCCTTTCAGCAGTCGGCGGAGGGACACATCCAGATCGTTTTCGGATATCTTTCCGTCCTTCAGAGCTTTGACCAAAGCTCGGTAGCTGTTGCCGCATTCCAGGTCTGTGCCGTTCAGGACGGCATCGGCAGAGGCACTTTCCGCATCGGGATGTGTTTCGTGGCGAGGCGTGCGTTCGTCCCGTTCCCAGAAGTCATTGATCGCACCGCAGTCGGAGAGGATGATGTTTTCATATCCCCAACTGTTCCGGAGGATGTCGATGAGCAGTTTGTCGCTGCTACAGCAGGGCTTGCTTTGATAGCGGTTGTAGGCGCACATGACTTCCTGTACATTCCCTTCTTTCACTAAGGCTTCAAAAGCCGGCAGGTAGGTTTGCCATAGATCACGAGGTGTCACCGTTACATCGAATTCGTGACGGTTCCATTCCGGCCCGCTATGGACTGCATAATGCTTGGCGCAAGCATGTGTCTTGAAGTATTTGGGATCGTCTCCCTGCAAGCCTTTCACTACGGCAACGCCCATCCGTTCTGTCAGGTACGGATCTTCTCCATAGGTTTCCATGCCACGTCCCCAACGGGGATCACGGAAGATATTGATATTCGGGGTCCAGAAGGTCAAGCCTTTGTAGCGGTCGTATTCTTTATCCTTTTGATACTGATGGTATTTGGCGCGGGCTTCGTCGCTTACCATCGTGAATGTCTCATACAGTGCGTCGTCATCGAAAGTAGCCGCCATCGCGATTGCTTGTGGGAAAACGGTCGCTTTTCCGGCACGTGCGACACCGTGCAAGGCTTCGTTCCACCAATCGTATTGGGGAATTCCGAGACGTTCGATTGCCGGAGTCGTATTCATCATTTGTCCGACCTTCTCTTCCGCAGTCAGACGCTTCAAGAGGTCGTCTATACGTTCGTCGATAGGGAGATCGGGGTTGCGGAACGGATAATCTTCTTGTCTTTGACTACAAGAAACAGACAGCAATAATGTCAATGCTGCCACCGTCAGATGTTTCATTCTCATGTTATTAAATTTTAGATATTGTATGATTTACGTTTTATCTTATTGTAAGATGTTTGTTATTAGATATTTATTGTGATAAATTGTGTTGCAAAACTAATGGTTTACTTGCATTTCTTCAAGTAGAATTACTTAAAATAGGTTACTTCGTCCGTTATTTTAGCAAATGTCCTATTTTTGTAAGATCGAATAATAAAAAGAAAAAGAGATGAAGAAGTTTTTAAGTATGCTTTTGGTAGCGGTGGGACTTGTGTCTTGTGGAGATGATGATAAGCCGTATATTCCCGAGTTGAATAAACTGACGAGTGTAACATGTACGAAAAACGGAAATGCTTTTTTTAACGCGGATATCACTTACGATCAGGACAAGCAAATCAATCGGATTATATTGACTACGGAAGGAAACCAGTTTACCGATAATTATATTATTGTAGACAAGACGATTTCCGTAAGCGGGGTGAAGATGGTCGACGGTTCTCCGACTAATCCGTTTGTTCATACGGTTTACACGTTGAGCGGAAATATGATTGCGGCCAAGGAAGAAAAATCCGAAAACAAGTATATGAGCAATGCTGTGTACACTGCTGTAGAAAACAGGTACACCTATAGCTCTAATTGGCTGAAGTCGGTTTCGCAGGTTATCCAATGGCCGAATGAGAACGGTTCGGGTTATCAGACAAGAGAGATGGGTGAGGTGGATCGCTATTCATGGGAAAATGGAAACGTGGTGCATTACGCTTACCTGCCACAACAAGAGATTACATACGAATATGACTCTCAATTGCGTCCGGAAAACTTCCCGTTCCGGGTTGTCAATTCATTCCGGCCGGTCGGCTTTGATATGATCTCTCCGTTGAACCTGCTGTATGGGAAGATGAATCAGAATCTGCCGACCCGCGCCTATTGGTATAATGTCTCTGCTGCTACGGATATCTGTGCCGAATATACATTCCGCTATACATTGACCGGTGATTATATCACAGGCATGACGATTGAAGAAAAAATCAATCCTGTGAATGGTGTTACTGCGGAAAACAACACGTATGAATATGCGTTTGTCTATAATTTCGTGGCAGAACAGAAGTAGAGAGCTCTACTTCAATAAATCGGGGCGTAGCCGGGCAGTTCTTTCTTGAGCTTGCGCGAGGCGCCACTCCTCAATCTTGCGTTGATGTCCGGATAGGAGGACTTCAGGGACTTTCCATCCATTATAATCGGCTGGCCGGGTATAGACCGGAGGAGCCAACAAATTATCCTGGAACGAGTCGGAGAGGGCGCTTTGCTCGTCGCCGATTGCTCCGGGAATGAGGCGTACGACGGCATCTGTGATGATGGCGGCAGCCAGCTCACCTCCTGTCAGGACATAATCGCCGACGGATATTTCCTTTGTTATCAGATGTTCGCGGATGCGGTAGTCGATTCCTTTGTAATGCCCGCAAAGGATAATCAGATTGTTCAGCATCGACATGCTGTTTGCCATCGGCTGGTTGAAGGTTTCCCCATCCGGCGATGTGTAAATAACTTCATCATATTCCCTTTCGCTTTTCAAAGCCGAGATGGCCCGGTCGATGGGCTCGATCTGCATCACCATGCCGGCTTCACCCCCGAAAGGATAATCATCCACACGCCGCCATTTGTTGGTCGTGTAATCCCGCAGGTTATGCAAATGTATTTCAGCCAAACCTTTGTCTTGTGCCCGTTTCACAATGGAGCAGTTCACCATTCCTTCGATCATCTCGGGAAGTACGGTCAGTATATCTATGCGCATCATATTTTATTTCAGATTTATGTTGCAAATGTAGGAGATTTCCGATAGTCTGCAAAATAAAGTTCCATGGGCATGAAATTTTAGCTCCATGAGCATGGAACTAAGTTTTCCCTTGCATGAAACGAAGGTTTCGCCTCAAGAAACTTCTTGGAACTATCATATTTAAATAATTATTTGTACTTTTGTCCGTCAATTTGGCGTAGGCCGGACGGCCCCGTCTCTTTACTGAATAAATTTTAAAGCGATGAATATATCTTACAATTGGCTGAAAGATTATCTTGATTTTGATTTACAGCCTGATGAAGTAGCAGCAGCACTGACCTCCATCGGTTTGGAAACCGGCGGAGTAGAAGAAGTTCAAACCATTAAAGGCGGATTGGAAGGACTTGTCATCGGTGAAGTTCTTACTTGCGAAGAACACCCGAATTCCGATCATTTGCACATTACAACCGTGAATGTCGGCGGTGCGGAGCCTTTGCAGATTGTTTGTGGCGCACCGAATGTGGCTGCCGGGCAGAAAGTGGTTGTTGCTGTAAACGGTACTAAATTGTATGATGGTGACGAGTGCTTTACGATCAAGCGCTCCAAAATCCGTGGCGTTGAATCGAACGGTATGATCTGTGCTGAAGATGAAATCGGTATAGGGACGGATCATGCAGGTATCATCGTTCTACCGGCTGACGCGGTAGTCGGTACTCCGGCCAAAGAATATTATAATGTAAAGAGCGACTATGTGCTGGAAGTCGATATCACACCGAACCGCGTGGATGCCACTTCCCATTTCGGTGTAGCCCGCGACTTGGCCGCTTACCTGAAACAGAACGGTAAACCTGCCAACCTGAAACGTCCGAATGTGGATGCTTTCAAGATTGATGATGAAACTCCGGCTATCGAAGTAGTCGTTGAAAATACGGAAGCCTGCCTGCGCTATTCAGGCATCACGATCAAAGGTGTGACTGTGAAGGAAAGCCCGGAATGGTTGCAGAATCGTTTGAAGGTGATCGGTCTGCGTCCGATTAATAACGTGGTGGATGTCACGAATTATATTCTGCATGGTGTAGGACAGCCTTTGCACTCTTTTGATGCCGATAAGGTTAAAGGTAATAAAGTCGTGGTGCGCTCGGCGAAGGAAGGTTCCAAGTTCGTTACGCTCGATGGTGTGGAACGCACGTTGACCGACCGTGACCTGATGATTTGCAATGTGGAAGAGCCGATGTGTATCGCCGGTGTATTCGGTGGACTCGATTCCGGCGTGACGGAACAGACCAAGAATGTATTCCTGGAATCTGCCACTTTCCATCCTACCTGGATCCGTAAGACAGCCCGTCGTTTCGGTCTGAATACGGATGCTTCTTTCCGCTATGAACGTGGTCTGGATCCGAATCAGACGGTCGATGTGATGAAACGTGCCGCCCTGTTGATTCAGGAAGTGGCAGGCGGAACGATTACGGGCGCCATTCAGGATATCTATCCGGCTCCGGTAGCACCGTATCGTGTGGAATTGGCTTATAACAAGGTTAATACGTTGATTGGCAAGGTGATTCCGGTTGAAACGGTTAAGAGCATTCTGGAAAGTCTGGAAATGAAGATCGTTTCCGAAACAGCCGAAGGTTGGGTGATCGATGTGCCTGTATATCGTATCGATGTACAGCGTGATGTCGACGTGATCGAAGATATTCTTCGTATTTACGGGTATAATAACGTGGAGTTCAGTGATAATGTGAAGTCCAATCTGAGCTATCAGACTCCGACCGATCGCAGTTATAAATTACAAAACCTGATTTCCGAACAACTTTGCGGTTGCGGTTTCAACGAAATTCTGAATAACTCGCTGACACGCTCGGCTTACTATGACAATCTTTCCACTTACCCGGTTTCTCACTGTGTGATGTTGATGAATCCGTTGAGTGCTGATCTGAATTGCATGCGCCAGACGTTGTTGTTTGGTGGCTTGGAAAGCGTCGAACATAATGCGAAACGTAAAAATGGCAATATCCGTTTCTTCGAATTCGGAAACTGCTACGATTACAATATCGACCATAAGAAGGAAGGCGAAACGTTGGCCGAATTCTCGGAAGATTATCGTTTGGGCTTGTGGGTGAGCGGTAGCCGCGTGGATAACAACTGGGCACATCCGAATGAAAAGTCTTCCGTTTACGAGTTGAAGGCGTATGTGGAAAATATTTTGGTTCGTCTCGGTGTGAACTTGCAGAAGGTCATTTTCGGTAATCTGGCTAACGATATCTATTCGGCAGGTTTGAGTATTACGACTTCCTCCGGTCGTCAGTTAGGTACGATGGGGATCGTCAGCCCGAAGATCTGCAAGGAACTGGATATTGAAACGGACGTCTATTATGCAGAACTTTCCTGGACATTGTTGATGAAGGAAATCAAGAAGAGCAAGGTTACTTTCTCTGAAATTTCCAAGTTCCCGGCAGTGAAACGAGACCTTGCCTTGTTGTTGGATAAGAATGTTCAATTTGCCGAAATAGAGAAGATTGCAACGGAAAGTGAACGTAAACTCCTGAAGAACATTGCTTTGTTCGATGTGTACGAAGGTAAGAATCTGCCGGCAGGAAAGAAGTCATATGCTGTCAGCTTCTATTTGCAGGATGAAGGAAAGACTTTGAATGACAAGCAGATTGATGCTATCATGAAAAAGATCCAGACGAACCTGGAACAGAAGTTAGGTGCACAGTTGAGATAAATGAAGAATTAAAGAATTAAAAATTAAAAAATAAAGATCATACATCATGGGAAGAGCGTTTGAGTTTCGCAAAGCGAGAAAGTTTAAGCGTTGGGGCAATATGGCCCGTGTATTTACAAAGTTAGGTAAAGAAATTACGATAGCCGCAAAAGCCGGTGGGCCGGATCCTGAGAACAACCCTCATCTGCGTGCATTGATGCAGAACGCCAAGAAAGAGAACATGCCGAAGGAGAATGTGGAACGTGCTATCAAGCGTGCGGTCGAAAAAGATTTCTCTGGTTATAAGGAAATGACTTACGAAGGTTACGGACCTCACGGCATCGCTATTTTCGTAGAAACGGCAACCGACAATACGACCCGTACAGTGGCAAACGTTCGTAGCTATTTCAACAAACATGGCGGTTCGCTTGGTACGAGCGGTAGTCTCGAATTCCTGTTCGATCATAAGTGTGTATTCCATATTGCTAAAAAAGAAGACATCTCGCTGGAAGATCTGGAACTGGAATTGATTGATTACGGTGTAGATGAACTGGATGAGGATGAAGATGAAGTCGTAATCTACGGTGAGTTTGCACAGAACTCCGCTATCCAGAAATATCTCGAAGAAAACGGATTCGAGATTACAAGTAGCGAATTTGTCCGTATTCCAAACGACTTGAAAGAAGTGACAGCCGAACAGCGTGAAGCAATCGAAAAATTGATTGAAAAGCTGGAAGAAGACGACGACGTTCAGAATGTGTTCCATAATATGAAGGAAGATGGAGGCGATGGCGAAGAATAAGTCCGTAATTGTTATAGAATAAAAAAAGAGAGTGCAGGATGATAACCCTGCACTCTCTTTTTTTATTCTATATCAGCCTTTATGTCAAAAATTCTTCTTTTCTTTGCCGTACTTTATTTCAATACAAATACATTTTTTAGTGGTTATGAAAGGTTTTAGAACTCTACTTTGTGTTATTTCGTTGGCCTTGTCAGGCGTGGTTGTGAGTGATGTTATGGCCCAAAAAGAATTGGGAGTGTTTAATTCTTTAGCAGTAGGTGTGGGCGTCGGTACGACTGGTATTGACGTGAATGTGGCAACTCCTATCACTTCTCATTTTGATTTGCGTGGTGGTTTTTCTATTATGCCGAATTTCAGTATGAATACGGATGTGGATGTCGATGTGGAAGCAATAGAAGGTGTGAATGTTCCCTCTACAATCGATATGGAAGGAAGTATCAAGCGGGTCTCCGGTGAATTGCTTGTGAATTATTATCCGTTTAAAAAAGGTGCTTTCTTTTTGACTGCCGGTGCTTACTTTGGCGGAGGAACTCTGTTAAAGATTAACGGACATAGTGATGAATTGAAGGAACTGGTAGCCGAAGCTGGTAAGGCTGGTGTCGTTATCGGTGATTATACGATTCCGGTAGATGAAAATGGCAATGTGTCAGGTGGCTTGAAAGTTTCGAATTTTCGTCCGTATGTAGGACTGGGGTTCGGTCGTGCCGTACCGAAGAAACGGCTTGGCGTGATGTTCGAACTGGGAGTCCAATTTCATGGCAAACCGGAAGTTTATACGGACTATGGTAATGTCAATGATTTGCTGGATGAGGTCGATCCGGACGATACGTTTTCGAAAGTTATGGATAAACTGACTGTTTATCCGGTTATGAAGATACGTCTTTGTGGACGGATTTTCTAATCGTTCGTAAATATATTTGAATGAAAGCCTGGCTGTGGAGTCAGGCTTTCATTTTTACTATGAATAGTACAGGATTGTCTTCGTCTGTCCGGTCGGGAAAAGAGGTGGCGAGCTCTTTGCCACTTTTATAATAACAATAGGTGTTGCTCTGAAGGTCTATAGATTGAAGTTCGGGAATTTTGCCTGTCTTGTAGAAATTGTCTTCCAGTCCTCCCAGCACGTTATAGGCCTTTGTCTCTCGTTGATCGTAACAAAATGTATAGCTACGTTCCGGCAGGGTAGGATCGTAGTGTGTTGAGACTAAAAAACGTGTCCCAATCTGTAAAGGAAGAATTTTTGCATAATTCTCCGTGATAGCCAACTGGTTGCAATTGATGAGATAGAGCGTGTCGTTCAGGATATGGGCCGGCTGTAAGGAGGGAGCCTGTACATAAACGTGTCCGTCCTTGACGGCTATTTCGGAACCTGTCTTGTAATTGATATCCATTCTTCCCAAATCGGCTACATCCAGTTTGCGTTTCTCGACTTCATTGAAACCGAGATCAAATTTATAGAGCCATTGTTCTACTGTCGGAGCTTGTTTGTTTTCTGAATTGACCAAGTCGATTGTCGCCCACAGGTGGTTGTCATAATAAGCCATGTGGCCGAAAGTTTTCCATGAAGCATCTTGAGGAAGGATACTTTGGAAAAGGAGTTGCCCGTTGTAATCATAATAATATACTTCCTGTCCGGTGCCGATCACGATCAGCCGGTCGCGGACGGGATCGACTGCATAATCGGCCAGTTCGACAGGCTGCTTTGTTCCTGGCCGATATGCCGTTATTTGTCCGAGAAATTGTCCGGAGCTGTTGAAATGATAAAGCCTGCGGTCGCTGACAAGGAAGATGTCTTCACGGTCGCGCTTGATCATTTTGATCTTTTTCAAGGAACAATGTCCGTTGGTTTCCAAAGGGATGGCGATCACCTCTTCGGCGACATCGGACAGGCTTCCTTCCAGTTGGCATTGAGGCAAATCGGTATTATGGATCACTTGATATCCGATCCGGCCGTATAAGGCTATCAGACATATGAATAAAAGATTAAAGGTTTTTCTCATTTCATTTCTAATTAAAAAAAATATCCAACCATTCATTTGTATAAACGGGCGATACTGTCGGTTTATTGCAAGGGTTTCTTAATCTTGCAAGAAAACCCAGTTGCTTTCGGAGGAGATATCTTCCCTGTACCGAAACCCTTCCCAAGTAAAACCTTTTAAGGCTTCCGGATCGGTAATCCGGTTTTTAATGATGTAACGGGTCATTTGTCCACGCGCCATCTTGGCATAGATTACGATTGTTTCGGCTTTCCCGTTTTTCCAGACTTTAAAATCCGGTGTTATTACACGGACAGATTGTTCTACCTTTTTCCAGTCGAATGAGGGTTGTAGGTCCATGCTCCCCAAGTTGACCAGCAGGTTGTCGTCGGCTTTCACTTCTTCAATAAGCGGTTCTGTTTGGCGGGTACGCCAGTAAGCATACATATTCCCTTCTCCTAATTCAGGCAGTTTCACATCATATTCCATCCGGTAAGGTTTGATCAGGTCTAACGGACGAAGGAGTCCATAACAAATGGAAATGAGCCGCAGGTGATCCTGGGCAAAGCGGAAGTCCGCTTCTGTAAAATCTTTGGGATTGATATTCTTGAATACGACACCCGTATAAGCTAACAGAGCTTGTAGCGGTTCTTCTTCCGTAGAATGGAAATTCTGAAAACGGTGGTAACTTTCCAGCATCAGTTTGGGACTGAGCTTTAGTATCCTGCCTAATTCTTCGGCGGGATATTGAGCCATGTGCAATGCGATCTCGATTGCTTCCCGGTTGAATCGGGGCGTTGTGCCTGCAGGCGCTTTTATTTTGGATGTTCCAGCCATTGTCTTAGCTGGAGATAAGATGATATGCATATTTACGAATATATTGTTTTTATTATGTGAATATCTCGTCGTTTATATCCGGCGCATAAATAAAAACCGGATATCCCGCATCCATTTTCTGATATAACTGCCTGATATCACGATGCAGACTGCCGATAGCACTACTACTATTCCGCCGATCTGTATCGGTTGTAGATGCTCTTCTAAGAAAAGGACACCCATACATACGGCGGTAAGTGGCTCCATACATCCCAAGATCGCAGTCGTTGTCGAACCTATATAGCGAATGGCCAGTATGAGTGTAAGGTCGGATACCAGCGTCGGGAGGAAAGCAACCATCAACACGTCTATCGTTGTGTCCAGATTCGGCATCGGGTCGGGCAAATCTCCTTTTATCGCCAGATTTATCAGAAAGACAATCGCTCCGGAAAGCAGGATATAGAAAGTGGCTTTCAAGCTGTCGAGCCTGGCAATCCGGCTTCGGTTCATGCCTACGATGTAGGTTGCATAGGCAACTACCGTAGCCAATACCAACATCAATCCTTTCATATTGATAGAACCTCCCGGCGTATTTCCTCCACTCAACATATAGACACCGCTTACCGCCATCGCCATTGCCAGCAATATCGGCATTGTCAGCTTGTCCTTATAAAATACAAACATGATCAGGCTGACTACCACCGGATAAAGGAAATGGATGGTTGTCGCTACCCCGCTCGGAATATAAAGATAAGCCTCCGTCAGCCAAAGCGCCGTGATGGCATAGAGCGTACCTAAGATAAAAGCGATCCCGAATTCATCTTTCTGTATATCGAACGGAATCTTTTTCATCCACATCAGTACGGCAACCAGTACGGAAGCTAAGGAAAAACGGTAGAACAGCAACGAATCCAAACCTACGCCGTTTTCAAGCGCGGGAATGGAAAAAAGAGGAATCAATCCGAATGTGGCGGATGCGATAAGTCCGTACAAAAATCCTTTTACCTTCATGTAAATTCACTGTCTATTGAAATGAGAGGACAAAAGTAGCAAATCTTTCCGAACCTTTTCTAACGAAATGGGATTCATGCTTTGCTATTCTTTTCGATTAATTTTGTATGTTTACGGCGTATTAGAAAATGATGGACAGATAATTGTGTCCGGGTGCATGATGAAAACCCTTGTTTAGGGAGAGTGGAAATTAATACAAACTTTATATTATATGAAAGTCGGAATCGGTATTTTACTATTATTCTTTGTTGCTTCCTTGCAGGCACAGAATATAACAGGAAAGGTTACGGACAATAAAAACCGACCGGTAGATGGTGCAACTATCGTTTTGCAGGCAATAGATTCTACTTATATAAACGCCTCTATCTCAAATGTAGACGGAACTTTTGTGCTGGATAGCCTGCCGGAAGAATACCGCTTGATCATACAACATCTCTTATACAAGACCAAGGAAATCATAGGAAAGGGGAAAGATGCCGGTCTCATTCGACTTGATCCGCAAGATTATGCTTTGGAGGAAGTCGTGATAAAAGCGGAGCGTCCTTTTGTGAAGGTGGAAGAAGGGCGTTTGGGGTATGATCTGTCTGTTCTTGCCGGCGACGGAGTGGTGAACAATGCCTACGAGGCTCTGACTAAACTCCCCGGTGTCACGGAGAGTAAAGGCGCGCTTACTTTGGCTGGTACGGGAAACTTGACTGTGATCTTGAATGGAAAGCCGACCACAATGGACACCGGACAACTCGAGACGCTTTTGCGCAACACTCCGTTAGACCGGGTGGAGAAGGCGGAAGTCATGTACAGTGCACCTCCAGAATATCATGTAAGAGGAGCTGTGATTAATGTTGTCCTGAAACGCTCGAATGATTATTCTTTCCAGGGAGAAGTCAATGCCGATTATACAAACCAATATTTCAATAGTGGTGGGGCGAACGGTAATTTTCGCTTATCGACGCCTAAGATGGCTTTTGATGTCATGTATGGAGCCAATGATGTAAAAAAGATGGAATATATGAATCTCTATTCTAAGCACACATTGAAAAATCAAGTATATGATATCAGGCAAAACGAGCAATTGCGGATGAAGTATTGGAACCACAATCTTAGGACTGCATTCGAGTATAATCTGAATGATAAGGACCATCTCAATATCGCTTATACCGGCAGTTTCACTCCTAACCAGTATAGTAATAGCTTGACTTCCGGCAATTACCAGGCAAGCAATGTAGACAAATATGTTGAGACCCGTATGCACAATGTCACTTTGCAATATCATTCCGGAGTCGGATTTGATGTCGGTGGAGATTACACGCATTATACGTCCGATAATAACCAGACGTTGCTTGCGGACTATGCGGATGGCGGTCAGAGCAGTTTCTCTATAATCGGTGGTCAAAAGATAGACCGGTATTCTATTTATGCCGACCGGAAGCGTCATTTGGCTAAAGAATGGAATTTAGGCTATGGTATATCTTATCGATTTGCGAAAGATCGTGATTTTCAGACCTATGATAAGGTTACAGGTGATATTCCGACCGAAAATACAGATTCCCGGCTTCGCGAGCAAACGGCCAACTTCTATGTCTCCCTGAGTAGGAATTATGCGACCGGTACGTCGGTTTCTGTCTCTGCTACAGGTGAATATTATGCCATTGGCAGTTATCGTAAGTGGGCGGTTTATCCACAAGCATCCCTGACGTATGTAAAATCTCCCAAACATTTATTCCAGCTTTCGTTATCAACGGATAAGACTTATCCGGGTTATTGGGATATGCAGTCTTCCGTCAGTCATCTGAACGGATATACCGAGCTTTGGGGAACACCGGGATTGAAGCCGTCGACAACCTATAATTTGAATGGCAATTATATATGGAAACAAAAGTATATTTTCGGCCTGTTTTTCATGCATACATCTGACTTTTTTGTTCAGACGGGCTATCAATCAACCGACCGTTTAGCATTAATCTATAAGAATACGAACTGGAACTATATGCAAATGTGGGGGGCAAACATCATCCTGCCCTTTAAAGCCGGAAATTGGCTGGATTCACGGCTGACTTTGGTTGGTATGCAGGTTCACCAGCGTTGTGACGACTTTTTCGATATCCCGTTTAACCGGAGAAAATGGATGTTCAACGGTTCACTGGATAACACGTTTAAAGTCAACAAAAATCTGGCTTTCGAATTGATAGGAAGCCTGCAAACCCCGATGATTCAGGGAACTTTCGATATTGAAGCGGTCTATAATCTTACTGCCGGATTGAAATGGAATTTTGCTAACGATAGGATAAGTCTGTCAGCCCGTTGCAGTGATCTTTTCAACTCAGGTATGCCTGACTTGAAAGTCCGTTTTAAAGGGCAGCATTTGGATATGAACAATGGTTTCTATTCACGTGCTTTCACCTTACATTTCAGTTACCGTTTCGGTGGATATAAGAAGAAAGAAGTCAGAAAAGTCGATACCTCAAGGTTCGGACATTAGAATGGGGCCTGTTTTTCTTTTGGGGCTGTATGCCAAATGTACTTGCCTCCGTCTTTATGGATAGCATACTGGACGAGTTACAGCTTGTCCAGTATGCTATTTATTTTTTGTAAATTATTTTTGCATGAGACGATTTGCCGGGAAGGCATTTCGTCTCCTATCAGGTCGTATATATCATGTAGCAGAGGTTTTACCCGAAGGGCGAGCCGTTCGCCTGCTTCTGTCAGGTGGATTTGTTTGTTACGCCGGTCCGTCGGGTCTTCCCGTCGTTCCACCCAGCCTTTCTTTTCTAGGTTATTGATAAGATTGGTCAGGCAGGCTTTATCTTTAGCTGTCTGTTCTGCCAGATATTGCTGGCTGACTCCGGGTTTCTTCCATAGACGGTGCATCACCTGGAGCATTTCAAATGTCATGTCGACATTATTGGTTTTTAATACTCTTTGTATGGTCTGGCGAAAGGTCATTCGCGTTTTCAGGATTTGGAGTATTAGTTCGTGTGCCGTTTCGTTATTTGCCATTGCTGTTTACTTTTACGGCACAAAAATAAGGAATATCCTTGAGATATCGGTTAGATGTTTGACTGTCGGTCAAAGAATGCGCCGTTCCAATTCGTCCAGCATATTCACGCGTTCCAAAGAGAATGTGTTGTCATGTGTTTGGATATATTCCAAGAGTGTCTTGGCCTTTTGCAACATTGCCTGTTCCTCGCCGGGGTAGAGATAACTTTCTTCGATCAAGGTCTTGACGGCTATCTCAAGACGAGGGATTCCGCCGTTATCGTCACTGTCGAGCTGGCGGATAAGTTCTTCGGGCTGGACCGTCATAAGGGTGGGACGGTCCAGTTTGAGGGAACTGTATACGGTTTGGATCAACTCCGGTGTATGGCGGGCCGCATTTGTGTTGCGGTTCATAATGATCTGAAGAACCACTTTGGTAAGCTCCTCGATCTGTACCAGGATAAAATCTCTCTTAAGCATAAGAAATATCAGCTTTTAAAATGGTCAATTCTCGATTGTCAATTGAATAATGCGTACATCCTTCTTAGGGCGGTCATATTCGTCGCGAGGTTGTCCGGCGATGGCATCGAGCACGTCGAATCCTTCAATGAGTTCGCCATATACGGTATAGTTGCCGTCCAGATGGTGGCAACCTCCTTCAGTGGTGTAGGCCTTCCGTTGCTCTTTGGTGAACAGCAGGTGCCCGGGTGTGGCACGTACCATTGAATCTACTTGGGCGTTGATCTTGCGCAGACGTTTCTGGTATTCGCGTTTATTGCTGGCTTTCTGCATGCGCAGTTCGGCGCGGACGGGATAGAAGAACTTCTGCATGGCCTTCTCCTTGATATCCTGGTTAGCGATCATTTCCAGCGTGTCCAGTTCACCATTAGTGTAGACTTTTCCTTGTACGATATAGAATTGCGACATATCCGATTTCTTTTGCGGGTTGATGTCGTCGTTCTGGCGGGGAGCAGCCAACGCACCCCGTTTGTTGAAATGGTGAGGCCGCATCTCCGGCATGATCTCCGAATTTCGGTCTCCGAAACCGCAACGAGCACCAGCGGGAGCATTGCGTGAATCGGGAGCGCCGCCCTGTATCATAAATTCCGGGAGTACGCGAGTGAATAGCGTTCCGTCGTATTCGCCTCGTTTGGCGCGTTCGATAAAGGTACGGACGTGGTTGGGAACATCGTCATACAGTTTCGCTTTCAGGATTCCAGCACTTGTGTTGATGGTGACTATTTTTGCTGGAGTCTGTTCTGATGCGGAGGTTACGGTGTCCGCATCGCTCTGTCCGAAGATAGGAGAGAGGTAGGTCAGCAAGCCTAATAAGATATAATAGCTCTTTTTCATCTTTTAAAATATTTGGTGGGTAAAGATAGTATATATGTTGTTAAACACAAAGTAAATGGCTACCTTTGCAGCCTTTAAGGCAAATTTAAGATTATAACTACACGTATTATTATGAATTGGATTAATGATTTGTTATGGGGCGAGGGCATCGGCCACTCCATACTTCTGCTTTCCTTTGTGATCGCTGCGGGCATACAATTAGGTAAGATCAAAGTCTTCGGCGTATCTTTGGGAATTACTCTTGTGTTGTTTGTGGGGATCATTTTAGGGCATTTCGGTTTTACGATCAACCACAATGTGATTCACTTTTTTAAAGAGTTCGGATTGATACTTTTTGTCTACTCTGTAGGTATGCAGGTCGGACCGGGTTTCTTCTCTTCTTTCAAGCAGGGAGGAGTTACGCTGAATATGCTGGCGTGCGGTATTGTGTTTTTAGGAGTCTTGACGGCTGTCATTCTGCACTATGTGACTGGTATCCCGATGCCTACGATGGTTGGTATCTTGTCGGGGGCGGTAACGAATACACCTGGATTGGGTGCTGCCCAGCAGGCATTTTCCGATATGCACGGAGTGTCTGACAATACGATTGCTTTGGGATATGCTGTCGCTTATCCGTTGGGTGTGATCGGTATTATCCTGTCTATTATCCTGATTAAGTATATTTTTCGTGTAAGTTTCGATAAGGAGAACGAGCAGTTGAACAGTGAGGATTCTTCGCATATCAATGGCGCCAAGCCGATCTCGTTGCTCGTGAAGAATCCGGCTATCTTCGACAAGACGATCGCAGAATTGTCGAACCTGCTGGAACATCGTGATTTTGTTATTTCCCGTGTCTGGCGTGACAGCAACAAGCAGATCGAAATCGCTTCCGCCAATACCATTTTAAGGGAAAACGACAAGGTTTTTGTCATCACGACCGAGGCGGATGCCGAGACGATCAAGACTTTTGTTGGGGAAGAGATCGATATGGAACGTAAACAGTGGATCCGTATGGAGAGCCAGTTTATCAACCGCCGTATCCTGATTACGAAACCGGAACTGAACGGTAAGCGTCTAGGCCAATTGAAACTGCGTAAATTATATGGTATCAATATCACCCGTATCAATCGTGCCGGTGTCGATCTGGTTGCCAAACCGGAATTGACGTTGCAGGTTGGCGACCGTGTGAATGTAGTCGGTACCGAAACAGCGGTTTCCAATGTGGAAAAGGTTTTGGGTAATTCGATGAAGCGCCTGAACGAACCGAATTTGATCACGATCTTTGTCGGTATTGCGTTAGGTATCGTGCTGGGTAGTATTCCAATTACCTTCCCTGGTATTCCGCAGCCGGTCAAGTTAGGTCTGGCGGGCGGTCCGCTGGTTGTGGCTATTTTGATCAGCCGCTTCGGTTACCATTATAAATTGATTACTTACACGACACAGAGTGCGAACTTGATGTTACGTGAGATCGGTATTACACTTTTCCTTGCTTGCGTAGGTATCAGTGCAGGTGATGGTTTTGTCGATACGATTGTGAATAATGGCGGTTTTGCCTGGATCGGCTACGGTTTCATTATTACGTTTGTGCCGTTGATGATCATTGGTTGTATTGGCCGTTATTTCTGCAAAGTCAATTACTTTACGCTTATGGGGCTTATTGCCGGTAGTACGACCGACCCGCCTGCATTGGCTTATTCGAATGCGACAGCCGGAAACGACGCTCCATCGGTAGGGTATGCAACTGTCTATCCGTTGACTATGTTCCTTCGGGTATTGACAGCGCAGCTGTTGATTCTGTTCTTCGCATAACTGTATAATTATTGTCGTAGAAGAGGGGCAAAAAGACGACCGTCTTCATCACTGTGACGACCGACTTTATTTCCATGAAGTCAATGTTCGTTTCCTATGAACATTGACTTCATCGCGATGAGGACGGTCATTACGACGATGAAGACGGTCGTTTTTTTATAGCAATATGACTTCTGCTTTTATATTATAGAAATCGGGATTACTTTTTTGTCTGTTCTGTTGCTGTCGGTATTTGCCGCGTGCTGTCCGGTGTGGCCGGGCGTAGAGGAATTAAAGGGTATTTTTTCCGGCGACGGAAAATGTCGGAGAAGCGGGTAAAGTCTTTCTTGTACATGATACCTACTCCCTGTGTTGTCAGGGCTTGTTTAAGGATCATGTACATATCGTTGGCATGGTTGTAGGCTTTTAGGCGGATATCACCGCTGGGTGTCAGCAGATATTCGAGGTCGAACTCACCGATGAAAGCATTCTTCTGGTTGTTTACGATGCTGTTCTTATATCCGAAGTTTCCGTTGAATATGAGGCGATTGTTCAGCAATTGGCTGGACAGCAGCATTTCTACTTCTGTATCTTCGATACCGTCCTGGCTGGTTCGGATATTTGTACCGAGTTGCACTTTGTCGGTGAAGCTGTTCATGATACTGGATATCTGGGAGGAAAGGGCGGATGAGGCCACTGCGCTGAAATCGTTCGATTTATATTGTGCATTGTATTCCGGTGTATAGAATTTGTTCAGAACCAGCAGATAGATGATTTGCCGGGTCATCATGTCTTCTGTATCGACCAAACTTTTGACCTGCCGTTGGAGTTCTTCGTTGGAGCTCGGCAGTTCGAGGTCGAACGAAATAGTTGGGTTCCGCAGCACACCGTCTAATTTCAATACGCAGTTGACCGGCGTATTGCGTCGGGAACTTTCGTACGTCAGACTGGGGTCCAAATCCTGTATGTTGGCTGTCACGTTATAGATGGCATTTACATTCATCGTTGCCTCGAAAGGATCTCCCCGAAAGTTGATAATACTGCCATCCCGTATCTTAAAGTTTTTATGGATGAGTTGTTGCAGGCTGAAATTATAGTTTCCTTGCACGATCCCGATGTTTCCATACATACGCAAGTCGGTTTTCGTCCCGTATTGTATCTGAAGGCTTCCGTTACAGTTCCCAGTTATTTTATCTCCTGCGACCGGATCCATGATCAGTTCGATGTCGGCATCTGGTGTGATGTCGAGAAGGAAGTTCATGCGCAATTCCGCCCCTTCATCTTCGTTTTTGAAAATAAGAGGTTTAATGGAATCGACCGGTTGTGTAAGTGCCATTTCCCGTAATTCCTTTTTATTCACGAAGGTGATGAAATCATATTCTGCCGCAGAAGAGTTGTTCATGAAGTCGAGTTTGACGGATGTTTTGGGATCACTTCGCATATTGATGTCGAAGTTGATCAATTGTCCATTCCCTTTTATGGAGGCTGTTCCGGTTCCGAAGACGGTTCCGAAGATCAGCGGATTTTGCTTTTGAGGTGCATCGAATACCAACATATTGTTTGTTTGGACTCCTACATCGAAGCTGACATCCTTGAAGTGTTTGTGATTGACGGTCAGGTTTACCTTTGCCGAGTTGCCGAACTTGTCATGCACTGTTACGTTGCGTCCGATGATGGCTCCCGGAGTCAGGTGGATGGAGTCGGAAAACGTGTAGTAGGTGTTCAGATATTCGATACCCAGGCCACCATCGAGAACAAAGGCATCTCCCTCTACGTTCAGCTCCTTGAATGGACCATGCAGGTGGACATTGCCGAATCCTCGTCCTTTCATGTTCTTGGCGATATTCTCGACGAAAGGCCGCAGGAAAGCGACGTCCAGGTCATTCGCCCCGAAGAAGAGGGAAAGGCCTGCGTTTTTGCCGACCGGATAGATATAGCCACTGACATCGGTCCAGGTCGTATCGTTCTTGTAGATGCTGCCTAGCATCAGAATGCCCTTTTGCTGGTCATCCCATTCGCTGAAAAGGTTGAGGCGTCCTAAGGGTACTTGGTTGAACGAAAAGTCTTGTACTTCGAGGTCGGTGTTCAGCATCCGGCTGCCGTAGAGGTCGGTGATGTTGAAGGTTCCGGTAGCCTTTCCGGCAAACTGGAGCACCGGGATGTTCAGGATGTCGAAGATGTAGCTCAGTTCGACTTGTTTCAGGTCCAGCAACAGTGTGTCGGCCGGATCTTTCGAAACCGTTCCTTCCATATGGAGATATTCGGTGCCGTTGGAGACGGAAAAGTCTTGTATCCCGATCTTGCCGTCTGCAATGGTGATGGTGGACGGGGCGATGTGCCAGGTGGAATCGTTCAGGATCAGCGGACTTTCGTTCAGCGAGATTTCTGTGCGTAGTTTGGCTGGCCCTTTTTCCTGTTCTTCCTCGATGAAGAGCGTGGAGGCGGAAAGGTCTGCTTTAAATAGTCGTTCTTTGTTGTTTGCCCAGCTGATCTGCGTCTTTATCTGGTTGTCTTTTGCATCTACTTTCAGATCCATGTAGTTGCGTAATCCTTTGGCATTGTAATTGGTTGCCTTGAGTTTCAAGTTTACCTTGTCTTCGGGATTGTCACAGGTCAGATAGCCGGATTCGAACATAGACTTACCGATGTTGAATTTAGGTAGGTAGGCCTCGAAACGGAAGCGGTTGTACTGGTTGTTATAATGCCCTGTGATACGTCCCTGGTTCAGCATCGTAAAAGGGAGTTTCAGAGTGTTGGATATGACTTCTGTGTTTTCGATCGTCAGCAAGAGAGAAAAGTTGTTTTCCATCACCTTCTGTTTCTTTTGCGTGACGTTGATCAGAGCCGGAACATACCCTTTTAATGTCTGCATAAGGCTGGGAACGATTGTCGTGAAGGAGTAAGCACCCGTCACTTCGCCATTCAGAACGTCGGAGGTGATGGTCAGATGACGGTTCAGCGAATGGCCTGTAGCCTCCACCTTGAGCTTTTTCAGGAAAAAGGTGTCCGGCTTGGTTTTGAAAGAGAGGCTGTCAAGCGTAATGCTTCCTTCCAGATTGTCGATGTTGTTGCCTGTGAAATCAGCATTCAGCGAGCAGGAGATGTCCGGTGCTTCGTATTTATTCGTCAGATGGAGACTGTCCGGACGGAAATGTTCCAGACGTGAAGTGAAGTTGAACATGGAATTCTTGCCTTCATGCAGGAACAACCCTTCAGCATACAGTTTGCCGTTCGGATCGTCGATGTCCAGCACTCCGTTGAATCCGTTTTTCTTGAAGTTACCTGATAGGAGTATGTTTTCGTATTTATAGCCTTTGTATTCGAACTCATCTATATTAGCCTTGATATTACCCGAAAACGATCCTCCTGCAGGACGGTGCGTGTCCAGTGTAACGGCTAATTTGGCTGTTCCATACGGATTGCCGTCTGGAAAAAGTTCGTCCAGGTGCAGGGTGGAGGTCGAAAGGTGTCCTTTCAGGTAGGCGGCGATATTCTTCTCCTTGTCATTCCCGAATATCAGGTCGGTCTGGACGGAACCGATCGCCGACGAGAACTTGCCGAAAGCGACCAGGTTGTCGAAGAAACCGGATATTTCGCCAGTAAAATTGATCGTGCCTAATTTGACGATCGCATCCGGCAGTTTGACCGGACGCTGGTTGAAGTTGTTAGCCAGGCCCGAAATTCCTTCGGTCGTGATATACATCTTATTGACTTGCCCGAAGATATAGGCGTCTTCCGGGTGTGTGATCCCTTTCATCTCCATCTTGCCGACGAAAAGCATCTTGTCGCTGTATTTCAGTGTCAGCCGTTTCAGGTCGATATTGTTTATGTAGCCTGATGCCTCGGCCGAAAGTTCGATAGTTTCCGAGAAGTTACGGAATGCCGGGACGAAGGCGGAGAGGTCTTTCAGGCAAATTTGCGAAGGTGCGATATTTAGTTCGATGGGCGAACGGTCCAGCCAATCGGATGCACTGGTTGCTTCCCCAGTATGGATATGGGCGCGGTCTATATTGAGGTCCGTGTCAGGCAGCTTGATTTCAAAGTTGTTAATGATCGCGCTGTCCTTGTTGGCCACTATGTTGAGTGACAATTTGTTCAACGAAAAGCCCGAAGCCTCGTCGAAACTCATCTTCTTGATGTTGGCATTGAGGCTGTCCTTGTTGAATGCCTTCATCGAAATTTTAGCACTCATATTGCGGATGTCGATATGCTTGGCGTTGAACTTTCCGGGGGTGACGGCTGCATTCTTCACATCGTAACGGAAATTACCGCGGCGTATCAGGATCGAGTTGAAACGCAGGTCGATATTGGATTGTTTTTTCACCGTATCTTTGCTGGCGAAAGCATCGATAACGAATTGCAGGTTCAACTTGTCTGCCGGCGTTTCCTTGTTCAGGTTGACGGAGAAACCGAACAGGCGGACTGTCGAGAACACAATCTTTCCATTCAGCAAAGGTAGGATTTCGAAACCGGCCGACACATGGTTGGCATCGAACAGTACGGCTCCATTTTTATCTTCGAGATACAGATTTTCCAGCACCAGGCGGTTGAACCACTCGATGTCTACATTCCCGATCCGTACGGGCACACCTAAACGTTCGGATAATTCTGTCGTTGCCGTATTTGCCACTTTTTGTTGCACATAGGGAATGCGCAACAAGATGGCTGGAGTTGCGTAGAATATCCAGAACAGGGTGAGCAGGGTGATGATTATGTATTTAAGTCCTTTGATATCTTTACTATATTTAAGCACAAAACTACAACAATATCCCGATAGATTTCGTTAATTTGCACAAAAATTAAAACGAAGATATGAGTGTGACAATATTAGGAATCGAATCGTCGTGCGACGATACTTCCTCTTCTGTAATACGCGACGGCGTGATGCTGTCGAATGTAATTGCCAGTCAGGCTGTTCACGAAGCCTATGGCGGTGTTGTTCCCGAACTGGCTTCCCGCGCACATCAACAGAACATTATCCCGGTGGTTGCCGAAGCGATCAAGCGTGCCGGTATCGATAAATCCGAATTAAGTGCCGTTGCTTTCACCCGTGGGCCGGGTTTGATGGGATCATTGCTGGTTGGGACTTCCTTTGCCAAAGGCTTGGCTGCCTCGTTGGATATTCCGATGATCGAGATCAACCACTTGCAGGCACACGTGCTGGCTCATTTTATCAAGGAGACGCCGGAAGATGATCATGCTCCTTCGTTCCCGTTCCTTTGCCTGTTGGTTTCGGGTGGAAATTCGCAGATTATCAAGGTGAATGCTTACAACGATATGGAAGTGATCGGGCAGACGATCGACGATGCTGCCGGTGAAGCGTTTGACAAATGTGCAAAGGTGATGGGGTTAGGTTACCCCGGTGGTCCCGTCGTGAACCGCCTTGCTAACGAAGGAAATCCGAAGGCTTTTACATTCAGTAAGCCGCATATCCCCGGTTATGACTATAGTTTCAGCGGATTGAAAACCTCTTTCCTTTATACCTTGCGTGACAAACTACAGGAAGATCCCGATTTTATCGAAAAAAACAAGCAGGACCTTTGTGCCTCTTTGCAAGCGACGGTGATCGATATCCTGATGAACAAATTGCGTCGGGCAGCGAAAGATCTGAACATTAAGGAGGTGGCTGTTGCCGGTGGCGTATCGGCTAATTCCGGCCTGCGGGATGCTTTCCTCGACCATGCGAAACGTTTTGGTTGGAAGGTGCATATCCCGAAGTTCTCTTTTACGACGGACAATGCAGCGATGGTTGCCATAACGGGGTATTATAAATATCTCGACAAGGAGTTCTGTCCGATGGATGCCGCTCCCTTTGCAAGGGTAGAGGCGAAGTTGAAGTAATGTAAATTTTATTCCATGCCTATGGAGCAAAAGTTTCATGCCTATGAAACTAAATTTTCATGCGCATGGAACAAAGGTTTCCTGCCGAGGAAACTGTTTGTATGACGTGAGGAAAAATAGAGAAGGTAAGAATGGCTATAGAAAAAGAAATAGGCGAGTGTCTCCGTGCCCGTCACCTGACGATGGGGACGGCTGAAAGTTGTACCGGCGGATATATCGCACATCTGATAACACGTGTGGCCGGCAGTTCCGATTACTTTTGCGGGGGAGTCGTTTCCTACAGCAATGAAGTGAAGCATCATGTTTTAGGCGTTTCGGAAGAGAGCTTGGCACAATACGGAGCAGTCAGCCGTCCGGTTGTCGAGCAGATGGCGTTGGGAGCGATCCGCGTGTTAGGTTGCGACTGTGCCGTTGCCACTTCCGGCATTGCTGGCCCCAGTGGAGGTTCACCCGAAAAACCTGTCGGAACCGTCTGGATTGCTGCCGCCTTGAAAGACAAAGTTGTATCCGAATGTTATCATTTCGGGACGGAGCGTGAAGAGAATATCCGGTTGGCGGCGAGAAGGGCGTTGAGGATGCTGCAGCAGTTGTTATAAATATTTTCCATTATTGATCCTTAGAAATAAAACATCCCGTATAAAACACCCGGCCATTCTCCCGTGTCGTTTGGTTGGAAACCTCGAATTGCGGAAAGGCCTGTTCCAGTCGTAGTGCCAGCGTGTCGCCTAAAGATGTATATAAACTGTCGGCGGCCGAATTATAAGGGAGGCTACCGAAATAACAAAGATGATTTTTGTTCATGAAAAGGTCGGCGCCTACCCATTCTTTCCGGATACGCCATTCGGCCGAATCGGGGAGGGAGATGTAGAGGTCGAGGCTGTCCGATTGTACCATCAGGTTCAACGGAGCGTTCCGATCGAATGAATGGCGCAGGCGATCTTGGTCGGGAAACAGGTAGCTTTGCCGGTTTCGTTGGATTTGGGCTACTTCTTCGAGCAACTTCTTGCTGTAACTTGCCACCCATATGCCTTCATGCTGGTAATAACCGAAAAAACGGTTTCCGGCGTCCGGGTAATAGGTAAAAGTGATGCCGTTCCTTTTCTGCTTTTGTGGGGCGAATGAGCCGAAAGACTTTTGCAATGTATTTTTCTCTATCCGACCTGCGAGGCTGTTTCCCGCCTGTGCGTAAAAGACGACTCCCTGGGGATGGAAAGATAGAAGCAGCCATGGAAGATCGCGGTTGTTTTGGATGATGGAAAGATAGATATCCGGGACCTTCGAGGCGAAAGCATCCCGTTCCGAATTCCGGGATAAGATATATTTTGTGAAAGCGGCAGGGCGATTTACACTCAGGATCGCATCCGATGCCGGGGCGACTAAGGTATATAGATCAGTCCGCACCGTCTCTTTCTCTTTTTGCATTTTGCTTAAAAAGAACCAGACTGCCACCAGCGTAGCGAGAGCAGCTATAACGAATGTCACTATTTCCCGCTTGTCAGCTTTCATTGTGCGTTATGTTTTCTTGGGACTCAGGAAATATTTACACCAAGGTTTGAGTCCGCATTCTTCACATTTGGGCTTGCGTGCAATGCAGGTGTAACGTCCATGTAGGATCAGCCAGTGATGGGCGATCGGAATTTGTTCCTCCGGGATGTGCTTCACCAGCTCCTTTTCTGTTTCCAACGGAGTTTTACTGTTGTTTGTCAGGCCGATGCGGTTGGCTACGCGAAACACATGTGTGTCGACAGCCATTGCTGGCTTGTTGTAGACGACTGAGGCAATGACATTGGCCGTCTTGCGGCCTACGCCAGGCAACTTTTGCAACTCGTCGATATCGGATGGTACGACACCGCCGAAATCGGACATCAGCATCTTTGCCATGCCGACTAAATGTTTCGATTTATTGTTGGGATAAGAGACGCTCCGGATATATTCGAAGATCACTTCCGGGGTGGAAGCGGCCATAACTTCGGGAGTCGGAAAATCCCGGAAGAGGGCGGGAGTGATCATATTCACCCGTTTGTCTGTACATTGGGCGGACAGGATCACGGCGATAAGCAACTGATACGGGTTGTCGTAATGCAATTCCGTTTCAGCGACCGGCACATTTTCGTTGAACCAGTTCAAGACTCCTTTATATCGTTCCTCTTTACGCATATCTTATTTTATTAGTGACATGAAATTTTTACCAAGAAGCAGTCCGGAGAATACGGCTAACAATCCTAATACATTGCTGGCGAGCAGATTCAAAAGTGCCAACTTATATTCGCCTGTTTTCATCAGCGACATCGTATCCAGTGCAAACGAAGAGAATGTGGTAAATCCGCCGAACAGTCCGGTGAAGAGGAATACTCTTGCGCCCGCAGATAGATTACAAGTTTCGGCTATACTCCAGCAGAAGCCGATCAGAAAAGAGCCGATCACATTGACCGAAAGTATCCCGAAAGGGAAGGAGTGTAGCATCGAACGCTGTATCCACGTGGAAACTCCATAGCGGAGTACTGTGCCGATTGCCCCTCCTGTTATAAGTAGTAAAACCTTTATCATACCATTTACGTTTTTAGTGTGTTTTTCCCCGGGCTGGTTAAGGACCCGGGGAAGATGGTAAATGATTTAGGTTCTCAACTTAATTGGCTGACTCAAACTGTCTCAGGAAACGGACATCGTTTTCGGAGAACATGCGTAAGTCTTTTACTTGGTATTTCAGGTTTGTTATACGCTCGATACCCATTCCTAAAGCATAACCGGAATATACTTTGCTGTCGATACCGCAGTTTTCAAGTACATTCGGATCTACCATACCGCAACCGAGGATTTCTACCCAACCGGTTCCTTTACAGAACGGGCAACCTTTTCCCCCGCAGATATTACAAGAAATATCCATTTCGGCAGAAGGTTCGGTGAACGGGAAATAAGACGGGCGCAAGCGGATTTTCGTATCTGCGCTGAACATTTCTTTGGCGAAGAACAGTAATGCCTGTTTCAGGTCGGCGAAAGAAACGTTTTTGTCCACATACAAGGCTTCTACCTGATGGAAGAAACAGTGTGCGCGATAGGAAATCGCTTCGTTACGATATACACGTCCCGGACAGATGATACGGATAGGAGGCTCTTGGTTCTCCATGACACGTGTCTGTACGGAAGAAGTATGTGTGCGAAGCAATACATCCGGATTATGTTGAATAAAAAAAGTATCCTGCATGTCGCGGGCAGGGTGGTCTTCTGCAAAATTCAGAGAAGAGAACACATGCCAGTCGTCTTCGATTTCCGGTCCTTCAGCAATGCTGAATCCTAAACGTCCGAAAATGTCGCAGATTTCTTTCTTTACGAGTGAAAGCGGATGGCGGGTACCTAATTCGATAGGATAGGCTGTACGGGTGAGGTCGATGTCATCGTTCGTCGTCTGTACATTCTCGAAGCTGGCTTTCAGCTCGTTTATTCTATTTTGGGTTGCCTCTTTCAGTTTGTTGAGGTGCTGGCCGACTTCACGCTTCTGATCTGCCGCTACATTGCGGAAATCGTTCATCAGCAAGGATATTTCACCCTTTTTGCTGAGGTATTTAATGCGTAATGCTTCCAGTTCTTCAGCGTTTGCCGCTTTCAGGTTCTCTACTTCCTTAAGCAGAGCGTTAATCTTATTGATCATTTCTAATCATTTTTATTTTCAACGTGCAAATTTACTCCTTTCTTTGAATACTGCAACCGATTACGGCGGGTTTTTTTGAAAAAAGAGAGGCAACTATCCGCTTTTTATCAGAAATTATAAGCTACGCCGATACCTAAAACCTCTTTGAACTGAACTTTAGCACCGTGTTTTTCGCCTTCATCATTAAAGGTTTTCACGTCGTTGTCGTATTTGAGCGTGGTGTTGAGCGTAGCACTGAGGTATTTGTTAATTTTCATGTTGATCAGGACATCCCAGTTCACGTCTACATTGCCGAACTGTTTGTCATAGGGGGTGAAAAAGTCTACGCTTGTGATCAGATTCACGTTCTCCATGATCTTTTGCTCTGCTTTTGCCTTGATATAAGCTCCGATCTCCGCCCTGAAACGGTCGCCGGGATCGACACCGAACGCTCCTTCTTTGGATAGATAGTCATCTTCCACAAATGTTAGTTTTCCAGCGATTGGGGAGAGGTAGAGGGAATAATTGCTTTTTGGACGGAAATCCATACCTAAAGAAATATTGGAATAGGCGGGAGCAAAGAATTTGGAGATATAATGCGATTTATCCGGATAATTATAACCTTTATAGAACTGGGTGTTGAGGTCGGCCATCGCCGTGTAATACCATTTTTCGCTTGCCTGGTAGCCTAACTGGGTGGAGAAAGCGATCTTGTCGGATGTTTTCTGTACGCCCTGTGATTTTGTCTTCGTCAATCCGTAGTCCAGTCCGAGATTGCTGATCCATAGCCAATTCCCGCTTTTATGCGTAAGCGAACCGTTCAGATAGGCATTTCCGGCAAAAGAGTTTTCACCACCGGCCGACCAGTTGCTGACGGCTGTTTGTGACATATTTATACCAGTGATACCTTTCAATACCCATTTTCCCTCTTCATAACCTTTATCATCTGTTTGGCTATAGCCGGCAAGGCTTCCCATTGCGAGCGCTACTGTTAAAAATATACGTTTCATTTCAATTCTGTGTTTTTTTAAGTTGTAATTAATTAAAGACGTCTTTCAATAAAAAAACAGGTAGCGCTACGTTTTGTTTAGATTGACAATATTAATTTAGCCGTTTTCTTTTGATCGGCAACCGAGGGAAGAGCTTCCTGAAACGGATCAAATGGCTTGTGATATTGCTGCCCGCAATGATGATCGTCACGGCAAGAATGATTAATAATATCCCGCAACCGATCCTTGGTGTCAAGGCTTCGCCGAACACAGCTACCCCGAAAAATACAGCTGTGACCGGTTCGAGTGCTCCCAGTATGGCTGTCGGTGTCGAGCCGATATATTGGACAGCGCTGGTTGTACAAAGGAATGAGATGGCGGTTGGAAAGACGGCAAGTGCGATCAGATTTCCCCAAAGATACCATTTGTCTACGATATAGAGGTCTTTCCCGAATCCGACACGGACTAAAAACAGGGATACGCCGAAAAGTAGTATGTAAAAAGTCAGTGGGAGTGTAGCTACGGTTTTTAGTGTCGACTGGTTCACACCTATTATATAGATGGCATAGGAGAGGGCTGAAGCCATGACCAGCAAGACACCGGTAAGATTGAGCGTCGTGCCGTCACTACTTTTATAGAGCAGACCGATACCTGCCAATGCCAATAAGATGCAAAAGACTGTTTGCAAGGTCAGTTTCTCTTTGAAGACAAGTGCCATGATCAATGCGACCATGATCGGGTAGACGAAAAGAAGTGTCGAAGCAATCCCGACTTCCATATAATTGTAACTTTGGAACAAGGCAAGTGAAGAAAAGGCGACCAACAGTCCCATGACAATCAGTGGAGCTACTGCTTTACGTTCTACTTTGAAACTTCTCCCTCTCCCTTTTATCATCATGCCAAGTATGGGAATTGCGAATAAGTACCTGAAAAAAAGAACCGAATCAGGGTCCATCCCGTCTTTATATAATGGAAGAGCAAACAATGGGTTAGTTCCGTAAGTTGCAGCGGCGATCGCTCCCAAAAAATATCCTTTTACCTTTGCATTCATGTCATGTAGAATTTGAGGTGCAAATGTAATATATATTTGGTGTTTTTTGTTCCGTTAAACCCTACAATTATAGTTTCGCACCCTTGTATCTCTCCCTTTTGAGGGAGCTGGACAGAGGGAGAAAAACTGCTGCAGTTTACAATAACCCCTATAATAAGGTCGTATGTTTATATTTGCTTGATAATTATAGAATTATGTGATAACGTGTTTGTTAAAAAATATTACCCCTGCGGCTAATTTGAAATATATGGGGTATAAAATCAAATTTTATGTGCTATTGTTTCGATTTGGACCAACGGGTATTGAGATAAATATGACAATAAGCAAGAAGTGCTTTCTGAAATGCTCCCGGGCATTGAAATAAAAAGGGGATAAAGTTTTGGAGGGGTACCCGGGAACATTCTTTGTCTTTAATCAAATAATTATTAATTCGCCTTTTTCCCCTGATTAGCTACGGCATCCATTAGTTTTTTGATTTCTTCCGGATCACCGAGGAAATAATCCTTCACTAAAGTCAGACTATCGTCGAACTCAAATACATATGGTACGGCTGTCGGCAGATTGAGGTGTACGATCTCGTCGTCTGGAATGTTCTTCAAATATTTGATGATCCCGCGCAGACTATTCCCATGAGCGGCTACCAATATCTCATCGGATGTTTTAAGCGAAGGGAAGATCACCTCTTTCCAATAAGGCAGAATTCGTTCTACCGTATCTTTCAGTGATTCGGTACGGGGAAGCTCGTTATCGGGTACATCCTTATAACGGAGTTCGAAACGTGGGTTGCGTGGGTCGTCTTCTTTCAGGGGCTGGGGAGCAATGTCATAACTCCTTCGCCAGATCAGGACTTGTTCGTCTCCATATTTTTCAGCTGTCTCGCTTTTGTTCAGTCCTTGCAATGAACCATAATGTTTCTCATTCAGCCGCCAACTTTTTTCTACAGGGATCCAGTCCTGATCCATGCGGTCAAGAACGCAGTTCAGGGTTTTAACAGCACGTTTTAGGTAAGATGTATAGGCTTTGTCGAATTTGAATCCTTTCTCTTTCAACAAACTACCGGCTTTTGTCGCTTCTTTTATACCCTTTTCGGTAAGATCGACATCTGTCCATCCGGTAAAACGGTTTTCTTTATTCCAAACACTTTCGCCATGGCGAAGTAATACTATTTTTTTCATATTCTTAATCTTTATAACTGACTGATTATTAGTATAACAAATAAAGTGATGGAAAAGATTTTACAGATTCCTGAAAAAATCTCTTTTTATTATAATACAAATTCTTTAGCAATAATTACCGGTCGGACAATAAGGAGTTATTATCAAATGATATAATATGTTTTCACAAAATATATTATCTTTACGCCCGAAATTTTAATAAAAAGCTGTATATGTCTTTAAAGCGTTTTGGAGTCTCCTTAGAAGATAATTTATTGGAATCTTTGGACCAATATGTGAACGAGAATGGTTTTGCCAACCGTTCGCAGGCTATCCGTTTTCTGGTGGAGAAGAATGTCGCTGAAAAGAAATGGCAGTGTAACCATATCGTGGCAGGTACGATTATCCTTATGTATGATCAGGTAAAAAAGGAGATTGCTTCCCGGATTGCCGATATTCAACAAAATTATCAGGATGTTATCTTGTCCTCTTCCCAATATTATGTGAACCGGAATTTCTGTCTGCACATCGCAACTGTGATGGGTACGGCTTATCGTTTGACCGAACTGTCGGACCGGCTGACTACGATAAAGGGACTTAAACATGGCAAGTTAGTTATGAGTCGGGCGGATTAGATATATTTTTTATCCGAATGGTAGCACGAATTGTGAAAAAAGTGACACGATTAGGGGTTTGACAATAGAAATTTAATACATAAAAAGAGATATGAAAAAAGTAATTTTACTTGCCTCTGGGCTTTTGTGCAGTTCTCTGGTTTTTGCAAATGATCCGACTGCCATCGATAGCCTGATTAACTTACAGGGGGTTGTGATTTCAGCGAATAAGGTACAAGTGAACCGGAGCAGTGTGCCACTTACTATCTCGGTGATTGATCGGGAGCAGATCGAGGCGAGCAGCGAATCGGCATTGTTGCCGGTGCTGTCCCAACATGTCCCCGGATTGTTTGTAACACAAAAGGGAATTACCGGTTTTGGAGTTTCGGAGGGGGCAGCAGGCACGGTTAATATTCGTGGTGTCGGAAGTGGAAATAAGGTTTTAATGCTGTTCGACGGGCAACCGCAATGGGCTGGAGTGTTCGGACATTCCTTGCCTGATACCTATGTCGCCTCGGATGTAGAGCGTGTGGAAGTGATCCGTGGACCGGGTTCTTTGCTATATGGTTCTAATGCGATGGGAGGGGTTGTCAATATCATTACCCGTCATCATAAACAGGAAGGGCGGCGTACACAGGCGCGTGTGATGTATGGCTCTTACAATACGCAAAAATACATGGTGAATAATGGTTTTAACGTTGGTAAATTCAGTAGTTTTATCTCGATAAATCATGATCGAACCGACGGGCATCGGCCAAATTCGGATTTCAATATCACAAATGGTTTTGCTAACTTAGGGTATGCTATCAATGAGCATTATAAGGTGACAGGTGATGTCAGTCTTGCCAAATCGAAGTTTCAAAATCCGGGTAAAACATTTGAACCTGTTGTAGATAATAAAATGGATATTTTGCGTGGAACAGCTTCTATGGCATTGGAAAACAATCATGGTAAGATGAGCGGAGCTCTACGTTTATTCTATAATTGGGGAAATCATGAAATTAATGATGGTTATGATCCGGGAGAGAAGCCTTTGACTTATCTTTTCCGTTCCGACGACCACAACGTAGGAGTCCAGTTGTATGAATCATTCCGTTTGTTCAAGGGGAATAATTTTACTGTTGGTGTGGATTATAAAAACTGGGGTGGACATGCTTGGAATGATAATAACGATGGTACAAAAAAAGAGTTAGTAGATAAAACAGTAAATGAAACGGCCGGATATGCTATCATGCAACAAGAGCTTTTTGACATATTGAGCCTAAATGCTGGTGTTCGTTATGAACACAGTAGCACTTATGGAGGTGAATGGGTTCCTCAGGGAGGTGTTACGGTACGTTCGTTTGAAGGGAATACTATCCGTGCATCTGTCTCTAAAGGGTTTCGTAGTCCGAATATCCGCGAGATGTATATGTGGGGAGCAGCCAATGCAGATTTGAAACCGGAAAGTATGGTAAATTATGAAGTTGCTGTCGGACAGTCTTTTTTAGGAGGCGACTTGTATACTGAGCTGACAGCTTTCTTTATCGACGGGAAAGATATGATTTATTCCGTAAGCGTGAATGGGGACGGTAGACCTCCTTATAAAAATTTGAATACAGGGACCTTTACGAATAAAGGTATAGAGTTTGAAGCTCGCTATCAGATTTGTAAGAATTTGAATATGGACATGAACTATAGTTATTTGCACATGAGTAAACCTATTCCTGGGGCACCAGGGCATAAGTTCTATGCAGGTGCTACTTACACACCAGGGAGATTCACTTTGAACGTGAATGTACAGTCTGTCTTTGATTTATATACAGATTCGGAATGTTCTAAAAAAGAAGATTTTACTACTTTGAATGCGAAGATCGCTTATCGTTTCGGTACACGTGATAAAGGATTGAACCTCTTTGTGAAAGGAGAGAACCTGACGGCAACTCGTTATACAATTAATGATGGCTTCCCGATGCCGAAAGCGATCTTCATGGGAGGTATCGATGTCACTTTCTAAACATTTTGTATACCTTTGCGCCTTGTAACATTTAATAAAAATCATTATGTCAGTTGCAAAGAGGGATTTAGAGGATAATAGAAAGGTGACCACACATCGCCTGATAGAAATGAAACAGCGTGGAGAGAAAATTTCCATGTTGACTGCTTACGATTATTCGATGGCTCAACTAATCGATCAGGCCGGTATGGATGTTATATTGGTGGGCGATTCGGCTTCCAACGTAATGGCTGGTAATGTAACAACATTGCCGATCACGCTTGACCAGATGATCTATCATGGTAAATCGGTCATGAAAGCGGTAAAGCGTGCCTTGGTTGTCGTGGATCTGCCTTTCGGGACGTATCAAGGTAACTCGAAAGAAGCGTTGGCTTCGGCCATCCGTGTGATGAAGGAAACGCATGCGGATTGTATTAAGCTTGAAGGAGGTTCTGAAATTCGGGAATCTATCGAACGTATTCTGTGTGCGGGTATTCCTGTCATGGGCCATCTGGGATTGACGCCTCAGTCCATTAATAAATTCGGGACATACACAGTTCGTGCCCGTGAGGAAGCGGAAGCGAAGAAACTGATCGCAGATGCTCATCTGTTAGAAGAGATTGGTTGTTTCGCAATCGTATTGGAAAAAATTCCGGCTGCTTTGGCTGCACAGGTTGCTTCCGAACTGACGATTCCGATTATTGGTATTGGTGCCGGTGGAGGTGTGGACGGACAGGTGCTGGTTATGCATGACATGTTAGGGATCAACCAGGGATTTTCTCCCCGTTTCTTGCGCCGTTATGCGAATTTGGCAGAGGAAATAACGCGTGCCGTACAAGCATATATTGAGGATGTAAAGACGCTGGATTTCCCGAACGAGAAAGAACAGTACTAATGCAATCTCATCTCCTTATCGGTGCCGCTTCATCGGGAAGCGGGAAAACAACTTTTACGCTCGGTTTGCTTCGTGCTTTGAAGAATCGTTCGTTTGAGGTGCAGCCTTTTAAATGTGGGCCGGACTACATCGATACGCGCCATCATAGGATGGCTGCCGGCAATCCGTCTGTGAACTTGGATCTTTTTATGATGTCGGAGGCACATGTGCACGATTTGTATGCTGGTTATACAGAAAAAGCGGATGTGGCGGTGACCGAAGGGGTGATGGGGTTGTTTGACGGGTATGACGGTATGAAAGGGAGCAGTGCGGAAATCGCTTGTCTGCTGAAAATACCGGTAGTCCTGATTGTAAATGCAAAAAGTACGGCATATTCGGTAGCTCCTTTATTGTACGGGTTTAAGCATTTCAAAAAGCAAGTACAGGTAGTAGGAGCTGTCTTTAACTTTGTCGCTTCCGAAAGCCATTATTCTTTTTTGAAACAGGCATGTGAAGATGCCGGAGTCGAGGCGTTGGGATATCTTCCCAAGTGTGCGGATGTGGAGATTCCCAGCCGTCATTTAGGGTTGTCTCTCGATGAAGATTTTTGCTTTGAAGAGTTCGCCGACCGTGTAGCGGAACTTGTCGAGAAGTATGTGGACATCGACCGGTTGCTGGAATTGACGAAGCAGGTTGCGCCAGCAGCCCTTCCTATGTCCGTAAGCCATCGTACCTATAGACGTGAACCTTCTTTCACTGTTGCGATTGCTCGTGATCCTGCATTCAATTTTATGTATGAAGCGAATATCCGTTATCTGCATCATTTAGGAGAAGTTACTTACTTCAGCCCGTTGGCAGACACTTCTTTGCCAGATGCCGGTTTTGTTTATCTTCCCGGAGGTTATCCGGAGTTATATCTGGCTGCTTTATCGGCAAACAGGCTGATGCTTCAATCCATTCGCCGATATGTCGAGAATGGGGGAAAGTTGTTGGCCGAATGTGGCGGTATGATGTATCTTTGCGACGAGATACGGGATAAAAACGGAGACGTTTATCCGATGGCAGGCGTATTGCATCAGTCTGCAACAATGGAGAATATGAAGTTACGCCTGGGGTATCGTACCCTATTGTATAACGATGCCCGTCTGAAAGGGCATGAATTTCACTATTCCCGTTTGGTGGAACAACAGGATCCGCTTCCGTCCTGTGCTGTCGCTTATACGGCCAAAGGAGTGGAAACGGATACCCCGCTTTATCATTACAAGAATGTTTGGGCCGGATATACGCATTTGTATTGGGCAGATCCGGCTGGGAACGACTGGTTTACCAAATTTATCATTAAATGAGAATATATACGCGTGGAGGAGATAAAGGCCGCACCGGAATTCATGGGGGCGAGCGGGTGGATAAAGACGATATCCGGATCGAAGCGAACGGGACGTTGGACGAAGCGAATGCCGAAATTGGAATTGTCCGTGCACTACTCCCGGCCGGACATGAGTGGCAGGATTTGCTGGGAAGGATACAAATGGAGATGATGGCGGTGATGTCGCACGTGGCGACTCCGTCGGCTATTCGTGATAAGAACCCGAACAAAATATCCGATGACCTGGTTCTCGTTTGTGAGGAACAGATCGATGCCTTGTCGGCAAAGATGGAGGATAACGGTTATTTTATCCTGCCTGGCGGCTCTTTGGTTTCTGCTCACTTGCAGTTGGCCCGTACGATTGTACGCCGTGCCGAACGCCGCCTGTGGACGTTGAACCGGAAAGACCCGGTTTCACCCGGGATCATGCGGTTCGTGAATCGCCTTTCCGATTTGTTTTTTACAATGGCACGTTATGAAATGTTTCGCCAAGGGAATGCGGAGGAACGCTGGCAGTCGTTTTTGTATAAGCGGAAAAAATAGAATAAAACTTGAAGATTCCACAAAGAAGTTGTTCACATTTTTGTGAATACTGAAAAGAATACGTTATATTTGTACGCAAATACGAGAACGATATGGTTGTTACATTCGGAGAAGCATATTTGCGTGACCTTTACGAGAAAGGAAAGACTGATGCCAAGAAGCATCGTTATCAACCTGATGTGATAAGGCGTTATCAAAAGTGTATAGATTTTCTTTTGGATGCCAAGAAGGTAGAAGAACTTCTTTTGATAAATTCCTTGAATTATGAGATGCTGAAAGGCGATAAGGCTGGTATTTCATCTGTACGGGTGAATAATAAGTATCGAGTTGAGTTTACCGTAAGGGATTCGATAGAAGAACCGATTGTTACCGTATGTAATATAATAGAATTATCAAACCATTATAAATGATTGTAGCTATGATTACACTTCAAGGTATTGATCCTAAAATGATCGCCAATAATTTGACTCCATCCAACCCCATACATCCAGGCGAGTTGATAAAGGATGAGATAGAATATCGAGGTATTTCGCAGCGGAAATTGGCATTGCAAATGGGGGTTTCTCCGACATTGCTGAATGAAATATTGAATGGAAAGCGTTCTGTTTCGACAGAATATGCCCTTTTGTTTGAAGCTGCGCTTGGCATTGATGCAGAAGTTTGGATTCGTCAGCAAGCCCGGTACGACATGCAAATGGCAAAATCCGATACCTCTTTTTTGGAGAGATTGGCCCATATTAGAAAAATAGCGGCAGTATTATAGTAGGCACAGATTAAAATTAAGAATAGATATGACATCCGTAAAAAAATACATCGAGTCCAACAAAGACCGTTTCATCGAAGAGCTTTTCTCTTTGATCCGTATTCCATCGATAAGTGCTAAAAATGAACATAAGCCCGATATGGAGGTATGTGCAAAACGCTGGACAGAACTCTTGCTTGCAGCTGGTGCCGATAAAGTGGTTGTGATGCAGACCGAAGGCAATCCGGTCGTGTATGGAGAAAAGATGGTTGCTCCCGGGGCGCAGACCGTTTTGGTCTATTCGCACTATGACGTAATGCCCGCCGAGCCGCTTGATCTTTGGAAGAGCCGCCCGTTCGAACCCGAAATCCGGGACGGTCGTATCTGGGCGCGTGGTGCGGATGATGATAAAGGGCAGGCCATGATGCAGGTAAAAGGCTTCGAGACTGCCCTGAACCTGGATTTGCTGAAATGTAATGTGAAATTTATCTTCGAAGGAGAAGAAGAGATCGGTTCGCCGAGCCTCGAAGCTTTCTGCCGTACACATAAAGAATTGTTGAAAGCTGATGTTATCCTGGTTTCCGATACCAGCATGGTCAGTGCCGAAACACCTTCTTTAACCACCGGTCTTCGTGGATTGGCCTATTGGGAAGTGGAAGTGACTGGTCCCAACCGCGATTTGCATTCCGGGCATTTCGGGGGTGCAGTCGCTAATCCGATTAATGTGCTGTGCAAATTGATGGCTGACATAACCGATGCCGACGGACGGATCACGATCCCCGGTTTCTATGATGATGTGGAGGAAGTTTCCCCGGCCGAACGAGAAATGATCGCACAAATCCCGTTTGACGAAACCAAATACAAGGCCGCTATCGGAGTGGATGAGCTGTTCGGTGAAAAAGGTTATTCTACGTTGGAACGCAATAGTTGTCGTCCATCCTTCGACATCTGCGGTATCTGGGGCGGTTATACGGAAGAGGGCAGCAAGACGGTTCTTCCTTCCAAAGCATACGCCAAAGTTTCCTGCCGCCTGGTTCCGCATCAGGATCATGAGAAGATTTCAAAACTGTTTGAAGAGTACATCGTTCGTGTGGCTCCGGCTTATGTCAAGGTAAAAGTGACGCCTAAACATGGTGGACAAGGCTATGTTTGCCCGATCGACCTTCCCGCTTATAAAGCAGCAGAAGATGCTGTTGCCGTAGCTTTTGGCAAACGTCCGTTGGCCGTGCGCCGTGGCGGAAGTATTCCTATTATCTCGACTTTCGAGCAGGTGTTGGGCGTCAAGACGGTCCTGATGGGATTTGGTCTCGAACAGAATGCGATCCATTCGCCGAACGAAAGCTGTACGCTGGACTTCTTTTATAAGGGAATCGAGTCGGTAGCCGAATTTTATAAACGATTCAATTGATATGACAAATAATGAAATAGTCGCTCGTGCGCTTGCCAATACCGGCATTACTGCTCTGAACGAGATGCAGCAGGCGGTATTGGATGCCGGGACGACAAAAGACATGGTGCTGCTTAGTCCGACAGGGTCGGGCAAGACACTGGCTTTCCTTTTGCCTTTGCTGACGACATTGACGGATGAAGACAGAAAGATACAGGCATTGATCATCGCTCCTTCCCGTGAGTTGGCCTTGCAGATCGAAACGGTATTGCGCTCGTTGGGGGCCGGATATAAGGTGAATTGTTGCTACGGAGGACATCCGATCCGCACGGAGAAGAAGAGTCTCGAACATCCGCCAACGGTCCTGATCGGGACACCAGGACGTATCGTCGACCATCTGGAACGGGGAAATATCGACTTGGACAGTGTGCGTACGCTGATCCTGGATGAGTTCGACAAGTCGCTTGAACTGGGTTTTCTTGCCGAAATGAAAGAGATTCTGGCACATCTCCCCGGCGTACGCCGCCGGGTACTGACTTCGGCAACGGCAGCAGTCGATATTCCTGCTTTCACCGGAATCACAGCTCCGGTGCGGTTGTCGTTCCTGAAAGATGTGAAGGAAGCGAAAGGACTGACTTTGCGTGTGGTCAAGTCTCCCGTTAAGGATAAGCTGGAAACATTGTACAAGCTTTTGGGTGAACTGAAAGGCGGTTCTGCCCTTATCTTCTGTAATTACCGGGAGACGGTGGAACGGGTGAGCGACTATCTGACTGAAATGGGCGTGGATAACGAATACTTCTATGGAGGAATGGAACAGCCCGAACGCGAACGTGCCTTGTCGCATTTCCGTAATGGCAGTGCTACCGTATTCATCTCTACCGATTTGGCCTCTCGAGGTCTTGATATTCCGGAAGTGAAGAATGTGATCCATTATCATCTCCCTGTGAGTGAAGAGGCATACGTGCATCGTAATGGACGTACGGCCCGTATGAACGCGGAAGGAGTTGCTTATCTGATCTTGAATGCGGAGGAGACGGTTCCCGAATATATCACCCGTGAGCCGGACGAGTTTTTCTTGCCTGAAGTGGCAAAGAAGCCCATGCGTTCGGAGTGGGTGACGTTGACGATCAATCGGGGGAAGCGGGACAAGCTGAGTAAGAAGGATGTAGTCGGCTTTCTCTTCCAAAAAGGTGGACTGGAAAAGGATGATTTAGGTATTGTCGAGATAAAGGAAAGTTGCGCATTCGCTGCTGTCAAGCGGGACAAACTTTCCGGTTTGCTGGATCGCATCCGGGATGAAAAGATAAAGAATATGAAAGCTAAGTTTATATGAGCATATTGATAAAAGGCGCTTTGTTGGATGGCGCTGTAACTGATGTTTATATTGAGAAAAAGGAGATCAGGCAGATAGGGGCGGATCTTCAGGTACAGGCGGATCAGGTGATAGACGGAAGGCGTAAGGCCTTGATCCCTGGTTTCGTAAATGCGCATACACATGCTGCCATGACGCTTTTCCGGGGCTTTGGCGATGATATGCCGTTGATGCCCTGGCTGGAACAGAAGATCTGGCCGAACGAAGCGAAATTGACGCGCGAGGATGTTTATTGGGGAACGAAGCTGGCCTGTCTCGAAATGATAAAAAGCGGGACGACAACGTTCTTCGATATGTATCATAAGTTCCGGGCTACGGCTGATGCTGTCGAGGAAATGGGGTTGCGTGCATTGCTTTCCGGTGTCTGCTTCGATCATTTCAAACCGGAACTGGCCGAAAAGAGCAAGCGGGAAAATGAGAAACTGGTTGTCGATGTGGCCGGCTATGGCAAACGTATCCGGTATGCGATCGGTCCCCACGCCATTTATACCGTATCCGGCGAATTGTTACAGTGGATACATGGTTTTGCTGCCGAGCATTCCGTCCCGATCCATTTGCATTTGGCAGAGACGGAGGGCGAAGTCAGGGACTCCGTCAAACAGTTCGGTCTTACTCCCGTACGTTATTTATATAAATTAGGCATATTGTCCCCTCGTCTGATCATTGCGCATGGCATCTATGTCGATGATGACGAGATTCGTATGTTGGCGGACCATGGAGTGAAAGTGGTGCATAATCCTGCATCCAACATGAAGCTGGCTTCCGGTATCCAATTCAAGTTCTGTGAGATGCGAAAGGCCGGTGTGACCGTTGCTTTGGGGACTGACGGCTGTTCTTCTTCCAATAACCTGGATATGGTCGAGGCAATGAAGCTCGCTTCGCTTTTAGGCAAGGCCTGGCGGAAAGATCCGGAGGCGATTCCTGCTGGTGAAATATTCCAGGCGGCGACAGAAGCCGGTGCTTCGGCTATCGGGCTGAAAGCCGGACGGATTGCCGAAGGCTATCTGGCGGATCTCTGTTTGGTCGATTTGAATATCCCGGCTTTTACTCCGAATCATAACTTTGTCTCCAACTTGGTGTATGCAGCGAACGGCAGTTGTATCGATACCGTTATCTGTGACGGTAAAATCCTGATGCAGGATAAAAAGGTTCCGGGCGAGGAGGAGATTATGGAGCGTACGGCCGAACTTGCCTATAAGTTGGTGAGAGAACCGTAGAGGAGATGTATGAACAATAAATCTGAATGTATATGAATACAAATGACAATACGATTTATCGGGAAGCGGCCGGTTACCTGTCGTCCCGTATTACCGGCAATCCGGAAACCGCGATTATCTTAGGTAGCGGTTTAGGTTCCCTTGCTGACCAGATCGAGGAGGCTGTGGTCATACCCTATAGTGAGATCCCGCATTTTATGCATTCGACGGCCGCAGGACATAAAGGTAACTTCATTTGTGGCAGGCTAGGAGGGAAACAGGTGCTTGCCATGCAGGGGCGTTTCCATTATTATGAGGGGTACACGATGCAGCAAGTGACGTTCCCGGTTCGGGTGATGAAGTTGTTGGGGGTTAAGAATCTGTTAGTTTCCAATGCTGCAGGCGGTATCAATACGAATTTCAAAGTCGGTGACTTGATGATTATACGGGATCACATCAATATGATGCCTAACCCGTTGATCGGTCCGAATGACGAGCAGTTCGGAACCCGTTTCCCGGATATGACGCGCGCGTATGATCGGGAGTTTATCGAGCTTGTCGAGGAAATTGCCGCGTCCCGCGATATCTCGTTGAAGAAAGGCGTATATGTCGGACTGACAGGCCCTTCTTTCGAGACTCCGGCAGAGTATGCTTTTTACGGTAGGGTAGGAGGTGATGCGATCGGAATGAGTACGGTTCCGGAGGTGATCGTGGCCCGTCATGCCGGTTTGCGTGTATTCGGTATGTCTGTGATTACAAATGAAGGCTATCATTTTGCCGATGATTTCGTCAATGACGGAGCCGATGTGATTGTCGCCGCCAATAAAGCGGCTGCGGTCATGACCGTCCTCTTCGGGGAATTGGTTGCCAGGATATAAAAGGAAATTAGCTAACCTTGTCTATTGTAAACCGATCCTCATCTGAATATGGCTGAGAGGGGAGGTGATGAAAAGCTATGCGTTAGCATTTCGTAATGCATAGCCTTACGAGTCAAAAAGCATAACTTTACAATCCGGAAAGCATCTCTTTGGAAAACAGTCAGCAGATTTTCCGGCAGGGATGCCGACCGCTTTTCAAAAAGGTATAGGCTGTGCCGGAATAGGCTATACCTTTTTTATTGGCAGCCTATATCTTTTTTGCCGGAATGTTATAGGCTGCGATTAAATGTTTTGGGAAATTTGTTTCCCTATTATTCACCCCTGTCTTGTGTACTTTATTTTTCAATGTGTTTAAGGATGAATGCACACTTGCCGTTTGCCTTCACCTTTTACCGTTTGCCTTCACCGTTTCGTCCCCGTATATATATGTGGATAAAAAAGCACGGCGAAAGCAAAACTCCGGGTGAAGGCAAAAACGGTCAGTGCTTTCACTTGTTAAGGTATTAACATACAGAATATTGAATAAATAGGTGAAAGACAAATTCCTAATTATGTACAAAAATTTGATGTGGTAGTCCTGATAACTTGTTTTTGGAGAAGAGAAAATAGCATTACCTTTGTGAGTATGAAAACATTTGTAATAGTAGGATGTGGACGGCTTGCCGGAATAGTTTCGGAAGCTGTCGTTAAAGGATTATTGCCCGAATATGAGTTGGTAGGAGTCTATTCGCGTACGGTTGCCAAAGCTGAACGTATTGCCGGCGAGATGGAAAAGATTGGAAAAAGTTGTGCTGTATGTACTACGGTGGATGGATTGTTGGCTTTGAAACCCGATATATTAGTGGAGACGGCTTCTCCGGCCGCTCTTCGGGAGTTTGCCATTCCGGCTTTGAAGAATGGAACTTCCATTGTTACCCTTTCGATCGGAGCGCTGGCTGACGACTCGTTTTACAGGGAAGTATGTGAAACGGCAAAAGAGAACGGGACACGCGTTTATATTGCTTCGGGTGCTACCGGAGGATTCGATGTCTTGCGTACGGCTGCTTTGATGGGGAATGCGACAGCCTGTTTCTTCAATGAGAAGGGACCTGACGCTTTGAAGGGTACTCCGGTTTATGAGGAGACGATGCAAAGCGAACAGAAAGTGGTGTTTACAGGCAATGCAGTGGAAGCCATCCGCTTGTTCCCTACGAAAGTGAACGTTACGGTGGCTGCCTCGCGTGCATCTGTCGGTCCGGAAGCTATGCAGGTGACCATACAGTCGACTCCCGGATTTAAGGGAGACACGCAGAAGGTCGAGATCAGGAACGACCAGGTGCATGCTGTGGTGGACGTGTATAGCGCTACTGCGGAGATAGCAGGATGGTCGGTTGTGAACACCCTGCTGAATATTGTTTCACCCGTTGTATTCTGAAAGATTGGCCAGCACCTTCTCGCTTAGGCGGTCGAACGCCTGGCGGGTGCGGCCTGTTGAAGTCTGCACGCATCGTACATGCGGATGCTCTAAAAGGTGAGCATCGCCCAAGGCTCCGACGGTATCGCAAAAACAAAGGTTATTGCCCGATAGCCATTTGACAAACGGTTCTTCGTCCCATGCAGGAGAAAGCCCTGTGTTGAACAGTATCTTTTTATCACCCAACTTCTGGAATTCGGCTTCGTGCAGCAGGACGGTGTTTTTGTTCAGGCAGCAGAACAGGGCTTCGCTTTGTGCGAGCAGTTCGTCCAAAGGGAGAAAGCGATATCCTTTCTCACGTGCCCATTCCTTTTCGCTACGGGCAAAATAAGATATTTCCGCACCGAAGAACCGAAGTGCATCGGCGATCATGCCGCCTGACTTGCCCAAGCCGATAATGCCAGCTTTTAGCCCGGTGATTTCACGGACTTCGTCCTCCCAGGTCGGTCCGTCAAACCCATGAAAGCAACGTACCAGCTCGCTTATGACATATTCGACTACCCCTTCGTCTCCGTAATCCCGGATACCTGTGACTTTGATACCGTGCTCGTTGGCATAAATGATATCGACGTTGGCGCTTTCCGGTGAGTAAAGTGAACAGCACATACCGATATATTTGATATTGGGGCATCTTTCCATTACCTCGCGGCGGATACTCGAAGTATAACTCAGCAGCACCGCGTCGGCATCGCCGATGCGACGGACAATCTCCTCGTCGTCTACTGGAATATCAGGGTACATCACTACTTCATTTGCAAACGTGTGCAATGCTTTTTCTGCCGAGGGAATCAAACTGATCGGCTCTATCGCAACTATTTTACTAAACATGGTAAATTATTCTTTTTGAAAATATGAAGAAACAAAGATACGTTTTTTTGTAAAGTTTCTATCTTTGTATTCGATTCAATCAATGTAATAAAATAAACTTATTTCTACCCATGAAGAATTCCAGAAGAAACTTCCTTAAAAAGGGAGCATTGGCAGGGTTCGGCGCCCTGATGATCCCGGAGATCGCAAAAGCCGCTGTAAAAGAAAATACATCTGTACATGCTCCGAAGATTAATCTGAAAAAAGATTGTGTGATCCTGTTCCAGGGAGATTCCATCACAGACTGCGGTCGAGACAAGAATAGTAACCGTTGCAATACGATGGAACAGTTTGGTAGTGGTTATGTGCTCTTTACCGCTACTCAGTTGTTAGAGAAGAAAGCGGCTTTGCAGCCAAAGGTTTACAATCGCGGTATCAGCGGCAATAAAGTCTATCAGCTTCGTGAACGCTGGGAGATCGATTGCCTTGCTTTCCAGCCGGATGTCCTAAGTATCCTGATCGGGGTGAATGATTACTGGCATACGTTGACACATGCTTATAAAGGAACGGTCGAGACATACGAAAACGATCTGCGCGCCTTGTTGAAGTATACGAAAGAGAAACTTCCGAATACGCAAATTGTCCTTTGCGAGCCTTTCACTTTGCGTGACGGAACGGCTATAGAAGATTCCAAATGGTATCCGATGTTCGATGAATTCCGTAAATCCGCCCGTAAACTGTCGGAGGAGTTCAATACTGTATTCGTACCTTTCCAATCGGGATTCGATGCTGCGGTGAAACTGGCTCCGGCACGTTATTGGTCGAATGACGGTGTGCATCCAGATTTACCCGGTCGCCAGCTAATGGCAAACATGTGGATGGAAGCAACTGGATTAAAGTAAGATATGATTTTGAGCGGGTGCGGACTGTAAAATAGTACAAAAAAAGTGCAGTCAGGTTTTGGAAAATAAAAAAATACCTCTATCTTTGCACCCGTTATCGCGGAAGTAGCTCAGTTGGTAGAGCATAACCTTGCCAAGGTTAGGGTCGCGGGTTCGAGTCCCGTCTTCCGCTCAAATCGATAACAGAGGCGGTATGAGGCCGCTTTTTTAATGTACTGAAGAAAGGCCCAGGTGGCGGAATTGGTAGACGCGCACGTTTCAGGTGCGTGTGTCGAGAGGCATGCAGGTTCGAGTCCTGTTCTGGGCACCTTTTCTCGCGCAGGTGGTGGAATTGGTAGACACGCTACTTTGAGGGGGTAGTGCCGGTTACGGCGTGTGAGTTCAAGTCTCATCCTGCGTACACAGATAGTCCATATAGTTAGTTTTAAAAGCTGATTATATGGACTATTTTTTTGTATCTTTCTCCCGTTCCTGTTCGGGATGCTCTCATTGTTATGGATTCCATGCTTTATTTGAATACAAAAACCTCATCCACATTCACATGTAGATGAGGTTGTACCAAATCAGTTTATATATAAAAACAAACTGAAGTTGACTAATACCTTAAACTTAGGAATAGTTTGTTTAATTAATGTGAGTTCTACACTGTAGAACCGTTTCTGCAAATTTATATATCTTTTTGTTATTATACAAGTCGCGTTCGTTTGAGTTCATATAAAAAATGATTAAAAAACTTTAGTCGTTTGCTTCCATATCCGGACCATATAAAAGGCCAGATGCGTAAAGGCAAAAACAAAAGAGATGATCAGCAGGACTTTACTTTCTTCCCAACCGACGGTTTGCTGATGCCAAAGTCCCGTGATCACACAAAGGATGGCAAGGACGATCCCGATCATATTCAGTGCCAGATGACCGCGACGGTTGGCTTGATTGTATTCCAGCTTGCTATGTTTGATGCCGTAGCAGGCATAAATATCCAGCCCGATCAACATCCACAGCACCAGTCGGATCCAAGTGTCGGCCGGTAGGAAAAGTATCATGCACAGACAAGTGATGATCCCGGCAACCGGAACAAACGGGACCAACGGAGTCTTGAAAGCACGATGTACATCGGGCATTGTTTTCCTGACCACCAGCACACCAGCACAAACCAGCGTAAAGGCGAAAAGGGTTCCGATACTGGTCATTTCACCTGCCAGGCGTGCCGGAACGAAAGCCGCCAGCAGACCGACGAGTACCATAAACAGCAGATTGCTGCGGGCGGGTGTTCTGAACTTTTCATTGATATGCGAAAAGAACGGAGGTAACAGACCGTCGTGGCTCATGCTGAGGAAAACGCGACTCTGCCCTAACAATGTCACCATAATGACTGAGCAATATCCGAATAAAATGGCAAGGACGATTGCCTTATTCATCCAAGGGTAATCCGGATGAAGTACACCTGAGGCATCTACTTCTCCCATATGTCCGATCGCAATTGCCACGGGAGCTATTCCCTGTTGGCCGCCAAATTCGGAATAATGGGCTACGCCTGTCATGACGTGGGCGAACAACATATATAATATGGTACATACAAGCAATGAGACGAGGATTCCGATCGGCATATCCCTTTTGGGGTTTTTGGCTTCCTGGGCAGCTGTACTGACAGCATCGAAGCCTAAAAAAGCGAAGAACACAATGGCCGCTCCGCGTAGGACACCTGATAGTCCATATTCGCCTAACGTACCAGTGTTTGCCGGAATATAAGGTATGTAATTGTCCGTATTGATATATTTCCATCCTAAAAAGACGAATATCAGGACGACCGACACTTTCAGAAAGACGATGATCCCGTTAAAGATAGAACTCCCTTCCGTCCCGCGGATCAGAAAGATACTCATCAGGACAACGATCAGGAATGCCGGGATATTGACAATCCCTCCATCCCAGGGGCAGGCGGTGAAAGCTGTCGGAAGGTTGATTCCGATCCCTTCCAAAAAGACGACGAGATAACGGCTCCAGCTGATGCTGACCGTCGTTGCAGCAACCGTATATTCTAAAACCAAATCCCAACCGATAATCCAAGCGATCAGTTCGCCCATCGTCGCGTATGAGTATGTATAGGCACTCCCGGCAACCGGAATCATCGAAGCAAACTCTGCATAACAAAGTCCGGCAAAGCAACATCCGATTGCGGCAATGGCGAATGAAAGTGTAATGGCCGGTCCTGTATATCCGGCGGCGACTGTTCCGGTAATGGAGAAAAGTCCGGCTCCGATAATGACTCCCACACCGAGTGCGACCAGACTCCAGGGGCCTAATACCCGTTTTAATGATTTACTTCCCGTTTGATTGGCTTCGGCCTGCAAGGCTTCCAAAGGCTTTTTAATGAATAATCCCATTGTTTATTTGTGCATATTTATAAATAGGACACAAAGGTAGGGATTGCCCGGATGATATACAAATGCTAATTGTGGATGGGTAATCGCCTCCATACAACGTTGGGAATCAACTTCCATAGAAATACTAAAACAGCATATTTCCAGTCGATTACGGAGTGTCGTTTCTTCCGTTCGATTGCCTTTACTATTTTTCGGGCAACATATTGTGGAGACATCAGCATCGGGTATTTATCGTTTTTCAACAGATCTGTCTTTACAAATCCGGGGCGGATATCCGTGAATACGATCGGGAGCTTTTCCATCCGTGCCAACTGGTCGAGTGCCTCGATATAAGTATTCTGGTAGCGCTTGGTTGCGGAATAGGAAGGAGCGGCTCCCAATCCTTTTGTACCGGCGATGGAACTGATCACGGCTAATTGGCCGCCGCCTTGCCTTTTAAAGTAGTCGTATGCGGCAACGACCATTCGGGTGAAACCGACCGTATTTGTCTGGACCGTTGATAATTCTATGTCGGGATTCAGGTCCCGATTCTGGCTGCCGATTCCGGAACTAAGCAAGAAGACATCCATTCCGCCGACTTTATCGATTAACTCCGCTAATTTGTTCGGGGCATCCTGACAAGTTATGTCTATTTGTGCCGTTTCGATTTGGTCAGGTGCTTCCGACCGGATTTTTGCGAGCAATTCCGTCCGTCGTCCGGCAATCCCGATCCGCCATCCCTGCTTACGGTACAGTTGAGTGATCTCGTATCCAATGCCTGAAGTAGCTCCGATGATAATGATTTTTCTTGCTGATGCCATGTTAAATGGTGATTTAACGTTGCAAAGTTACTACAAAAAAGTGAAATGCGGAAAGATATAGTGATAGAATTGAGTTACAAGGGTTTTAGTTGAAGTGGCTATAATTCGTGAAGCCAGTACAATCACAGCAAAAGCCAAATCCTGACGCCACAACGTTACTTGTTCGTAACCATGCCCGATAATGCGACAAACGGGTATGGATGGCGAAACAAGACACTAAGGAATAGTGAGTTACCTACAACTCACGCAAAAAATTTGGTTACAGAAAAAGATTGCGCCGTTCCTCCCCGTTTTGCGTACCGACATCGGACTCTTCACCAACTAATTTTGAAACCAAAAAATTAAGGACGATGAAGAGTACATTTTCAGTCATCTACTACCTCAAGCGTCAGGTAGTGAAAAAGGACGGGACAGTTCCCGTCATGGGACGCATCACGGTGGACGGCAGCCAGACGCAGTTCAGCTGCAAACTGACTGTCGACCCGAAGCTGTGGGACACCAAAGGGGGACGTGTCACGGGCAGAAGCACGGCGGCACTTGAAACGAATCGTATGCTTGACAAGATGCGGGTGCGCATCAACAAGCACTATCAGGAAATCATGGAGCGTGACAACTTCGTCACGGCGGAGAAGGTGAAGAACGCCTTTCTCGGATTGGAACACCGCTACCACACGCTGATGCAGGTGTTCCGCCGGCACAACGAGGACTATGAGAAACAGGTGGAGGCTGGCATGAAAGCCAAAGGCACGCTGTTGAAGTACCGCACCGTTTACAAGCACCTGCAAGAGTTCCTCACCATCCGCTACCATGTGAAGGACATCGCCCTGAAAGAGCTTACCCCGGCTTTCATCTCCGACTTCGAGATGTTCCTGCGCACGGACAAGCACTGCTGCACCAATACCGTGTGGCTGTACGTCTGCCCGCTACGGACGATGGTGTTCATCGCCATCAACAACGAGTGGCTGACACGCGACCCGTTCCGCGAGTATGAAATCAAAAAGGAAGAAACGACACGCAGTTTCCTTACCAAAGAGGAAATACGCCTGTTGATGGAAGGCAAACTGAAAAACGCCAAACAGGAACTGTACCGCGACCTCTACCTGTTCTGCGCCTTCACCGGATTGTCATTCTCGGATATGCGCAACCTCACGGACGAGAATATCCGTACCTACTTCGACGAACACGAGTGGATAAACATCAACCGCCAGAAAACGGGTGTGGTGTCCAATATCCGCCTGCTTGACATCGCCAACCGCATAATCGGCAAATACCGGGGACTGTGCGGGGACGGCAGGATATTCCCCGTCCCGCATTATAACACGTGCCTTGCAGGTATCCGTGCCGTCGCCAAGCGTTGCGGCATCACCAAGCATATCACGTGGCATCAAAGCCGCCACACGGCAGCCACGACAGTTTTCCTTTCCAACGGCGTACCCATCGAAACGGTCAGCTCCATGCTCGGACACAAGAGCATAAAGACGACGCAGATTTACGCGAAGATAACCAAAGAAAAGCTCAATCAGGACATGGAGAACCTTGCGGCAAGGTTGAACGGCATCGAGGAATTTGCAGGTTGTACCATCTAAAAAAGAGAAGCCATGAAGCGAGACATAATCATCATAGAAGACAAGGCGGTCAGCGTAACCGGTAATGACGTGTGGATGACCGCCACCGAAATAGCCGGACTGTTCCATACGACCGTCCCGGCAGTGAACGCCGCCATCAAAGCCGTCCGCAAGTCGGACGTGCTGAACGACTACGAGGTGTGCCGCTACATGCAGCTTGAAAACAGGCTGTACGCGGATGTGTACGCACTTGAAATCATCATCCCGGTCGCTTTCCGACTGAACACCTACAACACCCACCTGTTCCGCACATGGCTGGTGAGAAAGGTACTCGCCAAAGAGAAACAGCAGGCATACGTTATGTTTATACCGAGCGGAAATGTTGGCTATTGTTGAAGATAAAGCCCCATTCTAAAAGTAAAAGCTACCTTAGAGGTAGCTTTTTTTGCGGCAGGGCGGGATTCGAACCCTTGGAGCCTTCATCGCAATATATGGTTACACTTGCTATCCTCATATGAACTTTCCTGTTTCGGCCTGCCGCTACAGCCCCTACCGCCTTCATTATAGTTTTTGTCATACTTAAAGCCCCCCTTTCCCAACGTATTAAAGAATGAAACTGCTCCCAGAACGAGCTGGAAGTACGATGGCATTGGAAACCCAAGCGCACATGAGATTGAGCAAGTGATTACGACTAAGCGTAAACAGATTGCAAAAGTAATCTTTTTATTTCTAACTACAAAATCAACATCATAACGGCTTGCGGTAGTTCGCTTCCAGCACCTCGCGCAGCACCGTTTCCGGGTAAAGCACCTTCCCTCCCAAAAGGATAAAGGGCAACACGCGGTTGTTGCGGTATTCTTGCAAGGTGCGTCGGCTCACACGGAGCAGTTCCGACACCTCGCCGTCCGTCAGGTAACGCTCCCCGTCCAACGGAGGACGGTAACTTTCCAGAAATGCGGACAGCCATTTCGAGCCTTTGCGCATATTCTGCATAACAGAGGCTATCGGCTCGTCTTCCATTGTAAAAACATCGTTGTTCTCGTTCATCATAACTTCGGATTCAGTGGGTGAATAAATCAAATCATCTGCCGTGCGGATAGAGCGTGCCGACAAGCGGTATCAGCCGCTTCACCTCCTCCGGCTTGTAATAGAACCTGCGGTTTATCTG